>C688J18823_10001900_pt1 | contig 13015 bp, 12 predicted proteins | sample HopSoiMetagenom1_FD_18823 | JGI IMG/M metagenome (IMG submission 18823)
CGATCCCTTTTGCCGCGCAGATGATGTCGGGTGCCCACTCGCCCTTGGTCCAATGCTCGTAGGCGAAGTTGCGGCCGGTGCGTCCCATCCCAGTCATGACCTCGTCGCAGATGAGCAGGATCTTGTGACGGCGCGCGATTCCCGCAATGTCGCGAAGGTATCCAGCGGGCGGGATCACCGCGCCGAGCGTCGCGCCACTTGCCGGCTCAAAGATGAATGCCGCGGCTTCGCCCTGGCACGATTGGATGGCGTCGTCGAGCTCTTGCGCGAGTTTGTGTCCGCATTTCGCGCAACCGTCGGTGCAGTGATAGGGGCAGCGGTACGGATACGGCGAGTTGATCTTGATCGAATCGCGCAGCATCGGGAGATAGATCTCGCGACGCAACAGGTTGCCGCTTGCCGCCATGGCGCCGAACGTCGCGCCGTGATAACTCTGGCGGCGGCTGATGATGCGGTGGCGCTTGCTCTCGCCGATCTCTACCTGATATTGCCGCGCGAGCTTCAGCGCGGTCTCCACCGCCTCTGAGCCGCCACTAGTAAAGAAGACGGCGCCACCGCGAAAGTTCTCTCCNGCGAAGTCGAGGACCTCGCGCGCAAACTCTTCAGCGACTTCGGTGTGGAACTGCGACCCGTGCACGAATTCCAGTTTGGCTGCCTGTGCTGCCATCGCGTCCCCGACTTCTTTCAACCCATGGCCGACAAAATTGACGACGGCCGAGCCGCAGAAGTCGAGATACTTCTTTCCGGCAGCGTCGAAGAGCCAGACGCCTTCGCCCCGTACCGCTTGCGGGTAAATCTTGTTGAAGGAGCGCGGGAANAGCGCGGAGCGGGAAGGCTGTGGGGTNGACACGCAGGGATTATAAACACCATGCCTCTGCTAACATCAAATTTATGAAGGACGTTTTACGTAAGAGGGATCTGTTCGACAGATCGCGCGGNGGNATNACTCCCGAAGCNGTCGCGGCNAGCAAGNGGCGCATCAANCGGGCCGCGATCGGAATCCTGCTNCTCATACTTGCGGTACTNTGGACNGTCTTTCGCTCTCGCTAAGTAAACCCATGCTAAAAGTGCAATTACTCTCCTCTGCCGCAAAGGCGCCCACGGTCGCGCATCCGGGCGAAGACCTGGGCTACGACTTGTACGCTTCTGAATCTGTGACGCTCGGGGCGAAAGGCAATGGGATTATTCCAACCGGCATCGCTATCGAATGCACCACGCGGGACGGCAACCCGATGGGATGCCTGCTGCGCGACCGGTCTTCGTTAGCGCTGAAGCGGCTTGCGATCTTGGCGGGCGTGATCGACGCCGGCTACCGCGGCGAGATCAAAGTGGTGATGGAAAACCTTAGCGACCAGCCATACACAATCCATGCCGGCGCCAAGATCGCGAACATGATCCCGCAGGCGGTGCTGACGGCGGAAGTAGAAGTGGTCGCAGATCTTGCGGAATCGAAACGCAAGGCGGGCGGGTTCGGGTCTAGCGGTAGCTGAGTTTCGCTATTGTCGCGACAATAATCATTAGAAGAAGTGGTAGCGTTATTACAATCGCGGAAAATACGAACCCAAGCTGCAACAGCCTTGATCTGAGCAACGGCGTAAAGTTGGTCCCATACCGCCGAGCAAACAATTCCAAGAACCAGCCGGCTGAGTAGCAGACGTTTGCTCCGACAAAAAACGCGGGGCCAGCGAAAAGCAACAAGATCGGCTCTATGACGTCTTCGCCAGGCTCCACGTTTTTACTGCCGAAGTAAATGATGGTGAACAGATTTATGGCTGCAATGATCCCAATGAACACGTTGTAAGGAATTCGGCGCAGTTCCCACCAGAAAACAACACGCCGCGACGACTCAAGTGGAGGAGAGTCGAAGAGCCATGGGATTGTCGCCAAAGTCGCACCTCCGACGCGAGGCAATTTGAACACATTTCCTCCCGTGCAACCAGTCTCAACATTGAATCGCTATAATCCCAACCATGCCGAATTTTGCGCCGGTAGACGAGCAGCTCGCGTACATAAAAAAAGGCTCGGCGGAGATCATCCGCGAGGCCGAACTGCGCGAGAAACTCGAAAAATCGAGGGCTGCCGGCAAGCCGCTGCGCGTGAAAGCCGGCTTTGACCCGACCGCGCCGGACCTGCATCTCGGCCATACTGTCCTCATCCGCAAACTTAAACACTTTCAGGACCTTGGGCACACCGTCATCTTCCTGATCGGCGATTTCACCGGACTGATCGGTGATCCTACGGGCCGCAACACCACGCGCCCGCCGCTCACGCATGAAGAGATCGAGAAGAACGCCGAAACGTATAAGACGCAGGTCTTCAAGATCCTCGACGAAAAGAAAACGGTGGTCGATTTCAACTCGCGCTGGTTCGCAAAGTTCAGCGCGGCAGATTTCGTGAAGCTCGCGGCAAAAGTCACGGTCTCGCAGATGCTGGAGCGGGAGGACTTTCATAAGCGTTTCCAGGAGGAGAAGCCGATCGCGCTGCACGAGCTGCTGTATCCGCTGGCGCAGGGGTATGACTCGGTCGCGCTCGAGGCCGACGTGGAGCTGGGCGGCACCGACCAGAAATTCAATTTACTGATGGGACGCGAGCTGCAGCGCCACTACGGCCAGCCTTCGCAGGTAGTGCTCACCATGCCGATCCTCGAGGGACTCGACGGCGTGCAGAAGATGTCGAAGTCGTACGGCAACTACATCGGGATCTATGAAAAGCCGATGGAGATGTATGGGAAAGTCATGTCCATCTCCGACGCGCTGATGTGGCGCTACTGGGAGCTGCTCACTGACACATCGATGCAGGTAATCGAGCAGATGAAAAAAGCCACGCACCCCATGATGGCGAAGAAGGGACTCGCGGCAAAGATCGTGGCCGATTTCCATTCGGAGGCGGCGGCGAAGCAGGCGGCGGAGGATTGGGAGAAGCAGTTTCAGAAACGCGGGACACCGGAGCAGGTGGAAGAAGTTTCGATCCCCTTCGGAGAAGTCGCCGCAAAATCTGACGGCGGCAGCTCGGTGAAGCTCGACAAGCTGCTTGTGCGGAGCGGACTAGCCGATTCTGCCACTGACGCACAGCGCAAGATAAAACAAAAATCGGTGAAGGTGGATGGCGAAGTCGTTGAATCGCACATCATCCCAGTTGCGCTGCCAGTCGTGCTGACGATCCGCGTAGGACGACAGATCAAACAAGTCGCACTCAAATAGCTAGGACGCTTGTGGGAATGCGATCGTTGTCATGACCGAATTTGCGGCTTGGCGCGAGTCCAAGCGCGTGTGCTGGACCACGATCGGAAGATCCGAGACGAGGACGCTGGAGTAGTCGGTGTCGTGCGGGATCGGCTCGGGGTCTTTCAGATCGTTGAAGCGCACGTGCTTCGTCCGGCGCGCAGGGACAGTGACGCGGTACGGACCGGCGGGTTCACGGTCCTTAAAGAAGACGGTGATCTCGAGGTGCGCATCGGCGTCGTTCGCGTTCAGGATGCAGGCCGTTTCATGGCTCAGCATCTCAGGCTCTGGGCCGTGGCTATATCCCGGGATGTAGCCTTCGGCGATAGCCCAAATATTTTTTCCTATCGTTTGTTTCACGTTCCACTCCTTTTCTAGTCTCTCGAACGACTCCACAAATACAAGCCAAGCCCCGCGGCGGCAGCGATTCCGAGCGCAGCGCCAGCTTTTAGACGCGAGGCACGCAACTCGCGCGCGCGCTTTTCTGCGACGGGAGCTTCCGGTTTGCCTGAACCATTCATCTCGCCACGAATCGCCATAGCGAGGACTTCGGCGGTGTGCAGGGCGTGGCGGTCGGTGAGCTGCTCGACCTGCTCGCGGCAACTGAAGCCGTCAGCGACGATGACGTCGGAATCCTTTGCGTTTCGCACCTTCGGCAGCAAAGTCTTTTCGCCGATGGCGACGGAGACGTCGTACTTGTCGGCTTCAAACCCGAACGAGCCCGCCATGCCGCAGCATCCTGAATTCAGCAGCTCGTAGTCAGCGCCCATGCGCTTGAACAAGGCTTCATCCTGATGCGTTTTCATGATGGCTTTGTGATGACAATGCGCATGTACCAGCATCTTGCGAGAAAGCTGGGGCAAGTTCAAATTCCCGGAATATTTTTCGAGGAACGCGCCGAAGGTGTCCGTGTGCTCGGCGAGCTTGCGCGCATGCGGATCGTCGGGGAACAGCCCATGCATCTCATCGCGCAGCACGGAAGCGCAGCTGGGTTCAAGGACGACGACGGGAGTTCCGGCTTCGATCTGCGGATGAAGCTCGTCAAGGATGCGGCGCAGATACTTCTTCGCCTGGTCGAGCATGCCAAAGTCGTACAGCGGGCGTCCGCAGCAGAGATTGGCCTTGGGCACATGCACCTCGAAACCAAGCGCTTCGAGAGCTTCGGTCGCCGCGCGTGCAACCTCAGGATGAAAGTGGTTATTGAACGTGTCGGCCCAGAGGATGACTCGTTTTCCGACTCTTCGTTTGGGTTCGCGCGAGAAGAACCAGGATTTGAAAGTCTGCGGCGCGAACTGCGGGATACGGCGCTGCGGGGCGACGCCGGCGGCGAGTTTCGCGATAGATGAGAGTCCAGGCGTTTGCGTTACAAAGTTCACCATTCCCGGCCAGATCGAGGCGAGACGCGACCATTTGTCTATCAGGCCAAATGCATATGCGTGGCGCGGACGGAGGTGCCCTTCCCAGTAGTGGGAAAGAAATTCTGCTTTGTAGGTTGCGACATCAACGTTGACCGGGCAATCGCCTTTACATCCCTTGCACGCGAGGCAAAGATCGAGCGCCTCTTTCACATGATCGTCGTGCCACTTGGGCTCGAGTTCCTCACCTTTCAACAACTCGAACAGCAGATGAGTGCGGCCGCGGGTCGTGTGCTTCTCTTCGTGGGTCACGAGGAACGACGGACACATCACATCGTCGCCCGGCTCCTGTCCGATAGTGCGGCGGCACTTACCGACTCCAACGCAACGGAGGGTGGCGCGACGGAAATTGTATTCGTCATCGGGGAACTGGAAGTGCGTTTTGGGATTCCAGCGCTTGTCTTCGTGCATCAGCCGCCGGTTTTCGTCAATGCGATAAGGGTGGACGACTTTGCCGGGATTCATCTTCCACTCGGGGTCCCAGAGTTGCTTGAATTCACCGAAGGCATGTACGAGTTCGGGACCGAACATTTTGCCCAGCATTTCTGCGCGGCTTTGTCCGTCACCGTGCTCGCCGGAGAGCGAGCCGCCGTAGAAGACGACCAGGTCAGAAGCTTCTTCGATGAACTTGCGGTAGTGCGCGACACCCTTCGGAGTGAACAAGTCGAAGCTGATGCGGGTGTGCACGCAACCCATGCCGAAGTGTCCGTAGAGAGCGCCGATGTAGCCGAATTTTTCGTAGAGCTTGCAGAGATCGCGAAGATAGCCGCCCAGCTTTTCGGGAGCGACGGAGGAATCCTCCCAACCTTCCCACGTGACCGGCTCGCCGGGGACGAAGGCGGTCGCGCCCAGGCCAGATTCGCGAATGGTCCAGATGTGCCGCGCGTCAGAGTCGTCGGGATAGAGCTTGGTGGAAGGCGCGTCAGGCTTGTCTTTGAGCTTCTGCATCAGCTCTTCGCCTTTGCCTTTGGACTCTTCGCGGCTCTCGCCGCCGAATTGCACCAGCAACCATCCTTTACCTTCAGGAAGAAGAGATAAATAGTTCTCATGCAGTTTTTTCTTCTTCATATTCTCGAAGAGAAGATGATCGATAGCTTCGAGTGCGATGGGCTGTGATTGAACGATCTCGGGGACGGCGTCCGCAGCGACATAGATATCGGAGTAGCCGAGCACGAGCAATGAGCGGAAGGGTGGATCGTGCACGAGACGAAGCTTGGCTTCGAGAACAGTGACGAGAGTCCCTTCCGAGCCGACCAGCGCGCGAGCGAGATTGAAGCGGCCGTCCGCCGCCGGAATCAGCTGATCGAGGTTGTAGCCGGAAACGCGGCGTGGAATGTTGGGATAGCGTTCGCGAATCAGCCCGCTGTATTTGGTTTGGATCTGCTGGATGCCGCGGAATATCTCGCCGGTGCGGCCGCGCTCGTTTGCGCGCGCGAGCAATTCGTCTTGCGTCATCCAGCCAGCTTTCAGGCGGACCCCGTCGTACGTGATCACGTCGAGTTCTTCCACGTTGTCCACTGTTTTACCGGCCATCTGCGAGTGCGTGCCGCACGAGTTGTTACCGATCATGCCGCCAAGCGTGCACCAGGCGTGGGTGGAAGGGTCGGGTCCGAAGGTTAGGTGGTGCGGTTTAGTGGCGGCGCGCAGATGGTCAAGAACGAGCCCGGGGCGGATGCGCGCGAACTTTTCATCGACGTTCAACTCCAGGATCTGGTTCACGTACTTCGACCAGTCCATCAGGACGGCCACGTTGCAGGTTTGGCCGGCGAGCGAGGTGCCTCCACCTCGCGAGAGAACGGGTGCGCCGAACTGGCGGCAGGTCGCGATGGTCGCGAGAATGTCATCAACATCTTTCGGGATCACGACTCCGATGGGAACCTGCCGATAGTTCGACCCGTCGGTGGCGTACAAGGCGCGGCTTCCAGCGTCGAAGCGGACTTCGCCCGCGACATTATTCTTCAGCGCCGCGGCGAGAGGGCGCGCGTCGCCAGACCACACGGGAGGCGGTGACGGCGGCTCGATGTTGACGAGATCAGAATGTAGCGTCGCCATGATTCCTCCTTTACGCGGCGTAACGTTGCGCGTCGGCTTGCTTCAAGTCGATGCCGAATCCGGGCCGGCTTAGATCGGGTACGAGCCGCCCGCGCTGCGGAACGGCAGCGCCGTCGAAGAGCATCTGCTCGATGCGCGCGTGATCGTGAAAATATTCGACGTCGTACGCGGGAACTACTGCGCACAGCGCATGCGCGTGAATAGTTGGAGCCGTATGCGCTGAGAGTGGCAGCCCGTGCGCTTCGCAAAGCGCTGCGGCTTGCAAAAATCCGCTGATGCCGAGGCATCGGGTCGCGTCGGCTTGCAGGATGTCCACCGCTTGGGCCTCGAGCATACGACGGAAATAAACGGGATCGTATCCGTACTCGCCCGCCGCGATATTCATTCCTGCGGGAGCGCGCTCGCGCATTAGGCGCAAACCTTCCAAGTCTTGCGATGAGACTGGCTCCTCGAACCAGGTGACACTGGATTTCGCGAACTTTTCAGCGAAGTAAAGCGCTTGTTTGCGGGTGTAGCCGCCGTTCGCATCAACGTAGAGCTCGCGTGTGTCGCCGATCGCAGCACGCGCAGCTCGGACACGCTCTGGGTCGGACTGCGGATCGCGACCGACCTTCATCTTCATGCGCCCGAGCCCTTGCTCGGCCCATCCGGAAAAGTTTTTTTGTAGTTGCTCGATGGAATAGGAGGTGAAGCCTCCGCTGCCGTACGCGAGAACGGACTCGTGTGCCGCGCCCAAGAGCTTAACGAGAGGGAGGTCGAGCAGGCGAGCTTTGAGATCCCAGAGCGCATTGTCCACCGCGCTGATCGCGGTCGCGGCGAGACCTTGGAGTCCGATATTGCGGACCTGGCGAACCATATCGAACCAAATCGCGGGGATATCGAAAGCGTCTTTTCCAATAACGTACTTCGAGAGCATGCTCTCGATCAGTTCGGCCGCGGCGACGTGCGAGTAGGTGTAGCCGATACCGGTCTTGTCGCCGGCTGAAATTTCCACCAGCGCCATGGTGGTGCTGTTCCACTCGATGGTGCCGTCGCTTTCCGGAAAATCAGTGGGGATGGTGAAGGCGTTCACGCGAACGCGGTCAACCGGCGCGGATGAGAATCCCAGTCTCATTTTTCTCCCATCAATGAATGGATGCGCCGGCTGGAAGGTTCGTTTGCTGGTGAACCCAACGCAATCGTCAATTCATTTGATAGAAGCTGCCGAGGATGGCCCCGAAGATGGCGTGCGATATGACTACCGCGATCGGGGTGCTGACGCCGTAATGCAGCGCCATAAACCCCGGAGGCTCGAGCAGGCGATGGGACTCGGGACCATGTTGCTCACTTGCCATGCGTGGATGCACTCCCGGCAGCACGGACATGACGGCGACCAGGACGAAGAACGCGTGTAGCGTCCCGATGATCGCGCCGCGCCACCATCCCGCGGCACCCAAGGATTGAAAAATAAAAATGTAGATGAGCGAAAACAACCATCCGAAGGTCAAGTGGACGATCAGTCCCCATAGCTTGGCGCGATCGCGGTCGGGAGTGAATGCACTCCCCAGCAGATAGGGCAGGTTCATACGGGTGAGGCCGAGACTCTGCGTGGCGGCACTGATGGTGGACTCGACAACGGTTGCGACGAATCCCCAGAGAAGCCAGCTGTTCCAGTTCATGCGGCGGCGCTCCCCGATCTCTCTTTCGCGGCGCGCTCCTCGATAGCGAGCGCCGCGCTGATCACTCCGACATGCGTGTAAGCCTGGGGGAAATTGCCGAGGGCTTCGCCGGTTTCTGGCGAGACTTCCTCGGAAAACAATCCGAGGTCGTTGTGATGCTGGAGTGCGCTCTCGAAGCGCTCGCGTGCCTGGTCGAGAGTGCCTCCGCCGAGAGCAAGGTATTCGACCGCCCAGAATCCGCAGACTCCGAAGGCGCCTTCCTGCGGGGTTCGCGGAAAGCGATACAGAAGACCATCACCTGCACCAAGTTCCCGCAGGACGCGGAGATAAGTGCCGAGCATCCGCTGCGAGCCGGCGGGCTCGAATCCATACCAGGAAAGCAGAAGCAACGTTGCGTCCACATGTTCGGTTTCGAGAACGCTGACGTAGCTATTGAGTCGAGAATCCCACGCGTGAGATGCGAGCTGCTCTCGGATGAGGTCGCGCTCACGGCGGTAATCCGCGAGAGGAGCTCCTTGGATCGCACCACGCTCAGCAAGGTTGATGAGGCGGTCGAGCGCGGTCCAGCACATCAGCTTGGAGTAGGTGTTGTCGCGGCGCCCGGTGCGCGGCTCCCAGATACCTTCATCGGGCAGTCGCCAACTCTTCGCGACCTGATCGCCGAATCCGATGAGCGCCTTCTGCATGGCGCGATCGAGCTCGCCGCCATCTTCAACGTAGTGCGACACGGAATTTATGACTTCGCCGTAGACGTCGAGCTGAAGCTGATGGCGAGCAGCATTGCCTACACGCACCGGACGCGATCCGGCGTAACCGCTCAAATATCCAAGGATGCGCTCGCGAGGCGAGTGACCGCCATATACGTTGTACAAGACTCTCAGTCGCGGCTGTGTGAGGCGCGTCGCGAGCAGGAGCCAATCGAGAAAGCTCTCGGCTTCCTCCCTGTAGCCGAGACCGAGCAGCGAGCGGACGGTGAAGGAAGCATCGCGCAACCAGCAAAAACGGTAATCCCAATTTTCAGCTCCGCCGATGATCTCGGGCAGAGAAGTGGTTGCGGCGGCGATGATCGCACCGGACGGCGCATAAGCGAGCAGCTTTAGCGCCAGCGCGCTGCGCAGCACGGCGTCGCGGTAAGGGCCGCGATAGCTGCAGCGGTCCGCCCAGCTATGCCACCACTGGATCGACCGCTCGATCCGTTCGTCGAAATCAGTTCCGAGCGCAGGCAGCACGGCGGGAGCAGTTTGCGAGTAGCTCAGCGAGAACTCGAGCGTCTCGCCTTGTTTCATCCGGGTGCGAAGTTGCGCATGGTCGCCTTCGATGGTGAGCGCGGCATTTGAGAGCAGCCAGTAGGCACCGCGGCCCTGGTCGATACGGAAGCCGAGGCGGCCGCAGTCTCTGATGCGGACGCTATCTTTTCCGTAATGGGGACGCGGGCGAAACAGCATCTCGATCTCAAGCTCACCGCGTGTACATTCCACTCGGCGGATCAACTCGTGCTCCGGCATGAGGTGGTCGCACTTGAAGGATTCGGATGCGACCGGCATCAGGTCAGTGAGAGTGGCCGAGCCGCTCGCAGTTATGAAAGTTGTCGCGAGAACGTTGGAGGGTCCCACATATTCGCGCTTCACGTTTGCATGCTCGGCGGGAGCGATTGACCAAGCTCCGCCGCGCTCGTGATCGAGAATTGCGGCGAAAATGGCGGGGCTGTCGAAGCGCGGCCAGCAGAGCCAGTCTACAGAGCCGGAACGGGAGACGAGAGCGGCCGAGCGGCAGTCGCCGATGACGCCGTAATCGCCTATCTTCGAAGCTTTGAGAGTCGCAGCAAGCACTTTGAGAGTAGATGGCTGGCCTGCGGCTGCACGATGCCTCGGATGCCCGAATTGAGGGAGCTAAACCTCGGCGAGAGTGCGATGGACGAGGTGCACGGAGATGGCGCCTTCGCCCACAGCCGATGCAACGCGCTTCACGTTGCCGGCGCGAACATCACCGACGGCGAAGACGCCGGGGAAATTCGTCTCGAGCATTTGCGGCGGACGCGCCAGCGGCCAGCGTGGTGATTCGTCCATTGGATCGAGGGTGGCGAGATCGCGTCCGGTGAGGATGAAGCCTTTGTCGTCGAGCGCGACGCAGCCCCGCAGCCATTCAGTGCGCGGCGAAGCGCCGGCCATCATGAAGACGTGCCTGATCTCGTGCGTGGAACTCGTACCCGTGCTCTTGTCTATCCAGGTGACCCGTTCGAGCTCGTCGGCACCTTCGAGCGCGGTGATCTCAGTCTCCAAGTGAGTCTCGATCTTAGGGTTCTCAGAGATGCGTTGGATGAGATAGCGGGACATAGTTGCGGATAGGCCCGACGAACGGACGAGCAGGTGCACCTTCTCCGCCGTTTGTGCCATGAAGACGGCTGCCTGCCCGGCGGAATTTCCGCCGCCGACAACGATCACAGGCTCTTCCTCGCAGAGCTGCGATTCCATGTGCGTGGCCCCGTAGTAGATGCCGCGGCCTTCAAAGCGCATCAGGTTAGGGATGTCGGGCCGGTTGTACTGCGCGCCGGTCGCGATAACGACGGCGCGCGCCGCGAGTTCGCGCCCATCGTCGAGGATCACACGATAAGGGCGGCGGTCGCAGTCGAGCTTCACGATGCTGTGCGCGATCATCATCTTGGCGCCGAACTTGCGCGCCTGGTGAATGGCGCGATTCGCCAGCTCCTGCCCGGAGAGGCCGGTAGGGAAGCCGAGATAGTTCTCGATCTTCGAGCTGGCGCCGGCTTGTCCACCGGGGGCTTCGGTCTCGATCAACAGCGTTTCCAATCCTTCGGAGGCACCATACACGGCGGCTGCAAGGCCAGCCGGACCCGCTCCAACGATGATGAGATCGTGCGTCTCAGAATCCTCGAGCTCGGGGTTTAATCCCAAACAGGCCGCCAGTTCCTGTGCGGAAGGATTGCGCATAACGTTGGTTGTATTGCAGATGACGACGGGAATATCGGTCATCTGCACGCGGAAGCGATCGAGCAGCTCCTGCGAAAGCTTGTCTTTGTCGAGATCGACATACGTGAACGGATGTCCGTTGCGTTCAAGGAACTCGCGCAAATGCAACGTCGCGGCGGAGTGCCGCGAGCCCATCAGGATCAAATTCCCCAGGTGTTCACGTACCAGAGCAAGACGGCGCAAAATGAACGCGCGCATCACGATCTCACTCAGCTCCACGTCGCGCGCGATGATGGTACGCAGAATCTCGGGCGCGATCTCGAGGAACTCGCCCCCTTTGGCGACGCGGCCGAGCACCAGGCAGCGCTGCCCGGAGATCATGCTGAGCTCGCCCGTGAATCCGCCAGCGGTGTGCCGTGTGATGAGCCGCTCCTGACCCATGCCGGGCTGAAGGATGTCCAGCTCGCCGGACAGCACAATGAAGAACGATACGCTGAGGTCGCCGGGTTTGAACAGGATCTCCCCGGGGCTGACTGTCCTGATTTTTCCGTAGCCGCGCGCACGCTCGATCTGAGCAGCCGTGAGAGCTGGGAATATCTGCGTATTCGCGTCGAGCGCGCTGAGCTGCGGGGTAGAGGACATAGGGTGTAGCTGGCTCGGCCAGAGCTCCTTACTATAGTCGCTTTGCTCCTACCGGCGGCAGCGGTGTTAGATTCTTGTGAGCGCAATAAGGTGCAAGAGGCATGACTCACGACAAAGCCCCGCCGCAGCGAGTGACTAACGGCAGGATCGAGATCGAGCGCGACGGCGAGATCGCCTACCTGGAATACAACCTGAGCGGAGACGTCCTCGAATTGACGCACACAGAGGTTCCAAAAAACTTGCGCGGGCTTGGCCTCTCGTCTTCGCTGGCAGAGACCGCGCTGAACTGGGCGCGCGAGCAGAAGCTGAAAGTCGATATCATTTGCCCCAGTGTGAAGGAGTACATCGCGAAGCATCCCGAGTACGCAGACCTGGTGATGCACTGAGTTCCGCCACGAACCCCATGGACAACGAAAAGCAAGCGGCGGCGCGCGCTAGCCTGGCGTTCATCAAAGAGGGCGACGTCGTGGGCCTGGGCACGGGATCGACCGCTGCGTTCTTTATTCAGCTCTTGGGCGAGCGCGTGCGAGCAGGAATGAAGGTGCGTGGAGTGCCCACGTCAGTAGCGGCACAAAGACTCGCGGAAAGCTGCGGCATCCCGCTGGTCAGGCTTGATGAGGTGGACCACGTAGACGTTGATGTGGACGGGGCCGATGAATTCGATCCGCATCTGTGTTTGATCAAAGGCGGAGGCGGCGCGCTGCTGCGGGAAAAGATCGTTGCTTCCGCGTCAAAAAAGTTTGTCGTCGTCGCCGACTCGAGTAAGCAGGTCGCAATGCTCGGGAAGTTTCCCTTGCCGGTCGAGGTGATCCCATTCGCCGAAACTCTTGTAGAGCGCAAAATCGCTGCGCTGGGAGCGAAGGTGAGCCTGCGGAAGACCGATGCCGGTGCAGTGTTCACGACGGATGAGCACCACCACATTCTCGATTGCCAGTTCGGAAAGATCTCTGACCCGGCGCGCCTTGCAAACAAACTGAGTGCAATCCCAGGCGTTGTCGAGCATGGCTTGTTTATCAATATGGTGGCTGTTGTGCTCGTTGCCAAGGGAAGCCAAGTGACAGAGCATCGGCCGCCGGTACGGTAGATTTGCGACTTTTCGA
>C688J18823_10001901_pt1 | contig 13014 bp, 9 predicted proteins | sample HopSoiMetagenom1_FD_18823 | JGI IMG/M metagenome (IMG submission 18823)
AGCTGCGCCTCGAGCTCGAGCTGCTGCTCGAGGGTCGTGTGCTCCGCCTGGTCGAGCAGGCGCTTCGTCATCGCGATCCCGCGCGTCGGCATGGCTGCGAGCTCGGCCGCCAACTCGGCGGCGCGCGCCGGAAGGGCGTCCGCTTCCACGACCTCGGAGACGAGGCCCCAGAGATGCGCCTCGGCCGCGGTCAGCCGGCGGCCGGAGGTGAGCCATTCGAACGCGCGTGCGGTGCCGACGAGGCGGCGGACGAAGAACGTCGCGCCCGAGTCGGGGACGAGGCCGATATTGATGAAGGCCGGGACGAAGGTCGCGCTGTCGGCTGCGAGGCGGATGTCGCACGCGCAAGCGAACGAGAGGCCCGCGCCCGCCGCCGGGCCGTTGACGGCCGCGATCACCGGCTTCTCGAGCCGGCGCAGGGCGAGGACGTTCGGGTGGTAGTTGCCGCGCAGCCGGTCGCCGATGTCGCCGGGCGCCTCACGGAACTCGGTCAGGTCCTGGCCGACGCAGAAGCCGCGCCCCGCGCCGGTGACGACCACGGCGCGTACGTCGTCGGCGCGCGCCTCCTTCAGCGCAGCCGCGAGCGCGCGGTGCAGGTCGGCGTTGAAGGCGTTCAGGACGTCCGGCCGGTTGAGCGTGATCGTCAGGACTGCCCCGTCGCGGCTGGTCTCGACCTCGGCCATCGGCGCAGCCTAGGCGATCCGCGTCGCGCCGTCGGCGGGCCCGACCGGGAAAACGCGCGGCTCCGCGTAGCCCGCCTTCAGGAAGGCGTCGCGCACCGCGCGACCGACGGCCTCGACCGCTTCGCCCGGCACGAGCGCGAGGGCCGAGCCGCCGAAGCCGCCGCCGATCATTCGCGCGCCGAGCGCGCCTGCGCTCGTCGCCGCCTCGACGGCCGCGTCGAGCTCCGGCGCCGAGACCTGGAAGTCGTCGCGCAACGAGGCGTGCGATGCCGAGAGGATCGGCCCGAGCTCGGCGACGCGCCCGGCTCGAAGCAGCGCCGCGGCCTCGAGCACGCGTGCGTTCTCGGAGACGACGTGACGCACGAGCCGCGCTGCGCGGTCGTCGAGCAGTGCCGCCGTCCGCTCGACGTCGGCCTCGGTCGCATCGCGCAGCGCGGCCAGGCCGAGCGCCCGGGCGGCGCCCTCACACGCGGCGCGACGCTCGCCGTAACCGCTCTCGCGGAGCGAGTGTGCAACGGCGGTGTCGACGACGACGAGCGCAATTTTTGCGGCCTCCAGCGGGAGCGGCAGCCACTCGCGCTCGAGGCTGCGAGTGTCGAGCAGCAGCGCGTGCCCGGCTCGACCGAAGACGCTGGCGAACTGGTCCATCAGCCCCACCGGCACCCCGACGACCTCGGCCTCGGCCCGCTGGCACACGAGCGCCAGCCGGTCCGGCTCCAGCGATGCCTCCGCGACGCCCAGCAGCGCGAGCGCAACCGCCACCTCGAGCGCAGCGCTCGAAGAGAGGCCCGCGCCCTGGGGAAGGTCGGCATCGACGAGCACGTCGGCTCCCGGAACCTCGATCCCTTCCAAGCGCAGCGACCACAGGACCCCTTCCGGATACGCCAGCCACGCGTCGTCGCCGTCGCGCTGCAATGACCTGAAGCGGATGCGCTCGTCGTCGCGCGGCGCGGCCGCGGCGCCGACGCCGAGCTCGATCGCCGCGGGCAGCACCCAGCCGTCGTTGTAGTCGGTGTGCTCGCCGATCAGGTTGATGCGGCCCGGCGCGCGCCAGACGCCGGTCGGCGGGCGTCCGCTCCAGCGCTCGAACTCGGAGATCACGAAGAGAGTGCGTGACGGAGCCTCGAGGCGCTCTCCTCGGGCCGCGCGTCGTTGACGTACGCGCCCGCGGCGACCTCGGACGCGGAGGCGGGCCGAAGCTCGCCGGAACTGCGATTCGGCGGCGCAAGCTCGAGCCGGAGATGGCTGACCGGCTCCCAGCCCCCGTCGTCGGTCGGCGCCTGCTGCAGCGCCAGCACGTACGGCAGCGGCGCCTCGAACAGCGCGTCGTAGGCCGAGAGCACCCGCGCGAGGAGCCGGGCGAATGCCGTCCGCTCGGGATCCGTGAGATCGAGCAAGCTCGCGGCGTGCCGCTTCGTGGCGACGTGAATTTCGTACGGAAAACGTGCCGCGAACGGGACGAAGGCGATGAAGCTCTCGTTCTGCGCGATCACGCGCACGCCGTCCGACTGCTCTCGCGCGACCACGTCGCACACGACGCACGTGCCGTGCTCGTCCAGGTGGCGACGGGCCTGCTCGAGTTGCAGGCGCACACGCGGCGGGATGACCGGGTACCCGTAGACCTCGCCGTGCGGGTGCTCGAGGGTGGCCGCACGGTTCTCGAAGACGAGCACGTAGCGCACTTCGTCCCGCGCGCCGAGCTCGCTGTACCGGTCGGCCCAGACGTGGACGAGCGCCTCGATCCGCTCCGGGCCGAGCTCGGCGAGCCTTGCGTCGTGGCGGTCGCTGTAGACGACCACCTCGGCCGCGCCATGGGCAGGCCCGACGGCGTACAGATCTCCCACTAGCGTTTCCGGCACCTCCGGGGCGGCGGACAGGCGCGGGAACCGGTTGTCGAAGACGGCGATCTCGAACGAGGCGCGCGGGATCTCCGTCGGCCGCGAACGATCGGTGGTCGGACACAGCGGACACGACTCCCGACCGTTTGCGCCGGGGTCGCGTTCGACCGAGAACAGCCGCCACTGCGCGTCGGTCGGGTCGCGGCGCCGCTCGTTCACGGCGTCCTGCCCGTGCCGAAGCGGTAGAAGCGGACGATCCTGCCGTCGTCCCTCGTCACCTGCTCCCGCGTCAGCGCGCGCCGCGGGAGCACGAGCCACCGCAGCAGGTCGCCCAGCACGGCCTGGGCCGCCGCGTCTCCGAGCTTTGCGCGGTCGGCCAGCAGGTACTGGCAGAAGAACAGCCGCCCGCGACCGGACGGCTGGCAGCCGACGATCGTGCCCGTAAGCGCCCACGGCACCGGCTTGTAAGCGATCACGACCGGCGTCTCCGGGAACTGCGAGCCGTCCACCGAGCTGACGACGCTGCGCGCCTGCACGGTCGAGTCCTCCGCGGTCAGCACGGCCCGGCGCGGCAGCGACGCCAGGGCGCCGTGGTCGGTCGTGAAGTGGAAGACCGACGAACCCCACTTCGTCTCGACCGCCGTGATCACGGTCTGGACTGGGTAGCTCGACGACGCCTCTGGGGGTTGCGCGAGGACGAGCACGTCCTCGCCGGCGGCCAAGCGCCGGCGCACCTCGTCGCCCGTCGCTTCGTCGAGCCCTGCCTCCGAGACGACGGTCGGGCCGCGGTCGCCAGGGCTGGCGCCCACCGCCGCCAGCGCGTCGGCCGTCGCGCCAGGTCCTCCGAGGAGGCGCACCTCCAGCTCGACGGGGGCGATCGCGACGATGTGGATCGGGTAGCGGTTCTCCGCGACGACGCGATCCCCCGCGCGCAGGATCACGACCAGGTCGTGACTCCCGGGAACCGACGGCGCTGTCACCTCGACCGTGCCCACCCTGGCCGCATGCCGCGCCGTGAGCCGCCCGACCCGAATGCCGGCGATCGAGGCGCGGAACCGCTCCTCGATCTCCTCGAGCGTGAAGTCCGAGGTGTCGAGCCCGAGCAGCTCCTGGGTCGTGCGGGCACCTGCCGAGTCGCCGAAGCGCGCCTCGATCGTGACGTTGTCGAGCTCGGGCCCGTCATTTGCGACGTGGACGTCCGCGACGACCCTGCCGCCGGCGGCGACGACCAGGCTCTCGAGCCTCAACATCGGCAGCACCGTCTGGTTGGCGCGCCGGACCTCCGCGACGGCGAGCGGCTTCGGCCGCCGGTTCAGGTCGAGCAGGCCGTTGAGCTCCAGGGGGACGTCGGTCAGCTCCGTAAGGCAGTAGCCGCCGAGGTGCTGGTGACGCCGGAAAACCTCGGTCTGCAGGCGGTCGGAAAGGCCCTGGTAGCGCTGGGTCTCGATGACGAAGCGCCCGATCGTCCCGGGCCAACGCGTGTTCGCAAGGGCGGCCGTGTAGAGACCGTGCGAGTCCCAGAACGGCGGATCGGCGAGCTCCGGCATCTCGGGCAGGCCCCAGTCGCCGTACTCGGTCACGAACAGCGGCTTGCCGAGGCCGCGTGACTCGGCGGACTTCCGCTCGATCGTCTCGAGGTAGTCGGCGTGGAGCCGCCCGTACCAGTGCGCGGTCAGCACCGGCGCGCGGAAGACCCGCTCGGGCTCGGGCTCGATCCAGTCGTTCTCGATGTACGGCCGAGTGGGGTCCGAGCGTTCCACCGCGTCGGCGAGCGTCTCGGCGAAGCGCTCGTAGCCCTCGGTGTACCGCGCTTCGAGCCGGTCGAGGCAGAGCTCGTTCATCGCCGCCCAGAGCACGACGCTCGGGTGGTTGCGGTCGCGCCTGATCTGCTCCTCGACCGCGGCCACCGAGCGGCGCGTCAGGAGCGTGTCGTCGCCGAGCTCGTCGTGCGCGATCGGCTCCGCAACGGGGAGGTCGCACTGGAGGAGCATCCCGAGCTCGTCGCAGACGTCGAGGTAGCGCGGCTCGAAGCCCTTGATGTGCAGCCGCAGCGTGTTGAAGCCCATCTCCTTCGCCGCGCGCACCTCCTCCTCGATCTCGGCGCGGGTGCCCTCGGCGTAGAGCGTGTCGGGCCGGAACCCCTGAACGAGCGCGCTCTTCATCCGGTACGGCACGTCGTTGATCAGCATGTGCTCGCCCTCGATCCGGACCGTCCGCAGGCCATAGCGAGCGCCCCGCGTATGGCTGACGCTCCCGTCCTCGAGGACCACGTCGACGAGCGCCTGCTGGAGCACCGGGTGGTCGGGGTGCCAGCGGCTCGCGGCCGTGGCGCCGAGCTCGGCTGTGACGGTGGTGCTGTCACCGGGCTCCAGCTCGACCGTCGTCTCCCAGACGAAGCCGAGCGTGCGCACGCCGACCCGCGCGCGCTCGTCGCGGTCGCTGCGGTTCGCCAGCTCGACCGTCACGCGGAGGTCGTCCGGGTCCGGCTGCACGAACACGTCGGTGGCGACGACGGCCCCGTGGCGCTGCAGCGTGACCGACTGCCAGATGCCGCCGTAGGTCATGTACAGGCTCGGTCTGCTCGGGAAGTGGTGGTTCGCCCAGCCCTGCTTCCCGTGCGCGAGCAAGAGATGGTCGGGATCGTCGAGCGGCGGGTCGACCACCCGGACCGCGAGCATGTTCTCGCCCGGCCGGACCGCGCCCGAGAGGTCGAGCTCGAACGGCGTGAACGGGCTCTCGTGTACACCGACGAGCTCCTCGTTCCAGTAGACCTCGGCAAGATCCATCACGGCCCCGAAGCGAAGCGTCCAGAAGCCGCCGTCCGAATCGAGCTCGACGGTGCGGCGGTACCAGGCCGGCCCGTCGAGCTCGACGTAGCCCTGCGCCTCCCAGAGACCGGGCACCCAGATCGCCTTCGGGTCGAGCGCGTCGAGCTCGGCGAGCTCGACGTCGCCCGGATAGAAGTCCCAGGTCCCGTCGAGCGACGTGAACCCGTGCTCGTCGAAGAGCTGTGGCCGAGAAGCGGTCCTCACGCCATCACCAGCCCGACCTTGCCGCTCGCGCCGGCGTCGGCGCGTCGGTAGGCCTCCGCAGCCTCGTCGAGAGGGTGCCGGTCGGTCACGAGCACGTCCGGGCGCAGATTCCACGCGACGAGCCGCTCCGTCAACTCCTGCATGCGTCCGATGCTCGTCACCCACGAGCCGAAGACGGTCAGCTGGCGGTGGATCAGCATCGGGCTCACCTCGAGGCGAAGGCCGCCGCCCTCGCCGACGAGGACGCAGCGGCCAAAGCGGCGGGTGGCCGCGAGCGCCGTCAGCCGCCCGGCTTCGCTGCCGGAGCAATCGATCGTCACCTCGCAGCCGGCACCGGCAGTGAGCTCGAGCACGGCGTCCGCGGCATCGTCGCCGGCCGAGACCGTTGCGTCGACCGCGCCCAGGCGGCGTGCAAGCTCGAGGCGCTCCAGGGAGACGTCGACCCCCACGACCGGTGCGGCCCCGAGGGCGCGCGCGAGCAGGCCTGCTCCGAGTCCGACGGGCCCGAGGCCGACGACGAGGACCGCGTCCCGGCCAGACGTGCCGGCACGGGTGAGCGCCTCGTACGCCGTGCCGAGGCTGCAGGCGACGGTCGCGCCGTCGAGGTAGGAGAGCTCGTCCGGCAGCGCGACGCAGGTGTGCTCGTCGGCGAGCAGGTAGTCGGCGTGGCCGCCATCGCGCTGCCAGCCGTACGCCGCCCGTAACGGCGAGGTGCAGCCGATCATGTAGCCGCTGCGGCAGTCGGCGCACAGGCCGCAGCCGCTGATGTGGTAGACGAGCACGCGGTCACCGACCGCGAAACGCCTGCAACCGGCCCCAATTTCGACGACCTCTCCCGCGGGCTCGTGCCCGGCGATCACGTCGCGGTAGGCCTCCGGCCCACGCCCGAGGTGCTCGCGGTAGATCGCGCGGAGGTCGCTGCCGCAGATGGTCGAAGCTCGCATCCGCACGACGAGCTGGCGCTCGCCGGGCGTGGGGTCGGGCACCTCGCGCACCTCGACGCGCCGGTCGCCGGGCAGGTAGACGCCACGCATCTCGGCGGCCCCGCCTCCGGGTCAGGCCGGGGTCGGGAGCGGTTGCTCGAGCCAGGCCCAGGCGTCCGTGACGATCGTGCGCAGGTCGGGCCTGCGCGGAGTCCACCCGAGCTCGCTCCGGATGCGCTCGCTCGAGGCGACCAGGATCGGCGGGTCGCCGGCGCGCCGCGGCGACTCGATCGCCTCGATCGGGCGGGCGGTCACCTCACGCGCGGTCTCGATCACCTCGCGCACCGAGAAGCCGGCGCCGTTGCCGAGGTTGTAGACGCGATGCTCTCCGGCGCTCGGCGCCTCGATCGCGAGCACGTGCGCCTCCGCCAGGTCCTCGACGTGGATGTAGTCACGGATCGCGGTCCCGTCCGGCGTCGGGTAGTCGGTGCCGAAGATCTTGACCGCATCGAGCTCGCCCCGGGCGGCCCGCAGGACGAGCGGGATCAGGTGCGTCTCGGGATCGTGCCGCTCGCCGTACGCGCCGTACGCGCCGGCGACGTTGAAGTAGCGGAGGCTGACCGCGCCGAGACCGCCGGCCACGCACGTGAAGGCGATCGCCTGGTCGACCGCGAGCTTCGAGGCGCCGTAGGGGTTCGTCGGCCTGGCCGGCGCGGCCTCCGTGATCGGCACCTCCTCCGGCTCGCCGTAGACAGCGGCGGTGGAGGAGAAGACGAGGCGCGGCACCTCCGCGCGCTGCATCGCCTCGAGCAGGTTGACCGAGCCGCCGACGTTCGCGCGGTAGTAGAGCAGCGGCTCCGCGACCGACTCCGGCACGATCGAGAGCGCCGCGAAGTGCAGCACGCCGTCGAAGCCCTGGCTGAGCAGCCGGTCAAGCCCCTCGCGGTCGGCGAGGTCGACGAGCTCGAGGCGCGCCTCGGCCGGAACGGCCTCTTCGTGGCCGCGCTCCAGGTTGTCGGCGACGACGACTTCGTGGCCAACCTCGAGCAGCCTCGCCGCGACGATGCTGCCGATGTACCCGGCACCTCCGAAGACGACGAGCTTCATCCGGCCTTGGCGCCCTCGCCGGGGACACTCTGGAGCGCGCGGGCGGGGGCGGCCTCGACGAGCGCCTCCATGCGCGCGGCGATCGCGTCCCAGTGGTGCAGGCGCAGGATCGGCGCGACGCGCTGGCGCCGCTCCTCGGGGTCCTCCGCGAGCGCCGCGGTGCACGCGGCCGCGAAACCGTCCGCGTCGTCGGCGAGCGCCACGTCCTGGCCGTAGTCGGCGACCACGTCGGGCACGCGGGTCGAGACGACCGGCAGCCCGGCTGCGAGGTACTCGAGTGTCTTCGTCGGGCTGATCGACGCCGTCGCCTCGTTGAGCGCAAATGGCATCAGGCCGACGTCGAACTCCGCCATCACCTGCGGCAGGCGCTCGTACGGCTGGGAACCGGAGTAGGTGATGTTGGTCGCCCGCGGCAGCGTCGCCTCGTCGATCTTCAGCACCGGCCCGACCAGCCGGATCTCCCAGTGCGGCAGAGCCTCGGCGAGCGCTGCGATGAGGTCGAGGTCGAGCCGCTCGTCGATCACGCCCACGTAGCCCGCGACCGGCCGGTCGCCTCCGCGGCTCGACCCGGCGACGGCATAGTGCTCGGGCTCGACGCCGCTCGGGAAGAGGTGCGCGTCGGGCCGGCGCGTCGCGACCGAGCGGTGGAGCGAGCGGCCGCCGGCAAAGACGACGTGCGCACGGCGCAGGGCCTGCTGCTGCAGGAAGCGCAGGGCGACGGGGGCGCCCTTGAACGAGGCGAGGTCGTCCATGACGTCGTAAACGAGCACCTCCGGGTCGAGCGCCGTGGCGAGGTCGAAGGCCATCGGCGTATACAGCCACCCCACGCGCCCGGACGCGCTGCCGAGCAGGCCCTGCAGCGCAGCGCCGTAGGAGGCGGCGGCCGGGTCGCCGAAGTCGACGTGCGGCCTGTCGCCCGGCACCTCCAGCCAGACGCGCGTGACCTGCCCGTGCGCCTCCGTCCGCAGCGTCGGCTCCGCGACGTCTGCGCTCTCGGGCTCCTCGACGAACCACGTGCGCCGGTTGCGCGCCAGCCGCGAGATCAGGTGCTGCGGGCGCTGCCAGACGAAGACCCAGCGCAGATGCGAGAGGACGACCAGGTCAGACACCGCGCGTCACCACCTTCAGCGCGATCTCGTAGTCGTCGTCGATCGCCGCGAGCACCTCGTCCGGCGGCGGCGGCTGCCAGTCCCAGTGCTCCATCTGCGGCAGCCAGCCCTCGAGCCAGCGCGAGACGGGCGGCTGCAGCTCGTACGCGGGCAGCGCGGAGGCCGGGGCCCCGCCCGCCGCGAGTGAGTAGGCGTCCGACATCGACGAGGGACGCCGCAGCAACTCCTCGTCGAGCCAGTAGACGCCGACCGGGTCGACGCTTGCCTCGGAGCGGCAGAGGATCGAGTCCCAGTCGCATGAGTCGATGAACGGGAACCAGCAGTACCCCTCGACCGGGAGGCCGGCCGCGCGCGCCCGCTCGCACTGCTCGAGCGTGTACTTGAGCCAGGTCGCACGGTCGGAGCACGCGCCGCGGATGTTCGTCTCGCCGACGATCAGCGGCAGCTCGTAGCGCTCCCAGTACTCCCGCATCACCTGGGCGAACGGGACCGGGTCGGGCGAGGCCGTTGTGCCGTCGCCGGGCGCCCTCCAGTGCCACTGGTTGTGGGCGTAGTAGTCGACGCCGAGGACGTCGATGTGGCCGGGCTCGAGCTCGAGCAGCTCGGCCCCGCCGGCCGCGACCACGTCGGCCACGAACGGGCGGTCACGGTCGAGCTCCCGGCCGAGGAACGCGTCGGTGACGAAGAAGCGCCGATCGTTGGCGTACGCCGCGTACTCGAGCCCGGCCGCGGACTCGCCGGTCGCGTGCTCGCAGACCTCGACGTAGTAGTGACGCGCGTCGGGCAGGAGCTCGCGGCAGCGCCTGCTCGCCCCCGTCAGCGCGGGGAGCACGTTGCGCGCGACGGCGACGAAGCCTTCGAGACCCTGCAGGTGCGGCGGCCAGATGCCCTCGAGGCCGCAGAGCAGGAAGGTCGTGAACGGCTCGTTGAAGAGCGTGTACGCCTCGACCCACGGGTAGCGCTCCGCAAATGCCTCGACGTAGCGCAGCAGCGCCGGCCCGAACCGCGGGTCGGTGAAGCCCTCGAGCCACGCCGGATAGCTCGTGTGGTGGACGAGGTCGACGATCGGCGTCACTCCCTCGTCGCGCAGGTGGCCGAGCACGTCGTCGGTCCTGCCCCAGTCGAAGCGGCCGGGGTCCCGCTCGATCCGGTGCCACCGGATCGGGTAGCGGCACTCCGACACGCCTGCCGTCTGCAGTAGCGCGAGGTCGGTGCGCCAGTGCAGGTGGTGCGCCGTCGTCTCGAGCACGTCGACGTCGAACGCCGGCTGATAGGTGGACTCGAAGGCGCCGATGAAGGGGATCGCGCCGCTCACACGCGAGCCTCGACGAGCCATTGAGTGGGGCCGGCGCCCGCGCCGGTCTCCTCGAGCGCGGCGGCGATCTGGTCGAGCTCGGCCTGTCCCAGCGTGAGCTCGGCGGCGCCGATCCAGCCGTCGAGCTGCTCGGGCCTTCTCGCGCCGACGATCGCGCCCGTGACGCCGGGACAGGCCAAGGTCCACGCAACCGAGAGCTCCGGCAGCGAGCAGCCGATCCCGTCGGCGACCGCGCTCAGGCGTGCGACGAGCCGCAGGTTCTCGCTCAGCTTGGGCTCGTTGAAGTCGGGATCGAGGCCGCGCCAGTCGTCGGAGCCGAGGCTTTCGGCGCGCTCCCGGGAGAAGCGCCCGGTCAGCAGTCCAGAGCGCATCGGGCTGTAGACGATCACGCCGGCGCCGTGCCGCTCCGCCCACGGGATCGTGTCGGCAGCGGCGTCGCGTCGGATCAGGTTCAGCTCCGGCTGGTAGGTGTCGACCTGTCGGATCGTCTGACACCGCTCGAGCAGCTCGACGTCGAAGTTCGAGACGCCGATCGCCCTTGCCTTGCCCTCGTCGACGAGCGCCGCCAGGGTCGCCCACGACTCCTCGAGCGGGGTCCCGTCGGTACTCGGCCAGTGCACCTGCAGCAGGTCGAGGCACTCGACGCCGAGGCGCCGCAGCGACGCCTCACATTCGCGGCGGATCGACCCCGGCGCGAGCACGTTCGAGATCTTCCGCTCGCTCTCCGTCCAGACGAGGCCACACTTGGTGAAGACGAGCGGCCGGTCGCGCTCCGGAAGATCGGCGAGCGCGCGGCCGACGACCTCCTCGGCGTGGCCCAGGCCGTAGGCGGGCGCGGTGTCGATCCAGTTGATGCCGGAGTCCAGCGCGTGATGGATCGCGGCAATCGACTCGCGGTCGTCCTGGTCGCCCCAGCCGCCTTCCCAGCCGCTGCCGCCGATCGCCCAGGCGCCGAGCCCGACGCGCGTGATGTCGTAGCCCGTCGTGCCGAGCGTCTTGCGCGGGAGCGCCACCCTTACCTCGCCCGCGCGAGCGCGCCGGCGCGCGACGGCTCGGGCGCGACCTCGGCCGGGGCGCGGCGGCCGGTCAGCTTGTCGAAGACCGCGAGCGCCTGGGCCACGACCTGATCCATGTTGTAGTACTTGTAGGTCGCGAGCCGCCCGACGAACTCGACGTCCGGCGTCTCGTCCGCGAGCTCCTTGTACCGCTTGTAGAGCTCGGCGTTCTCGGGTCGCGGCACGGGGTAGTACGGGTCACCCTCGGCGCGCGGATACTCGGTCACGATCGTGGTGCGCGGGCTCTCCTGGCCCGTGAGGTACTTGAACTCGGTGATCCGCGTGAACGGCTCGTCGCCTGGGTAGTTGACGACTGGCGCCTCCTGGTGGACCTCGGTTTCGATCGTCTCGAAGGCGAACTCGAGCGAGCGGTACGGGAGCTTGCCGTAGCAGTGATCGAAGTACTCGTCGATCGGCCCGGTGAAGATCAGCTTCTCGTAGGGAACGACGTCTGCGATCTCGCGGTAGTCGGTGTTCAGCATCACCTTCACGTCGGGGTGGTCGAGCATCGCCTCGAACATCCGCGTGTAGCCGAACCGCGGCATTGCCTGGAAGGTGTCGGTGAAGTAGCGGTCGTCGCGGTTGGTGCGTGTCGGGATGCGCTTGGTCACCGACGCATCCAGCTCCGAGGGGTCGAGCCCCCACTGCTTGCGCGTGTACCCGCGGAAGAACTTCTCGTACAGGTCGCGCCCGACCGTTGCGAGCACCACGTCCTCGGACGTGCGCGGCCGGTCGACGGGCTCGGCGCGCTCCGCGAAGAACATCGTCAGCTCCTCGGAGGTGAGGTCGAGGCCGTAGAGCCGGTTGACCGTGTCGAGGTTGATCGGGATCGGCAGGTGCTGCCCGTCGACGTACGCGCGCACCCGGTGCTCGTAGGGCCGCCAGGCCGTGAACTGCGAGAGGTACTGCACGACGCGCTCGGAGTTCGTGTGGAAGATGTGCGGCCCGTAGCGGTGAACGAGGATCCCGCCGTCGTCGTAGTGGTCGTAGGCGTTGCCGCCGATGTGCGGGCGCCGGTCGACGAGCAGCACGCGCTTGCCTGCCTGGCGGGCGAGCCGCTCGGCCAGGACGCTGCCGGCGAACCCGGCTCCGACGATGAGGTAGTCGAACATTGGACGGCGATCCTTGCCGACTCGCAAACGGTAAAACCTCGTCAAGCAGGGAAAACAGGCTGTTTATTCAGGCGCGCGAGTGGAACGCGCGGGCGCGATCCCGACAGTGGGGCGGAGGCTGCGAGCCACGCTGCCGTTGCTACGTTGGCCGCATGGCCGGGCTCACGTTCATTGCGTCGGAGCAGGAGGCGCTCGACGCGTACTCCAACGCCGTCATCACGGTCGCCGAGCGGCTCGCGCCTTCGGTCGCGAACCTGCGCGTCAGGCGCGGCCGCCGGGCGGGCGGGGGCAGCGCCGTCGTGATCACGCCTGACGGGTTCCTGCTCACCTCGGCGCACGTCGTGGCCGCCGGCAGCGACGGCGGTCGCGCGTCGTTCGTCGACGGGCGCGAGCTCGGCTTCGAGGTCGTCGGCTCGGACCCGCACTCGGACCTCGCCGTACTGCGCGCCGAGGCGGACGACCTCGTGGCCGCCGAGCTCGGTGAGGCAGAGCGGCTACGCGTCGGCCAGCTCGTGGTCGCGATCGGCAACCCGAACGGCTTCGCCGGCTCGGTGACCGCCGGCGTCGTCTCGGCCCTCGGCCGCTCGCTCCCCACGGGGAGCGGCCGAATCGTCGACAACGTCATCCAGACCGACGCCGCGCTGAACCCGGGCAACTCCGGCGGCGCGCTCGCGGACGGTGTGGGCCGCGTCGTCGGGATCAACACCGCCGTGGCGGGCGTCGGACTCGGGCTCGCCGTGCCGATGAACGCGGCGACCCGCCAGATCGTCGGCGCGCTGATGACCGAGGGCCGCTTCCGCCGCGCGCAGCTCGGGATCGCCGGCGGCTCGCGACCGCTCC
>C688J18823_10001903_pt1 | contig 13008 bp, 11 predicted proteins | sample HopSoiMetagenom1_FD_18823 | JGI IMG/M metagenome (IMG submission 18823)
TCCCGATCGCCTGCTTCAGCGCCTCGGCCCAGGCGTCGGGCAGGTCGCGCGGCAGGAGATCGCCGGCGAGCATGGCGCGCTCCAGCCGATAGCGCAGGATCACATGCGCCGGGTAGGTGACCTCGTCGGCATCGACCCGGATCGGGCCGGGCTCGACCCGGATCTGCCGGCGGTACATCGCCTCGGACTCCCAGGCCTCGCCCTCGCCGCCGAACACCTGGCGCAGGATCGGCGCGGCAAACCCGGCGAAGGCGCGGCTGCGGCAGACCTGCATTTCCAAGAGCAGCGACTGGCTCTCATGCATCGCCATGCCGCGCGCTTCGCCGACGGGCTGCCGCCGCCATTCCACTGGGAGACCACGCTCGTAAAGCCCGTGCCCGGTCTCGTGCAACACCCCCATCAGCGCGCGGGCGAAATCGGCTTCGTCGTAGCGGGTGGTCAGCCGCACATCGTCAGGGGTGCCGCCGCAGAACGGGTGGGCGCTCTCGTCGAGCCTGCCATGGGCGAAATCGAAGCCGATCCGCTCGATCAGCGCCACCGCGGCCCGGCGCTGGTCGGCTATTGGGAACGGCCCTCTCGGCGCCGGCGGCAGCGGGCGCGCGGCCTGCCGCGCCAGCACCTGCTGGAGCATTGCGGGCAAAAACCCGGCGAGCTCGTCGAACAGGCGGTCGATCAGCGCGGTCGAGCCGCCCGGCTCGTACTGGTCGAGCAAGGCTTCGTAGGGGCGGGTGGCGAGCGCCTCGGCTTTGGCGGCCGCGACCTGCCGGGTCAGGTTGAGCACTTCTTCGAGACCGGGCAGCGCGGCGGCAAAATCATCGGCTGGGCGGGCCTCGCGCCACACCGCCTCGGAACTCGAGCAGGCGCGCGATAATGCCTCGACAAGGTCGCCCGGCACCGCGGTCGCGTGTCGCCAGCGCCGCCGCATCTCCCTGAGATTGGCGCGCGGCCAGTCGCCGAGCGATCCTGCCTCGCTTTCGGCGGCGGCGAGCAGATCGCCGATCTCGGGCCCGGTCAGCAGCTCATGCGCGATGAGGCGCAGGGTCGCCAACTGCTCAGACCGTGCCGGACCGCCGCCCGGCGGCATCACAGCCGCGGCGTCCCAATGCAGCACAGAGGTCGCCTCCTCGACCGCGCCGAGGCGGCGAAAGCGGGCTTCGAGCTTCTCGTAAGCGGTCATACCGAGCGCCGACCCTGGCTTTGCGAAACGATGTAGACCACCACCATGCCCACCGCGAGGGAAAACCAGGTGATCGCGTATTGCAGGTGGTTGTTGGTCAATTCAACCGCGGCCGCCTTGCCGAGCGGCCACCCACCCGGGTTCGGGGTAGCGTCGGCCTCGATATAGAACGGCGCCACACTGTCGAGGCCGTCCACCGCTGCCATTGCCGGCAGGTCGATCCAGAACCAGTAATTGATGTCGGCGCGGTTGTCGGGGAGGAACCGGGTAGGCCTTTCCTCTGGCGGCAACCGCAGCCATCCGGTGACACGGACGGTGCCCTCGATCTGCCCGGCGCGGCGGGGGTTCGGGTCCTTCAGCTGGGTCGGGAGGAAGCCGCGATTGACGAAAACGATCCGCCCATCCGCCTCGCGCAGCGGCGTCAGCACCTCGAAGCCAGCGCCGCCGCCACGGGGCGAGGTGGCGCCGAGAAAGATCTCCTTGTCGTGCAGGAAAACCCCTTCGGCAACCACCCGGCGGAACGCCAGCCCGCGCGCTTCGGCCGGCGTGCGCGGCAACGCGACCGGCGGCCCGGCAAGCGCCGCCTCGCGTTCGGCGATCAGCCCTTGCTTCCACTGCAGCCGCTCGAGCTGCCAGACACCGAGGCCGAGGCAGGTCAGGACAATCGCGACCGTGGTCAGCGTCGGCGCCAGGCGCAGTCGAAGGCTCATGCGGAAGGCGGGCCGCCCAGCAGGTGGTGGCGGTATTGCAGCGCGATCAGCCCGGCCTTGAGCGGGCGCAGCATCAAAATCGCGCCTGCCACGATCAGCGGGGCCCAGAGCAGCAGATGCACCCAGATCGGCGGCGCGAACTTAAGCTCGACGACAGCGGCGAGGCCGACGACGATCAGCCCGAGGAAGAAGATCACGAAAACCGCCGGGCCGTCGCCGGCATCCTGCGCCGAGAAATCGAGGCCGCAGGCGGGACAGGCCGGACGTACCGTCAAGAGGCCGGTGAACAGCCGGCCTTCGCCGCAGCGCGGGCAGCGGCAGGCCAGGGCGGCGCGAAATACGGACACCGGCGCGAACCGCCGCGCATCGGCGTTCACCAGAAGCTTCGCCGATATGCCCCGCTACGGGCGATCCGGTCAGCCGCCGTGGCCGGCCGGGGCGGCGTTCCCCAAGCCCCACCAATAGACGCAGACAAACAGGAACAGCCAGACCACGTCGACGAAATGCCAATACCAGGCGGCCGCCTCCAGGCCGAAATGATGGTCGGGCTTGAAGTGGCCCTGCGTCGCACGCCACAGGCAGACCGCCAGGAAGATCGTGCCGATGATGACGTGAAATCCATGAAATCCGGTGGCCATGAAGAAGGTCGACGGATAGATCCCGTCGGTGAAATGGAAGGCGGCATGCCCGTATTCGTAGGCCTGGACCGAGGTAAAGCAGAGGCCGAGCAGCACGGTGACGGTCAGCCCCTGGATGAGGCCGCGCTGATTGCCTTCGAGCAGCGAATGATGCGCCCAGGTCACGGTGGTGCCGGACAGCAGCAGAATGAGGGTGTTCAGGAATGGAAACTCGAACGGGTCGAACGGATGGATGCCCTTTGGCGGCCACGTCCCGCCGGCCGGGTACAGGGCCGCCGAGAAGTAGGCCCAGAAGAAGGCGGAGAAGAACATCACCTCGGAGGCGATGAACAGCGCCATGCCGTAGCGCAGGCCGAGCTGCACCACCGGCGTGTGATGGCCCTCGAAGGTGGCCTCTCGGATCACGTCTTGCCACCACACGAACATCGTCGCCAATACGGCGATGAAGCCGACGGCCGCCAGCCACCAGCCATAGCCATGCATGTACAAGACGCCGCCCGTCGCGAGCAGCCCCGCCGCGATGGCGCCGACCAGGGGCCACGGGCTCGGATCGACGAGGTGGTAGGGGTGCTTCGGTGCGTGATGCGCGGCGTGGGCGTCCGCGTGGGTATCCGTCATCTCTGTCCGCCTCGCTGGCTCAATTTACTGTCGGGCCATTTACCGCCGGCACCGGGCCGCGCGGACCCGCCGCCGCGTTCGGCGAGTCCTTCCCGTGTGCCCGAAACATCGTATAGGACAAGGTGATGGTGCGCACGTCGCGGGCGCCCGGGTCCTTCAACAGATCGGGGTCGACGAAGAACACCACCCCCATGTCGCGGCTCTCGCCGGGCTGCAGCCGCTGTTCGGTGAAGCAGAAGCATTGCAGCTTGTCGAAATAGATGCCGCTCTTGGCCGGAGTGACGTTGAAGGTTGCGGTCCCGGTAACCGCCTCGGCGCTGCGATTGACGGTGCGATAGAAGACTTCGCGCTGTTCGCCCGGATGCAGCCGCACCTCCCTGACCAGCGGGCGGAACTCCCAAGCGAGATCTGGCGCAACCGCGGCGTCGAAGCGAACCGTGACAAGCGCGCCGGCGGTTTCGGCCGGCGCCGAACTCGCGCGCTGTGTCGTCCCGCCATAGCCAGTGGCCTGGCAGAACAGCCGGTAGAGCGGCACCGAGGCGAAGGACAAACCGACCATGCCGACAATCACGCCGGCGAGCAGCAGCACCGTGGTCTTGTTGCGGTTGGGACGGGGCGGCATGTCGTCAGGTCCCGCCGAACCGGACCAGCGTGATCACGTAAAACAGCAGCGCGAGCGCGACGAGCACCGCCAGCAGCGCCCAGTTGCGGGCGCGGATCGTGCGCCGGCGCTCGTCCATGTTCTCGCCGGCCATCACCGCAGGCCTCCTAGGCGCTCGAACAGCAACAGCGCGAAGATCAGGAACAGGTAAAGCAGCGAGAAGGCGAACATCTGCCGCGCGCTGCGGTCGCTTTCGTCGCGCCATACCCGCAGCGCCATCCCGGTGAAGGCGAGGCTGAGCACGCCGGCGCCGGCCGCGTAGAGCGGGCCGGCGATGCCGAGCAGCCAGGGCGCCGCGGTGACCGGCCACAGCATCAGCGTGTAGAGCAGCATCTGGCGCTTGGTCTCGCGCGCGCCGGCGACGACCGGTAGCATCGGGATTCCGGCGGCGGCGTATTCCTCCGATTTGTAGAGCGAGAGCGCCCAGAAATGCGGCGGCGTCCAGAAGAAGATGATGGCGAACAGCGCCACCGCGCCCCAGCCGATATCGCCGGTTACCGCCGCCCAGCCGATCAGCGGCGGCAAGGCGCCGGCGGCGCCGCCGATCACGATATTCTGCGGCGTCCGCCGCTTCAGCCAGATCGTGTAGACGAAGACATAGAAGCCGATGGTCAGCGCCAGCAATTCGGCGGCGACCCAATTGACCGCCAGCCCCATAACGACGACCGAGCCGACCGCCAGCACGCAGCCGAACCCCAGCGCCTCGCCCGGCATCATGCGTCCGGCCGGGAGCGGACGCATCGCAGTACGGCGCATCACCGCGTCGATGTCGCGGTCGTACCACATGTTGATGGCGCCCGAGGCGCCGGCGCCGATCGCGATGCACAGCACCGCGACAGCCGCCAGCACCGGGTGCAAATGCCCTGGCGCTAGCAGCAACCCGACAACACCGGTGAACACGACCAGCGACATGACCCTGGGCTTCAGGATCTGCACATAGTCGCCGACCGCCGCGCCGCTCCAGGGCGCGAGGGCGGCGGAGGGCAATTCGCTCACCCCGTGCTCGCTAGGTCGCGCCGGCTCATCGCCGCTCGCCTAATGCGCCGGCGCCGGCGCGATGACCGGGATCTCGTCGAAACTGTGGAAGGGCGGCGGCGACGAGACGTGCCATTCCAGCGTGGTGGCGCCCGCGCCCCAGTAATTGGCGCCGACCCGACGCCCGGCGAGCAGCGTGTGGAACACGATGAAGACGAAGAACAGGGTCGAGGCGTAGGAAATATAGGCGCCGAGCGAGGAGACGAAGTTCCAGCCGGCAAACGCGTCCGGATACTCGGCGATGCGCCGCGGCATGCCGGCAAGGCCGAGGAAATGCTGCGGGAAGAAGGTCAGGTTGACGCCGATGAAGGTGGTCCAGAAATGGATCTGGCCGAAGGTCTCATTGTACTGGCGGCCCGACATCTTGCCGATCCAGTAATAAAAACCCGCGAACAGCGAGAACACGGCGCCCAGCGACAGCACATAGTGGAAGTGGGCGACGACGTAATAGGTGTTGTGCAAGGCAAAATCGACGCCGGCATTGGCCAGCACCACCCCAGTGACGCCGCCGACCGTGAACAGGAAGATGAACCCTATCGCCCACAGCATCGGCGTCTTGAACTCGATCGAGCCGCCCCACATCGTGGCGATCCAGGAGAAGATCTTCACTCCGGTCGGCACCGCGATCACCATCGTAGCGGCGGTGAAATAGGCGCGGGTATCGACGCTGATCCCGGTCGTGAACATGTGATGCGCCCACACCACGAAGCCGATGCCGCCGATTGCGATCATCGCGTAGGCCATGCCGAGATAGCCGAACACCGGCTTCTTCGAGAAGGTCGAGACCACCTGCGAGATCATGCCGAACCCCGGCAGGATCATGATGTAGACCTCGGGATGGCCGAAGAACCAGAACAGGTGCAGGAAGAGGAGCGGGTCGCCGCCGCCGGCCGGGTCGAAGAAGGTGGTGCCGAAATTGCGGTCGGTCAGCAGCATCGTGATCGCGCCCGCCAGCACCGGCAGTGCCAGCAACAGCAGGAATGCGGTGACCAGGATCGACCAGACGAAGAGCGGCAGCCTGTGCATGGTCATGCCCGGTGCGCGCATGTTGAAGATCGTGGTGATGAAGTTGATCGCGCCCATGATCGAGGAGGCGCCGGCAAGGTGGAGCGAGAAGATCACCATGTCGACCGACGGCCCGGGATGGCCGCCGGGACCGGCCCCGGACAGCGGCGGATAAACCGTCCAGCCGACCGCCGCCCCCTGCCCGTTCACTCCCTGGCCGGCGCCGACCATGGTCGAGCCGAGCAGCAGGATGAAGGACGGGACCAACAGCCAGAAGCTGATGTTGTTCATCCGCGGAAAAGCCATGTCGGGCGCGCCGATCATCAGCGGCACGAACCAATTACCGAAGCCGCCGATCATCGCCGGCATGACCATGAAGAACACCATGATCAGCCCGTGCGCGGTGATGATCACGTTATAGAGCTGGTGATTGGCCAGCACCTCGCCGTTCGGGGTCATCAGCTGCGCCCGCATCAGCACCGACAGCGCGCCGCCGAGAATCCCGGCGCTGATCGCGAAGACCAGATAGAGCGTGCCGATGTCCTTGTGGTTGGTCGAAGCGAACCAGCGCGTGAAGAAGCCCGGATAATGACCATGCGCCGCGTGCTCGGCGGCGACGGTGTGAGCATCAGCCATTACAGACCTCTTCGCTGTTCAGTTGCCGGCCGGCGGCGCGGCCGCGACAATGGTCGCATCAGCCGGCGGCGGCGCGGCGGCGAATTTCGTCTTCGCCTCGGCTAGCCATTTCTCGAAATCGGGCTTCGTCATCGCCACCACCTTGATCGGCATGAAGGCGTGGTTGACGCCGCAGATCTGGTTGCATTCGCCGTAATACGTGCCCTCGTGCAGGATCCGCATCCAGCTCTCGTTGAGCCGGCCGATAACGGCGTATTCCTGCACCCCAAAAGAGGGGACAAACCAGCTGTGAATCACGTCGGTGCCGGTGACCTGCACCCGAATCGTCGTATCCACCGGCACCACCAGCGGATTGTCGACATCGAGGAGGCGCTTCTGCCCCGGCTTCAGATCCTTTTCCTGAATGAGGTTGCTGTCGAAGCTGACTTTCTGATCGGGGTATTCGTAGGTCCAGAACCATTGATGGCCGGTGACCTTGAGCGTCATCTCCGCGTCCGGGGCCCGATCCATGTAGTACATCAGCTTGAAGGACGGGATCGCGATCATGACCAGGATCAACACCGGAACGACCGTCCACAGGATCTCGATTACCGGGTTGTGCGAGGTGCGGGTCGGCACCGGATGGCGCCGCGCGCTAAACCGGACGATCACGTAAAGCAACAGGCCGAGAACAAAAATCGTGATCAGGGTGATGATCACCAGAAGCTCGTTGTGAAACGCGTGTATCCGCTCCTTGACCGGGGTCGCTGGCGGCTGCATGCCCAATTGCCAGGGGTGCGGCTCCGATGCCCAGCCGACCGCCGCCAGCGCGAATACGCCGGCGAGCGCCACGGCGAACAGGAGGCAGGCCCGGCGGGCACCGCCCCGAGTGATCGCTCCCCACAATCGCAGCATATCCTTGCAGCTCCCCTCGGCGAGGATATTGCCTCTCCGATACAGCCATCCGCGGGCCGCGACGCCGCTCGATTCGACCTGCTTAAAACGGCGGCAACCCAGGCCGGACCCTACACCAAAGGGTCGCGGGCCGACAACTCGGTCAGGTTGTCGCTAAGTCATTGCGGCAAGCCGCCGCACAGCCGGAAAGGCGGTCGCCGTAGCCGGTTCTGCGAAGCCGGCCGCCTTTCGCCGCCGCCTCGCCGCGACCATATTTCCGAGTAATACTCGCGCAATTCCGAATCCGGAGCCGCCATGAGCAATCTAGCTGTCACCAACGAGCTGTTTTTCGACCGGACCGGCATGGATTCCGGCCGGGTCGAGAAACTCGTCGGCGAAGCCATGGCCGGCATGGACGATGGCGAGCTGTTCCTCGAATACAGCCAGTCGGAAAGCGTCGCGCTCGATGACGGCCGCATCAAGAGCGCCTCCTTCGACACGACGCAGGGCTTCGGGCTGCGCGCGGTGGCCGGCGAGGCCGCCGGCTACGCGCATGCCTCGGAGCTGTCGGAAGCGGCGATCCGGCGGGCCGCGACGGCGGTGCGCGCGGTCGCCAGCGGTCATGCCGGAAGCTTGGCGGACCCGCCCTCCGGCACCAACCGCACCCTTTACACCGACCTCAACCCGCTGGGCATGGTCGATCTCGGCGCCAAGACCAAGCTGCTGGCCGAGATCGACGCCTATGCCCGCGGCCGCGATCCCCGGGTACGCCAGGTCATGGCCTCACTCTCCGGGGTATGGCAGGCGGTGCAGATCGTCCGCGCCGACGGCCGGCGCGCCGCCGACATCCGCCCATTGGTGCGGCTCAACGTCTCGATCGTGGTCGGCGAAGGCGAGCGCATGGAGACGGGCTCCCACGGCGCCGGCGGACGGGTCAGCTACGAATACTATCTCGATCCGAACAACTGGAAGGCGCAGGTGGACGAGGCATTGCGCCAGGCGCTGGTCAATCTCGGCTCAGTGCCGGCCCCTGCCGGCGAGATGACCGTCGTGCTCGGCCCGGGCTGGCCCGGGGTCATGCTGCACGAGGCGGTCGGGCACGGGCTGGAGGGCGATTTCAACCGCAAGAAAACATCGACGTTTTCCGGCATGATCGGCCAGCAGGTCGCGGCGAAGGGCGTCACCGTCGTCGATGACGGCACCCTCCCCGACCGTCGCGGGTCGCTGACGATCGACGACGAGGGCACGCCATCGAGCTGCACCGTGCTGATCGAGGACGGGATCCTTAAGGGCTACATGCACGACCGGCTGAACGCGCGGCTGCTCGGCGCCGCGCCGACCGGCAACGGCCGCCGCGAGAGCTTCGGGCACGCGCCGATCCCGCGCATGACCAACACCTACATGCTGGCCGGCAAGCAGGACCCGCAGGAGATCCTCCGCTCGGTCAAGCACGGCCTCTACGCCGTCAATTTCGGCGGCGGCAGCGTCGATATCACCTCCGGCAAATTCGTGTTCTCGGCCTCCGAAGCGTATCTGATCGAGGACGGCAAGATCGGGCCGGCGGTCAAGGGCGCAACCCTGATCGGCAACGGCCCCGACGCGATGAACAAGGTCACGATGATCGGCAACGATCTGAAGCTCGATGACGGCGTCGGTACTTGCGGCAAGGACGGCCAGGGAGTGCCGGTCGGAGTCGGCCAGCCGACCCTGCGCATGGACGGACTCACCGTCGGCGGCACGATGGGTCCGCCGCCTGGGGGTCCGCCGCCCGGCCCGTAACCGCCTTGCCGATCCGGGGGACTTTTCTCGGCGCGCTCGGGGCGGCGCTGCTGTGGTGCGGCGCGGTCTCGGCTTGCGATCTCGACAGCGCGCCCTCGAGCCGCTGGTTGCTGACCCGCGAAGAGGGCGTGGCCTGGCTGCAGACGCCCTGCCGCGAACGTTTCTACAGCCTCGGGGTCAATGTCCTCGACGGCGGCAACGGCGAGCATGCGAGGGTCGGCGCAGCCTACAAAGGCTATGACTGGCAGAAATTCGCACCGAGGATTTCCGACTGGATCGGTAACACCCGGACCCGGCTCACCTCCTGGGGCTTCAACAGCGCCGGCGCCTGGTCACTGCCGCCCCAGCAGCTTCGGCTGCCCTCCGTGATTAATTTGGAGCTCGGCCGCAACGCCAAATTCCACTGGTTCGACCCGTTCTCGCCGGAGACCGAGCAGCGCATGATGGCGCTGGCCCAAACGCTGGTCGCCCCATATCGCGGCTCGCCCTACCGGATCGGCTATTTCTCCGACAACGAGGTCGGCTGGTGGGGTGGCGCGCTGTTCAGCTTTTACGCGCAGAAGCCGGCGAGTTCGTTCACCAAGCAGCGCTGGCTGGCGATGCTGCGCGCCCATTATCAGGACGATTGGGGCCGCTTTGCCGCGGATTTCGTATCGCCCGCCGGCATCAATTCCTGGGACGAGCTGCTGCGGGCAGAGCACATTACCGTACTGCGCCCGGGCGGTAACGGCATCGCCGCGGTGCGCGAGTGGACCGGCATCGTCGCCGAGCGCTATTACGCGTTGTCCGAGCGGGCGATCCGGGCCGCCGATCCGGACGCGCTTTATCTGGGCGACCGGCTGCCGATCTATTACGACCCCGCCGCGCTGCGCCCAATGGTTCGGCACGTCGACGCGATCGCCGTCAACTACAATGTCGACAGCGGCGACGGCTGGGTTTCCCGCTATTTTTTCGACGGACTGCACAAGCTCTCCGGCGGAAAGCCGGTCCTGGTCACCGAATGGTTCTTCGCCGCGCAGGAAAACCGCACCGGCAACCGCAACAACGGTCACCTGTTGACGGTCGCGACCCAGGCCGACCGCGCCCGGGGCGCGGCGGCGGCGACGCGGAACTTTGCCGCGATCCCTGACCTCGTCGGCGCCCATTGGTTCCAGTATTACGACCACCCCGAAGGCGGCCGCGCCGATGGCGAGGATTACAATTTCGGCCTCGTCGACATCGCCGACCGGCCGTATGAGGGTTTAACGGACGCGCTCAGCCAGGCCAACCGCGAGGCGCCCGCCCTGCATGCCATGGCGAAGGTGTCGCCGGCGGCGCCTGTCGTGTTGCCGCATGTCACGATCGACCTGCACGACGGGTCGCTCTCCGACTGGCCGAAGCCGGCGAGCCTTTTGCCGCCGCTGCAAGCCTCGCCGGGTGCGGTCGGCTTCGGCGAGATCTACCTCTCATGGAACGAGCGCGGCCTGGCGCTGGCGACGATCGGGCAGGATTATTTCGACCTCGATCTCCTGCCCTACGAGGGCCCATTTCCGCTTGGCGAAGCCTACCGGATCGAAATCGGGACCGAGTTGGACGGCAGCATCAGGCGGGCGACGCTGTTCTTCATCCCCGGCCGCGGCGATCGCTTCGATCACCAGACCATGACGACAAAGCTGTGCGCCGGCGCGGCGGCCGTGGTGATCGCCCAGGGTTGCCAGCCGGTCGAAGGAGCCGAGGCGGTTTATTTCGGCGCCGACCAGCCGCGCATCACCGCCGAGCTGCTGTTGCCCTGGGGGGCGCTCGGCATCGCCGCGCCGAGCCCGGGGGCGCGGTTCCGCGCCGAGGTGGCGGTCACCTCGTGGCACCGCGACCGCTGGATGTCGCTGTCTGGCGAAGCGCCGGACCGCGCGATGGCCGACCCGGCGCATTGGCGGGCGATGCGCCTCGGCGACGGGCTGGCGGTCACCGCGCCGGCACCGCGGGCCGGCGCGCCGGGCTGAGCCGAGCCGTCCTCAATACGCGTATTCGGTGTAGATCGGCTCGATGCGACCGCCCCAGCGCGTGTTGTAGTCCTCGATCAATTCCTGCGCCGGGGTGCGGCCGGAGCCGGCGATCGAGAACAGCGTGTCGAGGAAATGCGTCTCGTCTTCGCCGGCGAGGCTGCGGCGGGCGCGCCGGTGCAGCCCTTCCCGGGCGATTTCGAGGGCTTCGAGCGCGATGTCGCGCAGCGTGCGGCTGCGATGCGGGGTATCGAGACCGAGCCGCGGCACGTCGCGGCGCATGGCTTCCCGCTCCTCCTCGGTCCAGTCGGCGACCAGATCGCAGGCGGAGTCGAGCGCGGTGCCGTCGTAGAGGATCCCGACCCAGAGCGCCGCCAGGGCACAGAGCCGACGCCACGGCCCGCCATCGGCGCCGCGCATCTCCAGGAAGCTCTTGAGCCGCACCTCGGGAAAGGCGGTGGTCACATGATCGGCCCAGTCGTGCAATTGCGGCAGCTCGCCCGGGAAAGCCGGCAGCCGCCCGGCCATGAAGTCCCGGAAGGACTGGCCGCTCGCGTCGATGTATTTGCCGTCGCGGTAGACAAAGTACATCGGCACATCGAGCAGGTAGTCGACATAGCGCTCGAAGCCAAAGCCGTCTTCGAACACGAAGGGCAGCGTACCGCAGCGGTCGGGGTCGGTGTCGGTCCACACCAGGCTGCGATAGCTCAGATAGCCGGAGGGACGGGCCTCGACAAAGGGCGAGTTCGCGAACAGCGCCACCGCGATCGGCTGCAAGGCGAGGCTGGCGCGGAACTTGCGCACCATGTCGGCTTCGGTCCGGTAATCGAGATTGGTCTGCACCGTGCAGGTGCGCAACATCATGTCGAGCCCGAGCCGGCCCTTTTTTGGCATGTAGTCGCGCATGATGCGGTAGCGGCCCTTTGGCATGAACGGCACCTCGTCCCGCCGCGATTTCGGGTCGAAGCCGAGACCGATCATGCCGAGCCCGAGTTCGTCGCAGACCTCGCGCACCTGGCGCAGATGCTCATGCACCTCGTCGCAGGTCTGGTGCACGGTCTCGAGCGGCCCGCCACTCAATTCGAACTGGCCGCCGGGCTCGAGCGTGATCGAACATTGGCTGTCGTTGGACAGCGCGATAATGTTGCCGTTTTCGAGCACCGGGTCCCAGCCGAACCGGGTCATCCCTTGCAGCAGCGCCTTGATGCCGTCTGGCCCGTCATAGGGGACCCGCTTCAGATCGGCGCGGCGGAACACGAATTTCTCGTGCTCGGTGCCGATCCGCCATGCCTCGGGCGGCTTGCAGCCGGCCGCGTGGTATTCGACCAATTGCCGCTTGTCGGTGATCGGCGGTCCCTGCACGCTCGACGGCCCAGACATCAGGCTCCCGGACTCCCGCTAGGCGTAAAAACCCCGATCGTCATCGGCGGCGGACGCGGCGCCAATCTCCGGCGATGGCCTGGAACACCGTCAATGCGGCAAGAGCAGCAGTCTCGGCGCGCAGCACCCTCGGGCCGAGCCCGACGCGAGTAACAATGGGGAGTTTGCCGAGACCGTCAAGCTCCGCGTCGGTAAAGCCGCCCTCGGGGCCGACAAAAACCGCGGCTGGAGACCGAGGCGGGATCGCCATCAATGCTTCCGCGATCGGCACGCCGGCCCCACTCTCGTCGCAGAGAATGAGGCGCCGATCGGCGGGCCAGGCGGCCAGCGCCCGGTCGAGCGCCTCCGGCGAGCGGATCTCCGGTACGGAGAGGCGTTCGCTCTGCTCGGCCGCGGCAACCGCGATGGCGTGCAGCCGGTCGCGGTTGATGCGCTCCGATTGGGTCCGCGCAGTCCATATGGGTAGAAGCGCGGACGCGCCGAGCTCGCTCGCTTTCTCGACGAGCCAATCGAGGCG
>C688J18823_10001904_pt1 | contig 13004 bp, 11 predicted proteins | sample HopSoiMetagenom1_FD_18823 | JGI IMG/M metagenome (IMG submission 18823)
GCTGCTCCGGCCCAGCCCGGAGCTCGACGACATCACCGCGGGCATCCTCGGCAGGGCCCAGCGGCTCTATCCGGTCGACATCGTGGCATTTCAGGCGTTGTCGAATCATTTCTTATGTGGAGCTGCACATAAGAAGACGAGCTTATCCAAGCGCTTGGCACCCATTCTATGGCACGCAGAGAAGGAATATCAGGAGAGGAATCGGGAACGGCCGAGCCCGGCGGACGCCTCATCCTCGCCGGCGGACCGGCTTTTCCGGGCTCTGGCCCGAAGGGATCAGCCAGTCATCCAAGCGTCTGGAATTCGTGGCGGCTGCTCGTCAGCCAGCGCCAGACGTTGACGTCGGGCGGATCAATCAAGCCGGCTACCGGCGGCCCGCAGCTATCCAAACGGCTGGCGCTTATCTCTCGCCCCTCTCTCTGGTACCAAGACCGCTCCTCCCCATCTTTCCTATCTTGGCCCCTTTCTTCCCGAGCTCTCGCGTTTAGAAGGAAAGAGGGAGAGGTCAGCCCGAATGAGATCGAACAGCGGTCATTTGTCCAAGTGCTTAGCATTTCCCATCTCTCTCAGGGCCTCGGGACGGCTCGGGAGAAGGACGAGTTATCCAAGCGGCCGGCACCCTTTTCCTTCTTTTCCCCCCTGGAGCGACAGTATCAGGGTCCTTGACCGTAACGCGAATTCCTTGAGCTTCTTTCGGGAGAAAGGATAAATGGAATCAGGAAATTATAGGAAATCGTCTAGGATTGTCGCCGCTGCGTTGATCCTCTCCTTAGCTGCCTGCCAGAAGGGAGTCCCCGTGGAATGTTCGCGGCGTGAATCGATACTCGGCCAGGGATATGTGGTGATCGTAAGGAACAAGACTGACCAAGTCCTTAGCCTATGGATTGAGAGCAAGGAGCAAAGGCGATACTTTACTCTGCGGCCCCGCGATTCCAGCGAGCTCGGGTGGCTGGAAGGCTTCCACTTCGGTGCCAACTCAACGTATTCGATCGGCGGGGAAGGCTTCTCGACTCAAGCCTTTTCCACGGGTGACGGCTAGGCTCCTTCCCGTTCAAGTACTATCTTGGCAAAGCGGCAACACGACCGGCGCCTCTAGGAAATCAAGGGTTTACTGGAAAGGCCGGCGGCTCAGGTATCCAGGCGGCTGGCACCTATCTCCCCTCTCGCTCCTCTCTCTGGCCTCTTTCTCCCTGCGGTCTCGCGTTTAGAGGGGAGAAGAGGTCAGCCCGAATGAGATCGCACAGCGGCCAGTTATCCAAGCGCCTGGCTCCCCTCTCAGCACACGCATGTCGGCATCATGAGAAGATAAGCTGGAAAGCGGTACATTTATTTTTCGTTGGGCTGGCAGCGTTGTTGCTGCTGCATTGTAATACTGGGGCTGGCACAGAAGAGAGACATGTCAAGCGCCGGGTTCCGTATCCAATCCTCTTTCTCCATGGTCTCGGGGGCAGTGCCAAGACCTGGGACGACTCTGGGCTCACGGCTTTCCTCGAAGCTCGCGGCCTCCGGAATGGCGGAGTGGTCCGTCTTGGCGAAGACGGACACGTCAAAATCCTTGGCTCACCTGAGCAGGCCGACTTCTTTCTTCTGGAGGTCGATTCGTTTCAGAGCCTCCAAGGGTGGACAAGGGCGCTCGCGAAGCTCATCGCAGCAGTGCGAGCCGCGACTCATGCCCCCCGAGTCGTGCTGGTGGGGCACAGCGCTGGAGGCTTGGCAGGAAGAAAGTACGTGGTCGAGCATCCCCTCGGACACCATGTGGCAAAGATCTTGACAATTGCGTCTCCCCATAAAGGAAGCGAGCTGGCTTGGGCATCGATTCTCAAGCCCCTCCTCCGGGAAGGAGCCTCTCAGGACAACGGGACAAGCTTCATCTATCGGATGCTTGACGAAAGGCTGACGGCTCTCGAAAGGAAGGTAGGAATCCCTCTCGACTCTCCAATTCTCAAAGACCTCATACCCGAGAGCCATAACCCAGTCCTCGCAGCGTTGAACCGGAAGCCGCATCCTGGAGACCTTGAGTACGCGTGCGTCTTGGCCGTCGGCTCTCCAGGTTTTCAGGACATGGAAGATTTGGAGCGAGACCTGATCCGGATCTCCAACGGGGAGCTCGATAAAAGTCGAGCGCTCGAGTGGCTGCGGACGAACGCGATGGCTCTGATCCGTCTCTTGGATGGAAACCAGCTCTTCCAAGGTGGAGACGGTGCGGTCCTGGTGGAGAGCCAGGATCTCCGGGAGGTCAGTTTCTTTAAAGATCACCGCGATTTAATCAAGGGATGCCTCAGTGCGGAGGTTGGACATCACAGCGTCAATGCACAATATTCGGTCATCCTCCAGGGCATAGAGTCTCCTGTACGATTTTTGAGAGCACGCATAGCTCCAAATCCAGGCAGAGCTGGAATGAAGCTTGAGGTCGATTTCCATGACTACCTTGCAGGGATCAGTGGGGTAAGCGCTCGCGACCCTCAAACTGGAAGGTCGTTGCCGGTATCGCGTCCGGAAATCTTCCAGCGAGGAGACGAGAGCTTCGGCAGAGTCCTGATTGGCCCCATCGATCCCTCTCGGACCACCATGGTGGATGTCCTGGTCCGGTCCCTGGACCGGGGACAGCTTTTCGGCAAGCGCGTTCCCTTGGCCCGCGCCAGCGGGAGCAAACGAGCGGCCCTGTCCATCGCCGGGAAGCCTGAGCCCGTTGCCTTGACCCTGCTCGGGGTCGACGGCATTCCGGGCCGACGCCCGTCTGGATTACCTTGGAAGCTCGATTTTTCCCCTCCGGCTGTCGAGCTCGTCCTGCTGGCCGATCAGCGGGAGGTGCTTCGCACTCGCACCTTCGAGAACGTCCAAGGCTCGCTTGCCCTGCACGACACCGTGGAGTTCGCTGTGGACCCCCGGAGGGTGCGGCTCATCTTGGAAGTCTGGGGACAGAGCTCGCTGGCCCCCGAGCTCATGGGGCGGGTCGTGTGGAATCCCGGAGAGCTTCCCCGAGGCCCCGCCGTCACGAAGACGGAGCAGGGGCTCGCTGCCCGAATCGACGTCGAAGGCCCACTGGAGGAGTGCGTCAACTGGGATGGAGGCTCTTGATCGCCCACCCATGACCGAGTCTTTCGCCGCTAGCCAAGACCGCAAGACCGGTGGCGGCGGTCTCCAAGAGAACAGTGGGAGGCAGGCGGACCGAGGCCACTAGAGGCGGTTCCATTCGCAGGCAATCCCGTCGTGGTCCCGATCGAGCCTGTGGATGTCGCCGGCGCCAAGGTCCCGGCAGTGCTCGAAACAGGCTTGAGCCTCGTGCTGCGTCGGGAAGTCCGGGCAGTTGTAGAGGTTGGCGGTGCAATCGCAATCGCTGTCACGAGGAGGAGCGGGCCTGGTACACCAGACTGCTCCAACGGCTAAAAGGAGCGGAGTCAGGATAGATAACCACCCAGGCCATCCCCGACAGGGGAACTTGTTAGCCACAACTGGGAAGCTAGCGCTTCTTGCGAAGAATGCCAGGGCCTGAGGTGCCCTCCCCGGCTCAGCCGGAGGAGAGATAGCCGTGCGAGAGGAACCTATCCAAGCGCCCGTCACCCATCCTCCCATCCCATCTCCTTCAGGCAGTTGAGCATGGCGGGGTGCTGTATCAGGCAATTGGCGCAACCTGACGGAGGAGTTTCACACCGGATCATCTCAAGACGCGACTTTCAACCAATTTTACCAAAATCAAATAAGTTAAGGATCATTCCGAAGGGCGGATCTATGAATGTCGGCCAACATAGTCTCAATACGATCGAGCCCCAAATCCTTTTTCGTTTGTTCCGAGTGCTTACCGGCGGAAATAAGCACATTGAAGAAGATTACGATGAAAAAAAGCTCGAAGTAATTCGTTACTGACGTCATCATCTTCGCTTCTCCCGTAACTGGGCGTATATCTCCATAACCGGTGGTTGTAATAGTATAGATAGTGAAATATATATAGTCATTGAGGGTGACACCTCCCTTTTTGCATGCAGAAAACCCCTTGGCGCCTAATGCGGACACAGCCGAGTCATCGGGCTCAACAAGAATTTCTACGGATCGTCTTTCATCCTCACCTGATGGCTCTTGCATTACATAATCGTCTACATTGGCCATAGGCAGGATAGTCCATTGTGTAATATTGTGCCAATTGACGCTCCTATCCTTCGTCAAACACATGTAGACGCCAAATGCCCTAGCCTCAGAGAGTTCAAAGTTCGATCTGTATTTTTTAGAATCCCCTCGCACGTCTGTATCGTCAGTATGACCGACAAGGGTAATTCGATATCTTGCGTCCGTACTTTTTACGAACGACTTTTTTAAATCGGCAAGCCTTCCATAGTTCTTGTACATCATTGCAACAGCCTGTACAGATTCGTTCTTCAATGGCTCTTCAGAAGATTTTGTTTCTACTTGCGCTATACCTGGACGAAACAATAGCCGCTCCCGCAAGAGAACCGAGTCAGCGGATCCCTTTCCCTCATAGCTAACCCCAGGATCAGGAACCACACACAATGCAAAATAACCATGCTTCCTCTGGTCCTTATCATGTATCCCAAATGCTATGGCCAGAGAATAGGTAACACACAGAAATAAACTCAGGAAAAAACAAGTCGCCTTGAAGGTATTCCTACCAATTGCGACCTGAAATGATGCAATAGGATTTCTCTGTTCAGGCGGCTCATGAGAAGATCGAGCCATAATGAGCCATGTTACCCACACAGCCATTACAAACGGAGCAAACGCCGCAGAAAAACAAAAAACCCACGAACCCGACCCGAATACCTCTAATGAGTAGAGCAGCCATGGCACTAAATAGCTAAACAGAGATATTGACATCGCAGCAGAGAGCACGCCCTTGAGCACTTGACTCCTAAGCGTTACCAATATCAAAACTTGCACTAATACGGGAAGCACAAGAAATCCGACGACCAAGTGGCGATCACTAGGATCGCCTTTATTTGAACCCATATAGAGCAGACTACAAACCAGAAAACCTATAGTGGCCAAAAAAATCAATACAAACTTGAGATATCTGGCACGCTCTTCGCAGAATAACAGAAGGGCGCCGGATATTCTATGCATAAAGCTTCGAGCCTGACCATTCATTGCTTACTCCCCCAATCCAGCCTACATCTCGAAGGACACTCAGGTTATAAAGAATAATGTATAGGTTTCCATTAGTTAGTTGCGCAACTCTCTAAATCGCACTAGAACTTCTATCCTGCGATTCATAGACTTCTCTTCTTCGCTATTACCTAATGCGACCGGATGATATTCGCCCAAGGCGGTAGCCCACACTTTATGAGGGTCGATGCCGCTGCCATCGTCAGGAGCAAGTAATTCCACGATTGTAATAGCACGCCGGGCTGAGAGTTCCCAATTTGTATAGATACCCTGGCGATAGCACTGCCCGCCGGGGTGATCCGTATCTGTATGTCCCGTAATCTGGACTCGTAAAATTCTTGTATCGAAGGCCTTGAACAGGTCTTTGAGCTTATTTAACTCGCTTGTTGCAGGAAGCATTAACTTCGTGCCGCATTTTTCAAAAAGAAATTTGGCCGGGAAGTAGATGTTTAGCTCTGAAAACCCTTCGCTCTCTATTCTCGGCTGCTTGGACTCCGTTGGCTTAGCTGATGCCTCAACCTGCGCAAGATTTTGCGAATGAGAAAAGGCATCCTCGAACTCCTTCCGAAATTCCTGCTTCGCCGGTGGAGGTTTCTGTGCCTTGGCCGTCGCCTCTGTGTAGGCAGTTAGACCTGCAATTAGCACAATAGCTAGGAAGCCAATAAAGACGTCGGCTACCGCGGGCCAATAGTTAGGGGTATCCTCATCCCTTCGCCATGCCATGGACCACCTCAACGACGGAGATTGCCAACCCAGTTTCGCAGGCGCTCGGACCAGTCTTCCGAGCTGATGCGGATTCGCTCATAGGTTTTGCCCATCCAACTCTGGCGAGCGTCGCGCGACTCGAGCAGAAGCTGATTTAGCAGGCCGCGAATATCTTCAAGGATCCTGGCTTGGTCAGTTGCGGTTCGGTTCGTAGGGGCGTCGCGAGACTCCCGCATTGGTCGTGGGATGGACTCGGGAGCTTGGACCCGTGTCAAACGATTTTCTTGGATTGCAGCGACCGCCGAGGCTATACGTTCCAGAGCGTCCCGATTCTCGGACGCCGCTTGGCGCTGGACTTCCAGCAATTCTCTGGGCAACGACTCGAACAAGGGAATGAGGGCTCTGTGAATCCCATCGCCAACTGTTCCACCGATAGACTCGAAATCACCCTCAAGCCGCGAAAAAGCCCGGCTCTGTCCTTCCAGAGTCTTGTTCAGGTGCGCGATCTCTTGCCATAAACCCTGCTGGTCGTGCTGGTTCTGACCAAGCACTTCGGCGATGGCCGACGAGGACGCCCCGAGATCGCCGACATTCTTCTCGAGTCCCCCAACCTTCCCTTCCAGGGCTGCTGCCGCCACAGCCAGCCTCTCGGCTGGCCCGCTCAACACATCAGAAAGCTGCTCCATCCCCTTTTGCTGGAGTGTTTCGACCTCATGCACAAAATCTCCCGAGGTTGTGACAATCTTGACCAGTTGATCGACCGCTCCTTGCGCGGAGCTTCCCAACTTCCCCACCGCTTCGTGGAAATGCTCTAGTGTGCTGACGCCCATTCGGATGTTGCTCGAGAAGTCCGTAGCAAGTCCGGACATCTGCTCCAGACTTTTTTGCAATTGGCTGACAAGAGGCGCCAGCGCCAGATCCAGGTGTCGGCTAACTTCTTCAAAATAGGACCTTAGCTCTCCTCGCAAGGCATCATCGATCAAAGTATCCGGAGCCTGTACGAGGGGGACGAACCAGCGTGCGCCAAAAAGGTCGACTTGCGAGGCGAAGCGGTCGAACGCAGGCTCGAGCCCCACGAGGTTGAACACTGAAAGGACGATCGCGGCAGAGACGCCGAAGAACGTCGCAAGAAACACGCCCTGTAAGCTCCCCAGGACCTTACGCAGCTTCCTTCCAGCGGCTACTGCTCCCTCCGCTCCGGACTCAGGTTTAGGGGCATTGTTCATGGGGGCTGCCTGCGCCATTGGAGGCGCCTGAGTACCCGTTGCTGGAGCCACGGTCTCCTCCTCGGTGACGACCTCCCGCAATGCTGGAATCACATCGAGGAAGCCCAGCACGGTCCCAGCCAAGCCGATCAGGACGACCCACCCCGCGGCACCCCGGGTCAGCCGCACCGGGTGGCGTGCCCGCTCGAGAAACGCATCGCGGATCTCGTCCCATGCAGCTCCTGCCCCGGCCATTGCGCGACGGTGAAACTGGAGAACCGCCGGTCGAAGCTCCTCGAAAACCCAGCCAAACTCAGGATAAGGCTGCGCCGCCTGGACCAGCGCGAGCATCAGTTCCTCAAATGAACGGTAGAGAACACGATGCGTTCTCGCCCCATGAGATGCCTCGAGGGCGACGGCTACCTGGGCCAGTTGATGCGTTGCAGCGGCCCAGCGGCTCCGAGCTCTAAAACCCCAATAGAGCACGATCACGGCCACGGCGCCAGCCAAACCCGCGAAGAGGCGTGTCGTGATCAAGTAAGAAGAGTCAGTCGATGGAATATGCCACCTCCCGAAGTTTCGCCAACAGGTCTGCGAATGGTTGTCTGGTGCTACTCAAATTGCAGCTTTAAAATAGGTTGTTCGTACTGGTTTGGGGGCGTTAGACGCGCGACCAAAGCACCAAGGAAATCGCCCAGGTTGTATGTACGGGACGCCGCCTGGATCGTCCGGTCATCCCGAGTCGACCACAGGTCAAGAGACATGGCCAGGTTTTGTTCAGCAAGCTGGCGGTCCAAATGCTGTACCAAGCGGGCGTGTCGCTTGGCAAGCCCTTCGAAGGAAGGAGCCAGAATCCCGAAATCGAGGCTACCCTCACCTTCCGCACTTCGCATCTGAAGGATGCCCGGTGGTGCTACGCCTTCCCAGCGTAAGCAATAGGTGGATCGATAGCGCCACACCGGTGTGAGCCCTTCCGGAAGCTTTTCGAGCTCTGTCGTATGCAGAGGGATTCGCAGCGCAAAGCCGCTTCCGGTCAGGCCTTGCTGAGCCACGACCTGGGTTGGAGCTTCGCCGGAGCCCGCCGAGACGAACTTGCCGCGCACAGCTCCACTCCTGATGTCGGCGGGAAGGAAACCCCCGTCCGAGTCCGGTGCCTGGGCGGATTCGGGAAGCCTCCAAGGGAGATCTCCCGGAGCGAATTCGAGAGCGAAGGCTTCCGTGCCGTTCGACTTCACAGAGATCCGATGAAGAATTTCGCCGACGAGCGCACGTCCTGTAGGTGGATGATTGGAAAACACCCAGACATAGAAAGGCCGATCGGGAACCGCAACGCGGCCCAGGCTCGCTCCGCCCACTCGCGCTTTTTCGGAGAACAGGATTCCACGGAAGGTGGATCTCACTCCCACCAACCAGAAGCCCCGCCCTGATTCGATCAGCTTTCCAATCATCAAGCTGAGGCAATCGACGTCGCTTCCTTGCTCGCAGGCTCCCAACTCGCCGGTCTTTCCCTGATCCTTCTGGAGCGACATCACTCCATCTGTGACTACGATGGCGAGCGCGTCCGTCGAGGCGTTCTTCAACTCGGCATCCAATGCGGCAGCGAGGTTGGTTTCGCCACGAGAATAGAAACTTGCGTCATCAAACCGTTCGAACCCCCCCGAATGGGAAAGAGCCTCAAGTCCCTCGCCGATGCGGAACACCCGGCTGCGGTTTATCCGGAGATCAAGTAGCACCGGGCGGAGAGCCTCCAGGACACCTCCAAAGTGCCCTCCCTGGCCAGCGAACGGTTTCATGCTCACCGAGCCATCGAGGTAGAGATGCACCACCTCTGGTGGGGCACTGGCGAGGACTCCTTTGGGAGAGGGGGCAGTGCTTGTGTCACAGGATGCGACTGGCTGCGCCTGGTCCCACGCCCTTTTCACGCCCGTCGTCGCCGTGCCGTTGGTCTGCGTTCCCTGAGGCACCCGAGCTCCCCTATCCTGCTGAGGGGTGTTGGGACCACAGGACAGAAAGCTTAGAACGGCAGCGGCGATCGTCCACCACCGGAGCCGGGGAAGCGATCCCGTTAGCAGTCTATGGATCACGGCGCCTCCGTGGTCTTCTGCCCCGAGCGCGGCATGCGCTCGAGGAGATCTTCCATTTTCCGGTTGAGATGGCTCATCTTGAGGTCGACCTCGGCCACGGTGGACCCCATCCGGCAGGCTCGACCGCTCTCGAAAGTGTCGTGGATTCTCCCGATACGTAGCTCGACGGCCTTCCAATATTCATTAATCTGACGCTCCAGCGACTCGAGCCGGGCGGAGATGCGGGCGAAGTCCCCCCGCAACTCGTCCAGGGTGCGCTGCGTCCGACCGAGAGAGTTGCCCAATCGCAACAGGGCCAGCACTCCAAGGGGCACTGAGATCGCCAGGATCCAAAGGGGCAGTGTGTTCACGAGATCTCCACCCGCCCTTTGCGCATCACCGTGAGCCCATTGCCTTCCCGCCGGACGAGCGCAGGCATCCTACAACTGCGGATACGGCGCCCATATTCTCCTTCGAAATACTGTGCCACCTCGGGGTCCACGAGCTCGCCTGGGCTTACCAGCAGAACCCCCTCTTGGGACTGCGGCGAAAATAGGAGAAGCATTTGCCATCCGTCTTGACGCTGTCTTCCCAGGAGTTGCAGATCGATCTGCGCGCCACCCAGTTGCAATTGCACGTTCCGCCGCAGATCATCGCCTTCGAGGCTGCCAAGATCGGACGACCGTAGCGCATCAGTGACGGCCCGTTCGAGAGAATCGAGCCTAACATTTGCGTTACCAATCTTAGCCGAGGGGCTACTCCCTTTGGACGGTGTAGAGATCGGTGAGCCAGCCTTGATGGTGCTTTGCGGTGGATCCACCTCGGGCTGCTTAGCACGACCATAGTAGAAGTCGTCAGTAGTGGATTCCAGCCGATTGACCTGTTCCTGCAGGCGATTAAATCGGCCTTCCAATGCTTCGTGCTTCGATTGAAGCTTGCGCAAGTCAACAAAAAGAGCTGGCACGTCGAACTGATTCTGCTCTTCCCTATTGGGCACTTGCCGCGGTGCAGTGATTGTTGTCGGAGCTTGCCCTTGTCGCCGGTCTTCCGATCGGTCATGATTCTCGTTAAGTAACTGGCCTTCTTCACCTTGGCCGGCAGGGCTTAGCCACGCCACGAATTTCTCCCATAAAGAGGCTTTATGCCCGGCCCCCGGCTCGAGAACAGACCTTGTTACTCGGGGCTCGTTCGCTCGAGCTTGGGGGCCTTTCCCCTTTCCTTCTTTGGGCCTCTTACCCATATTCGAGGTCTCCCGGGCGACTATTGGGGCCCGGCATTCTTCAGTTTCTCCACCCACAGCCCCTCAAAGAGCAACAGGAGAGGTGAAGTGTTCAACATTTCGCCCTTTCCGAGCGGCTCTCCCATTTTTTTGTCGACAAGATCGGTCAACTTGTTTTCGACGAAAACGCGCCGATCCGCGTCGCTGGGGCCGAAGAGCTGTCGCACGTGTTCCGAGATGCCAGGAGCTTGGAGTAGCGGAGCAATGAACTGATCCCAGGCGTCGTGCTTCAGGACCGCACTTGGGATTTCTCGCCGATCGGCACCCAGAGAATCATCCGCATTTAGTTTGTTTTTGCGGTCGTAGAATTCTACGTTCAACCCCAGGATTGTGTCACGCCCGGTCTTGCCTTCCAACTCGTCCGCCGACTTAACGTGGTCCGGCCGCAGCTCAACGGCCCCGACACTGGTGGCGAGCTTCGGCGATGCGTTCACCTGATAATTTGGCACAATGATCTGAAAGCGTCCCTTCAGGGATGCGGCGAAGGGAAGCCGGGAGCGCAGCTCCTCTAGACGACGTTGTACATAAATTCGCGGATCGTAGTCACCCTTTTCGACCTGGAGACGCAGAAGTCCCCACCCCTGGCCAAGCAGGAAAATGGCAATGTCTGCTTCCTCATTCTCCGCTAACACGCCATCACGAAGCATTTTTTCCTGAGCGACGCTCATCAACTTGAGGACATAGGCCAAGACACCATCGAAGAGGGCACGGTTGCGGGCTCCGAAGCGCTGCGCCGGGCCGCTCTGCTTATCGAGCAGAAAGCGCCACCAATCGGGTAATGCTTTTCCGGCTAAACGGAGCTCCCGCAAAAGGATCTGCCGTGCGACCTTAAGTCGAACCTCGGGATTCGTGTTCGCCAGCCCGACTTTCCCATGTTGCAGAAGACCTTCGAGCAGCTTCGGGTCGGACAAGAGGCTATCGAGCACGTCGTTTCCAGCAAGTCGGATACTGTCTACGAAGAGAGGCTCTATGAACCCTTTGCTCTTGGCATCGAGTATACGCACCGCTATGTCAGTCGTCCCCCCCCCGAAGTCGATCACGCACTGGAGGTTGCCGGCCTTCTGTCCGCAAGCTTCGAGGCCGCTAATGGACTCGTTGGCATAGCCCGTCATAGAAATCTGCAATCCCGTTTCTCCCCTGAGCTTTTCGATGGCCTCACCAAGAACCTGGGAATATCCGGCCAGATGGCCCCGCTCGAAAGCCAAGGGATAGGTAGCTCGCAGGTGGACGGACCGTATTCCTTGAGCCCGCAGGCTGGCGAAGGCCATTCGCAGAATAAAGGATAGATACGTACGGCGATGTATGTTGTCCTGATCCTTCCATTTAAAGTCCCGGCGGATCTCCTTGCTTTCGAGAAGTGCCGGCTCGATCGCGTCGTGAGGGATAGTCCATTGGTTGCTTTCTGGAAAGTACAGCAACTCCGAAGGGATGCACCACCGACTGACCGCCTGCTTTGGCCAGAACGGGAGCAGATTCAACGTCTTGGCCATCCTCTCGCGCTCCTGAGCGTCGCTGGGGGCCATCAGCTCGAGAGGGGGAGCGTCCTGATCCATGGCGACCGCCTTCGGCTTACCATCGATGGCTTCCCAGGCGACAACGGTGTTGCTGGTACCGAAATCAAGGGCGACCTCGGCCTCCGTCACCTGGGCCGGCAGTATTTTCTGCCGCTTCGGCAACAGGTACCCTATGGGCTCATTGTCCGGCGACCTCAGCTCGAGCGCGTCGACCTTCTTCGGCAGGTGGAGCATGCTGTGGAAAACCTCTCCCTCGTGGGTCTCCAGAACCCGATCCTTCCTCGGACCAGTGCCGTAGCAGCGCACTTTGGGAGCCCTTGTACGCGAAGAGCTCAAGCGAGCCAATCCATAGACGACAGTCTCTGCCGTCCAGCCAGGGTTGTCTTCCGCCTTATCGTCGAAACCCGGCCAAAGAAGCAGAGTCACGTTATCTTGACTCGAGAGGTCCGGATCTCGAACACTTTCCACCTGCCAAGCAAAAGGCCGCCATCCGCCTCGCAACCGAACGTTACAGTAGCCCGTACGGTTGCGGTCCCATGCGACACCGCCGCTGGCCCAGTCGACACAGATGGCCTCCTCCCCGTTGATGGGCAGGATTTCGGTCGTGCTGTTCGGAGGCCTCTCGACCACCTGCCGCAGGAGGATCTCTGCCCGCCTGAGGACCCTTCCCCGGACCTCAATCTCGGCGCGGTTGAAGCGGAACCTGGCAAAGCCTTGACGCGTATCGGAATCCCTCTGGATGGTGAGCCTCTCTCCATTGGGAGGCATCTGGAGATCGCGGGCCTCTGCATCTGTCGGGTCATCCGCCCAAATGATGTACTCGGATTCTGACTCGTCGAAGAAGACGCCGAGTCCCATCAGGTCCTCCCAACCGGTGATTTCCTGGTCGTGGAGGGGGCAGCGCACCTTCCGCTGTGGTTGGCCCCCTCCTTGAAGAATGCGAGGCCCTGTGGGGTAAACGTGGTTCATCCAATCGGGACCACAGGTAGGACAGCCAGCTCCGGCGGGAACATCCCGAGCACTGCTCCGAAGAAGCTCTATCGGTTTTGGCTGCTTGCCCTGATAGAAGAAAGCCCTGCCGCTACGGATGGAAACGTTGGTCGGCGCATGGACTTTCAAGCTA
>C688J18823_10001905_pt1 | contig 12993 bp, 8 predicted proteins | sample HopSoiMetagenom1_FD_18823 | JGI IMG/M metagenome (IMG submission 18823)
GCGCGTCTGGCATCGAGCGACACCGCCACCACTTCCTTCGCAGTCGATCAGCCCAACGGCTCGTGGACGGCCTCGGTGGTGGTAGTCGACGCGCTTGGCAACGCCTCCGCCGCGCAGAGCGCGAGCTTCCACGCCGCCGCCTGCGGCGCCAACCCCATCGTCGCCGCCGTCCAGGACACGCCCGGCGCGGCCGCCTTCGACGATCACACTCTGCGCGCGGTGCCTGCCAGCGGGCCCTTCTTCTCCGGCGACGACGACCCGGCGCAGTGCCCCTCGCACTTCGCCGGCCAGTACTCGTTCGATTGGAGCGTCGCCTCCACCGCGCCTTCGACGGGCTTCGTCTTCGACACCACCCACGGCACGCAGGTGAAGTTCACGCCCGGCGGCAACGCGGTCTACAGCGTCCACCTGTTGACCAGCGGGTCGCTGCGTAACGCCGAGACGCTGCAGAACGTCTCGGCCAGCTGCGCCGACCTCGCTCCCCGCGCCGGCGCGCTCAGCCTCGCCAGCTCCACGCCGGGATTTGCCCCCGGCGTGTTCTTCCGCGATGACGTGGCGACGCTGTCGGCGGCGCCCAGCTCGCTCTGCTTCAGCCCGGGCAGCACGTCCTTCTCCTACGCCTGGACGCTGCAGTCCGTGAGCGGCGGCAACACCGCTCTCAGCTTGGCGACCGCGGCGAGCCCGACGTTCTCCGTCAACCGGTCGGCCGGAACCTGGACGGCGTCCGTGGTGGTGGTCGACAAACTCGGCAACCGGTCCGCGCCTTCGCTGGCGAGCTTCATCTCCGAGCTCTGCGGCAACAACCCGGTCGTGGCCACGCTGGGCGCCCCGGTGCAGACGCTGGGCACGCTGGCGTTCGATCCCTACACGTTCTCGGCCTCCGCCACTTCGGTCGACGACGATATCGCGCGCTGCCCGGCCCGGTTCTCCCAGACGTACTCCATCGCCTTCAGCGTGGGGAGCGTTCCGGCCCACCCCGCGGTGTTGACGGCGCCGGCCGCCAGCGGCGTCGGTCCGCGCGCGCCCGTTTCCACCAATCTGCTGCCCGGCGGAAACGCCACCTACACCGTCACGGCGCGGGCGACTGGCTCGAAGAGCCTGAACACGGGCACCGCGCAGCGCGACGTGCTGGTGAACTGCACCGATCCGTTCCCCACCAAGGTGACGGCGCCATCCATCGGCGCGGTGACGCCGCCGGCAGCGGGCGACGACGCGTTCGATCTGCCCCACTTCTTCCGCGACGACACGCTGACGCTCACGGCCCAGGCCTCCTCGACGTGCTTCAGCCTGGGGAACACCAGCTTCACGTACGCGTGGACGCTCTCTCCCCTGAACCCGCCCGCCTTGAGCGATGCCACCACGCAGACGCCGTTCTTCGTCGTCAACACGCCGGGCGGCGCTTACACCGCCACCGTGGTCGCGACCGACGGCATTGCCAACGCCTCGCAGCCGGCCCAGAGCACGTTCACGGCCGAGAACTGCGGCGCCAACCCGGTGCGCGCCGCCGTCCAGGACGCGACCGACGGCCTGCCGTTCGATCCGCACGCGCTCACCGTCGGTCCGTTCACGCCGCCCTTCTTCTCCACCGACGACGATCCTGCGAGCTGCCCGGTCCGCTTCGCGCAGACGTACTCGTTCGCCTGGAACGTGACCCCGCCCTTGGGTGCCGTGGCCGGCGCCGACTTCACATTCAGCTCGACGGCCNCGACGGCGAGCTTCGCCGCGGGCACCAACGGGACCTACGACATCAGCGTGGTGGTGACGGGCTCGAAGCAGGGCTCGGATACCCAGCACGACCCCATCTCGGTCAACTGCGCNACGCCGGCGCCCACGGTGACGGCGCCCGCCATCTCGAACGTGCTCGATCCGCAGGACTTCCTCAAGGACGGGAAGTTCTTCGCGGGTGACACCGTGACGGTGGCCTCCACGGTCACGCACAACTGCTTCACCGGCGCCAACTTCCTGCCGGCGTTCAGCTGGTCGATCGTCACCGACGATCCGGGCGCGAACTTCGTGGACAGCGTCACCACCACCCAGCAGTTCTCGTCCACCATCCCCAACGGGTCGTACGCCCTCACGCTCTCCGCGCAAGACCAGTGGCATCACGCCAGCTCCGAGACGACGAGCTTCACCTCCAGCCCCTGCGGGGCGTCGCCGGTGACGGCAGAGATCGTCACCGCGGCGACAGGCCTGCCGATGGACCCGTGGACGTTGACGGCGAAGCCGATCGGCATCTTCTTCTCGGACGACTCCAATCCGGACATCTGCCCGACGCGGTTCGCGCCTCTCTACACGTTTGCGTGGACCTCGACCCCTGCGGCCGCATTCTCTGACCCCGTGGGGAACCCGACGACCTTCACGCCCGCCGATCACGTCTCGTACCTCGTGCAGGTGGCGGTGAGCGGCCACCAGACGGGCCTCGCCACCGCCACGGTGAACGCGAACTGCGACGCGCCGACGGTCACCACGCCCACCGTCGTCGCCGTCAACGGCGCACCGGCAGGGCCGGAGATCTTCGTCGACGACGCCGTGCAAGTGACGGCCGATGTGACGTCCAACTGCTTCGTCTCGCCCGCGCCGGGAAGCATCCTGCGAAACTGGACGCTGGCGGTGAACGGCGGGCCCGCGCCGGAGCTCTTCACGCCGAGCGCGGCCGACGTCAGCCCCAGCTTCAGGCCGCAGACGTTCGGCGGCAGCTACGCGGTGACGCTGGCGGCGTCGGACGGCTCCCATCAAACCGGGACCAGCGCGGCGCTGTCCGTCCAGGTCTCGGCCTGCGGCGCGACTCCCCCGACGGTTTCCCTGGTGCAGGCAACGCAGCACTTCGTTTCCATCAAGCAGGTACCACCGGGCGGGGCGCTGACGGCGCAATCCCTCGACATCCTGCTCGCTTCGGAAGGCGCGGAGCCACAAGTGACGGTGGGCACGGACCTGTTCCCGGTGCCCTTCTACCTCGCCACGCCGGTGCAGGTGGGCGTCCGGGTGGACAGCAGCGCGGGCGGAACCTGCACGCAGTTCGGATTCGTCAGCGCGCAGGTGCTCGGGCCGGACAATCTGCCCATCCCGGCAGCCGACTTCACCGCGCCCGCTGCTGGATCGGTCACGAACGGCGGGGAGCTCGCCTTCAGCTTCACGCCCAGGACCGGCGACGTCGCCGGCCCGTCCGCGGTCCCCGGCAACTACCATCTCGTCGTGTCGCTCAACTACGGCAGGGCGGCCTCCGCGTTCAGCACCCAGGCTGGACCCACCGTCCACGTCGGGGGCCGGTGCGGGCTGAACGCGCCGTTCGCGGACTTCGACCTGAGCCCGGGGCCGATCCCGATGACGACCGTGGGCACGACGTTGTTTGCGGATGCGTTGGCGCCCGTGGCGTCCAGCTCCGACGCCGACAATACGGAGTTGGCCCTGGTGATCGGTGCTCCGAACCCGAACTTCAGCACCGGTTGTGGCCTCGACCAGACGCTCTCCTTCGCCTGGCTGCTCGAGCAAAAGCCGATCGGTTCAGCCGCGGTGCTGTCCGCGGATAGCGGTCGACTCACCGACTTCACTCCGGACGTCGAGGGCGACTACTCGCTGAAGCTCAGCCTCAGCGACGGCACCGGGACCCAGGGTGGAACCACCGTCATCACCCGCACCGTCCTTCCTTGATCTCCGCGGGCCGCGCCGGCCATCCCGTCGGCGCGGCCCGTTGCGCGCGTCCGGGCCCTCGTGCGAGCGTGCGGGCCCATGCTCATCGCACTCCTGCTCCTCCTCGCCCAGGCGCCGCGCGAGGCCGCCCAGCCGCAGCGCCCCCGCGAGCGCATCCTCATCCGCGCCGCCCACCTCATCGACGGAAAGTCCGACGCCGCCCGCGATGGCTGGGCCGTGCTCGTCGAAGGCGATCGCATCGAGAAGGTGGGCCCCGCCGCGGAGATCCCGGCGGCCGGCGCCCGCATCGTCGACCTGGGGAAGTCGTGGATCCTCCCCGGCCTGATCGACGCGCACACGCACGTGCTCTTGCAGGGCGACGTCACCGCCGCCGACTACGACGAGCAGCTCCTCAAGGAAAGCATCCCCTACCGCACGCTGCGCGCGGCGGCAGCGGTGCGCACCTCGGTGATGAACGGCTTCACCACCATCCGCGATCTGGAGACCGAAGGCGCGATGTACGCGGACGTCGACGTGAAGAACGCCATCGCCCGCGGCATCATCCCCGGGCCGCGCATGTTCGTCTCCACCCGCGCCTTCGCCCCCACCGGGATGTATCCGCTGCTCGGCTACTCGTGGGAGCTGAGCATGCCGGAGGGCGTGCAGATCGCCGACGGCCCCGAGAACCTGCGCAAGGCGGTGCGCGAGCAGGTGAAGTACGGGGCCGACTGGATCAAGTTCTACGCCGACCGCAAGTACTACAAGACCAACGATCCCAAGCGGCCGCTCCGCTCCTGGGTCAACTTCACCAAGGCGGAGATGGAGGCCATCGTCGACGAGGCGCACCGCCTGGGGCGCAAGGTGGCGGCGCACTCGATGGGCTGGGACGGCATCGACGCCGCCCTCACCGCGCACGTGGACTCCATCGAGCACGGCGACGGCCTCACCGACGACCTGATCGAGCGGGTGGTCAAGCAGAACGTCTACTGGTGCCCCACCATCTTCGTGGGCATCTGGGTGGCCCAGGGCCGCGGCGGCATCTGGCCCGACATGGTGGTGATGGAGCGCGAGGCGTTCTCCAAGGCGCTCAAGCGCGGCGTGCGCATCGCCTACGGCACCGACGTGGGCGGCTACGCCTGGACGGAGAACCAGGCCAAAGAGCTGTCGGTGATGGTTCGCTACGGCATGTCGCCCATGGCAGCCATCCAGTCGGCCACCAGCGTGGCCGCCTCCATGCTGGATCCATCCTGCGCGCCGCAGGCAGCCAGCTGCGAGGGCAGCAACGTGGGGGTGCTGGCGGCGGGGCGTTTCGCCGACATCATCGCCGTCGATGCCGACCCGCTGCGCGACATCTCCGCGCTGGAGCACGTCCATTTCGTGATGAAGAATGGCGAAGTGCTGAAGTCGCGTTAGGAGAAAGCGCCATGCGAAAGCTCGCGCTCCTCTGTCTCTGCCTCGCGGCCTGCTCGTCGTCCCACCAGGAGGCGCGCCACGAGCCGGCGCCCGCGCCTGGGCCGACGACCGCCGCCGCGCCGCCGGTGATCGGCGACGACGTGGCCGTGGACTACCGGCCGCAGTCCGAAGGGCAGGCCCTCATCGAGGTCTCCTCCCCCGCGGGAGCTCGGGTGGACGTGCGCGAGGGCCAGGCGCTGGTCGGCCGCGACGCCGCGCCCATGGCGGTGAAGTGCGAGGCCGACCACTGGTACACCGTCTCGGCGCGGCTCCCTTCCGGCGCGGCCCGCGAGGCCAAGGTGCAGGCCCGCGCCGGCCAGGTAGCATCGCTGCGCTTCGTCGACGTCGCGCCACAGGGCCCCCAGCCCATGTCGCGCGAGGCCTTCAAGGACTTCGTGCACGCCGTCGACCTCGAGGCGGGCGACGACGCGAAGCTGAACCTCATCCGCAGCGCCGCCGCCCACGAATGGTTCACCGCCTCGATGGCCGGCGTGCTCATCGATCACGTGGTCCACCGCGAGAACAAGCTGCAGGCGGTGCCCATCCTCAAGGACCGCATCCTCGACCGCGAGAACGCGTTCTGGCTGTACCAGCACTTCACCTACCGCGAGGACAAGGCCCGGGTGCAGGAGATGCTCGAGCACTGATGGCGCGCCCGCTCCCGCCGCAGTCGCTCCGCGAGCGCGCGCGGCTGACCTGGCAGTACCTGCGCTACCTGCCCCGCACCTTCGCGCTGGTGAAGGAGTCCTCGCGCGCCTTCGCCGCGGGAATGATCGCGCTCCTCCTGGGACAGGCGGCCCTCCCCGCGGCCATGGCCTGGGTGGGCAAGCTGATCGTCGACGCGGTCGTCTCGGCGGCGCGCACCGGCGACGCCGCGCAGCGCTGGCAGGTGCTGCGGCTGGTGGCGCTGGAGGCTTTGCTCATGGCGCTCTCCACCGCCATGTCGCGGGGCCAGGCGCTGCTGCGGGATCTCATGAGAGCCTCGCTCGGCAACCACGTCAACACGCTCATCCTGGAAAAAGCGGCCACGCTGGAGCTGCGCCACTTCGAGGACGCCGACTTCTACGACAAGATGCAGAACGCGCGGCGCGAGGCCTCCACCCGCCCGCTGAGCATGGCGCTGGAGACGGCGTCGCTCCTGCAGCAAGCGCTCATCCTCCTCAGTTATGCCGCGCTGCTGGTGCGCCTGTCGCCCTGGTCGGTGCTGCTGATCGCGCTGGCCTCGGTGCCCTCCTTCATCGCCGAGGCGCGCTTCTCCGGCGAGTCGTTCCGNCTCAACACCTGGCGCGCCCCGGAGGGTCGNCGGCAGAATTATCTNGAATGGATCCTCACCCGCGACTCGCACGTNAAGGAGGTGAAGCTCTTCAACCTGGGGCCGCTGGTGCTGCAGCGGTACCGCGCGCTCTTCGACAAGTTCTACGCAGAGGACCGATCCTTGGCCTTGCGCAAGGGCGCCGCCGGCATNGCGCTGGGCCTCGTCTCGCTGGCCGCCTTCTACGGCGCGTATGCCTTCATGGCGGTGCGCGCGGCGCTGGGCGCCATCACGCTGGGCGACTTGACCCTCTACCTCTCCGTCTTCCGCCAGGGCCAGTCCTCCATCCAGTCGGCGCTGGCCTCCATCGGCGCCCTCTACGAGGACGGGCTCTTCATGTCCAACCTCTTCACGTACCTGGACATCGGCACCGGCGGCGAGTCGCCGCGCCAGCTGCCGCCGCTCACGCCGGCGCGGGCCCGCGCGCAGGAGATCGAGTTCCGCGACGTCTCCTTCCGCTACCCGGGCAGCGACAAGTGGGTGCTGCGCGGCGTCTCGCTCAAGCTCCTGGCGGGCGAGAAGATGGCGCTGGTGGGCGAGAACGGCGCGGGCAAGAGCACGCTGATCAAGCTCCTGATGCGCCTCTACGATCCCAGCGAGGGCGCCATCCTCTACGGCGGCGTGGACCTGCGCGACATGGACGCGCGCGACCTGCGCGACCGCGTGGGCGTGCTCTTCCAGGACTTCGTCCGCTACCAGTGGACGGCGCGGGAGAACGTCGGCGTGGGCTGGGTGCCGGCGCTCGACGACCGCGCCCGGGTGGAGCGCGCGGTGGACGACGGCGGCGCGCGTTCCGTCGTCGAGCAGCTCCCGCAGAAGCTCGACACCATGTTGGGCGGCTGGTTCGAGGAAGGCAAGGAGCTCTCCGGTGGCCAGTGGCAGAAGATCGCGCTGGCCCGGGCCTTCATGCGCGATTCCGAGGTGCTGGTGCTGGACGAGCCCACCGCTGCCCTCGACGCCGAGGCCGAGCACGAGCTGTTCGTGCGACTGCAGCAGCTGGCGGCCGAGCGCACCGCCATCCTCATCTCCCACCGCTTCTCCACCGTGCGCCGCGCCGACCGCATCGCCGTGCTGCAGGACGGCCGGGTGGAGGAGCTGGGCACGCACGACGAGTTGCTCGCGCGGAATGGACGCTACGCGCACCTGTTCCGGCTGCAGGCTTCTGGTTATGTCAGCTAGCATCTGGGGACACGATGCGACAACTCTTACCTGGGGACACGATGCGCGCTGCGCGCGTCATCATGTCCCCGTAGATGCTATGTCCCCGCACCTAATTCACCGTGGGCGAGGTGGTGTTCCACCTCCAGCGCGCTGGCTCCTTCGTTGCGCACCGCTGCCTCGTAGTGCTCGCGCGCCTTCTCGGGATCCTTGAGCGCGGTCCAGAAATGCGCGGAGGCCAGGCGGCGGGCCTCGAGGTCGGGGTCGGAATAACCCTCTTCCAGGAAGCTCTTCGCGTCGATCTTGTCGAGCAGGAACGCGGCCACTGGTCCCGGCCAGACGCGCTGGATCTTCGGCTTCCATCCCTTGGTCAAGAGCCGGGTGCCGCGCAGCACGAACCGCTGATCGCCCATCCGCGTGCCCGCATACACGAGCAGCGCGGGCGGCTTCAGCCGGCTGGCCGGCCCCTCGTAGGGCGCTTCCAGCGCCGCGAGCCAACGCTGCAGCCCGCCCTCGCGGTCCCCCGCCAGCCAGTGGGCGGCGCCGGCAAGCTCGAGCAGCGTGCCGCTCTGCCCCGCGTCAGGCGCCTCCTCGAACGTGCGGGCAGCCTGCTGCCAGCGCTTCAGCTCGAGGAGCGCGAGGCCGCGCCACAGTGGATGGTCGTCGTGGGCCAGCTCCTCGAAGCGGCCCTCTTCCAGCAATTGGCGGGGGTCATCCATCATCGGAAAAGATGGGGATTCCCCGCTCTGGCCGCAGGCCGGGCTGGCCGGCCCGTTCGCCACGCGACACAATGGCGGCATGGAGCGCCTTCGCCACATCTCCTGGCATGAGCTTCGCCCCGACGTCGTCCTGCCAGCCATCGGGCGGGTGCTGGAGGGCGCGCCAGCGGAACGCGAGGTGGACCGCACCCTGCGGGCACATCGCGACCTCTCCCGCACGGGACGGACCGCGGCGGTGGAGGCCATCTTCGGCGTAGCGCTGTGGCGGCGGCGGCTGGCCTGGCATTCCGGAGGCGTCGCGGACGCGGCGACCCTGCTCTTCTGCTTGCTTCGGGATCTGGCGGCGATGCCCGGGGCCGAGGCGGCGACCTTGGCCGGCGTGGCCGCGCCGCCGCCTGTCCGGCCCGCGCCGGACCGCCTCGCCGATCGCTGGTCGCTGCCTGACTGGCTGGAGGGCCATCTCGTCGAGGAGCTGGGCGCGGCCGGGGCCGAGGCGTTCTGCGCCGCCGTCTCCGTGCCCGGCCCCATCTGCCTGCGCGCCAACCGGCTCCTCTGCACGCGCGAGGAGCTGGCGGCGCGGCTCTCGGGCGAAGGCATCTCCACGCGATTTTCCTCGCTGTCGCCGGACGGCCTCCTGGTCGAGACCGCCTCCCCCAACCTGTTCGGTTCCGCCGCCTGGCGGGCCGGCTTCTTCGAGACGCAGGACGAGGGCAGCCAACTGGTGGGGCAGCTGGTTGCGGCGGGCCCGGGCGACACGGTGCTCGATCTCTGCGCCGGCGCGGGCGGGAAGTCCCTGCTGCTGGCAGCGCGCGGAGCCCGGGTGCTGGCGCACGACCCGGACACTGCGCGGCTGGATCGCCTGCGAACCCGCGCGGCGCGCGCATGCGCCGCCAAGCACATCGAGGTCGTCGAGCGGCCGGCTCCCGCCGACCGTGTGTTGGTGGACGCGCCCTGCTCGGAGCTGGGCGTCCTGCGCCGCGGACCCGACGCCCGCTGGCGCATGAATCCGGCGCAGCTCCGGAACCTGCCCGCGCTCCAGGCGCAGCTGCTGGAGACCGCCGCGCCGCTGGCGCGCCTGCGCCTGGTCTACGCGACCTGCACCCTGAATCGGGCGGAGAACGAGCAGGTGGCGGAGAGGTGCGAGAAGGCTCATCCGGAGTTCCGGCGCGACCGCACGCTGCGCCTCTTGCCCCACGTGGACGGCACAGACGGCTTCTTCGCCGTGGCCTGGGATCGCATCGCGGCTTCCGCATGACCGACGAGAAGAAGCCCTTCCACAACCCGTTCGGCGCCCTCCGCGAGAAGCTGACCGATCTCCCCAGAGGTCCCGCCCCGCGCGAAGTCCCGCCTCCCAAAGGACCGGCCCGCGCCGTGGTGCGGATGGAGCGGAAGGGCCGCGGCGGGAAGGAGGTGACGGTCGTGGAGCAACTAGAGCTGAAACCGGCGGAGCTGGAGACCTGGCTCAAGGCGCTCAAGAACGCGCTCGGCTGCGGCGGAGTCGCCGAGGGCGACACGCTGGTCCTGCAAGGAGATCAGCGCAAGCGCCTGCCCGAGCTCCTCACTTCGCGCGGGGTGCGGAAGGTGATCGTCGGCTAGCGCGCTGGGCCGCGCGCCACTCCTTGATGTCCCGGCGGCCGATCTTTCCTTCCTGGTCCAGCGTCTCGCGCCACTCCTTGCGGTGCGGCCGCAGCGCCGCGGCCAGGCTCTCGGCGATGACCAGGTTGCGGTACCATTTGGCGTTGGCGGGCACCACGATCCACGGCGCGTCGCGCGAGGCGCACTTGCCGATGGCGTCCTCGTAGGCCTCGGTGAAGTCGTCCCACATCTCGCGCTCCTTCCAGTCCTCCACGTTCAGCTTCCAGGCATTGTTGGGATCCTTCTCGCGCTCGAGCAGCCTTTCTTTTTGTTCGTCCCTGGTGATGTGCAGGAAGTACTTGAGGACGATGCAGTTGGCGGCTGCCAGCGTGCGCTCGAACGCGTCGATCAAGGCGTACCGCTCCTTCCACACTCTCGCGGGGACCAGCCCCTTCACCCGCACCACCAGCACGTCCTCGTAATGAGAGCGGTTGAAGATGGCGAACTCGCCCAGTCGCGGCGTGTGCCGGTGGACGCGCCAGAGGAAATCGTGCTCGCGCTCCTCCTGCGTGGGCACCCCGAAGCTCGTCACCAGCACTCCGCGCGGGTTGAGCGCGCCCACCACGTGCTTGACCGCGCCGTCCTTGCCGGCGGCATCGCGGCCTTGCAGGATCATCAGCACCGAGTGGGTGCGCGCCCCCCACATCAGATCCTGGAGGTCGAACAATTCGTCGTTGAGGGCGTGGAACCGGTCCTTGGCCTCGCCCTTGGACAGATCCGGGGGCGGCTCCTCCGAAATGGCAGCCAGCTTCACTTTTCTCGGGGCGGTGAAGCGGTGGAAGCGCATCGTCGAGCCGTACGTGAGCCCGGGATGTGCGTCAAGGTAGGATAGGCAAGGGTTTCCACATGACCCCTCCCCTCTGCTACTGATCGCACATCTGGGGGTAGCCCATGCAGGACGCACCTCGCGTTCTCGTCGTTCAGTCAGAGGACGCCGAACGGATGATGCAGCGCACGTTGTTCAGCGATGCGGGCATGTCCGTCTTCGAAACTGCTACCGGCGCGGAAGCCCTGGATTTTCTGGCTACCGAGGCGCCCGACCTGGTGGTCCTGGAGCGCAGCCTGCCGGACATGGATGGGTTGGATCTCCTGCCCCGGATCAAGTCCAGCGAGCTGGACCTGTTGCCCGTGCTGGTGGTTTCCCAGCGCAGCGAGACGGCCGAGAAAGTGCGCGGGCTCCAACTCGGCGCCGACGATTACATGCACCGCCCCTGCGATCCCGCCGAGCTGCTCGCGCGCGTCAAGGCCCTGCTTCGCACCAAGCGGGCCCACGACAAGATCCGCAAGCTGCAGACCACGCTGGAGAAGCTGGTGGTGGCCGACCCGCTCACCGGCCTGCACAACCGCCGCTATCTGATGGACCGGCTGGTGCAGGAGATGCAGCGCGCCGACCGCCATGGCGAGCCGCTGGCGTTGGCGATGATCGATCTGGACGGCTTCAAGCCGGTCAACGACCTGTTCGGTCACGTCCTCGGCGACAAGGTGCTGCGCGCGGTGGGCGGGGCCATCGCCAAGAGCGTGCGCGCTTCCGACGTGCCGGCGCGCTACGGCGGCGACGAGTTCGCCATCATCCTGCCGCAGACGCCCGCCGAGGGCGCCATGCGCGTGTGCGAGCGGCTGGTGCGCGCCATCTCCGAGGTGGTGCTGCAGGACGAGTCGGGCAAGCGGGTCAAGGTGACCGCCAGCCTGGGTCTCGCGTATTACCCCGCCAACGACGTGGAGACGGCAGAGGATCTGATCCACTCCGCCGACGGCGCCCTCTACGGCGCCAAGCGCTCGGGCAAGAACCGGTACAGCGCCGTGCGGCCGGTGCAGCCGCTGGCCACGGCCTGAGCTTCAGCCCGCGGCGCGATCGGATTGCTTCGCCCGCGGCAGCTCGGGCACGTCGCCCGTGATCAGCCGCGCGCCTCGCTCGAAGCGCAGGTACATCACCGCCCACTCCAGCATCACCAGGAAGCGGTTGCGGAAGCCGATCAGCGTGAGGATGTGGACGGCGAGCCAGAGCACCCAGGCGAGGAATCCCTTCAGGTGGAGCGGGCCGATCTGCGCCACCGCCGCCGCACGGCCGATGGTGGCGAGCGTCCCTTTGTCGACGTACCGGAAGGGTCGCGCGGGCTGCCCGCGCAGCGCGCGCCGGATGCTCTCGGCGGCGTGCCGGCCTCCCTGGATGGCCGCGGGCGCGACGCCGGGGACCAGGCTTCCATCCGCCATCTTCACCGCCGCCAGATCGCCGATGACGAAGACGCGCGGGGCTCCGGGAAGCGACAGATCCGGCTCCACGATCACCCTGCCCGCCAGATCCAGCGGCACGCCCAGCGACCGGGCCAGCGGAGACGCCGCCACGCCGGCCGCCCAAAGCACGCAGCGCGACGCGATCCGCTCGGCGCCGATCGACACGCCCTCCGCATCGATGCCCGTGACCATGGCCCCGAGCCGCACCTGCACGCCCATGCGTTCCAGGCGTCGCTGCGCTGCCGCCGAGAGGTCCGGTGGAAACGCCGGCAGCACGCGCGGACCCGCTTCCAACAGGATCACCCGCGCCGACGCCGGGTCGATGTGACGGAAGTCGCGCGTCAGCACGTGCCGCGAGATCTCCGCGAGCGCGCCCGCCAGCTCCACGCCGGTGGGGCCGGCCCCCACGATGGCGAAGGTGAGCAGCGGCACCCGCGCCGCCTCGTCGGATTCCCGCTCGGCGGCTTCGTACGTGAGCAGCACGCGGCGGCGGATGTCCACCGCGTCCTCCAGCGTCTTGAGCGCCGGCGCGTGCTTCTCCCACTCCGGATGCCCGAAGTAGGAGTGCGTGGCGCCGGTGGCGAGGACGAGGAAGTCGTATGCCAGCGCGCCGTCGCGCAGCAGCACTCGCTGCGTGGCCAGGTCCACGGCGGTGGCCTCGCCCAGCGCCACCTCCACGTTCTCCTGCCCCCGCAGCACGCGCCGCAGCGCCGTGGCGATCTGTGCCGGGCTCAAGGCCGCGGTGGCCACCTGGTAGAGCAGGGGCTGGAAGAGGTGGTGGTTGCGCCGGTCCAGGAGGGTGATGCGCACCGGCTCGCGGCGCAGCGCCCGCGCCGCGTAGAGGCCGCCGAAGCCGCC
>C688J18823_10001906_pt1 | contig 12990 bp, 10 predicted proteins | sample HopSoiMetagenom1_FD_18823 | JGI IMG/M metagenome (IMG submission 18823)
CGGGCTTGACCCGGCCATCCACGTCTTGCTTGCTGCATCAGGAAAGGCGTGGATGCCCGGCACAAGGCCGGGCATGACGGAAGAGACATGGCCTTGACCACCGCCGCGGCGATCTACTTCATCATCTGGTGGGTGGTGCTGTTTGCCGTGCTGCCGTTCGGGGTGCGCAACTCGGCCGAAGAAGGCGTTTCGGTCGAAGCCGGGCACGATCCCGGCGCACCAACCGTCCTCGCTATGCGCAAGAAGCTGATCTGGACCACGCTGATCGCGTCCGTGCTGTTTGCGGTCTGCTGGGCCCTTTACGTGAACCGGCTGGTGTCGCTGGAAGACCTCGCCACGATGTGGGGTCTGTTGAAGTAGCTACACCCTTGCGTTCAGCACCATCTGCGTCTGCGTGACCACCGCGCAGAGCCTTCCGTCGCCGCGCGTGATCCTCGTCTGCCACACCATGGTGGAGCGCCCCTTGTGCAGCGGCGTGCATTCGGCGCGCGCAGTGTCGCCGAGCGGGATCGCGGCAAAGAAATTCGTCTTGCTTTCGATCGTCGTGGTGGTCTCGCCATCCTTCAGGTTCGCGACAGTCGCGACCGCGCCGATCGTATCGGCAAACGCCATGTAGGCGCCGCCATGCAGCACGTTCGGACGCGTGCAGAGCTCCTCACGCACCTTGAGTTCACCGATCACCAGATCGGGCGTGACGCTGACAAGGCTGACGCCCATGAGATTCGCGAAGGGCAGTGGTCCAAGGTCCGGCATGGACGATCTCCGTGAGGCGCAACCGAATGATCCCTCGCTGCGGCGGAAGATCAACTACCCGCGAGGTAAGACATCAGTCGAAAAGCAAAAAAATGAGCAGGGACAAAGCCCTGCTCGGATGTTTGACGTATAAGCCCAACTCGGCCGGTTTTTTATTCTCGCCGACGGCGGCAGCGGGTGAACGCGCCGCCGGACTCTCTCCCTCCCAAGACTTGGACCGCAGATTAGAGCATACGGCTCTTCCGGCCGGTTGCTCTCCTTGCGCCGCGGCACCCTAACCGAACTCGATTCCGTTGTCATTATGGAACTGGACGCAACTTTGTTGCTGCCGGGGAACTGCTGCGCGAATGACGCAACATGTTAGACGCGCGGCGGCAAGAGGTTGGACGAATGAACCAGGTGGTGCATGCCATCGGGCAGTGACGTCGCGCTGACGGCTTGGGGATCACCGGCGAAGGCTTTGACGCCTCTTGTGTTTTCTCATCCCTTCCGGTTTCACTCGGCGCGCGTCCACCTCCGCCAGCCGTTGAGTCGCGAATGCGCCTGTCCCGCTATTTCCTGCCGATTTTGCGCGAAGCGCCCCGGGAGGCGGAGATCGTTTCGCATCGCCTGATGCTGCGCGCCGGCATGATGCGGCAGGAGGCCGCAGGCATTTACGCTTTTCTGCCGCTCGGCCTGCGGGTGCTGGACAAGATCTGCCGCATCGTCCGGGAGGAGCAGGACCGCTCCGGCGCGATCGAGCTTTTGATGCCGACCATCCAGTCGGCCGACCTTTGGCGCGAGAGCGGCCGCTACGAGGCCTACGGTAAGGAAATGCTGCGCATCAAGGACCGCCACGACCGAGACATGCTCTACGGTCCGACGAACGAGGAGATGATCACCGAGATCGTCCGCGCCTCTGTGCGCTCGTACAAGGATCTGCCGCTCAATCTCTACCACATCCAATGGAAATTTCGCGACGAGGTTCGGCCGCGTTTCGGCGTGATGCGCGGACGCGAATTCCTGATGAAGGACGCCTACTCCTTCGACATCGACCAGGCCGGCGCGCGGCACTCCTACAACAAGATGTTCGTCGCCTATCTGCGCACCTTCGCGCGGCTCGGGCTCAAATCCATTCCGATGCGCGCCGACACCGGCCCGATCGGCGGCGATCTCTCGCACGAGTTCATCATCCTCGCCGATACCGGGGAGAGCGAAGTGTACTGCCACAAGGATTACCTCGATTTCGACGTGCCGGGGCAGAACGTCAATTTCGACGATGTCCCAGGCATGCAGAGCATCGTCGACAAATGGACGTCGCTCTATGCGGCGACCTCCGAGATGCACGAGCCGGAGAAGTATGCGGCCCTCGCGGCCGACAAGCAGGTTTCGGCGCGCGGCATCGAGGTCGGGCATATCTTCTATTTCGGTACGAAATACTCCGAGCCGATGAAGGCCGTGGTGGCCGGGCCGGACGGCAAGGAGGTGCCGCTGCACGGCGGGTCTTACGGCATCGGGCCCTCGCGGCTTGTCGCCGCAATTATCGAGGCCTGCCACGACGAAGCCGGCATCAAGTGGCCGGAGGCGGTCGCGCCGTTCGACGTGATCATCCTCAATCTCAAGCAGGGTGATGCGCCGACCGACGCGGCGTCCGAGCAGCTTTATCGGGAGCTCGGCGCGAAAGGGCTCGATGTCCTCTATCACGACAGCGAGGAGCGGCCGGGCGCGAAGTTCGCGACCGCCGACCTGATCGGCATTCCGTGGCAGGTCCTCGTGGGCCCGAAAGGGCTTGCCTCCGGCCAGGTCGAACTAAAGAAGCGCGCAGACGGCACGCGGACCATGCTGACGCCTGCCGACGTGGTGGCGCAGCTTGGCGCCTAAATTGTGCGCCGTCGTGCGATGACGCTTTCCATGGCCTGAAATGGCCAGAATCGGGTGAAATGCCGGAACGGGACAGATTTTGATGGCAGAGCCTGCGGCGACCCGGCCTTTCGCTCCATTCGAATGGATGGTGTCGCTGCGCTATCTGCGTTCGCGGCGCAAGGAAGGCTTCATCTCCGTCATCGCGGGGTTTTCGTTCCTCGGCATCTTGCTCGGCGTTGCGACGCTGATCATCGTGATGGCCGTGATGAACGGCTTCCGCAAGGAACTGCTCGACAAGATCCTTGGCCTGAACGGCCACCTGCTGGTGCAGCCGCTCGAGCAGCCGCTGACCGACTGGGAAGTGGTTTCCGACCGCCTCTCCAAGGTACCCGGCATCCGGCTTGCCGCTCCGATCGTGGAGGGCCAGGCGCTCGCGTCGTCGCCATTCAATTCGGCGGGCGTGCTGGTGCGCGGCATTCGCTCGGCCGACCTGACGCGGCTGACATCGATTGCGAACAACATCAAACAGGGCACGCTCGATGGCTTCGACACGGGGCAGGGGCTCGCCATCGGGCGGCGCCTTTCCGATCAGCTTTCGGTGCGCGCGGGCGACAACATCACGCTGGTTGCGCCGCGCGGCGCGGTGACCCCGATGGGAACGACGCCGCGCATCAAGACCTACAAGGTCGCCGCCGTGTTCGAGATCGGCATGTCGGAATACGACTCGGCCATCGTGTTCATGCCGATGCCGGAAGCACAGCTTTACTTCAACCGCGCGGGCGATGTGACGGCGATCGAGGTCTATACGGATAATCCCGATCGCATCGACACCTTCCGCAGGCTCGTCACCGCCGCCGCGGAGCGGCCGATCTTCATGATCGACTGGCGGCAGCGCAACGCCACGTTCTTCAATGCGCTGCAGGTCGAGCGGAACGTGATGTTCCTGATCCTCACGCTGATCATTCTGGTTGCGGCACTCAATATCATCTCCGGCCTGATCATGCTGGTGAAGGACAAAGGCCGCGACATCGCGATCCTGCGCACTATCGGATCCACGCAAGGGGCGATCATGCGTATTTTCCTTATCACCGGCTCTTCGATCGGCATCATGGGGACGATCGCAGGCTTTCTGCTCGGCGTCGTCGTGTGCCTGAATGTGGAATCGATCCGCCAGTTCCTCTCCTGGCTCACGCGAACCGAATTGTTCTCGCCCGAACTCTATTTCCTCTCGAAGCTGCCGGCCGAAATGGACGTCGGCGAGACGTCCGCCGTCGTCCTGATGTCGTTGATCCTTTCGCTCCTCGCGACGCTCTATCCGTCCTGGCGCGCGGCCCGGCTCGATCCGGTCGAGGCGCTGCGCTATGAATGAAGCGGTGCGCGCAACCGACGGCACGGCGATCAAGGACAAGGAGCCCGCGGTCTTCCTGCACGCGATCGAGCGGCGCTATCATCAGGGCGCGGCGACGCTGGAAATTCTCAAAGGCGCAGAGCTTGCCGTATGGCCGGGCCAGTCGGTCGCACTGATTGCCCCATCAGGCACCGGCAAGTCGACTTTGCTGCATATTGCGGGCCTGCTCGAACATCCCGATGCCGGCGAGGTCTATGTGGACGGCACGGCGACATCGGGCCTCTCCGACGCCGAACGCACGCGCATCCGCCGCACCGAGATGGGCTTCGTCTATCAGTTTCACCATCTGCTGCCCGAATTCTCCGCGATCGAGAATGTGATGCTGCCGCAGATGATCCGCGGGCTGTCGCGCCGCGAAGCCCGCAAGCGCTCCGACGAACTGCTCGGCTACCTCGGCCTCAAGGAGCGGCTCGAGCACCGTCCGGCGCAACTCTCCGGCGGCGAGCAGCAGCGCGTTGCGATCGCGCGCGCGGTTGCCAATGCGCCGCGCGTCCTGCTCGCCGACGAACCGACCGGGAATCTCGATCCGCGCACCGCGGGCCATGTTTTCCACGCGCTCACCCAGCTCGTGCGCGCCTCAGGGCTCGCCGCCGTCATCGCCACTCACAACATGGAACTGGCGCAGCGGATGGACCGCCGCGTGACACTCGAGGATGGCCGGGTGGTGGAGGTCAAGTGAGAGGGCGATGAGCGCGCGTTCGATCCTCAGAGCTGCCTTCGCTGCCTCTGCTTTGATTGCGGTTGGGGTTGCGCCCGCGGCTGCCGATCCGACCGGGCTCTGGCTCGACAAGGATGGCTGGACCATCCGGATCCAGGCCTGCGGCCCCGACCTATGCGCCGTAGTCGCGAGTGTGAAGCCGCCGCTCGATCCCGCAACAGGCCAACCCCAGACGGACAAGAACAACTCGGACGCCGCCAAGCGCAGCCGGCCGCTGATCGGCGTGGAGGTATTGAGCGGCATGCGGCCGAACGGAGCCCGCAAATGGACCGGCCAACTCTACGATCCCGATCGCGGGGTGACACTCGGCGGCAATCTTCTAGAGCTCGACCAGGATACGATCAGGATCGAAGGGTGCCTGCTCATGCTGTGCGGCGGCGAGGATTTGCACCGGCTGAAGTGAGGGCGAGCGCTTCCCCGAGTCCGTTAACGACCAGCTAACCAGCCGGGCGGTTGAGGCGAAAGAAAAGCCAAACTGGCCCACTATCAGACCTTGACCCTAGAACAAAAATAGAACATCGTTCCTTCTATGTTCTTGGGAGGTGATGATGCTCCGCTCTGCCATGGAAGAGGTTGCCGCGCTGACGTCGCTGGGTCTGTTCGTCAGCATGATCGCCATCTGGGCGCAGGTCATTGCGGTGCTTTGAGGCAGGGCCGTCCGCCAATAAAAGGGCCGCCACGACGGCGGCCCCTCTGGAAGGTGATGGCCCAAGCCGTGGCTTACGCCCCGCCCGCCATGTAGTTGCCGGCCCGATCGAACATGCCCCGCGACGTCATGTAGAGCCGGCCGTTGTTCATGAAGAGCACGGTCCCGCGTGGCACGGCGCGGGCGTTCTTCACCGCCATGTTCCAGGCAGGCGTGGTCATTTGCTTCGACCACATCTTGCCTTGCATATCGAGGACGTACGCGTTGCGCTCGCGCAGATCCCAAGGCTCGGCGCCTTGGGCAAACGCCGGCATTGCCAGGGCGAGCAGGGTGGTTGCGGCGCAGAGGGCTTTCGTCAGTGACATGTCATCTCCCCATCGGGTTCACGACTGCCGGAGCGGCAGCCTTTTCCGTTTACGGGGCGTTTCCAGCCCGGTTTCGCAAAACGGCGCATCGGGCCGGCGCCTCACCGTGATGTGAGAGCGGCGTGACCTGCCGGGAACCTGGGGAATGCGGGTGTGACGCGGTCAGCAGTGTGGACTTGAGCGCCGCGCGCGCCCACGGTTTCACGGACAGATTCGCGAGGACCTGACGTGCCCGATCCTGGTTTCGTGCACCTGCATGTGCACTCGTCGTATTCGCTGCTGGAAGGCGCGCTGACCATCGGCAAGCTTGCCGAGCTGGCGAAGGCCGACCGTCAGCCCGCCCTCGCGCTCACCGACACCGACAACATGTTCGGGGCGCTCGAATTCTCCGAAAAGCTGGCCGGTTCGGCCATCCAGCCGATCGTCGGCTGCGCGCTTTCCGTCGATTTCGGCGACCTGGAAGCGCCGCGCCATCCCGGGCAGGCAGTGAAATTCCCGCGGCTGGTGCTGCTGGCTGCGCACGAGGATGGCTACCGCCATCTGATGCGCCTGACCTCGCAGGCCTTCCTCGATGTGCCCGCGGATCAGCCCCCGCATGTGAAGCTCGCGGCGCTCGGAGAGGCCGCCGATGGCTTGATCGCGCTCACCGGCGGCCCCGGCGGGCCCGTCGATCTCGCGTTCGCCGCGGGGCAGGCGGACCTCGCAGCGGCGCGGTGCACTCAGCTCTCGACGCTGTTCGGCAGCCGGCTCTACATGGAGCTGCAGCGGCACGGCCGCCCGGAGGAGAAGCATGTCGAGCCGGGCCTGCTCGATCTTGCCTACGCGAACGGCATCGCGCTGGTCGCAACGAACGAGCCGTTCTACGGGCGGCGCGAGGACTTCGAAGCGCACGATGCGCTCATCTGCATCGCGGAAGGGCGGATGGTCGCGGAATCCGAGCGGCGGCAGCTTTCGGCGGAGCATTACTTCAAGTCGCGCGCCGAGATGATGGCGCTGTTCGCCGACTTGCCGGAGGCGCTCGCCTCGACGGTCGAGATCGCGCAGCGCTGCTCGTATCGTCCCAAGACGCGCAAGCCGATCCTGCCGCGCTTCACTGCGCCGGACGGCGCCGCAGTCGATGAAGCCGCCGAACTGCGGCGGCAGGCCGACGACGGGTTGACGCGCCGGATTGCAACGCTCGGTCTCGCTTCGGGCTGCAGCATCGACGATTATCGCAAGCGGCTCGATTTCGAGCTCGGCGTCATCGAGAAGATGAAATATCCGGGCTATTTCCTGATCGTCGCCGACTTCATCAAATGGGCCAAGGAACAAGGCATTCCGGTCGGGCCGGGCCGTGGCTCGGGCGCGGGCTCGCTCGTCGCCTACGCGCTCACCATCACCGACCTCGATCCGATCCGCTTCGGTCTCCTGTTCGAGCGCTTCCTCAATCCCGAGCGCGTGTCGATGCCGGACTTCGACATCGACTTCTGCCAGGACCGGCGCGACGAGGTGATCCATTACGTGCAGCAGCGCTATGGGCGCGACCAGGTGGCGCAGATCATCACCTTTGGCACGCTGCAGGCGCGCGGCGTGCTGCGCGACGTCGGGCGCGTGCTCGAAATGCCATACGGGCAGGTCGACAAGCTCACCAAGCTGGTGCCGATGAATCCGGCCGCGCCCGTGACGCTCTCCAAAGCTATTGCGGAAGAACCGCGCCTGCAGGCGGCGCGCGACGCCGAGCCGGTGGTCAAGCGCGCCTTCGATATTGCGATGAAGCTCGAAGGCCTGCATCGCCACGCCTCGACGCATGCGGCAGGCATCGTGATCGGCGACCGGCCGCTCTCCGAACTCGTCCCGATGTACCGCGATCCGAAATCGCAGCTGCCAGTTACCCAGTTCAACATGAAGTGGGTCGAACAGGCCGGCCTCGTGAAATTTGACTTCCTCGGCCTGACGACGCTCAGTGTTCTGCAGACGGCGATCAAGCTCGTTGCCCGGCGCGGCATTGATCTCGACCTCCTGAGCATTCCTCTGGATGACGCCAAGTCTTACGCGATGCTCGCGCGCGGCGAGACGGTTGGCATCTTCCAGGTGGAAGGGCAGGGCATGCGCCGGGCGCTCATCGACATGCGGCCGGACCGCTTCGAGGACATCATCGCGCTGGTCGCGCTCTATCGCCCGGGCCCGATGGCGAACATCCCGACCTATTGCGCGCGCAAGCACGGGCGCGAGCAGCCCGAATACATCCACCCCAAACTCGAGCCGGTGCTGCGCGAGACTTTTGGGGTCATCGTCTATCAGGAGCAGGTGATGGAGGCCGCCCGGCGGCTTTCGGGTTATTCGCTCGGCGAAGCCGATCTGTTGCGTCGTGCGATGGGCAAAAAAATCCGCTCCGAGATGGCGGCGCAGCGTGAGCGCTTCGTCAAAGGCGCGGTGGAGGACGGCGTCGAGAAAGGACAGGCGGAAGCGATTTTCGAACTGCTCGCGCGCTTTGCCGACTATGGCTTCAACAAGAGCCACGCGGCGGCCTACGCGCTCGTCGCCTACCAGACCGCCTACATGAAGGCGAACTATCCGGTCGAGTTCCTGGCCGCGTCGATGACCTACGCCATGACCAACACCGACAAGCTCGCCGAATTCCGCGCCGAGGCGCAGCGCCTCGGCATCAAGGTCGAGCCGCCGTCGGTCAATCGCTCGACCGCGGATTTCGATGTGGAAGGCAACACGATCCATTACGCGCTCGCCGCGCTGAAAGGCGTCGGCCGGCAGGCCGTCGAGGCGATCGTCGAGGCGCGCGGTGATCGGCCGTTCCACGACATCACCGATTTTCCGAGCCGCGTGAACCCGCGTGCGGTCAACAAGCGCGTGCTGGAAAGTCTCGCCGCATCGGGCGCCTTCGATGCGCTGGAGAAGAACCGCGCGCGAGTCTATACCGGTGTCGACGCGATCCTTGCGACCGCGCAGCGCCAGCACGAGGCGGCGGAGATCGGCCAGAACGACATGTTCGGCGGGCCGTCGATGCGGGAGAAGATCCCGCTCCCTGCGGCCGAGCCGTGGCTTCCGGCCGAACGGCTGCAGCGCGAGTTCGAGGCGATCGGCTTTTTCCTCTCCGGCCATCCGCTCGACGATTATGCCGCGGCGTTGAAGCGGCTGAACGTGCAGTCCTGGACGGCCTTCGCGAATTCAGTGAAGCAGGGCGCAACCGCGGGACGCGTTGCCGGCACAGTGGTCGCGCGCGCGGAGCGGCGCACCAAGACCGGCAACCGGATGGGCATTCTGGAATTCTCCGACCCTTCCGGCCACTACGAGGCGGTGATCTTCCAGGAGGGGCTGACGCAATATCGCGACCTGCTCGAGCCGGGCTCCGCGGTCCTCTTGTTTCTCACCGCCGAGGCACAAGGCGACGACGTGCGCGCGCGCATCCAGACGGTCGAGCCGCTCGATCAGGCGGCGGCAAAGTCCCAAAAGGGACTGCGCATCTATCTCGAAACGCCGAATTCGGTCGACAGCGTCGCAAAGCGTCTCGAAGCCCGAGGGGACGCGGAGATCACCTTTGTGCTGAAGCTGCAGGATGGCGGTGAGGCCGACATCAAGCTGCGCGATCGTTACAAGGTGTCGCCGCAGATCGCGGCGGCCATCAAATCGGTGCAGGGCGTCGCGATGGTCGAAGCGCTGTGACGAGTCCGAAACTCGCACCCTTAAAGCCTTGGCGGGCGTGTTAACAGGCCCACAATTACAGCGAGAATCCGCGACAGATGTCGGGTAGTTTCGGCAGCCTTTTAGGCTTGTTGTCATGGCTGTCCCGCGCGACACCTGCGCAATTGCATTTTGGCGGATGGCGGATAGTGTCCGAAGCNACGGGCAGCGGACTAGCGGCGGGATTGCCGCTCAAGAAAGGCACGGGCTTTCGGCGGCATGGATCATCGTCCGCATATCGTTGTCGTCGAGGATGAGGCGGCGCAGCGGCAGCTGCTCGTCGACTACCTCGGCAAGCAGAACTTTCGCGTGAGCGGCGCCGACGGCGGCACGGCACTGCGGAAGTTGTTGGAGCGCGAGCTTCCCTCGCTGGTGCTGCTCGACGTCGGACTGCCCGGTGAAGACGGATTCGCGCTCGCGCGCTGGCTGCGCGAGCGCTCCGGCCGCATTGGCATTATCATGGTGACGGCGGCAGCCGACACGGTCGATCGCGTGGTCGGACTCGAGACCGGCGCCGACGACTACATCGCGAAGCCCTTTGAGCCGCGCGAGCTGCTTGCCCGGGTGAAGAGCGTGCTACGCCGCGCGACCGGCGCGACCGCGAGCACGGGCCCGCGCGTCCGCATGGGCCGTCGCGTGCTCGATCTGGAAAAACGGGTGCTGGTCGATCCTGCGTCGGGCGACGAGGAGACGCTGGCGGCGAGCGAGCTCGATTTGCTCAAGGTGTTCGCCGAGAACCCGAACCGGCCGCTCAACCGCGACTGGCTCCTCGAGGTGACCGCCCATCGCGAGATGGAGGCCTTCGATCGCGCGATCGATCTGCGCATCACACGGCTGCGCCGCAAGATCGAGATCGACCCCGCACATCCCGACGCGATCCGCACCGTGCGCGGCGTCGGCTACATGTTCGTGCCGCCGAAGGATTGACCGGCTACGGCGCCGCGACCGCCATCCGGTCAATATCCGCGAGCGCCTTTCGCAGTTCGGTGGCGAGGGGACCAAGTCCCTCGCGGCAACGTGTGCGGTCGCCGGCCTTGCCGGCCTGCTCGAGCGTTGCCGCAGCCGTGCCGACACCAGCAGCACCCACAGTCTGTGCGGCACCTTTCAGCTTGTGCGCCGCAGCCGCAAGCGTCGGCAAGTCGCCGGAGCGCGATGCGGCGCCGATTTCGCGCTCGGCCGCAACTGCGGTGTCGCGGAATTTCGACAGCAGCGAGTTGATCGCCCCGTCGTCGTCGCCGAGCCAGGCGGCCAGCACATCGCGATCGATCGCGGAGGGCGGCTTCGGCGCATCGTCGACGTCGGCGGCGTCGCGGCCCCCCTCGTCGATCGGCATCCAGCGTTCAAGCGTGGCGCGCAGCTGATCCATGTTCACGGGCTTTGCCAGATAGGCATCCATGCCGGCGGCAAGACAACGCTCGTCCTCGCCCTTCATCGCGTTGGCGGTGACCGCGACGATAGGCGTGCGCGCCGCACTCGATCCGCGCTGCGCCTCCGCAACGCGGATCTGCCGAGTGAGCTCGCGCCCGTCCATCCGCGGCATATGAATGTCCGCAAGTACGGCCGCGTATCCGCCGTCCGACTTCGACCACGCGTCAAGCGCCTCGACGCCGTCGTTTGCCGTATCGGCAGCGAGGCCAAGCAATTCGAGTTGGCGCACCAAGACTTCGCGGTTCACCGGATGATCGTCGGCGACAAGAATGCGCGCGCCTGACTTCGCGCGTTTCGCCGCTGCGCTTCTTGTGGGGCGCGGGGCCGTGCGCAATGTCGTGTTGAGCGGGGAGTCGGCCGGCGCTGCCTTCAGTGCAAGCGTCACCGTGAAGGTGGATCCCGCACCTTGCTTGCTCTCGGCCGTAATGTCGCCCTTCATGAGCTGCGCGAGGCGCCGCACGATGGAAAGCCCGAGACCGGTGCCGCCGAAGCGGCGGGTCGTCGATGAATCGGCCTGGGCGAACGGTTGGAACAGGCGCAGGCGCTGCTCGTCCGAAAGGCCGATACCCGTATCGGTCACCGCGATGGTGATCTTCGTCTCGCCGTCGCCAAGCGGCTGCGTGCCGGCATGCAAGGTGATGCGGCCACGCTCAGTGAACTTCATCGCATTGCCAAGCAAGTTGAAGAGCACTTGTCGCACACGGGTCGGATCGCCGACCAGCGCATCGTCCGAGCCGGCGTCGATCTCCACATCAAGCGCAAGGCCTTTGATGATTGCCTGCTGCCGAAATGTGCTGGCGACGCCCTCGATGAGACCTGAGAGCGAGAAGGCCGTGTCCTCAAGCTCCAGCCGACCGGCCTCGATTTTGGAGAAGTCGAGCACGTCGTCGATGATCCGCAAGAGCGAATGCGCGGAATCGCGGATGGTCGAGACCGTGCGCCGCTGGGGGCCGTCTAGGCCCTGGCGTTGCAGCACGTCGATCATACCGAGGACGCCGTTCATCGGCGTGCGGATCTCGTGGCTCATCGTGGCGAGAAACGTGGACTTCGCCTGGTTCGCGGCTTCCGCTTCGGCGCGCTCCTTCTCGGCGGTGTCGCGCGAGGCTTCGGCGGCTTCCTTGGCGGCGGCGAGCGCTTCTTCGCGGCTCTTGAGCGCGGTGATATCGCGATAGAGTCCGAGCAGGCCGCCATCACTCAGGGGACGGAAGTTGAACTCGATGTACTTGCCCGTCGCGGTGCGCTGCTCATAGCGCGCGCCGCCGGGCTTAAGGATGCGCCGCGTTACGTCCGTGACGGTGCGCTCGACGTCTTCGGTCGGGCCGAACTCGCCCTGTTCGGCAAGTGCGCGGATCATGTCGAACCCAGACACGCCGGGCTGCAGCAAGTGCTGCTTGTAGCCCCACATTTGGGTGGAGAAACGGTTCGAGAACTGCCAGCGGAAATTCTTGTCCCACAAGGTGACGCCGTCGCTCATATTGTCGAGCACGGTCTGCATCACCTCACGGGTGCGCTCGACGTCGTCGCGCGCCTTCTCGGCCGCTTCCTTGGCGGAGGCGAGGGCTTCCTCGCGTTCCTTCAGCGAGGTCACGTCGCGGCCGAAAGCGAGCAGCCCGCCGTCAGCGAGGGGCAGAAAATTGAATTCGACGTAGCGGCCTTCCAGCGTCTTGCGCAGGAAGCGGTTGCCGCCGGGCTTGCGGATCAGGGCGACGCGCTCGCGGACCTTCTTCTCGATGTCCTTCACCGGGCCGAAATCGCCGCGCTTGACCTGGAAGCGCAGGATGTCCTCGCCGGGAATGCCGGGCTTGATGATGTCGACCGGATAGTTCTGGAAGTCCATCACCTGCCGGTTGACAAACTGCAGGCGGAAATCCCGGTCGAATAGCATGACACCGCCGATCATGTTGTCGAGCACGGTTTGCATGATTTGCCGGGTGCGCTCGACGTCGTCGCGCGCCGCTTCGGCGGCGGTTTTGGCGGAGGCGAGGGCTTCCTCGCGCTCCTTCAGCTCAGTGATGTCGCGGTTGACCGCGAGCACGCTGCCGTCTTTGAGCCGGCGGAACATGATCTCGAGAAACTTGCCGCTGGCCGAGCGCCGTTCGTAATGCACACCGCTCGGCTCGCGGATCATGGCGAGCCGCTGCTCGATCAGCTCCTC
>C688J18823_10001908_pt1 | contig 12988 bp, 14 predicted proteins | sample HopSoiMetagenom1_FD_18823 | JGI IMG/M metagenome (IMG submission 18823)
GGCCCTGCGGCGCGTAGAACTCGGCGCGCAGGCGCTTGCCTTCGGCTTCGACCGCGGCGATGACTTGCGGCAGGGCTGCGGCGGGTGTCACATCGTCTCCGTAGAATGTTTCTTATACGGAAAGGGTGCCATGAGTTCCATTAAAACTGCGAGCGGACTCCTCATCGAGGACTTAGTTGTCGGCGACGGCGCAACAGCGAGCGCGGGCCAGCGCGTGAGCGTGCACTACACGGGCTGGCTGCAAAACGGCAGCAAGTTCGACTCGAGCAAGGACCGCGGGCAGGCGTTCCTCTTCTCGCTCGGGCGCGGCGAAGTGATTCGCGGCTGGGACGAAGGCGTGAATGGGATGAAGGTGGGCGGCAAGAGGAAGCTCACCATCCCGCCCAATCTCGGCTACGGCGCGCAGGGTGCCGGCGGCGTCATTCCGCCCAATGCGACGCTGCTTTTCGAGGTGGAGCTTCTAGCCGTGCGTTAGTAATCGTCCGATTTGCGCCGCAGCGCCTTGATCTCGCCGCGGCGTTTCTTGCCTTCGATCCGCCTTTTCTGCGATCCGCGCGTCGGTCGCGTCGCACGCCGCTTCTTCGGAATGTGCGCCGCGGCGGCGACGAGCGAATTCAAGCGAGCGAAGGCCTCGGCGCGGTTCATCTCCAGGCTGCGGTGACTTTGCGCCTTGATCACGATCACGCCGGTGCGAGTCACGCGCTGGTCGCCCCAGCGCAGAAGCCGCTCCTTCAGCTCATCGGGCAGCGACGAGCGCCGGATGTCGAAGCGCAGGTGAACGGCATTCGATACCTTGTTGACGTTCTGGCCGCCGGCGCCCTGCGCGCGCACCGCGGTGAGCTCGACCTCCGATTCGGGGATCGTGGGCGCCATGCGGCGCGACGATACACGAACTATCGGCGCGGAGCCGCCAGGTCGGATGGGCTCGGCGCAGGCCGTGTCCCGCCGGCGCCGGCGTTGCGCGGATCCTGCATCGCGCTGGTTGGCCGGTCGCCATCGATGCGCGGCGTTTCGGTGGCGAGGTCGCTCGGGCTTGGCGTGCGTGCCTCCCGCGCCTGTCCTTGCGGGCGGTCCTCTCCCGTCGCGCCGCGCAGATCGCTCGGCGAAGGCACCGGATCCTTGTTCGGCCTCATGTCCTGCGCAGCGGCGCCGAACGCGGCCGCAANTACCACGATGAGCATCACATGTCTCATAAATAAAAAGAGCGGGCAGCGGCCCGCTCTTCCTTTCCGCTAGGCGCTACTTAGTCGCTTTTCTCGGACTTGGCGGGCGATTGGGCCCCGCTCTTCACGTTGCTATCCGATTTCGCGGGAGCAGCCGATGTGTCCGGCTTGGTGGGCAGGGTCTGGCCCGCGCCCGTCTGCGTGCTGGCCGAACCACCGGCCGCCGCGCTCGAGCTCGTGCGGCCCGAAGCCGTGGAGCCCGCCGCCGTCGTGTCCTTGTCAGATTTGGTCGTGCTCGACTGCTTGTCCATGTCCTTGTTCTTCTTGTTCTTGGATGCGCTCTTGCGCTTGGCCTTGCTGTCGTGCTTGTCCGCCGTCGCGCCCGCCGACGAACCGCCGGGGCCGGTGCTGGAGCCGGTCGAGGAGCCGCCGATCGCCGAGGTCGATGCGGAGTCGGTGCTCTTGGCGCCGCTGTCCACCGTGCCGTTCGCGCCACGCTGCGTCGACGTGCTTTGCGCCGCCGCGAGCTGACTGAACGAAACTGCGAGAAGACCTGAAAGAACAAATGGGAAAACTTTACGCATACGTTTCCTCCTGGTGGGGAAGTGAATTAACCCCCTACCTCTTGCAATGGGCGTGCCCGTTGAGGGCCCTTCCATCTATTTCGGCGGCGCCACCGGCTCGTCGCGCGGCAGCTTTTGCGGGCTCGGCCGGGTGTCCTTGAGGTGCGGTCCGGCCCCTGCCCCTGCAGCCTTGCGCTTCTCCGGCGCAACGGGCGCCGTGCCACCGGCCGCGCCATCGGCGCGTGCGCGCTCGAGGGTGCTTTTGTCGACGGCGCTCGAGTCGGTCTTGGTGTCTGGCGCAGGCGGCTGCTGCTGCGCAGTCACGGCGAAGCTGGCGGCGGCGAGGAGGATGAAGAGCGATAGCTTTTGCATGAGCGTCTCCTTTGCCACGAGTCGCTGCAACTGCCGTACCGCTGTCAGCGGCTGACGCGGTTGCGACCGGCCTGCTTCGCGCGATAGAGCGCCTCATCCGCCGCCTTGAGCACCGCCCGCGGGGTGGCTTGCGCGTTCGAGGGCTCTGCGACGCCGATGGACACGGTGACGGACAGCATTTTCTCCGCCGTCCACTCCCCTCTACGGCGGGCACCCTCTTCGGCCTGACGCGGCCGGTTTTCGCCGCGCACTGCCATGCGATACCCCTCGATCGAGCCCCGGATTGCCTCGAGCGAGCGCTCGGCCTGCGCGATGGGCGCGTCCGGGAAGAGCACGGTGAATTCCTCGCCGCCATAGCGATAGGCGATGCCGCCCTGCACCTGCTCCAGGCGTGCGCCGACGAGCTTCAGCACCTGGTCGCCGACATCGTGGCCGTGCGTATCGTTGAATTTCTTGAAGTGGTCGACGTCCACCATGCCGATCACGTAGCGCTCGCCGAGGCTGCGCATGCGCTCCTCGAGCGCGCGGCGCGCGGGCAGGCCGGTGAGCTGGTCGCGGAATGCGAGCTGGTGCGATTCCTGGAGGAGCGCAGCGATCAGCAGCACGCCCGTCGCGCCGATGAATACCGCGTACGCGCCCGCTGACTGCGCCCATTCGGCGGCGAGGAAGAACGCCGCGAGCGCAGCGGCATTGCCCACGGGGATGGGCTTGAAGTCCGGCCAGGTGCGCCATACCGCGCAGGCAAACGCCGCCGCGAACGCCATTCGCCCGACCGGCGGGGTGGGCGGCGAGCGCAGCAGCCACCAGGCATCCACGGTGAACGCATCGCCGCGTGAGCCGAGCCAGGCGACGAGCAGCGCTTCGGCGCCAAGAAGCAGGAGCCAGCCATACGCGGCGCGGTATCTCGCGCCGCGTTCTGGGAACACCATGGCCAGGACGGCGTTCAACGGCACGAGGACGACGAGCAGCGTATACATCGCCTTGGACGGCCACACCGAGCCCGCCGCGAACGCAGCGAGGAGCGAAGCGGCGATGACGAACGAGCGGCCGCGGTTGAACCACCATGCGAGCGCCACCGCACCCACCAGCGCGGCAATGGGTCCTGCAGTACTCAGGCCGGCGAGCGATGGCGGCAGCGGGCGCCCGGCCAAAACGAGCATGACCGCCGCCGCGATGATGGCGCCCGGGACCCAGACCGGGCGCAGCTCGTTCAGGCGCTCATTCACCTAACCGATCGGGCCTGAAGCCGACGTCGGCGAGCTTGCCGCGCTGGGCACGCTTGCCGACATGCTCGGCGAGCTGCTTCGCATTCAGGGTCTCCGCGGCGCGGTTCTTGCGCTTGACCCCGGATACGACCAGCGACTTGCCGTCCGTGACCGCCACGTCGGCGAGCGTCAGCTCGGGCAGCGCGATGAGCTGCACGCCGACGCCGCCGTTGGGCCGCTCGGGCAGCTCGCCGATCTCGAACAGCAGCAGCCGCGCATCGGACGAGAGGGCGGCAACGTATTTGCCGTCCGTCACCGGCGCCGGCGCGCGCGCCGTCGCGCCTTCGCTCACCGCGAAGAAGTCCTTGCCCTGCCGCGTCTTCGAAGCGAGGTCGCCGAGCTTGCAGACGAAGCCGAGGCCCGCGCTGCTGTTCATGAGCAGGCGCTGCGCCGGGTCGCCGCTCGCCATCCACACGATGGTGTCGGACACGGAGTTGACGAGCGTGTTCACCGGCGCGCCGTCGCCGCGCCCGCTCGGAATGTCGGCCGCCGCGATACTGAAGGTCTTGCCCGAGGCGGCGAGCACAGTCACCGTGTCGGTGGTCTTGCACTCGAGCGTCTGGGCGAGCGCATCGCCTTCCTTGAACGTGAGCGTGGTGACGTCCAGCCCATGCCCGGTGCGGGCGCGGATCCATCCCTTGCGCGACAGGATCACGGTCAGCGGCTCTTCAACCACCGTGCGCTCGACCTGCGCCCGCTCCGCGGTCTTGATGAGCGTGCGGCGCTCGTCGCCGTATTTCTTCGCGTCCTCGGCGAGCTCCTTCACCACCACCTTCTTCAGCTCCTTCTCGTCGTCGAGCAGTCCTTTGAGCTCCTTACGTTCTGCGTCGAGCGCCTTGCGCTCGTCGTTGAGCTTGATGCCATCGAGCCGGGTGAGCTGGCCCAGGCGAAGGTTGACGATATCTTCCGCCTGCCGCTCGGTGAACTTGTACTTGTCGCGCAGCTTCTGCTTCGCCTCGGCCGGATCCTCCGATGCGCGGATCAGCTTGATGAGGTCGTCGATCTTCGCGTAGGCGAGGAGCCGCCCGAGAACGATCTCGATGCGCTCCTGCACGCGGTCGAGCCGGTATTGCGTGCGGCGGCGAACCGTGTCGAGGCGGAACTTGCCCCACTCGGTGAGCACTTCGACGATGCCCTTGGTTTCAGGCAACCCGTCGAGGCCGAGCCACGTCAGGTTCACCGCGTAGCGGCTCTCGAGCGAGGTGTGCACGAGCAGCGCCGCCATCATTTCTTCCGGATTGATGCGCGAAGAGCGCGGCTCGATGACGAGGCGCAGCTTCGACTTGCGGTCGCTCTCGTCGCGAACCGATTCCACCTGGTCCAGGATGAACTGCTTCAGCCGCTTCTGCTCCTGCGTGACTTCCTTCTTGCCGAAGCCGGGCTTCGGGTTGGCGAGCGCCTCGATCTCCTCCATCACCTGCCGCACCGAAACGCCGTGCGGCAGCTCGGTGACGACTACGCGCCACTGCGCGCGTGCCAGGTTCTCCCGCTCCCACTTGCAGCGCAGGAGCAGCGAGCCGCGTCCGCTCTCGTACGCAGCGCGAATCTCCTCCGTCGGCGAGATGAGCTGGCCGCCGCCCGGAAAGTCCGGGCCCGGCAGGATCTCGAGAACGTCCGCGAGCGTCGCGCGCGGATGCTTGATCACGTGCGCGGCCGCCTCGGCGACTTCCTTCAGGTTGTGCGACGGGATGCGGGTCGAAAAGCCGACCGGGATGCCGAAGCTGCCGTTCAGCAGGCCGAACGGCAGGCGGGCGGGCAGCAGCGCCGGCTCCTCGAACTTGCCGTCATAGTTCTTCACGAAATCGACGGTGCCCTCCGCGATCTCGGCGAGCATCAGCTCGGCGTAGCGCGAGAGACGAGCCTCGGTGTATCGATACGCCGCCGCCGAGTCGCCATCGCGCGAGCCGAAGTTGCCTTGTCCTTCGATCAGCGGATAGCGCATCGAGAACGGCTGCGCGAGATGCACCAGCGCTTCGTAGGTGGACGAATCGCCGTGCGGATGGTACTTGCCGAGTACTTCTCCGACGTAGCGCGCGCACTTTGCAAATCCAGTGCCGCCGGCATCGGACATCGCGTACAGGATGCGGCGCTGCACGGGCTTCAGGCCATCGGCGATCTCGGGCAGCGCTCGCGCCTTGACGGTCGAGACTGCGTAGCCGAGGTAGGCGTGCGAGGCGTGCTGCTCGATCGGCGCGGTTTCGTCGCCGTTATCGCCGCCGCTGAATAGATCCGGTGTGAGTGTGTCGTCCATAAACCCTATTGAAAGAGGTCGAGCTGCTTGTCGGCCATCGCGACCGCGAGCTCGACGGCTCGTTTCGCCTTGTCGAGATCATCGGCATCGCCGGCGCGGCCGGCGGCTTGCCACTTGTATTGGTTCTTGCCGGCGAGAATCACCTTGCCCAGCTTGTGCTTTCCGAGCCAGTAGGCGTGGCCCTGGTACGCGCGCTCCCAGAAAGGCGTCTGTTTTTTCTTCTTAGACGTCGGCTTCAACGGTCTTCCAGTGTTCCCTCATCCAGTTGCGCCGGCCTTCGGCTTCGCCGGAATCCATCAGCAGCTCGAAGGTGGCGCGCGCCTTCTTGAGCTCGCTGGCGTCGAGCTGCATGCGCACCAAGCGGCGCGTGTCCGGGTTCATGGTGGTTTCCCAGAGCTGCTCCGGGCTCATCTCGCCCAATCCCTTGAAGCGCGAGATCTCCCAGCTGCCGTCGCGGACCTTCTCCTTCTTCAGCTGCGCGAGCACCTCCGCGAGCTCATCGTCGTCCAGGCAGTAGACGCGCCGTGGCGGCTTGCCCTTGCCTTGCGACGGCACCTCGACCTTGTAGAGCGGCGGCTGCGCGACGTAAAGGTGCCCCGCCGCCACGAGCTTCGGCGCGTGCATGAAGAAAAAGGTAAGGAGCAGCGCCTGGATATGACCGCCGTCGACGTCGGCGTCGGTCATGACGATCACCTTGCCGTAGCGCACGCCGGAGAGGTCCGCCGCGTCCGCCGCGCCGTGCGGATCGACGCCGATCGCCGTCGCAATCGCTTGCAGCTCCTTGTTGGCTAATACCGTGCGGCTGTCCTTCGACATGGTATTCAGCACCTTGCCGCGCAGTGGCAGCAGTGCCTGCGTTTCTTTATCGCGCGCTTCCTTGGCCGAGCCGCCGGCCGAGTCTCCCTCTACCAAGAACAGCTCGTTGCGCGTCACGTCGCCGCTCGCGCAATCCACCAGCTTGCCAGGCAGCGTGGCGATACCGCTCGACTTCTTCCGTTCTACTTTTTTGCCCTTCGACAAGCGCGCCATCGCCTGCTCGATAGTGAGCTCGACGATCTTCTTGCCTTCGTCCGGATGCTGGTTGAGCCAGAGCTCGAACGCGTCGCGCACGCACATGTCGAGGAGCTTCGCCGCATGGCGGGTGGTGAGCTTCTCCTTCGTCTGGCCGTGGAACTGCGTGCGCACGATGCGCGCAGACAGGGTGAAGCAAGCGCGCTGCCACAGGTCGTCGGCGACGATCTTCACGCCTTTCGGCGCGAGCGCCCGCGTATCGATGAAGGCGGAGAGCGCATCGAAGATGCCCGAGCGGAATCCCGCCTCGTGCGTGCCGCCCGAGCGCGTCGGGATCAGGTTGACATGGCTTTCGGTGAATACATCGCCGTCGGCGACCCAGCCGATGGCCCAGGCAGCGCCCTCGCCCGGCTCGATCTCGGCGATGTCGGTCTGCTGGAAGAACTTCTCGCCGGCGAACATCGGCGCCACCAGCTCGCGACCGGCGAGCATGGTCTCGAAGTACTGCGCCATGCCGCGCTCGTACTTCCACGTCTTGCGCTCCCTGCCCTCGACGTCGAGCACCATCGTCAGACCGGGCAACAGGTACGCCTTCGAGCGGATCAGGTGCTCGAGCTCCGCGAGCGGAATGTTCGGCGAGTCGAAGTACTTCGGGTCCGGCCACAGGCGCACCACCGTTCCCGCGCGCTTTTCCTTTATGCGTTCGGACTTCAGCTTCTGCTTGAGCTCGCCGCCTTCGAACGCGATGGTGTGCTTGTGGCCGTCGCGGAACACGGTGACCTCGCAACGCTTCGACAGCGCGTTCGACACCGCCACGCCGACGCCATGCAGGCCGCCGGAGATGTGATAGGCGCCGTCACCCGCGCGCGAGAACTTGCCGCCCGCGTGCAGCATGGTGAACGCGACTTCCACGGCGGGCTTCTTCTCGACCGGATGCATATCCACCGGAACGCCGCGGCCCTCGTCCTCCACCTCCACCGAGCCATCCTTGTGCACGGTGATGGTGATCTTCTTGCCGTGGCCGGCGAGCGCCTCGTCGACGGCGTTGTCGATCGCTTCCTGGATGATGTGCAAGGGATGCACGGTGTGCGTGTACATCCCCGGCATGCGGCGCACGGGCTCGAGGCCCTTGAGGGCCTGGATCGCGGACGCGTCGTAGACAGCCTGCTTTGCCATGTATCTAGTACTCTTTCGCGGCTTTCGCCCTAGGTATTGTATACGCCTGGGCAAAGCGCTCGATGCTCGCCGCCACCGACGCGGCGAGCGGCTGCTCTTCCCAGGCCTGCAACAGCTCCTTCTGCGCGCTCAGCGCTGCCCGATCGCCAGCGAGGAGGCTATCGGTCACCTGGCTCACCGCGCGATCCACGTCATCCGCCACGCTTTCGACGAGCCCCCATTGCTGCGCCCGCTCGGCATCGATCGCCTCGCCGGTCAGCACCAGCCATGCGGTGCGGCCGGAGCCGATCAGCCGCGGCAGCAGCGCCGCCTCGACCACCGATGGGATGCCGAGCCGCACTTCCGGCATGGCAAACCGCGTGCCGCGCGCGGCCACCCTTAGGTCACACGCTGCCGCCAGCTCGAGCCCGGCGCCGATGACCGCGCCATGCAGCCGCGCCACCACCGGCACGGCGAGCTTGCGCACGGCGTCGCAGGCGACATGCACGCGGCCGATGAACTCGCGCGCCGTCTGCGGATTGAGCGTGCGCAACTCGTTGACGTCGGCACCGGCACAGAATGCGTTGCCACGGCCCCCCAGCACGACGACGCGCACGGCTTGGTCGACCTGCCGCAACGCATCGGCGAGTGCATCGAGCAGCGCGGAATCGAGAGCGTTGACCTTCTGCGGGCGGTTGAGGAAGATGCGCGCGATCCCACCGTCGCGTTGGAACTCCACCATGCTTTCATCTTATAGCCGCGAAGCGCTGAAAAAGGTTTCGACCGCCACGCTGACCACGGTTCTGTTCAAGCGCGGCTTGCGCAACGTATTCATTCAGGGCGTTTTTCTTCTCAGCGCGAACCGCTCGGCGCGCATGGTCGGCGAAGCCTTCACGCTGCGCTACATCCCGGCACGGGAGGACGTCGACCAGCTCGGCGCGTTCGAAGGGCGCGGTCATCCGCAGCGCGAGGCGATCGAGGCGTGCCCGCCGGGTCACGTGCTGGTGATGGATGCGCGGCGCGACGCGTCCGCGGCGACCGGCGGCGACATCCTGATGACGCGCCTGAAAGTGCGCGGCGCGGCGGGCATCGTCACCGACGGTGGCCTGCGAGATTCGCCGACCATCGAGAAGCTCGACTTCCCCGTCTACTGCGCGGCACGCTCGGCGCCGCTCAACCTCGTGCGCCATCACGCCGTCGACATGCAGGTGCCGATCGGCTGCGGCGGCGTGGCCGTGTATCCGGCGGACGTGCTCGTCGGCGATGCCGAAGGCGTGGTGGTGATCCCGGCGAAGCTCGCCGAAGAAGTGGCGAAGGAAGCCGAGGCACAAACCCAGTTCGAGGACTGGGTGGAAGACCGCGTCAAGGAGGGGCGCAGCATCTTCGGCCTGTATCCCCCCAATGCCGAGACGAAAGCCGAATTCGAGGCTTGGAAAAAGACCCGCTGAATTGTCGGTTATCATACAAGTGCCCTTTAGAGGAGGAGCTCCCACCATGGCTTTGCGATTGACCGCGCTTGTCCTATTCGCCGCGCTGGCGCTACCGGCTGCCGCGCAGGAATCCATCGTCGTCTACTGGACCAAGGGCTTTTATCCGCAGGAGGACAAGGCGCTCGATGAGATGGTGGCCAAGTACGAGAAGAAGACCGGCGTCAAAGTCGAGCTGTCGCGCTATTCGCCGCAGGAATCCGTGCCCAAGGCAGTGGCCGCGCTCGACGCCGGCACGCCGCCCGATGTCGCCTACGGCGACGTGTTCGATTTCCAGGTGGCCGGCAAGTGGGCCGCCGAGGGCCGGCTGGAAGATCTTTCCGACATCCTCACGCCGATGAAGGCGAGCTTCCTGCCCGTCACGCTGGAGACCGCCTACCTGCTGAACGAGAAGACCGGCAAGCGCGGCTACTACGCTTTTCCGATGAAGCGCCAGACGATGCACATCCAGTACTGGAAGGACATGCTGTCGGAGGCGGGCTTCAAGGATGGCGACATCCCGAAAGCGTGGAATGCGTACTGGGATTTCTGGTGCAGCAAGGCGCAGGCGGGCTATCGCAAGAAGACCGGCAAGCGCATCTACTCCGTCGGCGCGCCGATGGGCGTCGACTCGAGCGACGCGTTCTACTCCATCCTCACCTTCATGGACGCGTACAACGTGAAGGTGGTGGACGACAACGGCAAGCTGCTGGTCGACCGGCCCGAGGTGAAGAAAGGCCTCGTCGCCACGGTGAAGGACTACGCGCACACGGTCGACGCCGGCTGCACGCCGCCGTCCGCCGTGAATTGGAAGGACCCGGACAACAACGTCGCGTTCCACAACAAGCAGATCATGATGACGCACAACGCGACCATCTCGATCGCCTCGAAGTGGCTCGACGACTCGAACAACGACAAGCTCACGCCCGAGCAGCGCGCGGAGGCGAAGAAGAACTATTCGGAGCTGATCGCCACCTCCGCCTTCCCGCTGAAGCCCGACGGCAAGCCGATGCAATACCGCTCGGCGGTCAAGGTGGGCGTGGTCTTCGCCAACGCGAAGAACAAGAAGCGGGCGAAGGAGTTCGTGCAATTCGCGATGCAGGACGAGAACCTCATTCCGTACGTCGAGGGAGCGCTCGGCCGCTGGTACCCGGTGACCAAGGCGGGCGCCTCGCGGCCGTTCTGGACCGAGGATCCGCACCGCAAGATCGTGCACGAGCAGTTCTCGGCGGGAACGGTGCCGTTCGAGTTCACCAAGAACTACAAGTTCACCATCCTCAACAACGAGAACGTTTGGGCCAAGGCGGTCAATCGCGTGGTGGTCGACAAGTGGACGCCGGAGAAGGCGGTCGACGAGATGATCGCCCGCATCAAGCAGGTGGCTGGTTGAGCTAGCGGTGGCTTTCTCCGCCGCGATTTCGCCGCGGTGGTCCTCGTTCCAGACGTGGGGCGCGATTCTCATCGCGCCCTACGTGCTCGTCTTCCTGGTCTTCGTCATCTATCCCGTGAGCTACGGGCTGTGGCTGGCGCGCAATCCGGACAGCTACCGGACGCTGTTCGAGGATCCGGTGTTCCTGCCGACGGTGATGAACACGCTGGTGTTCCTGCTCGTCGCGGTGAACGTGAAGTTCGCGCTCGCGCTTTTCCTCTCCGGCTTCTTCGTGCACGAGCGGCGCTGGATCCGCTGGCTTTCGGTGATCTTCATCATTCCCTGGGCGGTACCGGCGATTCCGACCATCTTCTCCATCCGGTTCATGCTGAACCCGGAATGGGGACTGGTGAATTCGCTCATCTTTCGCCTGTTCCAGGTCGACGGCCCGAACTGGCTCACCAATCCGCCGCTCGCGATGATGATGGCGATGATCGTGCACATCTGGAAGGCGCTGCCCTTCTGGACGCTGATCCTCGTCGCCGGGCGGCTCGCCATCCCGCGCGAGCACTACGAGGCGGCGAGCGTCGACGGCGCGACCAGCTGGCAGAAGTTCAAGTTCGTCACCTGGCCGTCGATCCGCACGCTTTACCTCACGTCGACGCTGTTGAGCCTCATCTGGACGCTCGGCGACTTCAATAGCGTGTATCTCCTGACGGGTGGCCAGCCGGCGGACAAGACGCACGTCCTCGCCACGCTCGGCATCCGCTATATCCGCCTCGACCAGCTCGACCACGCCATGGCGACCATCGTCGTCGCGCTGCCGTTCGTGCTGCCGCTCGTCTGGTTCATGATGCGCAGGCTTTCCGGTGACGAGCAGAAAACTTCTTAGCGAAGCGAAGCTCTGGCTGGTCGGCATCCCGGTGCTCATCTGGACGCTGGTGCCGATCTATCACATCTTCCTCTTCTCGATCTCCACCAAGGACTCGGCCTTCTCCGGCCGGCTCTGGCCGGACCATCCGACGCTGCGCAACTTCGGCACCGTGTTCCGCCAGGAGCATTTCTACCTGCATCACTTCTGGCACCAGATCTGGAATTCGGTCTGGATCGCCTGCGCGGCCGGCGCCCTCACCATGGCGATCGCCACCTGCGCGGCGTTCGCCATCAGCCGCCTGAAGGTGCGCGGCGGCCGCGCGGTGATGAACGCCGCGCTCTTCACCTATTTCATCCCCGCGGCATTCCTTGCCGTGCCGATGTACAAGGCGATGGGCAATTACGGCCTGCTCAACAGCCGCTGGTCCCTCGTGCTCGCGATGGTGACCATCGCGTCGCCCTACGCGATCTGGGTGCTCAAGCAGGCCTCCGACAAGCTGCCTTGGGAGCTCGACGAGGCGGCGCGCATCGACGGCGCGACGCCGGTGCAGCTCTTTCGCCTGGTCTATTTGCCGCTGATGGTGCCCTCGCTGGTCGCCATCTTCACCTACGCGCTGCTCCTCGCGTGGAACGAGTACCTGTACGCATTCCTCCTCCTTTCGCACGAGAACACCATTCCGCTCGCCGTGGGGCTGGGCCACTTCCTCTCGTCGGACGATTCGCCGTGGGAGATCCTGATGGCCACCGCGCTCATCTACGGCATGCCGCCGGCGGCGATCTACTACGTCTTTCGCCGCTACATGGTCGGCGGCTTGACGGCCGGCGCGGTGAAAAGCTAGTGGCCACCGTCGCGTTCCGCGAGATCGTGAAGGAGTTCGGCAGGACGCGCGTCCTGCACGGGGTCTCGCTCGACATTGCCGACGGCGAGTTCGTGGTCCTGGTAGGCCCCTCGGGCTGCGGCAAGTCGACGCTGCTGCGCATGCTGGCGGGTCTCGAGGACATCACCGGCGGCTCGATCGCCATCGACGGTCGCGTCGTGAACGACGTCGACTCCAAGGACCGCGACATCGCCATGGTGTTCCAGAGCTATGCGCTCTATCCGCACATGACAGTGCGCGAGAACATGGGCTTTTCGCTGCGGCTGCGCAACGAGCGCCAAACCGTGATCGACGGGCGCGTCGCGCAGGCGGCGAAGATCCTCAACCTCGAGCCGTACCTCGCGCGCTATCCGCGAGAGCTCTCCGGCGGCCAGCGCCAGCGCGTGGCGATGGGCCGGGCGATCGTGCGCGACCCCAAGGTTTTCCTGTTCGACGAACCCCTATCCAACCTGGACGCCAAGCTACGCGTCGCCATGCGCGCGGAGATAAAGGCGCTCCATCAGCGATTGCAGACCACCACGGTGTACGTCACGCACGACCAGATCGAGGCGATGACGATGGCCGACCGCATTGCGGTGATGAACGACGGCCGCATCGAGCAGCTCGGCCGCCCGCTCGACCT
>C688J18823_10001910_pt1 | contig 12983 bp, 6 predicted proteins | sample HopSoiMetagenom1_FD_18823 | JGI IMG/M metagenome (IMG submission 18823)
GGCGAGCCGCCGCTGCAGGCGGCGTTGAAGGGCTCCGAGCAGATCGGCTTCACCATCATCTCGCTCACCTTTTCGCTTGTCGCGGTGCTGATCCCGCTCCTCTTCATGGGCGACGTCGTCGGGCGTCTGTTCCGCGAGTTCGCCGTGACTCTGGCGGTCGCGATCCTCATCTCGGCGGTGGTGTCGCTCACGCTGACGCCGATGATGTGCGCGAAGCTGCTGCGTCCCGAGCGCGAGGCGCGCGAGAACCGCTTCACCCGCGCCTCTGCGCGCCTCTTCGACAAGGTGATCGAGCGCTATGGCCGCGCGCTCGACTGGGTGCTCGACCGCCAGCCGATGGCGCTCGTCGTCTGGGTCGTCACGCTCGCACTCACCGTGATCCTCTATTTCATCGTGCCGAAGGGCTTCTTTCCGGTGCAGGACACGGGCGTGATCCAAGGCATCTCGGAGGCGCCGCAAAGCGTCTCCTTCCAGGCGATGGCCGAGCGCCAGCAGGCGCTCGCGCAGGTCATCCTGCGCGACCCCGCGGTGCAAAGCCTGTCGTCCTTCATCGGCGTGGATGGAACCAACGTGACGATGAATAGCGGCCGATTCCTCATCAACCTGAAGCCGCTCGAGGAGCGCAGGCTCCACGCCTCGGACGTGATCCGGCGGCTGCAGCCCGAGCTCGCCAAGGTGCCGGGCATCATGCTCTACATGCAGCCGGTGCAGGACCTCACGGTCGAGGACCGTGTGAGCCGCACGCAGTACCAATACACGCTGGAAGCGGCGGATGGAAAGCTCCTCACCGAGTGGGTGCCGCGTCTGGTCGAGCGCCTGTCCACGCTGCCCGAGCTCACCGACGTCGCTTCCGACCTTCAGGACCAGGGCCTGCAGGCTTACGTCGAGATCGACCGCGACACCGCCGGGCGCCTGGGCATCACGCCGGCGGCCATCGATACCGCGCTTTACAACGCCTTCGGCCAGCGCCTCGTCTCGACCATCTTCACGCAGGCCACGCAGTACCGCGTGGTGCTGGAGGTGAAGCCCGAATACCGCCTCACGCCCGACGCGCTGCACGATATCCGCATCGCCTCGTCGAGCGGGCAGCAGGTGCCGCTCGATTCGATCGCCAAGGTGAGCACCGGCACCGCGCCGCTTTCCATCAACCACATCGGGCAGTTTCCCGCGGCGACCATCTCGTTCAACCTCGCGCGCGGCGCCTCGCTGGGCGGCGCGGTCGACGCGATCCAGCGCGTGGAGAAGGAGATTGGCCTACCGGCTGCGGTGCAGACCGAGTTCCAGGGGGCGGCAGCCTCCTTCCGCGAATCGCTCGGCTCGACGCTGCTGCTTGTGCTGGCGGCCGTAGTGACGATGTACATCGTGCTAGGCGTTCTCTACGAGAGCTACATCCACCCGATCACGATTCTTTCCACGCTGCCGACGGCGACCGTGGGCGCCTTTGCTGCGTTGTTGCTCGCCGGCGCGGACCTCGGCATCGTGGCGGTGATCGGCATCATCCTGCTCATCGGCATCGTGAAGAAGAACGCGATCATGATGATCGATTTTGCGCTCGACGCCGAGCGGGAGGAGGGTAAGAGCCCGCGCGATGCGATCCGGCAAGCCTCATTGCTTCGCTTCCGGCCCATCCTCATGACGACGTGCGCCGCGCTCTTCGGCGCGCTGCCGCTGATGCTAGGCACCGGCGTGGGCTCCGAGCTGCGCCATCCGCTGGGTCTCACGATGGTGGGCGGCCTGATCGTCAGCCAGGTGCTCACGCTGTTCACCACGCCGGTGATCTATCTCTACTTCGACCGCTGGGCGCGGCGTTACCGTAAACCGGTGCTGGCGTGAACCTGTCTGCGCCCTTCGTCGCGCGCCCCGTGGCCACCACGCTTCTCGCCGTCGGCGTGGTGCTCGCGGGAGCGGTGGCGTTCACCCAGCTGCCGGTGTCGCCGCTGCCGCAGGTCGACTATCCGACGATCTCGGTGCAGGCGCAGTTGCCGGGCGCAAGCCCGGAGACGATGGCGTCCACGGTGGCGACCCCGCTCGAGCGCAGCCTCGGCCGCATCGCCGGCGTCACCGAGATCACCTCGTCCTCGTCGCTCGGCTCCTCGCGCATCACGCTCCAGTTCGACCTCAGCCGCGACATCAACGATGCCGCGACGGAGGTGCAGTCGGCGATCAATGCCGCGCGCAGCCAGCTGCCGTCGGGCATGCCGAACAACCCGACCTACCGCAAGGTGAACCCGGCCGACGCGCCGATCATGGTGATGACCCTCACCTCCGACACGCTGACGCGCGGCCAGATGTACGACTGGGCATCGACCGTGATCGCGCAGAAGCTTTCGCAGGTGCGTGGCGTCGGACAGGTCACCGTGGGCGGCAGCGCGCTGCCGGCGGTGCGCGTCGAGCTCAATCCCACCGCACTCAACTCGTACGGCATCGGCTTCACTGACGTACGTAATGCCCTCGCGGCCGCGAACGCGAACCGGCCCAAGGGCCTGGTCGAAAACGGCGAGCGCGTCTGGTGGCTCTACGCCAACGACCAGGCGAAGACGGCGGCGGAATATCTGCCCCTCATCGTTTCCTACCGCAACGGCGCCGCCGTGCGCCTTGCGGACGTCGCGCAGGTAGTCGATGCGGTGCAGGACGTACGCAACGCCGGCGAGGCGAACGGGCGCCCGGCCGTGCTGCTCATCATCAACCGCGAGCCGAACGCCAACATTCTCGAGACGGTGCAGCGCATCCGGGACCTCACGCCGTGGCTCGAGGCCTCCATCCCGGCGAGCGCAGAGCTCGGCATCGCGATGGAACGCACCGCCACCATCCGCGCCTCGCTCACCGAAGTCGAGCGCACGCTGCTCATCGCCGTGGTCCTCGTAATCCTGGTCGTATTTGCTTTCCTGCGCCGCGTGCGCGCGACGCTCATTCCGGCCGCGGCGGTGCCGGTTTCGATCATCGCGACGTTCGGCTTCATGTATGTCGCCGGCTACAGCTTGAACAATCTGTCCCTGATGGCGCTCATCGTCGCCACCGGCTTCGTGGTCGACGACGCGATCGTGGTGCTCGAGAACGCCTCGCGCCACATCGAGGCCGGCATGGCGCCGAGGGAAGCCGCGCTTACCAGCGCGCGCGAAGTCGGCTTTACCGTCGTGTCGATGAGCTTCTCGCTCATCGCGGTCTTCATCCCGATCCTCTTCATGGGCGACATCGTGGGCCGCCTGTTTCGCGAATTCGCGATGACGCTCTCTGCCGCGATCCTCGTGTCGCTGGTCGCCTCGCTGACGCTGACGCCGATGATGTGCGCCTACCTCTTGACACCGAGGCGCCGCGAGCCAGGGCGCGTGTACCAGGTGAGTGAAAACCTGTTCAACGGCATGCGAGACCGCTACGCCCGCAGCCTCAACTGGGCGCTGCGCAATCCGCTGGTCATGGTGGCGGTGCTGCTCATTGCCGTGGGGCTGAATGTCTATCTCTATATCGTCATCCCGAAGGGCTTCTTCCCGCAGCAGGACACCGGACGCCTGGTCGGTTTCATCCGCGCCGACCAGACCGCTTCGTTCCAGTCGATGCAGGACAAGATGTCGCAGATGGTGAACATCGTGCGCGCCGATCCGTCGGTCGACGTGGTGACGGCGGTGACCGGCGGCGGCTTCGGCGCCCGCAACTCGGGCTTCATGTTCATAGCGCTCAAGCCGCTGAATGAGCGGCCTTCGGCCGACCGCATCGTGGCGCGCATGCGACCGGTCTTGGCCAAGGTGGCGGGCGCGAATCTCTTCATCGTGCCGGTGCAGGACGTGCGCATGGGCGGCCGCCAGTCGAGCGGCACCTACCAGTACACGCTGCAGAGCGACGATCTCGACGCGCTGCGAGTGTGGACCACGCGACTACAAAATGAGCTCACGCACGAGCCGAAGCTCGCCGATGTGACGAGCGACCAGGAGACACGCGGCCTGCAGGCGATGGTGATGATCGACCGCACCACTGCCTCGCGCATGGGCATCACGCCGGACCTCATCGACCAGACGCTCGGCAACGCCTTCGGCCAGCAGGTGGTCTCGACCATCTACACCGAGCGCAACCAGTACCGGGTCGTGATGGAAGTCGATCCGCGCTACGCGCAAGGACCGGAAGCGCTGAAGGAGGTCTATGTGCGCAACGCCGCCGGCGAGACGGTGCCGCTTTCCGCGGTCGCGCGTTACGACTACTCGAATGCGCCGCTGTCGGTGAACCACCAAGGGCAGTTTGCCGCCGCCACCCTCTCGTTCAACCTGCCGGAAGGCGTTGCCCTGTCCGAAGCGGCCGCGGTGATCAACGACACCTCCGCGCGGATCGGCGTGCCGGCCACCGTGGTCGGCTCCTTCCAGGGCACGGCGCGAGGCTTCCAGACCACGCTCGCGCGCCAGCCGTGGCTAATCCTCGCCGCGGTGCTCACCATGTATCTCGTGCTCGGTGTCCTCTACGAAAGCACGATCCATCCGCTGACGATCCTATCGACGCTGCCATCGGCGGGTCTCGGCGCGCTCCTCGCGCTGATCGCGTTCAAGGCGGAATTCACCGTCATCGCGCTCATCGCGGTGTTCCTGCTCATCGGGCTGGTGAAGAAGAACGCGATCCTGATGGTCGACTTCGCGCTCGAGGCCGAGCGCGAGGGCAAGGCGCCGGCACAGGCCATCTATGACGCGTGCCTCTTGCGCTTCCGCCCGATCATGATGACGACGATGGCGGCGATGCTGGGCGCGCTGCCGCTCGTCATCCAGCGCGGAGACGGCGCGGAGCTGCGCCAGCCGCTCGGCATCGCCATCGTCGGCGGCCTGATCCTTTCCCAGCTCCTTACGCTCTACACAACTCCCGTGGTCTATCTCTACGTCGATCGCTTCTGGCGCTTCTGGCAGCGCACGGTGCGCCGGCGGCCGGTGCCTGCATGAAACGCACGCTTTTTGTTCTCCTTTTTCTGACAGGCTGCGCTGCCGGGCCGGATTACCAAAAGCCCGATGCGCCCGCGGCGAGCGAGTTCAAGGAGCTCGACGGCTGGCGCGCGGCGCTGCCGCGCGACGCGGCACCCAAAGGCTCGTGGTGGACCGTATTCGGCGATGCCGAGCTTGACGGCCTGATGCAGCGCGTCGAGGTGAACAACCAGACAATCCATGAAGCCGAGGCCCGGGTGCGCCAGGCGCGCGCGGTGACCGATCAGGCGCGCGCGGGATACTTCCCGACGGTGGCGGCGAGCGCATCGGTCACGCGCAGCAAGGCGCCGTCGCTATCGAATCAGCCTTCGTTCGCCACCGGCGCGGTCGACAACTTCAACCTCGGCCTGAACGCGAACTGGGAGCTCGACCTGTGGGGCCGCGTGCGTCGCTCGGTCGAGCAGGGCGAGGCGAACTTCCAGGCGAGCGAAGCACAGCTCGAGGCGGCGCGGCTCTCGGCGCGCGCGTCGCTCGCGCAGAACTACTTCGCGCTGCGCGTGGCCGACGAGTCGAAGCGCGTGCTCGAGGAAACCGTGCAGGGATATCAGCGCACGCTCGACCTTACTCAGAACCGCTATAAGGCCGGCGTCGCGGCACGCGTCGACGTGGTGCAGGCCGAGGTGCAGTTGAAGAGCGCGCAGGCGAACCTGATCGACATCGATGTGGAGCGCGCGCAGCTCGAGCACGCCGTCGCGCTGCTGCTCGGCGTGCCACCATCGCAGTTCGCGCTCGGCGTATCCGCGGCGAAGATCGGCATGCCGTCGATCCCGGTCGCCATGCCGGCCGAGCTCCTCGAGCGCCGGCCCGACATCGCCGCTGCCGAGCGGGCCGTCGCAGCGGCCAACGCGCAGATCGGCATCGCGCGGGCGGCCTACTTTCCCAGCCTCACGCTCTCGGGCGGCACGGGTTTCCGCACGACCGACATCGCCAACCTGCTGAGCGCGCCAAGCCGTTTCTGGTCGCTCGGCGCTGCGGCCTCGCAGGCGATCTTCGACGGCGGCGCGCGCAGCGCGGTCACCCAGCAGGCGCGCGCGGCGTACGACGCCGAAGTAGCGGCGTACCGGCAGACGGTGCTCACGGGCTTCCAGGAAGTGGAGGACAACCTCGCCGCGCTACGGATACTGGAGCAGGAGGCGGCGCTGCAGGACGAGGTAGTGCAGTCGGCGCGCCATGCACTCGAGCTGACGGAGAACCAGTACCGCGCGGGGGTGGTGGGCTATCTCAACGTCATCGCCGCGCAGCAGGTTCTCTTCAACAACCAGCGCACCGCGCTCGGGGTGCTGGCGCGGCGCCTGACGGCGAGCATCGGCCTCATCCGCGCGCTGGGCGGCGGCTGGACAAGGGCGGAATTAGTCCAGTAGCCGGATCGAGACGTAGGGCCGGCCGCCACGCCGCTCCGCGAAGAGTGCGCCGTATTCCGGCAGCTCCACCCAGGCCGACGTGTCGCGCGTGAGGGGCTCAGAGGCGACGAGGATGGAGCGCGCCTGGTCGGCGCCGCCGGACATCTTCCACTCGCCGCCGTGCAGCCCGTAATCGCGCCCCAGGGTGTACCAAAGCGAGAGGAAGCTCAGGTTCGCCTCGTGCACGCGCGCGGGATCCTCGGTGCGGTAGCAGCCGAAGTCGAAGCAGTAGCGCACCGCGGCGAGCTGCTCGCCGTTGGCGATGAAAAGGTTCACCGACGATGATTGCGCGATGCCGAGCTCGTCGCGCGCCGCGCGCAGGATAGCGAGTGTTTTTTCCAATGCGCCAAACACCTCCTCCTCCGGCGCCGGGCGCGTCGGATCCGAGAGTTGCGAGACGAAGACGGCATAGATCCACTCGCTATCGGTCGTGCCGCGGATGCGTGGCAGATAGTCGGGCCGGATCGATCGGGCGAGGAGCGGCTTCATGTCCTGGATGCCCGCAAGGTCGCCGTTGTGGGCGAGCGCCCATGGCAATCCCTCGAACTGGAACGGGTGCACGTTCTGCAGAGAGATGTCGACGCTCGTCGAGTAGGCGACACCGCGCACGTGCGCGAGCACGCAGGAAGGCTTTACCTTCTCCGCCAGGTTCTTCAGGTTGCGGTCGAACACCGGCAGCGACGGCGAGCCGTAGAAGAAGGGCTGCGCCGGCGCGTGCGAGGAGGGATCCCACGCTCGCAGCCCGAAGCCGGCAAGGTTGAGCAAATTGAGCATCTTCGGCATGTAGCTCTGCCGCACGAGCGCGCTATCGGGCTGGAAGAGGAGGTTGTCCAGCACGACCGGCTCGCCGAGGTAGAGGAGCGCGCGGCACATCGCGGGACGATTCTCGCATCGTATTAGACTCGCCTTACGGTGCAGGAGCTCTTCGACAAGGCGCTCGACTGCCTGCGCGCCGAGGATCTTGGCGGCGCCGGCGAATTACTGGAGCAGGTGCTGGCTGCCGACCCCGCCCATGCCCTGGCGCATTACCACCTCGGCAACGTTCTGCGCGACCAGGGCGATCATCCCGCCGCCGAGGGACACTTTCTCCGCACCATCGAGATCGCCCCGGGCCATGCCGAGGCCCACAACAACTTGGGCGTGCTGCGGGAGGTGAGCGGGCGAGCCGAGGAAGCCGTGGCGAGCTATCGCCGCGCAGTGGAGGCGAAGCCGACGCTCACGCAAGCCTATCTCAATCTCGGCCGCCTGCTCATGCAGCTCGGCCGGCGCGGCGAAGCGGCCAAGTGCTACCGCGACGGCATCGCATCGAGCGACCAGCCGCCGATCTTCGTCCATTTGCTCGCGGCCCTGGACGGCCGCTCGACGCCGGCCGCGCCCGCGGACTATGTGCGCGCGACGTTCGACGGTTTCGCGCGCGATTTCGACGAGCGCCTGGTCAGCCACTTCGACTATCGCGTCCCGGAGGTCATCGCGCGAGCCATGCGAGAAATCCGGCCCTTCCGCAAGGGCAGCGCCGACGTGCTCGACCTCGGTTGCGGTACCGGTCTTTCGGGCGCGGCGTTCGCCGGCGTGTCGAAGCGACTAGTCGGCGTGGACGTTTCGGGGAACATGCTGCAAGAAGCGCGCGCGCGGGGCTGCTACCAGGAGCTCGCCGAGGCGGAGATCCTCGACTGGATGCGAGCCGCCGCGCCGGCGCAGTTCGACCTCGTGATCGCGGCGGACGTGCTGGTCTATTTCGGCGACTTGGCGCCGATCTTCGCGCAGGCGATGCGGCTCCTGCGGCCCGGCGGGTTCTTCGCCTTCTCGATCGAGACGTGCAGCGACGCCGATTGGCGACTGCAGGATAGCGGCCGGTATGCGCAATCGGCGGCGTACATCGAGCGCCTGGCAACGCGCCACGGCTTCAGCGTGTCGCTGCGCGCGGATCAGCCGATCCGCAAGCCGATCGTCGGCCTGCTCTATATCTTGAATCGCCCGGCCTCGGCGCCGCGGCGCGCCTTGACCGCCATCAAGCATTTGCTCGGCGCCGCTCGCCGATAATAGGCATCCCGATGAAAACGAAAACCCGGCCGATTCCGAAGGGCAGGGCGGTCGACGCCAAAGCCCTCGCCCAAGTCAGGGAACTCCTCGGCGACGCTCCCCGCCGCCGCGATCTCCTGATCGAGCACCTGCACAAGCTGAACGACCATTTCGGCCACCTGCCCGCGGCGCACGTCGCCGCCCTCGCGCAGGAGATGAGCCTTGCGCTCACCGAGGTCTACGAAGTGGCCACTTTCTATCATCACTTCGAAGTGGTGAAGGAAGGCGACGCCGCCCCGGCGAAAGTCACCGTTCGCGTCTGCGATTCCATTGCCTGCGAGCTCGCCGGCGCGCAGCAACTGCTCAAGCTCAATCTCGGCCCGAACGTGCGCGTCATCCCGGCGCCGTGCGTCGGGCGCTGCGAAGTGGCGCCGTGCGTCGTCGTGCAGCAAAACCCGATCGGCAACGCGACCGCCGAGACGGTGAAGCGCGCGGTGGAGAAGAAGGAGCACGCCGGCCGCGTCGACCCGTACATCGGCTACGCCGACTATCGGCGCGACGGCGGCTACGACCTGATTGCGGACTGCCTAGCGGGCAAGCGCACGCGCGACGACATCACGAAGATCATGGAGGACTCGGGGCTGCGCGGGCTCGGCGGCGCCGGATTCCCCGCCGGTCGCAAGTGGCGCCTGGTCGCCGCGGAGCCATCGCCGCGCGTCATGGCGGTGAACATCGACGAAGGCGAGCCCGGCACCTTCAAGGACCGCTGGTATCTCGAGCGCGACCCGCACCGGTTCCTCGAAGGCATGCTGATCGCCGCCTGGTGCGCGGGCGTGGGCGAGATCTGGATGTACCTGCGCGACGAATATGCGGGCTGCCGCGCCATCCTCGAGAAGGAGCTCGTTCTGCTGCAGGAGAACCCGCCGTGCGCTTTACCGCCGATCCATCTGCGGCGTGGCGCGGGCGCGTACATCTGTGGCGAGGAGTCGGCGATGATCGAGTCCATCGAGGGCAAGCGCGGCATGCCGCGCCTGCGCCCGCCTTACGTCGCGCAAGTCGGCCTCTTCGGCCGCCCGACGCTCGAGCACAACATGGAGACGGTGTACTGGGTGCGCGAGATCGTCGAGAAGGGCGCGCAGTGGTTCGCTTCCCAAGGCCGCCATGGCCGCAAAGGGCTACGCTCGTTCTCGGTCTCGGGCCGCGTGAAGAAGCCGGGCGTGCATCTCGCCCCGGCGGGCATCACCCTGCGTGAGCTGGTCGACGAGTACTGCGGCGGCATGCTCGACGGCCACGCCCTCTATGCTTACCTGCCTGGCGGCGCTTCCGGGGGGATCCTGCCGGCGTCCAAAGCCGACATCCCGCTCGATTTCGACACCCTGCAGCCGCACGGTTGCTTCATCGGCTCGGCCGCCGTGGTCGTGATGAGCCAGCATGACAAGGCTTCCAGCGCGGCGGTCAACCTGATGAAGTTCTTCCACGACGAGTCGTGCGGCAAGTGCACCCCGTGCCGCGTCGGAACCGGCAAGGCGGTGACGCTGATGCAGGAGAAGCGGTGGAACCAGCCGCTCCTCCAGGAACTCTCACAAGCAATGATGGACGCTTCGATCTGCGGCCTCGGCCAGGCGGCGCCCAATCCCGCGCTGTCGGTAATGAAATACTTCCCGCAGGAGGTCGAGTAATGGAACGCGTGACGAACCAGCAGCTGGCGATGATGCCGATCGAGTTCAAGCTCAACGGCCAGACGGTCGTCGGCCGGCCCGACGAAAAGATCATCGAGACGGCGAAGAAGCACGGCGTCACCATTCCGCACCTGTGCCACGGCGGCAACCAGCGCTCGGACGGCAATTGCCGCGCCTGCGTGGTCGAAATCAAGGGCGAGCGGGCGCTGGCGCCTTCCTGCTGCCGCTTCCCGACGGCGGGCATGGAGGTGACGACCAATTCGCCGCGCGCGCTCGCGTCGCAGAAGATGGTGCTGGAGCTCCTGCTGTCCGACATGCCGGACCAGGACTACACGACCGTCAACAAGGTGCGCACCTGGGCCAAGAAGCTCGGCGTCGGCGCGCCTCGGTTTGCGCGGCGCGAGCAGCCGAAGAGCGACCTCTCGCATCCGGCGATCGCGGTCAACCTCGACGCGTGCATCCAATGCACGCGCTGCGTGCGCGCCTGCCGCGAAGTGCAGGTGAACGACGTGATTGGCTACGCGTATCGCGGCGATCACTCGGTGCCGGTGTTCGACTTTGACGACCCGATGGGCGAGTCGACCTGCGTGGCGTGCGGCGAGTGCGTGCAAGCCTGCCCGACCGGCGCGCTGATGCCTGCGCGCGGCGTGGGCCTTAAGAAGATCGAGAAACGCGTGGACAGCGTCTGCCCGTTCTGCGGCGTCGGCTGCCTCCTCACCTATCACGTCGCCGAGAACAAGATCCAGTTCGTCACGGGGAAGGACGGCCCGTCGAATCACAACCGCCTGTGCGTCAAGGGGCGCTACGGCTTTGACTACGCGCATCACCCGCATCGCCTGACAAAACCGTTGGTAAGAAAAGAAGGCGTGAAGAAGTCGGCCGACTTCGTCGTCGACCCGGGAAATTGGTCGACGGTATTCCGCGAGGCGAGCTGGGAAGAAGCGCTCGACTTGGCCGCCGGCGGGCTGAACCGCATCCGCGACCGGGACCGCTACGCGCTCGCCGGCTTCGGATCCGCTAAAGGCTCGAACGAAGAGGCGTACCTCTTCCAGAAGCTGGTGCGCACCGGCTTCGGCACCAACAACGTCGACCACTGCACCCGCCTTTGCCACGCATCCTCGGTGGCGGCGTTGCTGGAAGGTATCGGCTCCGGTGCGGTGTCGAATCAGGTAAACGATATCGCGAACTCGGAGCTCGTGTTCCTCATCGGCGCCAACCCGACCTCCAATCATCCGGTAGCCGCGACCTGGATGAAGAACGCGGCGAAGCAGGGCGTGAAGCTGGTCTATGCCGATCCGCGGCGCGGCGAGCTCGCGCGCCACGCGTGGCGCATGCTGCAGTTCAAGCCCGACACCGACGTGGCGCTCCTCAACGCGATGATCCACGCCATCATCGACGAGGGCCTCGTGAATCAGGCCTTCGTCGACGACCGCACCAGCGGCTTCGACGCCCTGAAGGAAAACGCGAAGAACTTCTCGCCGGAGAAGATGGCGCCGATCTGCGGCATTCCGGCCGAGACCATCCGCGAAGTGGCGCGCGCGTTCGCCACTTCCAAGGCGTCCATGATCCTCTGGGGCATGGGCATCTCGCAGCACATCCACGGCACCGACAACGCCCGATGCCTCATCGCGCTGTGCCTGATGACCGGCCAGGTCGGTCGTCCGGGAACGGGGCTGCACCCGCTGCGCGGGCAAAACAACGTGCAAGGCGCCTCCGACTCGGGCCTGATCCCGATGATGTACCCGGACTATCAGCGCGTCGCGACGCCGGAAGCGCAGAAGCGTTTCGAGAAGCTGTGGAGCGCATCGCTCGATCCGAAGCCGGGCCTGACGGTGGTGGAGATCATGAACGCCGCATATGACGGCAGGATCCGCGGCATGTACATCATGGGCGAGAACCCGGCGATGTCGGATCCCGACCTCGCGCATGCGCGCGCCGCGATGGCGAAGCTCGAGCACATGGTGGTCCAGGATATCTTCCTCACCGAGACGGCCTATCTCGCCGACGTCGTGCTGCCGGCGACCGCGTGGCCGGAGAAGACCGGCACGGTCACCAACACCGATCGCATGGTGCAGCTGGGCCGCCCGGCGTTGAAGGCGCCGGGCGAGGCGCGCGAGGACCTCTGGATCATCGTCGAGCTGGCGAAGCGCCTCGGCTTGTCGTGGAGCTACGCCGGGCCGAAGGAAGTGTGGAACGAGATGCGCCAGTGCATGGATTCGATCCGCGGCATCACGTGGGAACGCCTGGAGCGCGATTCGTCCGTGACCTATCCGTGCGAGAACGAAGGCGATCCGGGACAGCCGGTGGTGTTCCAGACGCATTTCCCGACGGCCACGGGCAAGGGCAAGTTCGTGCCCGCCGACCTCATTCCCGCCGCCGAGCGACCGGACAAGGACTTCCCCATGGTGCTGATCACCGGCCGGCAACTCGAGCACTGGCACACCGGCGCGATGACGCGGCGCTCGGGTGCGCTCGACGCCATCGAGCCGGAAGCCGTCGTCTCGATCCACCCGCTGGATCTCGACGAGCTCGGCGCCAAGCCTGGCAGCGTCGTCACGGTGGAATCGCGCCGCGGCAAGGTCTCCCTCTATGCGCGCGCCGACGCCGGCACGCCGCGGGGAGCAGTATTCATCCCGTTCGCGTTCTTCGAGGCGGCGGCGAACCTGCTCACCAATCCGGTGCTCGACCCGTTCGGCAAGATCCCTGAATTCAAATATTGCGCGGTGCGGGTGAAGGCGGGCGGCAAACCTCCGGGCGACCCGGGCTACGGCAAAGGGCGTACACTCACCGAGCTCTACGGCTAGCTCTTTCTAGGGGGAGGAGTGGACATGCCGATCATCGCGATCACGCGGGAGATGGGCTCGCTCGGCAAGGACGTGGCAGCGGCGCTCGGCGACGAGCTCGGCCTCCCGGTGATCTATCACGAGGTGATCGAC
>C688J18823_10001911_pt1 | contig 12983 bp, 11 predicted proteins | sample HopSoiMetagenom1_FD_18823 | JGI IMG/M metagenome (IMG submission 18823)
CGCAGGAGCTCGAGCCGCTTCAGCGTGCCGCCGAGCGTATCGACTTCGGCCAGCACCACGTCGGTCGTCAGCCGGATCGTCTCGCCTCGCGCTTCCGCTGCGACGGCGGGAGCGACAGCCTGCGATGGCGCGGCGGCACCCGCAACCGGCTTCTCGGGCGCAGAAACGCCGGGCTGGGCTGCTGGCTGCTGGACGAGCGGCGGCGGCTTCGGCCGATTCTCGCGATCCCATGACTCCCACAACATGAGCACCGAGAAGCCGAAGATGAAGAGAAGAATGAGGCGTTGGGTGTCCATATCAGGGGACCGGATCGTAGCCGCCCGGATGCCAGGGCGCGCAACGGCACACGCGGCGGGCCGCGAGCCAGCCGCCGCGCAGCGCGCCGTGGCGCTCGATCGCGTGCTCGGCGTATTCGGAGCAGGTGGGATAAAAGCGGCAAGCCGGCGGCAGGAGCGGCCGGACCGTCCACTGATAGCCGCGCACCATTGCGCCCAGCGCTACGCCGAGGACGCGTTCAAGCTGCATAGGAGTTTGCGCAGGTGAGCGACGGCGCCGTCCGATTCACGCCACGCAAGAGGCGGCCGGACGAGAAGATCGACGGAGCCAAGCTGTCTCTGTTCAAGTCGGAAGGCTTCCCGAATGCATCGCTTGATGCGGTTGCGGTCGGTGGCTCGAGCAGCGTGCTTGCGCGAGATGAGGATTCCCAGCCTCGGCGCGCCCGCCGGGCGCCGCTCGATGTAAAAGGTGTAGCCGGATACGTTGCGGCGTATGCCCCGGCGCAATAGCCGCTCGAACTGCGCCTTGCGCCGCAGGCGGCGACGGGCGCCGAGACGGAATTGCTTTTGCGCCGTTAAGGGAACTACAACGCGAGCCGCCGCCGACCGCGCGCGCGGCGATTGCGCAAAACTTTGCGCCCGCCGGCCGTTCGGCTGCGCACGAGGAAACCGTGCCGGCGTGCGCGCCGGGTCTTCGAAGGTTGGTAAGTGCGCTGCGTGGCCATGGCGACCGATCCGAAAAAGGCGGCTATTAGAGCGTCGCAACAATGCAATGTCAAATCGAAAACACGCGCCTCGCGAGAGACGAAAGCTGTGGATAACCCATCTCCCTCGCGGTAAAATTTGGACTCGTTTTAGGCCAACTAAAAGATGCAAAACCTCTGGGACGCCTGCTTGCGTCGGCTCGAGCAGGAGCTGCCCGCGCAACAGTTCAACACGTGGATCCGGCCGCTGTCGCCCGACATGGGCGCACCGAGCGACACCCTCACGTTGACCGCGCCCAATCGTTTCGTGCTCGAACTCGTCCGTGAACGCTTCGCCGCCCGCATCGAGCGCCTGGCCGCCGAAGCGAGCGGACGCGAGCTCGGCCTGAGGCTGGTGCTCGCCCGCGGCGCCGAGCCGGTCGCGCGCCCTCTGCCAGTCGGCACCAAACCGGCTGCCGAAGCGCCGATCCAAGAGCGTTCACGGCTGAACCGCGGCTTCACCTTCGACAGCTTCGTCACCGGCAAAGCGAACCAGCTTGCTCGCGCCGCCGCCATCCAGGTGGCCGAAAACCCGGGTATCTCGTACAACCCGCTTTTCGTCTACGGCGGTGTCGGCCTCGGCAAGACGCATCTCGTGCAGGCGATCGGCAACCAAGTCGCCGATCGCCGGCCGGATGCTCGCATCCGGTACATCCACGCCGAGCAATACGTGACCGACGTGGTGCGCGCATACCAGCAGAAATCGTTCGACGAGTTCAAGCGCTATTACCATTCGCTCGATCTGCTGTTGATCGACGACATCCAGTTCTTTTCGAACAAAGGCCGCACCCAGGAAGAATTCTTCTACGCCTTCAATGCCCTGGTGGAAGCGCACAAGCAAATCGTGATCACCTGCGATACCTACCCGAAGGAAATCGCGGGCATGGAAGAGCGCTTGATCTCGCGCTTTGGCTGGGGGCTCACCGTCGCGATAGAGCCGCCGGAGCTCGAGATGCGAGTCGCGATCGTTTTGAAAAAGGCGGAAGCCGAGGCGGTGCAAGTCTCCGAAGAGATCGCTTTCTTCATTGCCAAGCACATCCGCTCGAACGTGCGCGAGCTCGAGGGCGCGTTGAAGAAAGTGCTCGCCTTTGCCCGCTTCACGGCACGCGAGCTATCGCTCGACCTCGCCAAGGAAGCGCTGCGCGATATCCTGAACCTGAACAGCCGCCAGGTAAGCGTCGAAGGCATACAGAAGACCGTTGCCGAGTACTTCAAGATCAAGATATCGGATATGCATTCCAAGAGGCGCAGCCGCAATGTCGCGCGGCCGCGCCAAGTGGCGATGGCCCTTGCCAAGGACCTCACCCAGATGAGCCTGCCCGAGATCGGCGAGGCCTTCGGCAATCGCGACCACACGACGGTGCTGCATGCCTGCCGCACTATTGCGAGCCTGCGCGCGCGAGACACATCGCTCAATCGCGACTACCTCGTGCTCGAGCAGGTGCTCAAAGGTTGAACCCGTTTGAGCAACCTGTGTGTGAACCGGGAGCAGATTGTGAATAACTCCATCGGCGGCCGCGGGCTGCGCGACTATCCCCAATTCATCCCGCCTCGTCCACAGCTTTCCCCGCTGGTTTGCCCTCGCTCAACGCGTTGGCGGCAAAGCGCATTTGCAGGTTGTGCGGAGAATGGTGGTGCTCTATTAGCTACTACTATTTAGGTAAAGAACAATGATTAAAGCAAAGCGGGACGAGCTGCTTGCGCCGCTGTCGGCGGTAGGAGGGATCATCGAGCGTCGGCATACGCTGCCGATCCTCTCCAACGTCCTGATAGACGGATCGGCTGAGGCCGTTTCGTTTCTCGCCACTGACATCGAGATCCAGATCACCGCGCGAAGCGGCATTTCCGGCGCCAAGGACTCGCGCGCATTTACCGTTGGAGCTCGTAAGCTGCTGGACATCCTGCGTGCGCTGCCGGAAGACGCCGAAATTACCCTGCAGCCGCAGGACAAGAGGCTGCTCGTCCGGGCGGGCAAGAGCCGCTTTAGCTTGCAGACGCTGCCGGCGGAGGATTTCCCGCGCCTAGCCAAGGCGACCGGGGAGGTGGCGCGTTTCGCTATGCCGCAGAAGGCGTTGCGCCGTGTCCTTGGCCTCGTTCAATACGCCATGGCGCAACAGGACATCCGCTATTACCTGAACGGACTCCTGATGGTCGTGGAGGGCGGGGAAGCGAAGTTGGTGGCGACGGATGGCCATCGCCTCGCCTTCGCCTCGATGGGTCTCGACGCGGACTTGCCGCGACAGGAGGCCATCGTGCCGCGCAAGACGGTTCTGGAGCTCTCCAAGCTCCTCGCCGACAGCGACGACCCGGTGCGGATCGAGCTTTCCGGCAGTCAAGCCGCTTTCGGCTTCGGCTCGATCGAGCTCGTCTCCAAGTTGATCGACGGCAAGTTCCCCGATTACACGCGCGTAATCCCTACCCAGCACAAGAACAAGCTGCAGACCGGGCGCGAACCGTTGCGCCAGGCGCTGCAGCGCGCGGCGATCCTGTCGAACGAAAAATTTCGCGGCGTGCGCTGGGTATTGAACGACGGCAGCCTGAAGATCGTCTCTTCCAACGCCGACCAGGAGGAGGCACAGGAGGAGCTCGAGGTCGATTACAAAGGCGATGCGCTGGATATCGGCTTCAACGTCAACTACCTGCTCGATGTGCTGAACAACGTTCCGGGCACCGAGCTGGAGTGTGCATTCGGCGATTCGTCCTCCAGCGCCCTGATCAGCTATGGCAGCGAGCAGGGCTTCAAGTATGTCGTCATGCCGATGAGGATCTAGGGAAGTGGCGGCTAATCCTGCATCCCCCTCGAGTCCCAACGATTACGGCTCGGACGCCATCAAGGTCTTGAAAGGCCTGGAGGCGGTGCGCAAGCGCCCGGGCATGTACATCGGCGACACGTCCGATGGCACCGGCTTGCACCACATGGTGTTCGAAGTGGTCGATAACGCCGTCGACGAGGCCCTTGCCGGGTTCTGCGACGAAATCGTCGTCACCATCCACACCGACAACTCCGTCTCTGTGCTCGACAACGGCCGCGGCATCCCGACCGGCATCAAGGACGACGACGAAGAAAAGCGCTCGGCGGCAGAGATCGTCATGACCGAGCTGCACGCCGGTGGCAAGTTCGATTCGAATACCTACAAGGTCTCCGGCGGCCTGCACGGCGTCGGCGTCTCCGTCGTGAATGCGCTGTCGCAATGGTTGCGTCTCACGATCTGGCGCGACGGCCATGTGCATCAGATGGAGTTCCGGGACGGTGCCGCAGTGGCGCCGCTCAAGGAAACCGGGACCTCCGAGCGGCGCGGGACCGAAGTGCACTTCCTAGCTTCCAGAGAGACGTTCGGGAATGTCGATTACCACTACGACATCCTGGCCCGCCGGCTACGCGAGCTATCGTTCCTCAACAACGGCGTCAAGATCGTCCTCATCGACCAGCGCACCGGCAAGGAGGAGAACTTCGCCTTCTCGGGCGGGGTGAAGGGCTTCGTCGAGTACATGAATCGCGCGAAGAACGTCCTGCACTCGAACCTCTTCGTGAGCCAAGCCGTGAAGGACGGCATCACGGTGGAAGTCGCCATGCAGTGGAACGACTCCTATCAGGAGAATGTTCTCTGCTTCACGAACAACATTCCGCAAAAGGACGGCGGCACGCATCTCACCGGACTGCGCGCGGCCATGACGCGCGCGCTGAACAAGTACATCGAACAAAACGAGATCGCGAAGAAGGCTAAGGTGGAAACGACGGGAGACGACATGCGCGAAGGGCTCGCATGCGTGCTGTCGGTCAAGGTGCCGGAGCCGAAGTTCTCCTCCCAGACGAAGGAGAAGCTGGTCTCTTCCGAAGTGCGCCCGGTCGTGGAAGAGGTGGTGGCGGAGAAGCTGCGCGAATATCTCGACGAGCACCCGCAGGATGCGCGCACTATCACCGTCAAGATAGTGGAAGCCGCGGCGGCGCGTGAAGCGGCGCGCAAGGCGCGGGAGATGACGCGCCGCAAGGGCGTGCTGGACGGCATGGGGCTGCCCGGCAAGCTCGCCGATTGCCAAGAGCGCGACCCCGCGCTGTGCGAGCTCTACCTGGTCGAGGGCGATTCCGCCGGCGGCTCGGCCAAGCAAGGCCGCGACCGCAAGTTCCAGGCGATCCTGCCGCTCAAGGGCAAGATCCTGAACGTCGAGCGCGCGCGCTTCGATAAGCTGCTTTCGTCGGCGGAAATCGCCACGCTCATAACGGCGCTGGGCTGCGGGTTCGGCAAAGACGAGTACAACGCGGACAAGCTGCGCTACCACCGCATCATCATCATGACCGACGCGGACGTCGACGGGTCCCACATCCGCACGCTCCTGCTGACATTCTTCTACCGGCAGATGCCGGAGCTTGTCGAGCGCGGCCACATCTACATCGCGCAACCTCCGCTCTACAAGGCCAAGCTCGGCAAGGAAGAGCGTTACCTCAAGGATGAGCACGAGCTGAACGAGTTCATGCTCAGGCAGGCCCTCGTCGACGCGGCGCTTTATCCGCGCGCCGGGGCGGAGGCGATCACCGGCGAGGCGCTCGCTCAGCTCGCCAAGTCATATCTTCTGGCCCAAGCGGTCATTGATCGCGTCTCGCGCCTCGTGGATCGCCACGCCCTCCAGGCGATCCTGGGCGGCGTGCAGATCGACCTTACGCGGCGCGACACGGCCGAATCGTCCGCCGAGCTCCTCGAGAAGGCGATCGGTGGCGAAGGAATCGCCGTCGCCCCGCACTTCGACCAGAAGACCGATCGCTACCAGGTGCGCATCGAGCGCACGCGGCATGGCAACGTGCGCATGACGACGATCGACACCGAGTTCGTGCACTCCGGCGATTACGCCCAGATCCGGCAGACGGCGCAGATGCTGGCCGGCTTGATCGGCGAAGGCGCGTACATGCAGCGCGGCGAGAAAAAACAGCCAGTGGCCGACTTCTCCGAGGCCATGCGCTGGGCGCTTGCCGAGGTGGAGAAGTCGATGAGCCTGCAGCGCTACAAGGGTCTCGGCGAGATGAACCCCGAGCAGCTGTGGGAAACGACGATGAACATCGCGGCGCGGCGTCTGCTCAAGGTGCAGATAGAGGACGGCATCGCCGCCGACGAGATCTTCACAAAGCTAATGGGCGACGAGGTCGAGCCTCGCCGCGCCTTCATCGAGTCGAACGCGCTCGGGGTACGGAACCTCGACGTGTAGGCTTTTCCTCGGGCGCCGCTTTTTCAGGTTTGTCTGCTTTCGGCGCCCGGGCCTGGAACTCGAAGCCGATCTTTCCATCCGGTTGCTTGACGAGGAATGCCTTGAACCGGCGTCCCTTCTTGGAAACGAACCCGGTGAGCAGATCGGTGCGGCCGGTCTCGAGAAGCTTTTTCATCTGCTCCCGCTCGATCGGTTGCTGCAAGATCATGCGGCCAGAGCGGAAGTCGCAGCTCTTTTTCGGTCCGAAGGCGTTCTCGCAGGTGTACGCCATGCCGTGCTCGAAAACCCGGCCGGCGTCCTTGGGACAGTTGCCGAGTGGCTGTTGCCCGCTGAAATCCGGCGCTTCCTCGCCTTCGCCGGAGGCCTGGCCGAAGTCGAATTCCGCCTTCAGCTCGTCGGTGAGCTTCACCACTGCGGCGAAAGGTTTCCCCATGCGGCTGCGAAAGCCGGTTAGCGGGCCGACCTTCTTCTGCGTGATGAGCTCGGCCACCTCCTCGGTAGACCACTCGCGTCCGGAGGTTACTTTCCAGATCGCGAAGTCGCACTTCTGGCATTGGAACTTGCGGTAATTCTCTTGCACCACGCCGCCGCACTTCGGGCACGGCGCGGGTACGGTGGCATAGACGACGTCGGGGATCTCGCCCGTCTTGATGATGCCGACCACCTTGCGCACGAGCTCGGTGATTTCCTTCATGAACTGCTCGCGCGTCAGCTTGCCTTGCTCGATGAGGCGCAGCTTGTGCTCCCACTCGCCGGTCAGCTCCGGCGAAGCGAGCTCCACGATGTGCAGCATATGGAGCGCGAAGAGCAGTGAAAAGGCCTTCGGCGTCGGCACCAGCTCGCGGCCTTCGCGCACCACGTACTCCTCGCGGATCAGGCCCTCGATGGTGGCCGCGCGCGTCGCCGGCGTGCCGAGGCCTTTCGCTTCCATTGCCGCGCGCAGCTCGTCGTCTTCGACGAATTTGCCCGCTCCCTCCATGGCGGAAAGGAGCGTGGCTTCCGTGTAGCGCGGCGGCGGCTTGGTCTGGTGCGCCTGCTCGGCCACTTCCAGCACGCTCACCTTTTCGCTCGGCTCGATTGCAGGCAGGTTCTGCCCGTCTTCGCCGACCGCGCGGCCGTAGATGGCAAGCCAACCTGCATTCTGCAGCACGCGGCCCTCGGTGCGGAAGTGATGCTCGCCGACCTTGGTGATTCGAGTGGTCTGCAGGAATTCGGCCGCCGGGAAGAACACCGCAAGGAAACGCCGCACCACCATGTCGTAGAGCTTTTGCTCCGCCTCATTCAGCGACTTCGGCGTCTGCAGCGTCGGGATGATGGCAAAGTGGTCCGAAATCTTCGTGTTGTCGAAGATGCGCTTATTCGCCTTGACCCACCCTTGCTTCAGGATCTGGCGCGAGAACGAGGCAAACGCATCCGTATCGCCGAGTGCCTTCAACGTGTCCTTCACGGTCGGTAGATAGTCTTCCGGCAGTGCGCGCGAATCCGTACGTGGATAGGTCAGCACCTTGTGCTTCTCATACAACGCCTGCGCGAGAGAGAGCGTCATGCGTGCCGGGAAGCCGAAGCGCCCGTTCGCTTCGCGCTGCAGGCTCGTTAGATCGAACAGAAGGGGTGAGAGCTGGGTCGCCGGCTTGGTCTCTTCGGTGGCAACCCCTTTTTTCCCTTTGCAGGCAGCGGCGATAGCGACCGCGCGCTTGGCGTCCCACATGCGCTCGGGCTTGCGCTCGGCGTCGTCGTCCTTCTTGAACTCCGCATCGAACCAGCGCCCCGCATATTCGCCGGCCTTGGCGCCAAAGCGGGCGTGCACTTCCCAATAGTCGCGCGCCGTAAAGGCGCGAATTTTATCTTCGCGCTCGACGAGAATGGCTAGGGTCGGCGTTTGCACGCGCCCCACGGTAGTGAGGTAGAAGCCGCCTTCCTTCGAGTTGAAAGCCGTCATCGCGCGCGTACCGTTGATGCCGACCAGCCAATCCGCTTCCGAGCGGCTCTTCGCCGCATCCGCGAGCGGCAGCATGTCCTTATCCGCGCGCAACTTGGAAAAACCGTCGCGGATCGACTGCTGCGTCATGGATTGCAGCCACAGCCGCTCGATCGGCTTCTTGAGGCGCGCATGTTGGACGATGTAGCGGAAGATGAGCTCGCCTTCGCGTCCCGCGTCGCAGGCGTTGATCAAGGCGGCGACGTCCTTGCGCTTCATTAACCGCAAGAGCAGGTTCAGGCGCTGCTCGCTCTTCTCCAGCGGCGAGAGCTCGAACCGTGGCGGCAACACCGGCAAGTGCTTGAACGACCACTTGCCGCGTTTCACATCGAATTCTTCGGGAACGATGAGCTCGAGCAGATGGCCGATCGCCGAGGAGAGGACGTAGTGCTCGCTCTCGTAGTAATCGCCCTTGCGTGTAAAGCCGCCCAGCGCACGAGCAATGTCGTTCGCTACCGACGGTTTTTCCGCAATGATGAGTTTCTTGGCCATGCGCGAAAGGCCGCAGATGATAAGAGCAAGGCGTCGGCGCTTCAACCGCCGCGATGGCCCTCGCCTTGCTACGCGCGCCCGCGCGAGGGTTATCGCGCTAGTTGGGCAGCCGGCCGGCGGAGGTCGTGAACAAGTCCTCGGCGAGGAGCTGGCTCGTCGGCGTCTGCTGGTTCCAAAGCACCATAAGGACGATGAGCTTGAGCTGCTCGAGCGAAAGCATGTGACCGGAGGCCGCAAGGGAGCGCTCGAGCACGATCTCGCGCGTCTGCGGCGTGAGGATGCCGGACTGCTCGAGCGTCATCACGAATCCCCGGCACTCGGCATCGAGCTTGGCGAGCTCGCGTGGCGCGAAGGCGCGGAAAGATGTGCGCGCATCGGGCAGCTGCCCGCTGGCGGCGCGCGGCGTTCGCGCCACTCCCGCCAGCCAGTGCAACGCCTCGGTGATGTCCGAATCCTCGAAACCGGCGGCCGACAGCTTGCGCGCGACGCGGTCGCGATCGTCCGATACCTCCGCCTGCTGGCAGTTCTCGAACAGGTAGACCAGGACATCGTACATAGTGAGCCTCCTTTCTTATAACGCGGCAACGCCGGCGGCGTTTACCCGCGATGCGCCTTCTCTAGGCGCTGATAAAGCCCTCCGGGCAGTGCGGCTACCCGGCCATCGAGTTCCAGTCTCAATAGTTCCGAAGCGACCTGTTCCGCGCTGAGCCCCGCACGCGCGCAAAGCGAGTCCACATCGACCGGATCATGTCCCATCACCGCGAGAAGCCCCGAGCTCGGCGCCGCCGCAGCCGGTTGCGCGGTGCTCGCATAGCCGCTCGGGCGGAAGCCCGAGAGTTCGCTCAGCAGATCATCGGCGGATTCGACGAGCTTGGCGCCGGATTTGATGAGCGCATGACATCCCTTCGAAAGCGGCGAATGAATCGAGCCCGGAATCGCGAACACGTCGCGTCCTTGATCCGCCGCGGTGCGTGCCGTGATCAGCGATCCCGAAGCGAGCGCGGCTTCTACCACCAGGCAGCCGCGACCGAGTCCGCTGATCAGCCGATTGCGGCGCGGGAAGTTCTGCGCGGCGGCCGGCGTGCCGAGCGGGAATTCAGAAACGAGGAGGCCACGGCGCGAGATCTCGACCGCGAGTTCGGCATTGCGCGATGGGTAGACCGTATCGATGCCGGTTCCGAGCACGGCGACGGTCGAACTCGCGCCCGCCAGCCCCCCCCGATGCGCCGCGGCGTCGATGCCAAGCGCGAGCCCCGACACTATCGTGAGCCCGGCGTTGCTGAGCGCGGCGGCGAACTCGTGCGCATTCGACATGCCCTGGGCGGAGGCATTCCGACTGCCGACGACGGCGATAGCGGGATGCTGCAGGAGTTCGACCTTGCCGTGTGCATAAAGGAGCGCCGGCGGGTCGGCGATCTCCAGGAGGGTCCGTGGGTAAGTTGGATCGGCGAGCGTGACGATCGAGTGGTCCTGCCCGCTCGCCCATTCGAGCGTGCGTGCCACCATCGCTGCGACGCGCTCGGAATGCAGTGCTTCGAGCGCGGCAGCCGGAATTAGCGACGCCAGTTCCGCACGCTGCCGCGCAAGCACTGCTTCTGGGAGGCCGAACTGCGAGAGTAGGCGGCGGAGGGTGGAAGCGCCGAGCCCGGGGGTGAGGGATAGTTGCAGCCAACTCGCCAGCCCGGGGTCTGGCGTCATGCGGGCGGGGAGCCTTGCGGAAGCGAGGCCGGCACTAACTGGTCAGGGCGTCTGCACCACATCGAGCGGGCTGATCGGCTTCGAGACGTTCATGATCAGTGCGTAGGATACCCGGTTGAAAACGCGAAAAACAAAAGCGAGACCGGCTCGCTCGTCGGGCAGCTTTATCGAGCCATCCTGAGCGCTGACGTCGCGTACGGTGCCGCCCAGAGTATAGAGCGCGAGAACGTGGCCGACCTCGAGGCCATCGCGCGCACCTCGATTGATGCTGATAACGGATTGCGGCCCGGCTTCGCCCACCTTGCCGGGACTCCCGTAGATTGAGATCACGCGGCCTCGGATCGCCTTCGCCGGAGAGTGCGGCGCATACGTGATCGGCTGCGGCCGCCCTGCTGCGACGAGCTTGTCGCCCGCGCCCACCTCCTGCACGGAGGTGGTGAGCATCACGGTGGCCGGCTCTCCGGGACGCTCGACTTGCGCCGTGCCAAGATAAATGGCCTCGTATGCAAGTGTCTGGTTCGTATCCGGATCCACGAGCGGCGGACCGGGTCGAAAGACGTACCACATCGGTTCTTTGGACTGCGCCATGCCGCGCACGTAACCGCGGTTGCCCGCGGCGAGAATGACGCGATCGGCTTGGGTGCCCACGATGGTGGGGGCTTTGTCCAGTCCATCGGGCTCGATGACCAGCGGGCGAGAAAGAAACGGCTCGATGATGCTGGCCGGAATGCTGGGAATCTGCTCCTTGGCCATCGATTCGGCGCGCACGCGGGGGCCGAGCTTTAGGGTGCCCGCTTCGCCCGCAGCGCGCGATGCAGACGCTGAGGCCGGTGCTGAACCAGGCCCGCCGGGCGCAACGCTCTCGCCGACGGTCAGCTGCCCGCGCGCCCGGTCTAGCACGATCACATACCCGGGATAGATCAGGTGCGGGTTGCGGATCTGCTCCTTATTGAAGCCCCAGAGTTCGGGCCAGCGCCAAGGCGAGTCGGTGAACTTCTGGGATATGCCCCAAAGGGTGTCTCCGGGGACCACGACATAACGGTCCGGAGCATCGGGCTTGATCGTCAAGGGCGCGCTCGGAGCCTGGGCTCCGGCAGAGGCCGAGATCGCGAAGAAAGCCAGTGCTGTGATAGACTTACGCAGTTGCTGGACCATGTGACCCCGCCCGTTTCTTTTGCGGCTCTTGGATCGGCCGGTTCTTCGAATAGCTTATGTGGCGCGTGAGATTGTCCATATAATCTATTCAATTTGCAAATAAATCTCTCATCAGATGCCCAGTTTGAACATCCTTCGCTATCCCGATGCCCGGCTGCACAAGGTTGCCGCGCCGGTGACCGTCTTTGATGATGGCCTGAAGCGGCTCGTCGCCGACATGGCCGAGACTATGTATGCCGCCCCCGGAATCGGCCTCGCGGCAACGCAGGTCGACGTGCACAAGCAGGTGATCGTCGTGGACGTCTCCGAGCGGCGCGACTCGCTCGTTGTATTGGTGAATCCCGAGATCGTGGAAGCGACCGGGGAGTCCGATATTGAAGAAGGCTGCCTTTCCGTACCGGGGATCTACGAGCTCGTGCCGCGAGCGGAGCGCGTCAAAGTTCGGGCTTTCGACCAGAACGGAAACGCCTTCACGCTGGAAGCTCAAGGGCTCCTCGCTGTGTGCATCCAGCACGAGATGGACCACCTGAAAGGCAAGGTCTTCGTCGAGCACCTGTCGCAGCTCAAGCAGCAACGCATTCGCGCCAAGCTGGCGAAGCAGCTGCGCAAGTCCGCCTAAGGCGGCGGCGCATTTCTGCGCCTCATCTTCGCCGGCACGCCGGCCTTCGCTGAGCGTTCACTTGCCCGGCTCATCGAAGCCGGCCACGAAGTCGCCCTCGTTTTGACGCAGCCCGACCGGCCCGCCGGCCGGGGGCTGCGCGCAGCCGCGAGCCCGGTCAAAACGCTCGCACTCGAGCGCAATATCGAGCTTTGCCAACCGGCTACGCTGCAGGAGCCGGCGTTGCATGTGCGCCTAAGGGAAGTGCGGGCCGACGCAATGGTGGTCGCCGCCTACGGACTCATCCTGCCGCAGCCCGTCCTCGAAGCGGCGGACAACGGCGCTGTCAACGTTCACGCCTCGCTGCTACCGCGGTGGCGGGGAGCGGCGCCGATCCAACGGGCGCTGCTGGCTGGCGATGCGCAATCTGGAGTATCCATCATGAAGATGGATGCCGGACTCGATACGGGCCCCGTTTTCAGGCAGCAGTCCGTACCTATCTCTGCGCAAGATGACGCTGGTAGCTTGCACGACAAGTTGGCGGAGCTCGGTGCCCGCCTGCTCCTGAGTGTGCTGGACGATCTCGAGGTCGGGCGCGCGCAGGCGGAGCCCCAGCCCAACGAGGGTATAACGTACGCGCACAAGATCGCGAAGACCGATGTGCGGCTGCATTGGGAACGGCCGGCTCCCGAGCTCGAACGCACGGTACGAGCATTGCGGCCCACGCCCGGGGCGGCTGCTTGCTTGGGCGAGGAGGCTTTGAAGGTCTGGCGCGCCCGAGTCGTTGCGGGAGCGGGGCAGCCGGGCACCATCGTGGCCCAGGACGATGCTCTCGTTGTCGCTTGCGG
>C688J18823_10001912_pt1 | contig 12983 bp, 12 predicted proteins | sample HopSoiMetagenom1_FD_18823 | JGI IMG/M metagenome (IMG submission 18823)
CGAGGCCCGGCGGTTCAGCCCCGAGCGAGGCGGCCGGGTCGGCGAGGTTGCAGATCACGGCGGCGGGAAGCTCGGTTGGCAGGAGGATCGAAACCGCGCCGGACAGTTCGTCGCGCCCGGCAAGTCCCAAAGCCACCGCCCGCCTGCGGGTCAACACCAGTCGGAATGGCCGCGACGACACCTCGCGCAGACGCCGCAGATTGGTCTCATCCACGAATTCGGCGGCGAGCACCAGGATAGCTTCGTTCCGCCCGGTCAGCAGCACCGGTTCGCCGCGCCGCAGCGCGACGATCGCAGCGTCAAGCGCGCGATGCGCCGAGCGGGAGGCGTCTAGCGAATTAATCAAACGTTCGACCACGCCTCACCTCTTGCGGAATCGCATTATAGCCCAGGAACCGCGATAAAGCTGCGCCTGCCGCGCATGCCTGCCGACCGTCTTCGGCGAGCGGAGCTGCTGCGGGGTGCGAGAAGTATATGCAAAACCGGGGCGATAATAGCGCGGCAACAGAGACCCCGGCGTCCGAACTCGGCTAAGATGCCGGCCGGGGACAGAATTGGCGTGGATCGCGAATAACGGGGCGGTAGCGGCCAGGCGCGGCCTGCGAGCAGGGGCAAGTGGGGGCACGAAACAGCATGCGGGGTTGCCGCAGGATCCTGATTGTCGACGGCGACCCGTTGCTGTGCCGCGCGCTTGCCGAGCAGCTCGAACAGCAGGGCGAATTCGCGGTCCTGGCGTGCGGCGATGCGGCGGCGGCGTTGGCGGCGATCCACCGGGAGGTGTTCGACGCGGTCCTGCTCGACGCCGGGCTGCCGGATAAGGACGGGCGGGAGCTGTGCCGACTTATGCGCCGCAGCGGGGTCAATGCGCCGATCCTGCTCGTCACCGGCGGCGAGATCGAGTGCGATGGCCTGACGAGCGCCGAAACGGGCCCCACCGACTGCATCGCCAAGCCGTTTCGGCTCGGTGCCCTGCTCGAGCTGCTTCGGGCATATCTCGGCGAGCGCCCGGAAGACAGCCCCACGGTGCTGACGATCGGCCCGTACAGCTTCGATCCGACGCACAAGGTGATGAACGATGCGCGCGGGCGCCGGACCGTGCGGCTAACCGAGAAAGAGGCCGCTATCCTACAGTTTCTCTATCGGGCGGGTCGGGTCATTGGTCGCGAGACGCTCCTGGGCCATGTCTGGGGCTATAGTGCGGCGGTGAAGACGCATACGCTCGAAACCCACATCTACCGGCTGCGGCGCAAGATCGAGCGCGATCCCGCCCGCGCCGAAATTCTGGTCACCGAGCCGGGCGGCTACCGGCTGATGCCGTGAACGCGGCCGACGCGGCGGCCGGGCTCGTTATCGCCAGCGCCGCGGATTCCGGGTATTTCCCGCTGCTGCGGGATTTGGTGTTGTCGGTGCGGGCGCAGCGCGCCGGTGCCGTGATCGGGGTGCTCGATCTCGGCCTAAAGCCGGAGCAGCGGGATTGGCTTAGCGCCTACGTCGCGCATCTCGTTCGCCCGGAATGGGATGTCGATTTTCCCGGCCGCGAGCGCGCGCCGGAAGTCTTCAAGGCTCAGGTGGCCCGCCCATTCCTGCCGCGGCATTTCCCGGGCTACGAAATGTATCTCTGGATCGACGCCGACGCTTGGCTGCAGGACTGGCGCGCCGTCGAACTGTATTGCAGGGCTGCCGGCCGGGACCGGCTGGCGATCGTGCCGGAGATCGACCGCGCCTATAAGCGCCACTACAAGCGCCCGAAGCTGTTCGGCCGGACCCTCGCTTGGAAGAACTACCGCGAGGCGTTTGGCTGGCGCGCCGCCGACCGGCTCGGCCGCAACCCGATGATCAATTGCGGCGTCTTCGCCTTGCACCGCGAGGCGCCGCATTGGCAGGTCTGGGCGCGGCTGATTGCGCGGGTGTTGCAGCGCACCCGGTTTTTCTATGCCGAGCAGACCGCTATCAATTATGCCATCTTCGCCGAGCATCTGCCGGTCAATTTCCTGCCGGCCTATTGCAATTGGCTCGCCGGCGACGCGGCACCGGCTTTCGATGCGCGTCGCGGCCTGTTCGTCGAGCCCTATGCGCCGCACGAGCCGATCGGGGTCATGCATCTCGCCGGCCCGGAGCAGAAGACGCAGCGCTTCCGGCTGCAAGCCCTGGACGGCGGCAGCATCGAAACCATGCTGCGCTACGGCGACACCCGCGAATTGTGTCGGCGGCCGCTGGAGCTTACGGCCTGAGGCGGCCGTGGTAGCCCCGGGCGATGTAGAGCACATAGAGGCGGCCGCCGCCGGGACCGGAAGACGTTGTGATCGTTTGCAGTGGGACCAGCTCGGCGAATTCGGCGCGCATCTCGGGAACAAGGCCGTGCTGCGTCACAGCCAGGAAATCCTCTCCGCGGTGGCGGTCGATATTGTTCGTCAGGCGCCAATGATCTGTGATGCCGGGGATGACGCTCCACTCCACCGCTCCGAAGGGGTGCGGCCGGACGTAATAGATCAGCGCCGCCAATAGCTCGCGGTCGTCGGCGAGCAGGGTCAGCCCGGGATGCGCGGCCAGCACTCCGCCGACCCGCGCACCGAGCTCGCGCCAGCCGCGCAACCGATGCAGCGGGTCATATTTCGCCGGCACGCTCACCCCGACCGCGGCGAGCGCGTCGGCGGCGCCGAACAGCACGACCGCGAGAGCGAGGTTCAGTGCGATCGAGACCGGCAGCAACCGCCGCCGGCCGCCATGCAGCAGCCAGGCGACCACGAGGATGACAGCCGAGACATAGGTCGGCGCCGCCCAGTTCGGCTGCGCCCGCGACAACAAGCTGACGCAGAGCATCATCCCGAGCGTTGGCAAGGCGAACACTGCTAGCAGGCGGGCGCGCGGCTCCGTCAGTGCTCGCGGGCGGGCGAAGATGGCCAGCAGCACGGCGAAGAACAGCGGCCCAAAGACGCCGAACTGCGAGCCGAAAAATTCGAGAAACGCGGTCGGGTGGAACATGGATGCGGATCGCGACAGATCCGCGTTGTCGCGGACATGCAGGTAGCTGACGAAACCGTTGCTCCAGTTCCACCACAGATTGGGGAGATAGATGAGGAAGGCGACCGCCGCGGCGCCCAGCAGCGGCCGCAGGTGGCGGCGCTCGCCGCGCATCAGCAGCACGTAGCCGAAAGCGGACAGCAGCCAATAAGCCATCGCGTATTTCGCGAGAAGTCCGAGCCCGGCGGCGATGCCAACCGCAATCCACCAGCGGGCGTCGTCCATCTCGCGCGCGCGGATGAAGGCGTAAAGCGCCGCCGCCCAGCAAGGCAGCAGCACCGCGTCGGTCGAGATAATGAAGGCCGATAGCGACACGCCCGGTAGACTGGAATAGGCGAGGGCCGACCAGAAGCCAGTCCGGCAGTCATAGAGCCGCGCCGCGAAGGCGTAGACGAAGAGCGCGGCGACGGCGTGCAGCAAGGGCGCCGCCAGGCGGACCGCAAACTCGCCGTCGCCAAAAACCCCCGTACTGACTGCGATGACCCAGGCCACGAGCGGCGGCTTTGAGTAATAGCCGAAAGCTGGGTGCTGTGCCCAAAGCCAATACTGCGCCTCATCCGGGTAGAGATCGGCCGTTTGCACCGCCAACCAGAGCAGCCGGAGTGCCGTGATCGCCGCGACCGCCGAAGCGCCCCAAACCAGATAGGCACGTCGTTCGGCCACAGGCCAGCCGACGGCGGGCGCTGGCAGGGCGGAGCGGGAGGAGAGGACGCTTGGCACCAGAAGATCAACGCGGTTTCGAGGCGACAGCATAAGGGAAACCGCGCCACCGCGACATCGCCCGTGGCGGCCGGCAACTGCGGCAAAAATGGCGAATCGAGTAACTGCGGCTTGCCTTTAGGTCGGGCGGTGTCATTTATACGGGCGTGTTCGCACGGCTCGCCGAGCCGGCGGCACCGGACGTCAAAACTGGGGAGGATAGAATGCGCAAAACCGCACTTGTCGTCGGACTTCTCGCATCGGCAGCTATCTGGGCCTACGCGCAGGCCGCGGCGGTCAGCTACAAGGCAAATCTCGCCGGGAATGCCGAGGTTCCGCCGGTGAATTCGCCAGGTCGGGGGGCTGCTCAGGTCAGCGCCGACACGGCAACGAACCAAGCTTCCTGGCGGGTCGAATACACCGGCCTCACCGGTCCCGCGACCGGTGCCCATATCCATTGCGGCGCGCCGGCCGGCGGCAATGCCGGCGTGGCGGTCAATTTCGGCACCACCCTGGCCAGCCCGATCACCGGCTCGGGTGCGATGACCCCGGCCCAGATGCAGCAGCTCCAGGCGGGCCAGTGCTACGTCAACATCCACACCGACGCCAACAAGGGTGGCGAGATCCGCGGTCAGCTGGCGCCGTAAAGCGTTCGGTCGTTACCGCCTCGACGGGGCGTAGCCGGTCGGGCACGCCCCGTTATCGCCGTCCGGCGGACTGATGCGGACCAGCAACTGTCCGGTTAGTCCACACGGTCCGGCGAAGCTGGGATCGCCGGCGAGACAGCCTTCGAAAGCCTCGATGGTCGTATCGCGAAAGATCGCGCGGATGACCACGCCGTCGCGGCGCCAGACCCGCTCGGCCGCCGCCTGATAGCCGCTCGCCGGTCCGGGGCGGATGCCGCACATCGCGTCGGGAGCGCCGAATTCTGATTCGATAGCGCCAAGCACGCCGCGGAATGCCGGCAGATTGACCCCGTGGCGATGCCGTTCGAGCTGGATCCGCTTCAGCCCGCCTGTTGCCTTGTCCATCTGGAAAAACGCGATGAGCGGGAAGCCGCCGAGCGTGATGTTGCGCAACACCAGCGGGACATAGCTGTCGCCGAAATCGATGGGGCGCGGCAGTGCCGTCGCTTGTCGCCCGAAATGGGCTAGGACGGCGGTGCCCGGCTCGCCCCAACGGAGCTCCTGCCAAAATCGGCTCAAACCCTCGGCCTGCGCCGGCGTTCCGCAAATAAAGGCGAGCAGTCCTGCGGCGAGCACAAAGTAGTCTGGCCATGGGCCCGAGCCCCTGCGCATCAGGGTGTCGGCAGGTCCCGGACTGCGCGGCCGAAATAGGCCTGTGGCTCCGATGGCAGCGCCTTGAGTCGTCGCTCCATGCGGCCGACACAGGCGACGGTATCGGCGAAGGCGGCGCGCCACGTTGCCGCCCGTGGCAGAGCCTCGATCAGGCATTCGTCGAAGAAGGTGTAGGTGCGGTCGGATTGGCAGCCGAAAGAGGGCCGGTCGCGCCGTGCCGCCGTTAGGACGATGCGGTTCGGCGCGCGCATCGGACCGGCGGCGAAGATGCCGCTGAAGCAGGCGGACACGACGACGACGGTGGGTACACGGGCGCAGGCGCCGGACAAGGCCCTCGCCAGCGCCTGGGGTTGGAGATACTCGCCGTCCCGCGCCAGCCAGACCCCCGCATCCTGTTTGCCATGCGAGGTGATGAAGACGAAGCAGCGCTCGCCGCGTCGCGTCGGCAATCCCGCGATGCGGCCGAGCAGCCTATCCGCCGAACTCGGCTCGGTGGCCGGATCGCGCGGCTCCTCGCTGGCGCTGAGGCGATGGATATTGCCGGCCGGGACGTCACGCGCCGCGAGCTGATGGGCAATCGCTTCGACGCCGTTGTCGAATACAGGCTGAGCATTGTCGGCCGCGACCAGCACAGCCTGCCAGCCGGGGACTGGCTTGGCGGCGGCCATCGGTTTGGCGGCGCGGGCGGGCGGAATGCCGGGCCACAGCAGCAACGCGACAGTGCACAGCCGTGCAGTCAATCTCGGCAGCTTGGATCTCATATCGTGGTGTTTGTCGGCTAGCCGGTCGCGCGGCGGACATCACATCCGATTGCAAGACGGCCGCAATATGGCACCCTCGGCTTGCCGCCGTCCAACCCCGCGCACACTCGAGCTCGGGACGCAATCACCGTTCGATCGGCTGGGCCTCGAATTTCCGTAGTTCGATTACTGCCGCGCCACCTCTGATTCAGAGCGGAAGATATCGTGAGCCGGAACACAGTCTGGCCCGGCGTAGATCCGAATTGTGGGAAAGCGGGCCGATGCGCCATAACAGCGTCCAGATTGGCACCTTGTAGCGGGAAATGGCCCCATGCGGATCGATCAAGCCGTCAATATCGAAGACCTGCACCGCATGGCGAAGCGGCGGCTACCGAAGATCGCCTTCGACTTCATCGAGGGCGGGCTCGAAGACGAGCGCGGGTTGGAGACCAACACCTCGGCGTTTCACAAGCACCGCCTCTTGCCGCGCTATCTGGTCGATGTTTCGAAGCGCGACCAGACCAAGACGATCTTCGGCCAGACCTTTAATTCGCCGTTCGGCATTTCGCCGACCGGCGGCGCTGGGTTGTTCCGCTACCAGGCCGATCAGATGCTGGCTGAGGCGGCGCGCGACGCGAACGTCCCCTATATCATGTCGGGAGCCAGCAACGATTCGATCGAGACCTGCGCCAAGATCGCGCCGCAAAACCACTGGTACCAGCTCTACGCGGCGCGCGATCCGAACATCAACGCCGATCTGATCCGGCGCACGGCCGATGCCGGCCTCGGCGCCGTGGTGCTGACCGTGGATACGCCGGTCGGCTCGAAACGGGAGCGCAACATTCGGAACGGCTTCGCCAATATCCGCGGCGGGCTGTTTCAGGCGTTGAGCCTCAAGCCGGCGATCCTGTTGGAGGCGATGACGCATCCCGGCTGGGTGGTCGAATATTTCAAGCGGGGCGGCGGCACGCCGATGCTGGGCAACTGGCAGCCCTACGCACCGCCGGGCGCGAGCGCTGATGAGGTGTATAAATTCACCTCCTCGGTACGGCCGTTCAACGCCCAGACCTGGCGCGACCTGGAGACCTACCGAAAGGTATTTCCACGCGCGCTCGTCGTCAAAGGCATCATGGACCCGAAGGACGCGTTGCGCGCCATAGACGTAGGTTGCGACGGCATCCTCGTCTCGAACCACGGCGGGCGCCAGCTCGATCAGGCGCCGGGCTCGCTCGACGTGCTGCCGGCGATCAAGGCGGCGGTAGGCGACAAGATGACGATCCTTTTGGACGGCGGCGTGCGCCGCGGTGCCGACATATTGATCGCGCTGTGCCTTGGCGCGGATTTCTGCTTCATGGGGCGGCCGACGCTGTACGGCGCCGCGGCCGGCGGTCTTCCCGGCGTCAAGAAGGCGATCGACATCTTCAGAGGCGAGATCGACCTGGTCATGGGCCAGATCGGCTGCCCCAGCCTCGACCAGCTCGGCCCCGATTTCCTGTGGACCGACGACTGGCAGCGCAATCGCTGATCAGGCTCACGGCAAACCGGCCAGGACCCGCATCCCAGCCCGGCGGAATCCGAATTGCCGTCGCGCCGGTCGATGCGCAATAACTGCGCGCGCAGAGGCACTTTGCAGTGAGAAACCGGCCCGATGAGAGTGGATCAAGCCGTCAATATCGAAGACCTGCACCGCATGGCAAAGCGGCGTCTGCCGAAGGTCGCCTTCGATTTCATCGAGGGTGGCCTCGAGGACGAGCGCGGGCTGGACCGCAACACTGAGGCGTTTCACAAGCATTACCTGCTGCCGCGCTATCTCGTCGATGTCTCGAAGCGAGACCAGTCGGCGACGATCTTCGGCCGGACCTATGCGAGCCCGTTCGGGATTTCGCCGACCGGCGGCGCCGGACTGTTCCGTCGCGGCGCCGATCTGATGCTGGCCGAAGCCGCCGCCAATGCCAACATCCCCTACATCATGTCGGGGTCGAGCAACGATTCGCTCGAAGCAGCGGCGCGGGTGGCGCCGAAAAACGCCTGGTACCAGCTCTATGCGGCGCGCGACAGCGGCATCTCGGAGGACCTGGTGCGGCGCACTGCCGATGCCGGGCTCGACGCGCTGGTGCTGACGGTCGATGTGCCGGTGCATTCGAAACGCGAGCGCAACATGCGCAATGGCTTTGCCAACATCCGTGGCAACTGGATGCAGGCGGCGCTGAGTCTCAAACCGTCATTGCTGGCCGAGGCGATGACGCATCCCGGCTGGGTTATCGAATACATCCGCCATGGCGGCACTCCGGTGCTGGAAAACTGGCTGCCCTATGCCGGCGCCGATGCGACGGCCGAGGACACGGTAAAGTTCAATCGGTCGCAGGTGCCGGCGCATGCGCAGACCTGGAAGGATTTGGAACGCTATCGCCGGCTGTTCCCGCGCAACCTGATCGTCAAGGGCATCATGGACCCCCGCGACGCGATCCGGGCCGCCGAGATCGGCTGCGACGGGGTCATCGTGTCGAACCACGGCGCGCGCCAGCTTGACCAGGCGCCGGCCTCGCTCGACGTACTCCCGGCGGTCAAGGCCGCGGTCGGCGACCGCATGACGGTGATGCTCGATAGCGGCGTGCGGCGCGGCGCCGACATCCTGATCGCGATGTGCCTGGGCGCGCAGTTCTGCTTCTTCGGGCGTCCGACGCTTTACGGCGCCGTCGCCGGCGGGCTCCCCGGGGTGAAGAAGGCGATCGATATCTTCCGCGGCGAGATCGACCTGGTCATGGGCCAGATCGGCTGCCCGAGCCTCGACCAGCTCGGCCCCGATTTCCTGTGGAACCCCGACTGGCAGCGCAACGCCTGATCGCAGGCTCAGGCGGGCAGGGCGCGCAGCCCTCCCGCCCAGCGCTGGCGCAGCACGAGGTAGCCGACCAGCGCGAGGTTGATCAGGTTGAACAGAACGCCAATCGCGAAAGCCGGCCCGTAGAAGCCGAAATGATCATATAGCGCGCCGGCGAACCAGCTGCCGAACGCCATGCCGCCCATGCTGACAAACAGCACGGCGGGCACCCGCCAGGAGGCTTCGCGGGACGGGAACAGCTCGCGGACGACCAACACATAAGCCGGCACGATGCCGCTGAACCCGAGCCCGTAAGCGGCGGAGATAGCAAACAGCCCGACTTCGTCCTGGGTGGTGAGAAAGGCGGCGATCACCACTGCCTGGCAGGTCGTGCCGGCCAACAATGTCAGCAGCCCGCCGATGCGGTCGGCGAGCCAGCCCCAGAACTGGCGACTGAAAAAGGCACAACCTTGCAATACCGACAGCATGATCGCGCCGCGTGCCGCCGGGATTCCGAGATCGCTGCAAAAGGCGACGAGATGGCTTTGCGGCAAGGCCATCGGGACGCAACAGCAGAACCCGGCGATGCAGAGAATCGCCAGCACCATATTCGGCGGCATTCCGAGCACTCTCGGCCGACCGATCGCATCGCTAAATCCTGACGTCGCCGGCGTTTCGGGCGGGCGCTGGAGAAACAGCGCCGCGGCCGGCACGGCCAGCGCGGTAACGACGGCAAAACCGAGCATCGTTGCCTGCCAGCCATAGCTCGACATCCCACGCTCGAACAAGGTCGGCCAGACCATTCCGGCGATGTATTGCCCCGACGAGATCAGAGCCAACGCGGCACCCCGGCGCCGGTCGAACCAACGGCTGACATAGACGAGCAAGGGCGGGAACAGCGCTCCGTTGCCGAGCAGCCCGACCAGCAGCGTATGGCCGACCAGCATCACCCAGATATTGCCGCTGGCGGACACGGCGAGACCGAGCGCGATCATCACCGCGCCGAACGCGACGGTACGGCGGATGCCAAGGCGCTCGGCGACCCAGCCCATCAGAATGCCGCCGGCCCCGGTGCCGAGCCAGGTCAGCGCGGCGGCCAGCGCCACTACCTGACGCGTGGTGCCGAGATCCTCGGTGATCGGCTTCAATCCGACGATGAGCAGCAGTGGCGAGCCGTAGGAGACCGACAGCAAGCCCAAGGTGATGCAGGCGGCTACCCAGGAGTCGCGCGACTCGAGGCTGTGGGCAAATCGCGAAGGAGCGGGGACCGCCGCCGATCTCGTCTCTGCCAACTCGGCCATCGGCCTGCTTCTCCACGCTTTCGTCTGCTCAGTTTTTAGCCAATCGCCGTTTCTGATACCGGCAAGCTCCCGGCGCGGCAATCGCCGATGCCGCATTGCACCTTTGCCGCGAGGTTGCCGCCTCCGGAGGCTCGGCTATAGTCGGCCACCGGGATACTGGGAGGATCAGATGCGCTGGCTTCGATACGCCGCCGACGGCCGCGAATCATACGGGATCATCGAGGGGAACGAGGTCGTGGAGGTCAAAGGCGACCCGTTCGCGGGCTACGAGCGGACGGCGACCCGCCGCCGGCTCGATGCGGTCAAATTCCGGGTGCCGGTCATCCCGAAGACCTTTTACGCGGCTGGGCTCAACTATGCCGAGCACGTCACCGAGATGGCGAAGAAACGCGGCGAGGAGCCGAACATCCCGCCCAACGCCGATATCGGGTATCGCGCCAACAACGCGCTGATCGCACACGGCGAGAACATCGTGATCCCGAAGGACGCCGGTGAGCTCGTGCAATATGAGGCGGAGCTGGTCGCGGTGATCGGCAAGCAGGCGAAATACCTGTCCGAGAGCGACGCGCTTTCGGTCGTGCTCGGCTGGACCATCGGCAACGACATGAGCGAGCGTACCTGGCAGCGCGGCGACCGTACCCTCTGGCGTGCCAAGAACACCGATACCTTCAAACCGATGGGCCCGTGGATCGAGACCGATTTCGACCTCGACGCGGCCGAGACAATCGTGCGCGTCAACGGCGAGGTGACCGACCGTTTCCGCACCAACCACATGATTCACGGGGTCGCCAAGTTCATCAGCCGGATGTCGCAATACCTGACGCTCTATCCCGGCGACGTCGTGTGGATGGGTACCGAGGGCGCCCCGCGCAACCTGAAGCATGGCGATGTCTGCGAGATCGAGATCACGGGCATCGGCACGCTCTCCAACCCGCTCGTGCGCGAGGGCATGTAACCGCGATGGCCTTGGACCTATTCGATCTGAGCGGCAAGGTCGCGATCGTCACCGGCTCGTCACGCGGCATCGGCCGAGCAATCGCCGAGGGTTTCGCCGAAGCCGGCGCCAAGGTGACGATCTCGGGCCGCAACCAGGCTCCTTGCGACGAGGTCGTCGACGGGATCCGCGCCAAGGGCGGCGAGGCGATGGCGGTGACGGCGCGCATCTCCGATCATGTGCAGCTCGAAAACCTGGTGACCAAGACCCGCGAAGAGTGGGGCCGGGTCGATGTCCTGGTCTGCAACGCCGCCATCAACCCGCATTACGGCTCATTGGCCGACCTGACGGATCAGGCCTTCGAACGGATGATGACGAACAATGTGCTGAGCAATTTGTGGCTGTCGAAGATGGTCGCGCCGGAGATGCGCGAGCGGCGCGAGGGCTCGATCATCTTCATCATCTCGATCGGGGCGCTGAAGGCCTCGACCGTGATCGGCATGTACGGGGTCACCAAGGCCGCCGATTTCGCGCTGTGCCGCAGCCTCGCCGCCGAGTGGGGACCGGACGGAGTGCGGGTCAATTGCATCGCGCCGGGGCTGATCGAGACCGAATTCGCCCGCGCGCTCTATGAGAACCCGGAGCGGCGCGCCGCGCGCGAGGCGGAGACGCCGCTGCGCCGGCTCGGGCAGCCGGTGGACATCGCCGGCACCGCGTTGCTGCTCGCTTCCCCGGCCGGCGCGTTCATCACCGGCACCACCATCGTCGTCGATGGCGGCAGGATGGCGGTTTAATCTATCCGCCGCGAAGATGATTGAAGTTGACGGCCGAATGACCCTGCCGGATCGCAGCAAGATAAAGGTCAAGATCAGCAGTCAGGAGGACAAGCGCGTCGGAAAGCTCATGAAGAATAGCCGCATCAGTTAGCCATAGCATTGGGAAATCAGGTTCCTCGACCGCGGTTGCACTCTCAACATAACGCTCTTGCGCGAGAGCAACGAATGCACGGAATGTCTGAGCAATCTGGATACGAGCCGGTTCTGCAATCTGTCTTAAAAGATTTGAGGTCTCGGTAAGTACGTTGGGTGTCACAATGATGGCTGACATTGGCGCTATGAACTCAACGAGCAGATCGAAATCGCTTTCGTTATAAGCCCGAAGTCTCCTATGCCTTCCTACATAACCGCGATCTGTGTTTCCGGCGATTAGGAGTACCAGTAAATTGGAATCCAGTAGAACAGCCGGCATCGGAGGCTAGCCCACTGGCTCTCGGTTTTTTACGGAGATCATCTTTTTGTCAGAATCCGAAATCCGGACCACCTTGTAGTCACGTTTTCCGGGAAACATTGTTGCAATAGTTCCAGGGGTATCCCAGGGTCGTGAGAAACCGATTGTGACGCACCAAATCCCGGAGTTGTCGTCAAATTCGACCTCCTCAAGACCGAGATTCTTGATTGGTTCGCCAACGAACACCTCAGCCAGGTATTGCTTAGCCAAAGCGACCGCCTCTTTGACATCCATCCTGCATACCCTCTCCGTTCTTAGCGGCATACGCGATCGCGTTAGCATACGAAGCGCGACCAGATCCTAGCCGAATTCATGCGGGAAGATCGGCACAAAGCCTCGTAGCACTATTCTCGGAAATCTTGGTGGATAAGGCATGGCTTTCAATCTGATCGACGGCGACACCGGCGCGGTGCCGATCACGGTTGTAAGCAAGGCCGGTTTCGAGCCTTGGCGGGAGAGGGCGACGGCGCACGAGCGCGACTGGGCCGCGGCGACCGGCTTCTCGGCGGAGCCGGGCAAAGTGGCGCTTTTGCCCAACCATGAAGGGCGGCTCGGCCGGGTTCTGGTCGGCGTGCCCGAAGAGGGAGCGGCGATGTGGGCGCTCGCCGGCCTCTCCGAAACCCTACCGGCCGGCGCCTATCATCTGGAAGCCGTGCCCGAGGGCGGCGATGCATCCCGGCTCGCCTTGGGCTGGGCGCTCGGCACTTATGCGTTCGACCTGTACCGCAAGAGTGAGAAAAAGAAGGACGGCGCAAGGCTGGTCTGGCCGGAGGGCGCCGACCGCGGCCTGGTCGAGCGGCTGGCGAGCGCGATATGCCTTGCCCGCGACCTGATCAACACGCCGGCCTCGGATCTGGGGCCGGCCGAGCTGGCCGAAGCGGCGGA
>C688J18823_10001913_pt1 | contig 12981 bp, 12 predicted proteins | sample HopSoiMetagenom1_FD_18823 | JGI IMG/M metagenome (IMG submission 18823)
CTAGGTCCTGTGGACTCTTGGGATTCTCGAATCGGGTGAGGCGTGATTCAAGGCTGCTTTTGGGGAGGCGGCTTTGGGCGTCATGGATCGGCTTGTGCTCAGGGACGAGCAGTGGGAGCAGATTTCGGGCCTGATCATCGGGCGGCCGGACCAGTGCGGGTCGACCGGGCGCGACAACCGGATGTTCGTGGAGGGCGTGCTGTGGATCGTGCGGACGGGCTCGCCGTGGCGCGATCTGCCCGAGGCGTTCGGCGAGTGGAACAGCGTGTTCCGGCGCTTCAGCCGCTGGAGCCGCAAGGGGGTGTGGCAGCGCCTGTTCGAGGCGATGTCGGACGATCCCGACTTCGAGTACCTGATCATCGATTCGACGATCGTGCGGGCCCACCAGCACGCCAGCGGCGCAAAAGGGGGGCTCGCGATCAGGCGATCGGACGCTCGCGCGGCGGCCTGACCACCAAGATCCACCTCGCCGTGCGAGGGCTCGGCTGCCCGGTCCGCTTCGTGCTCACCGCCGGCCAGGCCGGCGATGCCCCTCAGGCGGCTTGCCTCTTGGAGGATGCGCCGGCCGAGGCGGTCATCGCCGACACCGCCTACGATGCCGATCACATCCGCGCGGCGATCGCCGAGAAGAACGCCGAGGCGGTCATCCCGAGCAGCCCCTCCCGGTCCCGCAAATACCCCCTCGACGCTCATCTCTATGCTCAGCGCCACCTCGTCGAATGCTGCATCTCCAAGCTCAAGCAGTTCCGACGCGTCGCTACCCGCTTCGAGAAGACCGCCCAAAACTACCTCGCCATCGTCACTATCGCCGCCATCGTCCTATGGTTGAGATAAGTGTCCACAGGACCTAGAGCCTCATTCCAACGGAGCCCACCGGCGTCGGTCACTGATGGGCGCAAGAGACTCCGCGAACTGACGCCGGGGCTGGCCCACATCCCCTCGCTCGCGCCTGTCGTTCAACGGTGGAACGCAACCCCGCTCACCGTCGATCTCCTTGCTGACGGTATCGTGGCCCAGATTTAGCAGCTCTGGCGAGACGGTGTGCTGATCCATGACGACGCTGCGCGTTCAGGTCCGATGTAACTGATTCGCCACCTGTTGAACGCCTTTGAGGGCAATTGGGTTTTACTCGCCTGTGCACAGGTCCAAGGCTTCAGGGAATGATCCGTTGGGAGCAGCAAGCTAGCGCCGAGTGGCAGGGGCTCAGCGGTGAGCTGCCTGTCGCCACCGTGATCAAAGACCCGGACGCCGAGCGGGAGCAATGGGTCTGGAAGATCAATGGCCTCAAGCGCCCAAAGGGATGGCGTAAGCCCATCGGGCATCGCACTACATGGCTGGATGCGCGCCGCTCCGCGGACGCGTACTGGGAAAAGTGGCTCGCGGCCGCCTCATTGCGGCCGGACCTCCAGCGGCTCGCGATGCAGAGTCTTCCGCCCGAGGAGCGACCCAAATCACGGCGCCGGAAGAGTACCAGAGCGCGCAATAGGATCGCGCCGCCCTCCTGGCCCGAGCGCCGCGCGACGGGGCTTTCCCACACGCGGGAAGCGGGTCCGCGTTTCGTTCTAGCAATGTACAAATGTGTTTCGGCTTGGCCGCAAGGTAGGTTGTGGATGTGCGAAGTACGTTCCGGCTGATCGTCACCCCCACCGGGTGCCCGCAGCGGCTGACTTTGCCCTGGATGTCGGGGTCGAGCCGCTTCTTGCGATCCTGGAACGGGTTGCACTNACCTATGAACAGGCGCGCCCTGCCCACGCATGATGGCGCCCTGGTAATAAACCCCGCTCGCCGTCAGCTACCTCAGCTGGCGTCGGCCGGCGCGATGCTTATTGCCTGGATCACTAATGGCACAGCGACTTAACCCGTTAGCGACAGCCGCACGGTCCCAACTAGCCCATTCGCAGCCGGGCCATCAACCGCAGACGCGCCTGCGTTCGCCGCAGGGCAGCCTGCGGCGAGTAGTCCGCTCCGGCTACATTTTGAGGCGTCCCAGCTTGGCCGTTAATTGGGAACACCAGCCCTCGTCATGCCGTTTGTTCAACCGCAGACCTTCCTATGGAGAAAAGTCATGACACGGTTGTTTGTAAGTGTGGGCCTTGCATCCGCCCTGACCTGCGCCAGCCTTGGCGCGTGGGCACAAACGAGGTCGAGCGATCGAGCAAGCCAAACTTTTATCACCAAGGCGATCGAGGGCAATCTTGCCGAAGTGCAAATGGGGCAACTCGCGCAGGAAAAGGGAGCTAGTGAAGGGGTGCGCTCGTTCGGGCAAACGCTCCAGCAGGACCACGCCGCTGGCGCGCAGAAGGCGACGGCGGTCGCGACACAACTCGGTGTGAACCCTCCGACGGAACCCAACAAGAACCAAAAGGCGATGCACGCGACCCTCGGCAAGCTCTCGGGTCAGGCCTTCGATCGGAAGTTCGCGAGCGAGATGGTCAAGGATCACAAGAAGGAAATCGCCGAGTACCAAAAGGCTGCGAAGAAGCAGGGCGACCCGGCCGGAGCGTATGCGAGTGAGACTCTCCCAACCCTTCAAAAGCATCTCGAAACTGCGCAGGCACTAACGAAGGCTACGAGCGCCCGTTAGTCACCACGAGCAGAACCGTTGGGCAGCGGCGAGTTCCGCGCACCTCGGGCTTTTTTGCCTCCCCTGGCCTAAGGGCCGGCCCTTTCGCTTCGCCGATCACGTCGTTCCGGCTAAAAAATATGGTTTCAACGCCAACCGAAATCGGCTCGCTCTAGCCGGCCTTTTTTCTTTGTCCTCACCGAGAGCCGCCGTGCCAAGAAGGCTCTGGAGCTTCGCAATCTCTGGCAGAACCGCTAAATTGCCCAGCAACTCCCCCGAGAGCGCGGATATGCGACAACGGGAATTTCTCGGCCTCTGCGGTGGTGCGGCGATTGCATGTCCGGTTGTTTGGGCCCACGAATCGAAGGCGCCGATCCGCATCAGAATGTTGCTGCTTGGCTCCTCGTCGAGCAGCTATGATCGCTCGTTGGTGGAGGCCTTTCGACAGGTTTTGCGGGAGGTCGATAGCCAGCGCGCGACGGGTTCAACGGCAGCACTTGACGCGTGCGGAACTCTCGCAATCCAACTCTATTGATTTAAACCTTGCTTGCTCGGAGGTCCAGTGCCAGTCCGGCGCCTGCCGCGTTTTGCGCTCGCCGCATTGACGGCCGGAGTGCTGCTTGGTCCGTTGCAGGCCGCAGCGCAAAGCACTCTTCTCAACGCCTCCTATGATCCCACGCGGCGCTTCTATGCGGCCGTCAATAAGGCGTTCACGGCGCGCTGGCGCACCGAGCGCGGCGGGAGCGTTCGGGTCTACCAATCGCATGGCGGCTCGGGGGCGCAAGCTCGCGCCATCATCTATGGGCTCGAGGCCGATGTCGTCACGCTCGCGCTCGCGTCGGACATCGATGCCATCGCGAGCCGGAGCGACCTCCTGCCAAAGGATTGGCAGCGCCGCCTCCCGCACAACAGCGCGCCCTACACCTCGACCATCGTCTTCGTGGTTCGCAAAGGAAACCCGAAGGGCGTTCGCGATTGGTCCGACCTGATCAAGCCCGGTATCCAGATCGTCACGCCGAATCCCAAGACGAGTGGCGGAGCGCGCTGGAACTATCTCGCCGCCTGGGGCTACGCTCTCAGGCATAACGGTAAGGACGAGGCTAAGGCCCGCGATTTCATTGCCGCACTGTACCGGAACGCGTCGGTGCTGGACACGGGCGCGCGCGGATCGACAATCACCTTCATCCGGCGCGGCATCGGCGATGTGCTTATCGCATGGGAGAACGAGGCGTTGGTGGCGGCAAACGAGATCACGAAGGGCGAGGTGGAAGTAGTCGTGCCGAGCCTCAGCGTGCTCGCCGAGCCTCCCGTCGCGATCGTAGACAAGGTTGTCGAGCGGCGCGGCACGCGGACCCTTGCGCAAGCCTATCTTGAGTTCCTCTACACGCCGGAGGGGCAGACGCTCGCGGCGGAGCATTATCTCCGCCCATCGACGCCCGACGCCGCCGCCCGCTACGCCGACCGCTTCCCGCAACTCGAGCTTTTGACAATCGCCGATTTCGGCGGCTGGGCGGCGGCCCAGAAGGCGCACTTCGCCGAAGGCGGCGTGTTCGACCAGATCTATCGGCCGGGAAGCTGACGCGATGACCGCGACGGCTCCGCCGCTTGCGCCCGCGTCCATATGGCGCCGGCGCAGGGTCTTGCCGGGCTTCGGCCTGACACTCGGATTCACTCTGAGTTACCTCGCCCTCATCGTGCTGATCCCGTTGCTGGTGCTGTTCATTCAGGCGGCGGGCGTCGGATGGGGAAAAATCTGGGCCGAGCTGTCGAACCCGCGCACGCTCGCGGCCTTCCGCGTCAGCTTCGGCATCGCTTTCATGGCTGCGCTGCTGAACGCGGTGTTCGGCCTTCTCATCGCCTGGGTGCTGGTGCGCTATCGGTTTCCAGGGCGACGCTTCGTCGACGCGCTCATCGACTTGCCGTTCGGGCTGCCGACGGCAGTCGCTGGCATCGCCCTGACCTCGCTCTACGCGTCGACGGGATGGATCGGTCGACCGCTGGCCGCCCTCGATCTCCGCGTGGCCTTCACTCCGGCGGGCATCCTGGTGGCGCTCGTATTCGTCGGCCTACCGTTCGTGGTGCGAACCGTCGAGCCGGTGCTGCGCGACCGGGAGCGCGAGAACGAAGAAGCCGCCGCGCTTCTCGGCGCGAACCGTTTCGATATCCTCGCCCGGGTCATCCTGCCACCGCTGCTACCGGCGGTCCTCACCGGCTTTACGCTCGCGTTCGCCAGAGCGATCGGGGAGTACGGTTCCGTGATCTTCATCGCCGGCAACATGCCGGGATATACCGAGATCATGCCGCTGCTCATCGTCATCAAGCTCGAGCAGTTCGATTACGCCGGCGCGACCGTCATAGCCGCGCTGATGCTGATCGCCTCGTTCATTCTCCTGTTCGCGATCAATCTGCTGCAGGCGTGGGCGCGGAGGCGGCAAGGTGACTGAGATCGCAACCACCGCTCAAGCTCCCCCACCGGTGCGCCTGCCCCTCACCGAGGCCGCCCATATCCGCGTGGCGCTGATCGGGCTTGCGCTCTCGTTCCTAGCTTTTTTCCTGGTGCTGCCGCTGATCGTCGTGTTTGTCGAGGCTTTCCGCGAGGGAGTGCGCGTCTATTTAGCCGCGCTGTCGGAGCCGGAGGCTCGTGCCGCCATCCGCCTGACCGTCCTCACCGCCGCGATTTGCGTGCCGTTGAACACCGCGTTCGGCCTTGCGGCCGCGTGGTCGATCACGAAGTTCCAGTTTCGCGGCAAGAGCCTTCTTTTGACGCTTATCGACGTGCCGTTCTCGGTCTCCCCCGTTGTCGCCGGTCTCGTCTATGTGCTTCTCTTCGGCCTGCAGGGCCTCTTCGGCGCGTGGCTGACCGCCCACGGCATCAAGATCATCTTCGCGGTTCCCGGCATCGCGCTCGCGACCCTGTTCGTGACGCTGCCCTTCGTCGCCCGCGAGCTCATTCCGCTGATGGACAGCCAGCGCACGACGCAGGAGGAGGCGGCGGTCGTGCTCGGCGCTAACGGCCGCCAGATTTTTTGGCGAGTGACCCTTCCCAACATCAAATGGGGCCTGCTCTATGGTGTGCTCCTGTGCAACGGCCGCGCGATCGGCGAGTTCGGCGCCGTCGCCGTGGTTTCGGGCCATATCATCGGGCTCACCAACACGATGCCGCTGCACATCGAAGTGCTCTACAATGACTACGCCTTCGCCGCCGCCTTCGCCGTGGCCTCGCTGCTGACGCTCATGGCGCTCGTGACGCTCGCGATCAAGACCGTGCTCGAGTGGCGCCTCGGGTCTGCGGCCGGCGCGGCGCGAGTGCATTGAAGGCGTGCCGGTGCGCATCGCGATTGAGCAGCTCACTAAGCACTTCGAGGCGACGCTGGTGCTCGATCGCGTCAACCTCGAGATTGGCGAGCGCGAGTTCATCGGCCTGCTCGGCCCCTCCGGCTCGGGCAAGACCACGCTGCTGCGGATCCTCGCCGGCCTTGAATTCGCGGATGAGGGCCGGGTGCTCTTCGACGGCAAGGAGGCGCAGGCCCTGCCCATCGCCGACCGCCAGGTCGGGATGGTGTTCCAGCACTACGCGCTCTTCGGGCATATGACCGTTTTCAACAACGTCGCTTTTGGCCTGAAGGTCCGCTCGCGCAAGAGCCGGCCGAAGGGCAAGGAGATCGCCGAACGCGTCGAGCGCCTGCTGCATCTCGTCCAACTCGACGGACTCGGCGAGCGTTTTCCGGCGCAGCTCTCGGGCGGGCAGCGCCAGCGCGTCGCGCTTGCTCGGGCGCTTGCGACCGAGCCCAAGGTGCTGCTGCTCGATGAACCTTTCGGCGCGCTCGACGCCAAGGTCAGGGTCGAGCTGCGCCGCTGGCTGCGCGACCTGCACGATTCGACTGGTCTCACTACCATCTTCGTGACCCACGATCAGGAGGAGGCGCTGGCGCTCGCCGATCGCGTCGCCGTCATGGCCACCGGGCGTATCGAGCAGGTCGGCACGCCGACCGAGGTCTATGAAGGACCGCAAAGCCCCTTTGTCTACGACTTCCTCGGCCGCACCAACGCCTTCGACTGCGCGATCGAGCGGGGCCGGGCGCGCCTGGGCGACAAGGAGTTCCCCGTCAACGGCCTCGCTGACGGGCCGGCGATCGCCTTCGTGCGCCCGCACGACGTCGTGCTCTGCCTCCCTGACAATTCGGAGCCGAGCGAGGATGCCAAGCTGCCGGACGCAGCGACTGTCCGGCTCGTCACGGCGCTCGGGCCGAAGGCCTGGGTCGAGCTCTCCTATGACAGCCAGGTCGTCGCGGCTGAAATTACCCGCGATGCCCTAGCAAAACTTGGTATGAGACCCGGCAGCCGTTGCACCCTTCAGCTGAGGCTGCCGTGCTTTTTCGCGAGGCGGTAGCTGGACAGGGTCAGCCTTGGTGCACCCTCCGGCGAGAAAGCCGCTGGAATTCGCCTTTCATCCCGGCGCGAGGCCTAAACGTGCGCGTCCCGGGAGCCCTGAGTCGGACACCCTCGCGCAGTGTCTCCCGATCGCGCTCCTAGAGCGCGCTCCGCAGCGCATGGGCAAAGAAAAGGGCGGCCGAAGCCGCCCTCTGAGTTACAAGGGGAACAAACAGCCGTAACGCTGGCCGCTCCGCCGAGATCAAGCTCAACGCTCCCGGACGGATAGCGGCTAGTAGCAGGCCCGAATGATCGTGAAATTCACATGGTTGAACTTGGCCATGACCTTAACCGCAGAAAAGAACCAGCCATGCTTTTCTTTTCGGCGAGCCTGGGGTCGACCGAGGCCGGCCCGTCGAACTGTAGAACGGAGCCAGACGAGTCCGCACGCCGCCAACATCGACAAAGCCGTCGATCGCGCGCAGCATATGGCACGCGAAAGACGGAGCGACGGTGTATGCCCATCACTGAAGGCCATCGACAAACGGGCGTTATGGCGAAGGTAGCCCGGTCTACGTCCAGTTCGCGTCGTGCGCGGTCGCTTTGCCCCCTTCCGGCTCCAGGAGTGGAGCAGGTGCGATCGCCGGTAGCGCTTCCGAGTGGGCACGCTAAAGCCGCGATAGCGCTGAGCCGCCGCAATCCTGACCGGTCAAAACTGCCGCGAGGACAGCGGTGGAAGGAGCGTCGGCTACCTAAGGTGTGCTGGGGTCGTAAGCTTCCCCGGACGGAGGCGGTCATCCCTACGTCACCAACGAGAAAGCTCACCTGATTCGTGGGTGGGCGAAGTCACCCGGATTATCCTCGGGCCGGACCGTCTCAAGCCCCAGGGCGTCAATGACCTCGGCCGGCCGGCCAATCTGATGCTGGTGATGATCTGGCGGAGCGTTCCGCGTCTTTCCCGAGAAGCTCAAGGGCGGCGCCGCAAGGCGGTAGTCGCGAAGCTTGTCGACCAGGGCTCCTGGAGGAGATCCGGGTGAAGCGCGCCGAGCCGCACTGGCGAAGCACCCCGCGCGCTCCCGCTAATTCCTCGCAGTGCTCGATTCGAGGGCGTGAAGATCAGTGATGCGGCGGGCGTCCTGCTAACTTCGGTCGCGCTCGACGATCCCGCTCTAGACCATCGCGCCCAGCCTCCTCGGCCTGGGCTCGCTTCTGGTCACTGAGCTTCTTCAAGATTTGGCACGTGTTGGCGGACGCGCTCCCGCGCCTCCTTGTCATGATCGGTCATCGCAGCCTCCTCTCCCAACGCTGGTGAGGACTGCCAAGGAGCACTCATCAAAGGCGGAGACCTACGTAGGCTGGGCGAGCCGCCACTGGCCAAGGGGAATTACGTGCGGAGCCCCTTTTGACCCCTTATCGGCGATCTCTAATACCAACCATCCCGTCGGCTAGGCTTGCGCCACACGGGCGAGGGGCGTACTCGCTCGCGGCTCCGAGACATCTCTGGCCTCGCCTGCCGGTGCCAGGTTCGACGAGCGCGTTGGCGGTGGCGACGATAATGGCGCCGGTGCCGATGATGTCGGTGGTGCCGATGACGTCGGCGACGGCCTCTGCGCCGTCTTCGTCGCACGTAATCCAGCTTGAGCCCAGTGAGGTCGTTTTCAGAGATTGGCTCTGTGGGCACCTCTTCCGGCGGAGGAGTGATCGCCAGCGAAGTCGAGCCCCCAACGTCCAGACTGAGGGTGGCGACGGCGCAAACGAGCCCGGCCAGAAAATCTCTTCGGTTCATCTGCTCCTACTTGGTTGGGGGAGCGGATCGCCTCGGCAGCTTCCGGAGAACGACCGTCACCGTCACTCGACGAGTTAAAGCGCTCCCTAGCTCGCCTCGGTCAAAGTTATCGTAGTTGATTTTGGGCGGCCAGCCCAGGGCTGACGCCGACCGGCAGCGACGGGACCGCGGTGGTGAGAGCGGGGTCTCCTCATCGGCCGTTTGAGAATGGACAGCTTGATCGAGCTGCCTCAAGCGGGCGCATCGGTGTGTATGGAGGGGCGCCGGCCATGACCCCGGCGCGTTGGGTGGGTAGGAGTCGTGAGAACGGTAACGGGCGGGCAGACCATATTGAAGGACGCGCAGCAGGAACAGCCGGACAGCGTTCGAGCAGCGGTTTTGCCAACCAAGCGGTGATCGGCAGTGTGCTCGCCGGCAAAACGGTTGCAGTGGTTCGCCGTTGGACCGTCATCAATGGGTGCTTAATCGGGTAGGCCCATCATTTGGAAAAGGCCGAGGAGCTGCTCCGACATGGGTATGTTGAGGCGCTGTCCGTTGGGCAGGCGCTTGATAAACCACTTCTCGTAGATCCAGCGGATCTCGCGCGATTGCGCTAGCCGGTTGAAGGTCCCGGTCACGACCGCCGCGAAGGCGGGATCGTTCTTGCGGAACATGATGCCGTACGGCTCGTAGGACAGGTTCTCGCTCAGAACATGGTAGTCGGCGCCCTCGCGACCGGCCCCAGCGATCAAGCCGTAGAGCAGGATGTCGTCGAGGGCGAGGGCGTCGGCCCGGCCGTCCTTGACCATTTGGAAAGAATCGGCGTGGTCGTGGCCCTCGACCAGCTCGGCCGACATTTTCAGCTGCGCGAATAGTGCCCGCATGGCATCAGCGTTGGTGGTCCCGGCCGTGACGGCAACCTTACGGCCGCCGAGATCGCGGTAGGATCTGATCTGTGAGCCCCGCCGCACCAGGAGTTTGGTCGCGCTGATGTAGTCGATCGGCGAGAAGTCGAAGTGCGAGCGGCGCTCGAGGTTCGCCGTCGTCGATCCGCATTCGAGGTCGACCTCTCCCGAGGACACGGCGGCGAAGCGGTTCTCGGACGTGACGGGCTGGTACTTGATGGTGAGGTCCGAGCGCCCGAGCTCGCGAGCGATGTCGTCGACGATCTCGAGGCAGATGTCGATGGCGTAGCCGACGGGCCGCTTAGCCTCCGTCAAAAAAGAGAACGGGATCGAGCTCTCGCGATAACCGATGGTTACCGCCGCCGTGTTGTCCACCTTCTTGAGGGTGCCGGTCAGCTCGCCTTCGGTTCGCGCGGCTGCGGGTCCTGCGGAGGCCGACAGGCAGAGCAGAGCCCCGACCACGAGCCCGAAGGGTGCAACACAGCGCGTCATACAGCCTCCCGCTCGGGCCCCGCGATCACTCGGCCGCAGCCGGGACCGGGTCGAGATCGCGGTCGAGTCGCTGGTCAGTCGTGCGCAGCTGGCCTTCCCACTTGGCAACCGCGACGGTCGCGACGCTGTTGCCCAGCACGTTCGTCGCCGAGCGGCCCATGTCCAGGAACTGGTCGATGCCGATGATGAGCAAGAGGCCCGCCTCCGGGATATTGAAGGTCGACAGCGTCGCCGAGATCACGACCAGCGAGGCCCTCGGCACGCCGGCCATGCCCTTCGACGTCACCATGAGGAGAAGCAGCATGGTTAGCTGCTGCCCGATCGTCAGCTCGACGTTGTAGGCCTGCGCGATGAACAGCGTCGCGAAGGTACAGTACATCATTGAGCCATCGAGGTTGAACGAGTACCCCATCGGCAGGACGAAGCTGGTGATCCGGTTCGGCACCCCGAACCGCTCCAGCTGCTCGAGGGTTTTGGGGTACGCCGCCTCGCTCGAGGCGGTCGAGAACGCCAGGGCGAACGGCTCCTTAATGAGGTTCAGCAGGTGCCGCATGGCCCCGCCCACTAGGGCGAACCCGGCGAGCGCCAGAAGAAGCCAAAGCATGGCGAGGCTGAAATAGAACTCCAGCATGAACTTGCCGTAGGTGACGAGCACCCCGATGCCCTGTGTCGTGATAGTGGCGGCGATCGCCGCGAAAACAGCAATCGGCGCGAACTTCATCACGTAGCCGGTAATACGCAGCATAACGTCGGCAACCTGCTCGACCGATTTGGTCAGCGTTTGACCCTTTTCGCCGATGGCCGCCAGAGCCACGCCAAAGAAAATCGCGAACACTACGATCTGCAGGATTTCGTTGTTGGCCATCGCCTCGACGGCGCTCTTAGGGACGAGGTGGGTCACGAACTCCTTCAGGGACAAGGAGGTCGCCTTGACGTTGGTCGAGGCTCCGACATCAGGAAGCGGCAGGTTGAGCGCCTCTCCTGGACGAAGGATATTGACCATGAGCAAGCCGAGGAGGAGCGAGATCAGGGAGGCGCCGACGAACCACGCCATCGCCTTGGCGCCGATGCGGCCGACCGAGGCGGTGTCGCCCATATGGGCGATGCCGACCACGAGGGTCGAGAAAACCAGCGGCGCGATAATCATTTTGATCAGGCGCAGGAAGATGTCGCTGATCAAGCTGATATAGCCGGAAATGGACTTGGCGGTCTGGGGGTCCGGCCAGAGCATGTTGCAGGCGTAGCCGACCGCGATGCCGCCGAGCATGCCGATGAAGATGAAGGTCGTGAGCTTGGATCGCATCACCCAAGTCCTCCCTGACCCGAAGCCTCGGTTCCACGCGGCTATAAGTCAATGGTAGGAACGCTGCCCGCCTGCTGGAGCGTGCGCGCGACCTACCGGACACACTACGCAGCCCAAGATAGCGTTGAGAGCAGCCATAGTCTCATTGTCGAGGTGCCTTTATTTGCGGAAATCGCTCTTAGGGTTGATTTGCGGACGACAGGCGCGAGTAAGTAGCTGGGAAAGAAGCTAAGATCGTCTCGGAGAATGGCTAGTTCGGAAGCCGAAACCTGTCCATCGGTCGCGAACACGACACCGACGTTAAACTCAGCCGATCGGCGGAGGGCGCGGTAGACGCCTCCGGGGTCAATGCCGACCACGTTTCCATAGGCAAACTGGAACCCGTATGCCTGCTCAAGAGGCTTCAGGCCGTCAGCACGGGTTACGAACTCGACCATGGAAGCCAACACTTTATGCCACCTTGGCCAAGTTATCCGCACCAAACGACAATTGAGCTCAGGCTTGAGCGGGGTCGGAGAAGGTCGACCCCGAGGATGTCACCGTCAGCGTAAGGGTCACCGACGCGGGACAATGGAACGAGTCGATCTCGCTCGTGAAGGGCGTGATGCGGTACGACTGGCGCGGCGCCCCTGGCGTCGCAGTGCAGGTTCGAACGCCAACGAGCACCCTTGGCGTCCGGGGTTAAGTCGGAAGGAGATATCCGCGCCAGAGCGGCATGCTCCGCGAGGTCCTTCAGGTTCTGCGATCCGAGTACGCTTTCGCGCTGATCACGGCATCGCTCGCCGTTCTGCTCGCCGTGATCGCCTTCGAGCTCGTCGGCTTTCTCGGGCTCGCCATGGTCGGCCTGCTGACGTTGCTCGTCTGCGCCATCTCTGCCGCCGCCGCACTCGGCTAGAGAGGGAGGTCCTTTCATGGGCTCACATGCGCGGCCTGCTTCTCCGCCGCTGCGCTTCTGCGAAGAACATCAAGGCAATGGCAGCCGCGGTGCCACACGCGACTAGCAAAGCCGCTTCAACGACGCTCATCGCGACCCCCACAACATTCCCGAGATGGGCTTGAGGCCGAAGTGATCGATTCGCAAGAGCAAAGCCGCGACGATGCAGATAGCAATTCGGCGTTAGTCTTAACGTAGTAAACTTTACGCATTTGCCTCGGGGACCACACCTCCCAGCCGCGGCTTAGCCTCTGCTTAACGCGGCGTGGGGAATCGTCGGCTCGCGCATTGTGAACAGGAGCCACCCCCATGGACTTCTTCGCCCTTAGCCTCGGCAAGGCCCTATGCGACGCCTCGACGGCGATCGTCTACGCGGCGCGGTGTTCGGACCCATCAGCCATGCGCCCGATAGGATACGTTTTGCTACTCCTTCTTGCTGTCGCGCTCGCGTTCAGTGCGAGCCGGCTTGGGGCGCAGCGCTAAAACCACCCAGGATCTCTCACGGACTCCACCGCGAAGGTCTCAAAGCGCCGGGAACACAATGGGGACTTTGGTGGTGGCCCGCTTGACCGCGCGCGTGCGCGGCGTCCGCAACTTGCGGACCGTGCCAGTGAGACGCAAGCATTGATTTAGGTTGAAATTGCCCGG
>C688J18823_10001915_pt1 | contig 12977 bp, 11 predicted proteins | sample HopSoiMetagenom1_FD_18823 | JGI IMG/M metagenome (IMG submission 18823)
GGGCCATTCGCCGCTGACTGGAAGAAAGGGGCTTCCGGAACGCGGGGGTAGCCAATCGATACACTCGCTAGACTAAGCTACTACCAGCATCTTCGCTCCTGCCTCCACCGCCGCTCCTTCCACGGCGTGCAACTCCGTCACCTTCCCCGCCTTGGGGCTCTTTAGCTCGTTTTCCATCTTCATTGCTTCCACTACGACGAGACCCTGTCCCTCCTCGACCTCGTCCCCCACCTTGACCAGCACCCGTACCACCTTCCCCGGCATGGGTGCGTCGATGCGCTGTGGGCCTTCCAGGCTGAACTTCCCTGAGGCGCGGCGCATGCGCAGCTTGCGCTCGTCGAGGATCTCCAGGTCGACCACGCTCTCGTTGACCAGCACCGCCAGCTTGCCGTCCTTGCGCGGCTCGATGTCGCAGCGGTAGCTGCGCGTTCCGACGATCAGGCTGATCGCCGCGCCCTGGAGGTGCACGGCGTCCAGGTCGAACGCCTTCCCCCCGATGGTGACGCGGTATCCGCCTTCGCGCGGCGCCACGTCGACCGAGCGCTCCTCGCCGCCGACGAAGGCCGTGTACCTCATCGAGACCTCCGCAGCGCCGCGAGCCGTCCCGCCCGCGCCCATGCCGACTCCTGGGCCGCCGCCGCCGCCGGCCGCCGCAAGGCCGCGCGCTGGTCCTGCTCCAGCTGCCAGATGGCGGCGGCGGCGAGGGCGATCTCTTCCTCGGCCTGCTCCGGCGCGAGCAGCCGCTCCTGCCCGCGCGCGAGCAGCCCGGTGTCATAGTCGCCCTTGCGGAACTCCTCCAAATCGAGCACGCGCTTGAGGTACGCCGTGTTGGTGATGATGCCCTTCACCACCGTCTCGCCCAGCGCGCGACGCAGCCGCGCGATGGCCTGATCGCGGGTGCGCGCCCAGACCGCCAGCTTGCCGATCATCGGATCGTAGTAGCGCGGCACTTCGCTGCCGCTCTCCACCCCGCAGTCGTTGCGCACGCCCGGCCCCTGCGCCAGCCGCAATTCCAGGATCTGCCCGGGGCTGGGCAGGAAGTTCCTCGCCGGGTCCTCGGCGTAGAGGCGCGCCTCGATGGCGTGCCCGCGCAGGTTGGCGAGCACGTCCTCCTGCGTCCAGGGCAGCCGCGCGCCCGCGGCGATCTCGATCTGCCACCGCACCAGATCGAGGCCGGTGCAGAGCTCGGTGATGGGGTGCTCTACTTGCAGGCGGGTATTCATTTCGAGGAAGTAGAAGCTGCGGGTGTTGCCGTCGACCAGGAACTCGCAGGTCCCCGCGCCCACGTACTTCACCGCCCGCGCCGCGTTCACCGCCACCTTCCCCATCTCCGCGCGCAGCTCCGGCGTGACGATGGCGGAGGGGGTCTCCTCGATGACTTTCTGGTGCCGGCGCTGCACGCTGCACTCGCGCTCGCCCAGCCAGATGCAGTTGCCGTGGGTATCGGCGAAGACCTGGATCTCCACGTGCCGCGGCCGCGCGATGGCTTTTTCGATGTAGACCCGCGCGTCGCCGAATGCGCCCATCGCCTCGCGCTGCGCGGTGGCCAGCGCGGAGTCGAACTCGCGCGGTTCGGCCACCAGCCGCATGCCCTTGCCGCCGCCACCCGCGGCGGCCTTGAGCATGATGGGGTATCCGATGGACAGCGCGTAGTCCTTGGCCGCCGCCTCGCCGCCCTGCGGGATGGGTTCCTTGAGGCCCGGCACCACCGGAACGCCCGCCTCGATCACCTTCCGACGGGCGCGCGTCTTCTCTCCCATCTCCTCCATCGCCGAAGGGGGCGGCCCGATGAAGGTGATGCCGGCGGCGGCGCAGGCGCGCGCGAACTGCGCGTTCTCGGAGAGGAAGCCGTAGCCGGGATGGACGGCGTCGGCGCCCGTCTTGCGGCAGGCGGCGATCACGTTTTCGATCACCAGATAGCTCTCGCGCGAGGCGGGCGGCCCCACCCGCACCGCCTCGTCGCAGGAGCGGACGTGGAGCGCGGCGCGGTCGGCGTCGCTGTAGATGGCGACGGTGCGGATGCCCATCTCGTGGCAGGTGCGGGCCACGCGCAGCGCAATCTCGCCGCGGTTGGCGATGAGGATTTTGCGGATGCTCACGGCGCGGCACCCTAGCAGAATCGCGGCGGCGTCCCCACCGCGTCCGGCGGAACCAGCCCCCTTACGGAACCTTGCGGTACTTGCGCAGCAGCGCCGTCTGGCGGCTTTGCAGCGGCAGCTGCCTGCCCGCGATCCAGATCGCCACCGGTTGGCTGGAGACTTCCAGCGGATCTCCGTCCCAGAGCACCACGTCTCCGCGCGCGCCCTCGGCGATGCGGCCGCCGTCCAGGCCGAAGGCGTCGGCCACGTTGGAGGTGATGGCCCGCATGGCCTCGTCCCAGGGCAGGCCGAAGGCCACCGCGTTGCCGGCCTCTTGCCGCAGCGTGCGGGCGAAATGGGCGCTCTGCTCCGGCGCGATCATCACCTTCACGCCGGCTGCCGCCAGCAGGGCGGCGTTGTCGGAGCGCGATGCCAAGGCGTCGAACGTCTCGGGCAGATCCTGCGTCGCGGTGAGGATCACCGGCGTCTTCGCGGCGGCGAGCTCGTTCGCCATCAGCCAGCCCTCGGCAACGCCGGAGAGGATCACGCGCGCGCCGTACTCCTTGCCGATGGCGATGGCCGCGCGCAGATCGCTGGTCCGGTCGGCGTGGATCAAGAGCGGCAGCTTTCCCTGCAGCACCGGCTGCATGGCCGCGAGATCGGCGCGCGAGCCGGTGAGGAGCCGCATGCGGTTCTGGTCGAAGTCCTTCTGGCGGCGGCCGTACTCGCGCGCGTCGTCGAGCAGCTCGCGCAGCAGCGCGATCGAGTACCCGCGCGGCGCGGAGGTGGCCTCCTTCGCTTCCAGGCCGAGCCGCACCTGGACGGCGAGCGGCGTTCGCAAGATGGAGCCGTCCATGCTGAACCAGAGCGCCTGTCCGGAGACCACGCCGCCTCCAGGCGAGGTGACGGCGCTGGTGACGCCGCCGCCGCCCGCCACCGGCAGCAGCTCGGAGAGCGGGTTGACGCTGTCCGCCGCGCGCATCGCCGCGTGGACGGGCCGCTCCACCCGCTCCGCCGGCGCACCCGGCGGCCGACGCGTCGAGCCGATGTCGTTGGCGCTCTCCTCCTGCGAGACCTCCACCAGCCCGAGCTGTCCGTAGGGCAAGATGAACCCCGGCGTCAGGATCCGGCCGCGGGTGTCGATCACGCGACAACCGGGGATGGGTGTGAGCGAGATCTTCCCCTCGCGCAGCGTCACGGTAACCGGCTTGCCGTCGAGGCCGACGGCGCCGCGGATGTCGGTGCACGGCGCGTCCTCCACGGCCAGCGGCTGGGGCGTGGTCGAGGGCAGCTCCGGCATCCGCCCCGGATGCGGCGTCTGCAGCGCCGCCGTGCGCAGCGGCTCGCCCAGCTCGAAGTCGCTGGGCACGGTAGCGCCGGTCCGCGCGTCGTAGGTGATCACGCCGTCGGCCCAGACGCGCTGGGCGCGGGCGTACACGGAAAACGGGGTGCGGTCCCACAGCACCACGTCGGCCATCTTTCCCGGCTCGAGCGAGCCGGTGCGGTCATCCACGCCCATCGCCCAGGCCGGGTTCAGGGTCAGCCAGCGGATGGCCTGCTCGTCCCTGACGTGGATGCCCACTCCGCGCGCCGCCGCCATGGCCTTGCCGGCCTCCTGGTTCAGCCGCTGGATGCCCTGCTCCGAGTCGGAGTGCACCATGGCGCGCACGCCGGCCTCCTCCAGCAAGGCAAGATTTTGCGGAATGCCGTCCCACATCTCCATCTTGCCGCCCCACCAGTCGGCCCAGGTGGCGATGCCCACGCCCTCCTTGGCCAGCACGTCGCGCAGCTTGTAGGCCTCCACCGCGTGGTGGAAGGCGCGGATGTGGAAGCCGAACTCGCGCGCGACGTCCATCATCAGCTGCATCTCGTCGGCGCGGTAGCAATGGTTCTGCACCAGGATCTCGCCCTTCATCGCCGCGACCAGCGTCTCGTTGCGCAGGTCGCGCGCGGGCGGCTCGCCCTGCTGCTTCTCCTTCCAGCGCTCCTGCTTGCGCTCATAGTCCTTGGCCGCGGCGAAGGCTTTGCGAAATTCGGCGATGTCGCCCATGCGCGTCGAGGGCGCCCGGTGCTGCTGGCGGCCGTAGACGCGCTTGGGGTTCTCGCCGCAGGCCATCTTCAGCGCGTCCTTGGCCCCGGGGAAGCGCATCTCGTCGGCGGTGCGGCCGAAGTGCAGCTTCACCGGAAAACCGCGGCCGCCGATCAGGTTGGCGCTGCCGGGCAGGATCAGGAGCGAGGTGATTCCGCCGGCGGCCGCGCGGCGCAAGCCGGGGTCCTGCGGCCAGAAGCCGTCCTTCGCGTTCACCTCGGCGGTGATGGGGTTGGTGGCCTCGTTGCCGTCGGAGTTGCCCTGCGTCTGCGGGGACGGATAGACGCCCAGGTGCGAGTGCGCGTCGATGATGCCCGGCGTCACCACCATCCCCTTGGCGTCGATCTCCTCGGCGCCGGGCGGCGTCTGCACGCTGCCGTCGGGGCCGGCGGCGATGATCTTGCCTTGCGCGAAGGCCACCGCGCCGTCCTCGATGGCTGGCCCTGCGGCGGTGAGGACCCGGGCGTGGCGTAGGACGACCGCGCGCTGCTGCACCCAGGTGCGCGTGGGCAGGACGGGGGCCTGGGTCTCCTCGGCGGCGGTCTTGTGCGGGACCTGGGCGGAGGACGAGGAGCAGGCGATGGCGAGGGCGATGGTTGGGACCGCAAGGATTCGCATGGCGGCGCACTTTGCTTCAGGCAGGCGCCCGGATGCAACGCGTTTACAACAGGCCCAGGGAAAGCGCCTTGAGGACCGCGCGGGTGCGGTCGCGAACCCACAGCTTGGCCAGGATGGCGGCGACGTGGTTCTTGACGGTCCGTTCCGCCACGCCGAGCGCCGCGCCGATCTCGCGGTTGGAATATCCGCCGGCCAGGAGCCGCAGCACCTCCAGCTCGCGCCCGGTGAGCGCCTCCGCGGCCTCGTCCCGCGGCGGGGTCTGCAGCGCGGAGAGCCCGCGTACCACCGCGTCGCCCACCGCGGGCTTGAACCACGTCTCCCCTGATGCAACCGCGCGGATGGCGTCGCCCAGCTCGCGCGGAGAGGCGTCCTTGAGCAGGTACCCCCGCGCGCCGGCGCGGACGGCGGCGAGGAAGGCGTCGGCGTCGTCGAAGGTGGTGAGCACCAGGCAGGGCGGCGGGTCGGGCTCGGCGCGCAGGGCGGTGAGGACCGCGATGCCGTCGAGGCGTGGCATGCGGATGTCCAGCAGCACCACGTCCGGCCGCGTCCGTCTCGTAAGCTCCAGCGCCTCCACGCCGTCGCGGGCCTCGGCGGCGACCTCGACGCCCTCGTCCAGCTCGAGGACGCGGCGCAGCCCCTCGCGCACCAGCGTCTCGTTCTCGACCAGCGCCACGCGGATCATGCGCCGCTCCGCAGCGGTACGCGGGCGCGCAGCCCGAAGCCGCGGCCCTCCGCAGTCTCGATGGCCAGCGTCCCGCCGGCGCTCTCCAGCCGCTCGCGCATGCCGCGAAGGCCGTTCCCATCGTGCACCGCGCCGGCGCCGCGCCCGTCGTCTCGGGCGTGCAGCTCGAGGACCCCATCGTGCTGTTGAAGGTCGATCCAGAGATTCTCGGCGCCCGCGTGGCGGGCCGCGTTGGTGGCGATCTCCTGCGCGCAGCGCAGCACCGCCAGCGCGCAGCGGGGATCGCGCACAGCCAGCGAGTCCGGCGCGGTCACGTGGACCCGCGGCACCGGCAGCTCGTCCGCCAGCGTGCGCAGCGCCTTGCCCAGATCGAGTCGGTCGGGATCGCGCAGCTCCGCAACCGCCGCGCGCAGCTCGCCGAGCAGGCCCCGCCCCAGCTCGCGCGCCGCGGCGAGGGCGTCGGGCCGCCGGTCCGCGACCTCTAGATTGAGCCGCAGCGCGGTGAGGTGGTGCCCGAGGCGGTCGTGCAGCTCGCGGGAGATGCGAAGCCGCTCCGCCAGCCGCTCGTTCTCCAGGCGCAGCGCCTGCGCCTGCGCGAGCCGCCACATCCCTTCGGCGGCGAAGTAGGCCAGCACCTGGAAGCCGACATACCCCGGAACGATCAGCGCGGCGGCGTTGACGCTCCAGTGCACGGCCACCGCGGCGAAGAGCGCCGCGCTCTGCGCCGCGACGACGGTGAGCCCGGCCCTCCGCGAGGTGCGCCCTCCCAACTGCAGCGCCACCAGGACGAGCAGGGCGCCCTCGAAGCCGTCGCAGAGCGTGAGCACCAGCGCGATCACCGCGGCGGTCTGCAGCGGCAGCCAGCGAAGGCGTCGGGTGCGCAGCGCGAGCAGCAGCGCGCCTCCGAATCCCAGCCAGGCGAAGAGCCATCCCGCGAAGCGCCAGGGATGGACCACGCCACGCACGAGGATGGGCACGGCCACCATCAACCAGACGGAGGCGCCGCCGATGGCCAGCAACCTGCGCAGTTCCCGTGGCATGTGACCAGCATACGCCGTCCGTCCGTGCAGGGGATGGGCCGGAAGGACCAGGCCAGTTCAGGCGCCAAGGGACGATGTGCCCGGGCCGCGCGGCGCGTAGGCATGCGGGCAAGGAGGAATTTCCCATGATCGCAGCCCTCGCAGTGATTGCCGCAGCCGACGCAGCGTCCTTCCTGATTGCAGTGCGCGCGCAGGATCTCAAATCGGTGGAGCAGATGCTCGCCAAGGACCCCGAGCTCGCCTCCGCGAAAGACGAAAAAGGATCGGCGGTCTCGGCCGCCTTGGGTGCGCGCCGCGGGAAGGAGGGGTTCGTGCCTCGGCGCGAGAACGCGCTGCTGGCGGCCATCGTGCAGCGCCATCCGCAGCTCTCGCCGTTCGAAGTGTTCGCGCTGGGGACGGTGGAGCAGGTGCGCGCGCAGCTCGCGGCGGACAAGGAAACCGTGCGGCAGCGGTCGAGCTCGGGGTGGACCCCGCTGCACTACGCGGCCTTCGCGGACAACGCGGCGGCGGCAGCGGTGTTGATCGCCGCGGGGGCCGAGGTGGACGCGCGGGCGAAGAACAAGTTCGACAACACGCCGCTGCAAGTGGCGATGCTCACGCTCTCGGTGGAGACGGCCAGGGTGCTGCTGGCGCACGGGGCGGACGTGAACGCGCGCCAGTCGGAGGGGGTGACCGCGTTGCACGAAGCGGCGTTCGCGGGAGACGTGGGCGCGATCCAGGTACTGCTGGCAGCGGGTGCGGACCCCGGCATCGCGATGCCCGACGGAAAGAAGGCGATCGACTTCGCGCGGGAGCACAAGCACCTGGAGGCGGCGCGCGCGCTCGAAGGGGCACGGTGACGTGCACAAGCATCTGCACTCAATCCGCCCCGCCGGCGCCGACCCTCGGCCGCTCTGCCCGATAGCGCAGCGGGTCGGCCGGCTGTCCCGCCAAATCCAGTTGATAGTGCAGGTGCGGCCCCGTCGTCCGGCCGGTATTCCCGGACCGCGCGATGACCTGCCCCTTCTCGACGCGCTGCCCGTCCCGCACCAGCACCGAGTCGTTGTGGCAGTACATGGTGGAGACGCCGCGGCCGTGGTCGAGCACCACGATGCGGCCGTTGACGCCGTCGCTGCTCGCGCGGCGGACGACGCCGGCGGCTGCCGCGCGGACCGATGTGCCGGGCGCCGCGCCCAGGTCGACGCCCGCGTGGAGGCGGCTGCCGCCGAGGATGGGGTGCTCGCGGACGCCGAAGGGCGAGGTGACGCGGATGGTCTCGTTCACGGGCCAGCCCAGCGCGTAGGCTCCTCCCAGCATCATGGCCTGCGCCGCGCGCGCCACGCAGGCCTCGGAGTGCGGCGGCAGCGCGCGCGCCAGATCCTCCAGCCGCTGCGAGGCCGCCTCGTCCACGGCATAGCGCGCCGATTCCTCGCCGCAGAAGAGCGCCAGCGTGGCCGCGTCGTCCGAGCCGAGCTTCTGCGCCAGCGCGCGCAGCCGCGGCGCCGTCTCGGTGTGGTTCCATCCCAGCACGGCGCCCGCGCCGTAGGCCAGGGCCTGCTGCGGCGGGACGGGCCCGGCCAGCGGCGGCGGCTGCACGCGGGGAGGAACCAGCGTCCCCGCCCCGAAGTACGCCAGCAAGGGACGCGCGGTGCTGCGGGTGCGGAAGAACCATGCTCCCGCCGTCCGCACCAGCGCGCCCGCCGGCGTGTAGTACCAGGCGGCCCACAGGCAGAGGCCGCTGAGCAGCAGCTCGATCAGCGGGAGCCGCGCCTTCATCGGTAGGAGAGGACCGCGGCGACCATCAAGGGGATCAAGAGGACCGCGGCGAGCACCGAGAAGGCCGCGCGCCTGCGGCCCGCAGTGTGCTCCAGCGAGCGGAAGACGGCCCGCGGGGTCAGGAGGATCAGCATCGCCAGCAACACGGCGGTGCGCAGGAGCCAGGAGAACCAGCCCAGGTGCAGCGCGAGCTGGACGGAACCCTGGACCATCCGCGCCACCGAGCACGCGCCCGCAACCGAGACCAGGAGCGTGGCCAGGGGCGGCACCGCGCGCAGGGGCGAGCGGATCCGGCGCAGCAGATCGCGGGCCATCCCCCATTCCCGCGCCGCGTCGCGCTCGTCGTACCCGAGCAGCGGCACGGCGACCAGCGCGTCCGCGGCCAGCTCCCAGGCCAGCGCCACCGCGCGCGCGAACCAGGTGCGCTGGGTGAGCCCGACCAGGTCCACCAGCGGCGCGGTCAGGGACCACTTCGACCAGAGCGCGTCGAAGAACGCGTCCACGCCGTCGACCAACCAGAGCACGCGGTCGCCCACCACGTCGGCGGCGGCATGCGCGCCAACCGCCGCCAGCGCGCACAGGCCCAAGGGCACGAACACCCAGCGGGCGCGGGCGACCCTTCCCGTGAAGTCGAGCTGCACGGGCCGATCTTACGGGAGAGCTACTGTTGCGTCAGGTGTTCGCGCCCGGCGGCGCCGTGGTTGAGCGCCGCCACCAGCGAGACGCCGCCCAGGATGTTGCCGAGCAGGGAGGGCGCGAGGAAGCCGCCCAGATAGCCGGCGGCGCTCAGCTTGCCGGTGGTCACCAGCAGCAGTTTGTCCACCGAGCCGGCGATCACGTGCGCGAACTCGCCCACGCCGATCAGCCAGGTGATGATCACGATCACGCCCACCCGGCTCCCTTCCGAGGCTGGCATCAGCCAAACCATCAGGGCGATCAGCCAGCCCGCGAAGACGCCTTTGAGCAGCACGGTGCCAAAGGGATCGTTCATGCCCTGCGCTGCGATCTGCGCAAAGGTGCTGCGCACGTGCTCGTCGAACACGGCGGTATGTCCCAGCACCCAAGCCACCCCGAGCGCGCCGATCAGGTTCGCGACCAGCACGATGCTCCACAGCCGCGCCGTCTTCTTCACCACCCACATCTCGCGGCGGCGGAGCACGGGCAGCACCACGGTGAGGGTGTTCTCGGTGAAGAGTTGCTGCCGCCCCAGCACCACGATGAGGAAGCCGATGCAGTAGCCGAGCTTCGCCACCAGCAGCCGCCAGGGCGCGTCGGGGAGGTAGGCGCGCAAGAGCCCCTCGCTGACCAGCGAGAAGCCCATCGAGAGCCCGGCCGCCAGCCCGGAGAAGAAGAGGGCGCTGCCGCCGCGCTGCAGTTCGTCGCGGCCCTCGGCATAGATGGCCTCGTAGACGACGCTGGGCGCGGGCGCGCTGCGCTCTTCCGCCTCCTCGACGATCTCCTTGGGCGGCTGCGGCAGGTCCTTCGGCGCGTCTTCCATGCTCGGCCTCCGGCCTCCGCCCGTCGCCGGGGGACCCCGGCTCCTCCGGGGCATGCGCTCAAAGCTGCGGCCGGAGCGCCCGCCGTGCCAGTGAGGTGGCGGCCCAGCAGGCAAAGCCGATGGCCAGCACTGCGCCCGAGTACTTCCACTGTTCGAGCTTGGGCTGGGCGGCGATCAGGAGCGCCACCGCCGAGACGAAGGCGAGCGCCGGCACTGCGGCGGGTAACCGGTACCGGCGCGGTGCCTCCGGACGGCGCACGCGGAGCACCAGCGCGGCCAGGCAGGTGAGCGCATAGCCGGAGAGGATGACCACGTTGCTGACGTCGACGATCGAGGCGTACTCCAGGACGATCGCCAGCGCCGAGCAGAAGACGGTGGAGGCGACGATGGCCGTGCGCACTTCGCGGATGGGGGCCGGGAGAAAGCCGTCCTCTGCCAGGGCGGTGAAGTAGCGCGGCGCGACCAGGGCCACGCCCGCGCAGAATCCCAGCATGGACACCAGCGCGGCGACGCCGAGGAGCGTGCCTCCCCACGCGCCCAGCGCCAGCTCAGCGACGTCCGGCAAGGGCTGCTCGCGTGCCGCCAGATCCGGCAGCGCGCCCAGCGCGGAGATCTGAAGCAAGGCGTAAAGCAGCGAGGCGCCCGCGATGCTGGTCACCACCGCCAGCGGGACGTTGCGGCGGGCATCGCGCACTTCGCCGGCCGGAACCACCGTGTACTCGAACCCCGACATCATGAAGATGGCCAGGAACGCGGCCCGGGTGGCCTCGCGCGGGTGGAAGGACAGCGGCGCGCGGCCGGCGAAGCGCAGTCCGGCCAGCGCCACCAGCACCAGCGGAACGATCTTCACGATCGACAGCACGGTGGAGGTGCGGCCTCCCTGCTTGACGCCGATCCAGTTGATCACGCCCAGCGTGACGATGATGAACACGGCGATCAGGCCGCGCACCGACGCGGCCGCGGGAACGAATCGTCCGAGCGCGCCGGCGAATCCGACGCTGACCGCCGCGAGACCGAGGACGCCGGTGGCCATGCCCAGCCACCCCACCGCGAAGCCCACCGGCCTGCCGAACGCCTCGCGGGCGTAGATGTAGGGACCTCCGCTGCGGTCGTACATGGAGGAGAGCTCGGCGAAGCAGAGCGCGATCAGGATGCAGAGCACGCCGCAGCCGAGCACGCCGGCCACCGAGGAGCCGCCCCCGACCCGCGCCAGCGGCGCGACCAACAGATAGATGCCGCTGCCGACGATCCCGTTGACGCCGATGCCCACGGCGTCGAGGAGCGACAGCTCGCGTTTCAGAGCGGCACGTTGCCGTGCTTGCGCTGCGGCACGTCCTGGCGCTTGTTGCGCAGCATCGACAGCGCCCGGCAGAGCTGCGGCCGGGTGTCCTCGGGCAGGATCACCTCGTCCACGTACCCCAGCTCCGCCGCCTTGTAGGGGTTGGCGAAAGTGTCGCGATACTTCTGCACCAGCTCCTGCTTCGCCCCCTGCTGGTCCGCGGCCTTGGCCAGCTCGTTGCGGAAGACGATGTTCACCGCGCCGTCGGGACCCATCACCGCGATCTCCGCCGTAGGCCAGGCGAGGTTCACGTCGGCGCGGATGTGCTTGGAGGACATGACGTCGTAGGCGCCCCCGTACGCCTTGCGGGTAATCACGGTGAGCTTGGGCACGGTGGCTTCGGCGAAGGCATAGAGCAGCTTGGCGCCGTGGGTGATGATGCCGCCCCACTCCTGCGCCGTGCCGGGCAGGAAGCCGGGCACGTCCACGAAGGTAACCAGCGGGATGTTGAACGCGTCGCAGGTGCGCACGAAGCGCGCGCCCTTGCGCGAGGCGTCGATGTCCAGCACTCCCGCCAGCACCGCGGGCTGGTTGGCGACGATGCCCACGCTGCGCCCGCCCAGCCGCGCGAACCCGACCACGATGTTCTTCGCCCAGTGCTCGTGGACCTCGAGGAAATGGCGGTCGTCCACCACCGCGCGGATCACTTCCTTGATGTCGTAGGGCTTGTTGGCGTTTTCCGGCACCACCGACTTGAGCGCCTCGTCGCGCCGGTCGGGTGGATCGTCGGTCGCGAGTACGGGAGGTTCTTCGAGGTTATTCGAGGGCAGGTAGCTGAGCAGCTCGCGCAGCGCGTGCAGGGCGCCGGCCTCGTCCTCGGCGGCGAAGTGGGCCACGCCGCTCTTCGCGTTGTGCGCCTGCGCGCCGCCCAGGTCCTCCTTGGACACCTCCTCGTGCGTCACCGTCTTGATCACGTCGGGGCCGGTGATGAACATGTAGGAAGTGCCCTTGGCCATGACGATGAAGTCGGTGATGGCCGGCGAGTAGACGGCTCCGCCGGCGCAAGGCCCGAGGATGGCGGAGAGCTGGGGCACCACGCCGGAGGAGGAGACGTTGCGGTAGAAGATCTCCGCGTAGCCCGCCAGCGAGACGACCCCTTCCTGGATGCGCGCCCCGCCGGAGTCGTTGAGGCCGACCACCGGGCAGCCGGTGCTCACCGCCAGGTCCATCACCTTGCAGATCTTCTCCGCGTAGGCGCCGGAGAGCGACCCGCCGAAGACGGTGAAGTCCTGCGCGAAGACGAAGACCTGCCGGCCTTCGACCATGCCGTAGCCGGTGATCACGCCGTCGCCGAGGATCTTCTTCGCCGACATGCCGAAGTCGTCGGCCCGATGCGTCTTGAACTTGTCCAGCTCGATGAAGCTGCCCGGGTCGAGCAACAGCTCGATGCGCTCGCGCGCGGTGAGCTTGCCCTCCTGGTGCTGCTTGTCGATGCGCTCCTGGCCGCCGCCCAGCTCGGCCTGCGCGTCGAGCGCGGCCAGCTTCTCCCGCGGCGCGAGGCCCGACAGGCGCTCCTGGCGCTGCGCGGACGACAGGCCGCCCGAAGGCTCGGAGCCGAGATCCTTTTGCTTGTCGCTCATGCGCGCGGCAACCTACCCGTTGCGGCACGCGGAGCAAAGGCCTCTCAGTTCAAGGCGTGCTGCCACCAGCGGTAGGAGCAGGTGTTGGCCTGGCTGAGGTTCCTCGGCATCAGCTGGATCGGGCTGCCGTCCAGGCTGAGGCCCACGTCCTCGGTGCGGCACTTGCCGGCGGCGATGCCGATGTCGAAGGAGCCGCAGCTGGTGCCGTCGGGCGCCACGATCTCCACCTTCTGGTCGCAGTCCGCATCGGGCGCGCCCATGGGCAGCACGGCGAAGGCACGTCCGGATCGGGTCAGGG
>C688J18823_10001918_pt1 | contig 12970 bp, 9 predicted proteins | sample HopSoiMetagenom1_FD_18823 | JGI IMG/M metagenome (IMG submission 18823)
AGCGCATCGACCGACCAGCCAGCCTGATCTGCCGTCTCGACGCTCATTCCCGCGAGCCGCTCCTTGAGCATCCGCATCAAGGTCAGATTGCGCGCACCGCCGCCCGCCACGATCCAGCTCTTGGGCGTGCGCGGCAGCACATCGACAATGCGCGCGAGTGTCGCGGCCGTGAGCATGGTCAGCGTCGCGGCGCCATCCTCGATGGATTTTTCGGGAAGGCCGGCATGCGCCGCGACCCACTCGCGAAAATCGTTGCGATCGAGCGACTTCGGACAGGTCTGGGCAAAGAACGGATGCTGCAGCAATCCCTCTACGGCCTCAGTGTCTACTCGGCCCTTGGCTGCCGCTTCACCATTTACGTCTCGCGTAGCGCCGCTGCGCGAGCGCATGAAATCATCNAGCAATGCATTTGCGGGGCCNGTGTCGCAGGCGATCGGATCATTCTCGCCATCAATAAAGGTAATGTTGGCGACACCGCCGAGATTGAGCACGACGATTGGATGCGGACGGTTGAGCGCGCGCGTCAGTGCANGATGGTACANCGGNACNAGCGGNGCNCCCTGCCCACCCGNNGCCACGTCNGCCGCGCGGAANTCGTAGACCACCGGAATGCCGGTCTCGCGCGCGAGCGCCGCGCCGTCGCCGAGCTGCACNGTCAGCTTTNNGTTCGGACGATGCAGCACGGTCTGGCCGTGATAGCCGATGATGTCGATTGTGCGACGGTCGATGCCGTTCACTGTAAGAAAGNTGTTCACGGCACTCGCGTGCAGCGTCGTGGAGACTTTCTCGGCCTCAGCAATCACGCCCGGCCGCTCGGTNCGANTGCGCAANGCCGGCGCTTCTTCCATGGCGCCGCGCAGGATCGCGACCTGGTGCGCTTGATAGGAATGGAGCGCGCTCGGGCCGAAGCGCGAGATCGTTTCCCCATCCGTTTCAATCAGCGCGACATCGATGCCGTCCATCGACGTGCCGCTCATCAGCCCAATCGCCTGCATGCCGCCTTATTCTATGAATCCCGTTTAGGACCTGTTACACCACCGGCCCGTTCGCAGCGAGCAGTGCGACTGAGCCCGAAATGAGCGACTACAAATCCGATTTCCTCCGCGTTCTGTCCGAGCGGGGTTACATCCATCAGATTTCGGACGTGGCGGACCTCGATGCGCTTGCCGTGAAGCGGGACGTCGTCTGTTACGTCGGCTATGATTGTACGGCGCCGTCGCTTCACGTCGGGCATCTGATCTCGATCATGATGCTGCATTGGCTGCAGCAGACCGGCAATAAGCCGATCACGTTGATGGGCGGCGGGACGACGCGCGTCGGCGATCCGTCAGGCCGCGATGAGACGCGGAAGATCCTGAGCTACGCCGAAATCGACAAGAATAAGGACTCGATCAAGGGCACATTCTCGAAGTTCCTGATATTCGGCGCGGGCAAGCGCGATGCGGTCATGGCGGACAATGCCGAGTGGCTGACCGCGCTCAACTACATCGAGATGCTGCGCGACGTCGGGCGGCACTTCTCGATCAATCGCATGCTCACGATGGATTCGGTGAAGCTGCGGCTGGATCGNGATCAGGAGCTGTCGTTCATCGAGTTCAACTACATGATCCTGCAGTCCTACGACTTCGTCGAGCTCGCGCGCCGCTACGGCTGCAATCTGCAGATGGGCGGCTCGGACCAGTGGGGCAACATCGTCAACGGCATTGATCTCGGCCGGCGCATGGGTACGCATCAGCTCTATGCGTTGACCTGCCCGCTGCTCACAACGGCATCGGGCGCCAAGATGGGAAAGACCGCGGCGGGCGCCGTCTGGCTCAACGCNGACATGTTGAGCGCCTACGAGTACTGGCAGTACTGGCGCAACACCGAGGACGGCGACGTCGAACGGTTCCTGAAACTTTTCACGACCTTGCCGCTCGCAGAAGTCAGTCGGCTTGCAGCGCTGAAGGGCGCCGAGATCAACGAAGCGAAGAAGGTGCTCGCGACCGAGGCGACCGCGCTACTGCATGGGCGCATCGCCGCCGGCCAGGCCACCGAGACGGCGCAGAAGACGTTCGAGCAAGGCGCGGTCGCGGAAAACCTCCCGTCGGTTGAGGTGTCGCGTGCCGAGCTGGAGAAGGGTCTCGGTGTGCTAACCGCCTTTGCCGAGAAGACCGGACTGGTCGCCTCGAACGGCGAAGCCCGCCGTCAGATCAAAGGTGGCGGGCTGAAGGTGAATGACGCTGCCGTCGCGGACGAGAAGATGACCTTGAGCCTCAAGGAACTCACGCCTGAGGGCGTGATCAAACTCTCTCTCGGCCGCAAAAAGCACGTGTTGCTGAGGCCGGTGTAACGGTTAGTCACCGACTGCGGTCAACCGCCGTCGGCCTTCGAAGGAGCGCGAACACTCGGCACGCTGGTGCCTGAGGCGGGCCGTACGGCTCCGGGGGTCTGAACGCGCTGTTTATCCAAGTACGCACGTAGCGCGAGTCCGCTCAGCGCCATCAAGTAAACGCCGCCGCCGAAAACAAGAGCCACTCCCATCACCCGACCGTGCTGATCCGCCGGAACAAATTCGCTTGCGATCAACCAAGCGCCAATCACCAAGCCAAGCGCCGTGATCTTGTGGGGTATCCGGCGCAAGCGCCAACCGACAACGAGATTGATCGCGATCAAGATGAGCCCAGACCAGATCAGCATCTGGCCAGGCGAACCATCAGTCACCGCGTCGGCGAGGAGTTCGGCGGCACGGCCGCCCGATCGTCGGTGTTGCGGAACTCGAACACCTTGCGGAAAATCCCGGGCGCGAACACCGACATCGGCAACACGCGCAAGGTTGCGTTCCCGGGCGGCCCGACCACCTCGTAGGTCATCCCGAAAATGCCTTCGTTCTGGCCGCCGCCGATGATGGTCCCGATAATGGGCACACGCGCCAGAAAGTTGTTCAGTGCATACGCCGGAATGAAGGTGCCGCGCAGCCGCACGTCATCGTGCTGATAGTCCAGCTGCCCTTCGAGCGTCGCCCCCATGGCGGGGCCCCAGACCACACCGTCGCGCACCGAAAGCTTACCCGAGGCACGCGTAAACTCGGCGCGCATACGTGCAAAGGTCACGCCCGCGCCAAGTTGTTGCGGCGGCACGCGAGGATCATTGTAGCTGTTCGACGCAACGCGCTGCAGTTCGGATTCGCCGCGGATCGAGAAGTCGCGGACATTGATCACGCCTTCCTGCGGCTGCTGATCGGCGGTCGGCGGATCCATCGCGATCCACATCTGTCCGCCGATCACGCGCGAGTACATGTCGGTGAAGCGCAAGAGCGCGCCAGCGTCGTTCGACTCCAGATAAACAACCTGCCGCCCGCCCGGGTAGGCGCGCAGATCGCCGCTCACGGACGCAGTGTTGCCGAGCTTGGCGATCATGCCGAACTGGCGCATATGCCCGTTGCGGCGCGACATGCGCAGTTCAACGCCGCGCAGCGCCTCGACATTGTAGCCGGTCACGGTTGCGAGCTTGACGTCGAGATCGAAATCGCGCGCGGGCTTATTGCTCTTGTCACCCGGCTGGGCGGACGCCGACGACTTGATGAATCCGCGGCCGTCGAACAGTTCGCCACGCATCGTGACCTTCAGCGTTCCGTCGGGCGCCCGATCAGCGCGCAGCGTCGCCTTGTCACCATCGGACAGCGCGAAGGAGGGGAAGCTCGCAAGCGCAATCTCACCATTCTGGTCGAGCTCAATCATGCCTTTGACGAGGGTGCCCGGCCCGTCGATCACAATGTCGTCGAAGCGCATCACCTGCGGCTTGTCGATCACCGTGAAGGTGACGCGCGTCGCGCGTCCCGCCGCCTTCCACCAGCCCGGAAGCAGTTCGGTGATCTTGCTGTCCTTGAGATCCGCCTCGACTTGGTAGCGGCTTTCCTTGTCGCTCGTCGCCGCAACGCGGCCTTGCAGCTTGAACGGCACCGGTCCGGCCAGCATCTCGGCCATTCCAAGGCCAAGGCGCGCGCGACCCGCATCGTCGAGCACGGCCTGGATGCGGACTTCCGCATCCGTGTCGCCGGACGGCTTGCGGTAATCGACAGTGGCGGGCAGGCCACCGATCTTCACTTCGCCGCGGGTGTAGAAGCCTTGACTGTTCGCCGCGAGCTTCAGCGCCACGGCTTCGACCTTCTGTCCGCGTACCCATTTCTCCGCCGAGAAGTTCGTGATATCGGCATCGATCGTGTAGTTCACGTTGTCCTTGGTGAGCGCGCCGATCAGCGTGTAGTCGAGCGCGACCTGCGCGACGAAATTCCCTTTGGTGGTCGCGGGATCGAGCGCGACGTTCGAGGCATCGCGCAGCCGCTCCAGCGAGAGCAACTCGGCGGCCGCATCCGCGGTGCCCTCGGCGCGGAAGCGCGTGCGCGCAGGCGATGGCTTCGGATGGGTGTCAGGCACCTCGAAGATGCCGTTGGTCAGCGTGAGTTTGCGCCCCGACGGCAGATCGACAGTTGCGCGCCCAACCCGCACGGTCGCGGTGCGGCCCTGCACGCGCGTGAGCAGGTCGGCATCGCGGAGCGCCGGAATATTGTCGACCGCGCGCACGGTGTTGCCGGTGGTCAACATATCGATCGACAGGCCATCGTCGGGCAGCGGCGGCCCGCCCGGCTCCAGTGTCGAGAGCGGCGCATTGGTCGCGACCAGCAGGCGCTCGACCGTGCCGCCCGCAATACGCTCCACCACCCAGGATCGAAGCTTCGGCGTGACGAGGGCAGGCCAGAGCCGTTTAAACGCGGACACCGTCATCTTGGTCGCGGCAACGCCGATCTGGATGCGCGGATCGGCGGTCGAGAAATCGATCGCTCCGGAGAACGCAAATCCGCCGGCCATGCCGCCGAGATCGGCCTGCTCGATCTCGAACACATGCCTGACCGGATCGATCTGCGCGCGCACCGCCACGCGGTCGATAATCAAAGGCGGCTCGCGCGACCGGTCCGCAGATGCAAGCACGATGAGACCGCGTGGGATGCTCAACATCCACGGCGCGTTTGGCTGCTGCGGCACCTCGAGTTGTGCCAGGAAGTTGACACGGTTTGGTCCGGAAAGCGCATCAAGCGGCAGCTGCAGCTGCCGCGTCGCCGGGTTCCAGCGCAGGTTCAGTTGCGCTTCATCGATATGAATGCGGCTGTCGGGGTCGCCGCGCGAGCCGAAATCGCCTGTTCCCGCGAGGACGCGCCCCTCCAGCACCTGCAAAGTCCCGTCACGTTCGATCTCGGCGCGGATGACAGCGGACAGCGGAACGTCAGCCGAAAAGTGTCCGTCAGCGAGGCGCATTGCGAGCATCAAGTCTTTTGGCGACACATCGCGAATGACCGTCTCGATGGTGCGGCGGCCGTCGGGCTTTGGTGTCACGGTCGCGGTCGCCGACCACAGCCCATCCGCTCCCGTCGAATTCACCGCGAGGGCAACGCCGCCATCGGCCGGACGCGTAAGGCTGAGATTGATATGCTCGAAACTCCAGCGCTTGCCGTTCCGCTGATCCTCGACCACGAGCGTGCAGTCCTTCAGGCCAATTTCTGCGAGCGAGCCGCCGTCGAGCCCGAGCGAGTCGAGCCGGTCGATCCAGGCGAGAACCGCGGTGAGTGGATTGCCGGAGACTTCGACCGGCGGCAAACGCGCGGGCTCGTGTCCCGTCGGCGCCGCCACTGCGGCCGTCGCAATCGAATTGGTGACCGTAGGTGTGACGGCGAGTGCAGGCTTTCCGGTGCCGGCGAGGATGTTGATCTCGCCGCCTGGCTCGATGCGTAGCGCCATTTCGGCGCCGATCAGGCTCAAGCGCTCGGTCTGCACATTCCCGGTCAGGAAGCTGAACGAGGAGACGCCAACCTCAGCTTTCGGCGCGCTTGCGATCACGGTGCCCTGCGCATCGCGCACCACGAGATTGCGCAAGCGCAGCGCCGAGCGACCCGCCTCGTCGTGTTCAAGCACGGTGCCGCCGACTTCGACGCGGTGCCCGCCGCCCAGCTTCTGCTCAATCGCCGAGGTGAGCCACGGCGTCACGAAATCGATGGAGACGGGTCCGGTGGATAGCTGCCACCACATCACGCCGCAGCTCACGAGCGCGGCGAGGACAACAGCTCCGCCCCCCATCAGCAGCTTTCGGGCAAGTGGAGAACGATGCGCGGCAACGCGCGGGCGATAGAAATCATGCTCGGGGCGCAGACGGTCGGCGGCGCGCTCGGCAAGTTCGCGGCCTTGCAGCGCGAAGGCCGCCCAGGCCTCACGCACCGCGGCCGCAGCCGAATGGAACATCCCCGTCATGCGCGAGCAGATATCCCCTTGCCCCCGAGGCCCCTTCCCTCGAACTCAGGGGCTTGCCGGCCGGTCCATCGGTCCTCGGCCTGCACGGAATGCCCCTGTCCGGCCAGCCCTTTACCGCCGTCCCGTCCCCCGTCACATTGAGCCTCCGAAAGCGTCGAAAGGAAGGCATATGGTTCCCGCGATCGGTGCAAAGGCGCCGGCTTTCACCCTCCCCCGCGACGGGGGCGGCGCGCTCTCTTTGGCCGACTTCAAAGGGCGGAAGCTGGTGCTCTATTTCTACCCCAAGGCAGACACGCCGGGCTGCACCAAGGAATCGATCGCGTTCAGCGGTCTCAGGCAGGCGTTTGCCAAGGCTGACACCGACGTGATGGGCGTCTCGGCTGACCCGGTTAAGGCGCAGGACAAATTCCGCGACAAGCATAAGCTCGCGATCCCGCTTGCCTCGGACGAGACGAAGAAAATGCTGACCGCCTATGGGGTTTGGGGCGAAAAGTCCATGTACGGTCGCAAGTTCATGGGCGTGCGCCGAACCACCGTCCTGATCGACCGCGGCGGGCGCATCGCTCAAGTCTGGGAAAACGTCAAGGTCGACGGCCACGCCGAGGCGGTACTGGAAGCGGCCAAAGCGCTCTGAAGTCAGTCGCAAGGCGGGCTTCCCTCGGGGTCGAGCGCGTTAGCATGCAGCCGAGCATGGTTAGCAATGGGTTAACCTCGCCGCCGCACTTGCGTGCTTTCTCAGAAAATTAACCATGTGCAGGTCAAATCGGAACTCGTGTGCCGGCCCGATTTCACTCGGACCGGGCGGGAGTGTCGATGTCACATCGGTCCGCTGTTCGAAGTGCTGCTCACCACGGCCATCCCCATGGGTTCGGGCGCGCCGCACCGGGCTCCAAACAGGCGCCGCCGCAATCCGGCTGGACGCTAGGTCACGGCGGACGGCAAGTTCGCGTCGGCCCGGTGGCATTCTGGACCATCGTCGGATCGCTGGTGATGATGGCCGGATGGTCTGCCGTCACCGCGACCTATTTCGCCTTCCGCGATGACGTGCTCACGCGCCTGCTCGGCCGGCAGGCGCAGATGCAATACGCCTACGAGGATCGCATCGCCGACCTGCGCAGCCAAGTCGACAAGCTCGCCAGCCGCCAGCTCCTCGATCAGGAACAGATCGAGAGCAAGCTCGAACAAATCGCGCGCCGCCAGGCGACGCTGGAATCCCGCTCCTCCGCGCTCTCCAGCATCGCTGACGGCACGGCGACCGGCTCCATCAAAACGCCGCGACCGGGCGCGCCGGTGCTGCTCCCGCAGGCGCTGCCAAAGCCCTCGCCCATCAACGACACTGTGATCCTGGTACCGCCGCCCGAACGCGAGGCGCGGCTTGAATCGCGCACGCCATTCAACAGCATCCGTCTCGCCGCGGCGCCGGCGAGCGCCGGCATCGAAGGCGGGCTCGCGCGGCTGCAGCTCTCGCTCGATCGCTACGAGGCCCATCAGGTCAAGACACTCAACACGTTGGAAGAGAGCTATGACGTCAAGGTGCGGCGCATGCGCGGCATCCTCGCCGACCTAGGTCTCGACCTGAACAAGATCGCGCCGAGCCTCCCGCCACGCGCAACCGGCGGCCCGTTCGTGCCCGCGACCGGCAACATCTCGACGTTTGAGCGGCAGGTCTATCGCGTGAAATCGGTGCGCGGACAGGTCGAGCGGCTGACCCGCACGCTCTCGGCAGTGCCGATCCGCAAGCCGATGACCGGCGAACTGGAATGGACCTCCGGCTTCGGGATGCGTCAGGACCCATTCGTGCGCGGGCCGGCGATGCACACCGGTCTCGACATCCGCGCCGACACCGGCGAGCCCGCCCGCGCGACCGCTGCCGGTACCGTCACGATCGCGGGCTGGAACGGCGGTTACGGCAAGATGGTCGAGGTTGACCACGGCAATGGCTTCGCGACGCGCTACGCACATCTCTCCGCAATCGACGTTGAGGTCGGCCAGACGATCCGCATCGGACAGATCGTCGGCCGCGTCGGCTCGACGGGCCGCTCGACCGGGCCGCATCTCCACTACGAGACCCGCGTCGAGGGCGATGCGGTCGATCCGCAGAAGTTCTTGCGCGCGGGCGTGAGGCTCGGCGGCGTGTAGGCTGCTGGTCGTGCGCGCATTATAGTCGGCGTCTTGGATGTTGTTCGGGGCGACTGATGAACACCCTCGGCAGGTCTCTCCTCGGCATGCTTGCGATTGTCCTTCTCGGGAGCGTTGCACTTGCCGCGGATGCACGCTTTCTCTCCTTTGAGGGCGAGCTCCAGCGCGCCCGGGCCGCGATCGGGCCCGACGCGGACTGCCGTGTGTTCGTCGAGGACATCCTTGCGCGCTGCGAACTACGGACCGCGGGTACGCACGCGATCCAGATCCAGTTTGCCGATGTTTCTGGCAGCATGCTTCCGCGAAAGTCCGTGGTCGTGACGCGTGGCACGATCGAGCCGCAGCGCCTGAGCGGGGTCCTTGCCGCATATGGCCTGCCCACGGAAGTGGTCGCACCTTGCGTCGCGGGTGAGCCCGGCCGTCAGGGCGCGATCGCTTACGAAGCCTATATCGGCGACTACTACGTGGCCTGCGATCGCGAGCGNGTGACGATCACCTACGCGCGNCGCTTTTGATNGTCCCTANTCCACGTCCTCCACCGTNTCCGGCCCGCCGCCNAANGCCTTNCGCGCGAGNTCNGCNTCCATGAACTGGTCGAGATCGCCGTCNAGGACCGCCCCGGTGTTGGANGTCTGNGTGCCGGTGCGCAGNTCCTTCACCATCTGNTAGGGCTGCAGCACATACGAGCGGATCTGNTGNCCCCAGCCGATATCGCTCTTGGCCGCGTGCTCGGCTGAGGCGGCCTCTTCGCGCTTCTTCANTTCCTGCTCGTAGAGCCGTGCGCGCAGCATNTCCCATGCGATTGCGCGGTTGCGATGCTGCGAGCGGTCGGTCTGCGANTACACCATGACGCCGGTCGGGATATGCGTGAGGCGGATTGCCGACTCGGTCTTGTTGACGTGCTGGCCGCCTGCCCCGCTCGCACGCATCGTGTCGACGCGCACGTCACTCTCCGCAATGTCGATCTTGATGTGATCGTCGATGACCGGATAGACGTCGAGGCTCGCGAACGATGTGTGGCGCCGCGCGTTCGAGTCGAATGGTGAGATTCGCACCAGGCGGTGCACGCCCGCCTCGGTCTTGAGCCAGCCATACGCATTGGGTCCATTCACCCGGATGGTCGCCGACTTGATGCCCGCCTCTTCGCCCTGGCTCTCTTCCAGGTACTCGATCTTGTAGCCCTTCTTCTCGGCCCAGCGCGTATACATGCGCAGCAGCATGCCGGCCCAATCCTGGCTCTCGGTGCCGCCGGCGCCGGCGTGAACCTCGAGATAGCTGTCGTTCGCATCCGCCTCGCCAGACAAGAGCGCCTCGAGCTGGCGACGCTCGACCTCGGCCTTCAAGGCACGCAGGGCATTTTCCGCATCGCGAACGACACCCTGATCCTTCTCAGCCTCGCCGAGCTCGATCAGGTCGATGTTGTCTCCGANCTCGCGCTCGATGCGACTGATCGCGGTCAGCTGATCGTCGAGCGCCGTGCGCTCCTGCATCAGGCGCTGCGCGCGCTGATTGTCGTTCCAGAGGTTGGGATCCTCGGCGAGACCGTTCAGCTCTTCCAGCCGTCGTTGCGCCTTGTCAACGTCAAAGATGCCTCCTCAGCAGCCCGACGGACTGCTTGATGTCATCGACAATCGCTTGGATTTCGGCGCGCATGACGGTACTCGGAAGCGGATTCGCGGGGCACCCTAATGGCGACACAAGGCAACAGCAAGCTGCGCGACCGGCTGATCGGAACCTGGCGGCTGGTGTCGGCCATGCGCGAGGAAATCCCCTCAGGCGCGAAGACGCCCTTCCTCGGCGAGAACCCGACCGGCTTCCTGCACTACATGCCGGAAGGCCGCATGCTCGCGCTGATCACGCGCGCGGGCCGCAAGGCGCCCGTGGGCAAAGTCGCGAATGCCGCCGAGGCGGAAGCCTTGATCCGCAGCATGATCTCCTACGGCGGTACCTATGAGTGCGGCGACAACGAAGTCATCCATCACTGCGACATTTCCTGGAACCAGAGCTTCACCGGGACCGTGCAGCGGCGCAGCGTGATGTTCGAGGGCAACCGCATGACCCTCTCGCCTCCGCCCTCACCCGATCCGACCGACGGCACGATGAGCGTGCGGCGGCTGACGTGGGAGCGGGTCCCGTAAGTTCACCAGCCGTTGACGCGCGGAAAGCGCGCGACGAGCGTCTCGCCGCGCACCACATCGAATGCGTCGTAGGCTGCGCAGGTGATGCACGCATGGTTAGGCAGGACGCGTACGAGGCTGCCGACCGGCAGGCGCGCAAACCAGGAGTCGTCGTCGACGGTCACCGTACCGTGCTCCTGGTGCACCACATTGACCGAGAGCTTGCCAAGGCGCGCAGCGGTGCGTGCGTCGCACACGTAGCCGTAGCCCGCATCGGGCAGGTGCTTGTTCGCGCCGATGTCCTTCGAGAGCGCGAGCGCGCCCGCGTCGAGAATGAGCGAGCGCCCCGCGCGATTGTGCCCGATCACCGAGGCGAGCACCGAGACCGCGATGTCCTCGATACGGCACACGTTGCGCGACAATTGCGCCAGATCCCACAGCATGTAGATGCCGGCGCGCACCTCGGTCACGCCGCGCAGATGGTCGGCGTAGAGCACGGTGGGCGTCGAGCCGATGCTGACGATGTCGCACGGCAAGCCGGCGGCGCGGATCGCCGTGGCGGCATTCACCGCTGCGTCCCGTTCGGCCGCTGCGATCGGAAGGACATCCCCGGGATTCTGCGGGCCATACGAGTGTCCGGCGTGGGTCATCACGCCGCGCAACCGCAATCCCGGCGCAGCGTCGATCGCCCGCGCGAGGGCCACAATCTCGGTCGATCCGGCCGGCAGACCGCTGCGGTGCTCGCCGCAATCGATCTCGATCAGGAACGAGAGCGTGACGTTGCGTTCAGTCGCAAAGCGCGAGGCGGCTGCGATCACGTCATGTGAGTCGGTGACGAGCACCAGAGCGCAACCCGTCTCCATAATGCGCGTTGCGTGGGCGAGCTTGTTCGGCGTGATCGTCGCCGCGTAGAGGATGTCGCGGTAGCCGACCGCAGCGAAATGCTCGGCCTCCTTGAGGGTCGACACGGTGATCCCGCCCGCACCATTCGTTGCGATGTGCGCGACATCGACCGACTTCGCAGTCTTTAGATGTGGACGCAGCGCCACGCCGAGCGCATCGCAGCGCGCACGCATCGCGGCGCAGTTCTTCTCCAATCGGTCGAGGTCGACAATGAGCCGCGGCGTTTCGAGGGTGAGCAGCGATTGTCCGGCAGGCGCAAGCATCACACGATCTCCAAGAGCGGCGTGAGCGAACGTTCCATGTAGTCGGGTATCGCATCGCCCACCGGCGCAAGGCCTATGCGATTGTGCCAGTAGACCGGCATGCCGACACCCTTCGCGCCGGGCACGTCCGACGCCGAGCCTGCCACGAATAAGGTGCGTTCCGCCGCAGTACCGAGCTTCGCCAGCACGGCCCGATAGGGCTCGGGCCGCGGTTTATAGAAGCCCGCCTCCTCAGCGGTGACGACCACGGTGAAAGCGACGCCGCATCGCGCAGCCCCGCGCCGTCCGAGCTCGATCGAACAGTTAGTCGCAACGCCGAGCGGGACGCGCCGCGCAAGCTCACCGAGAACCGAGATCGCTTCGGGCCACGGCGGCAACTCGTCCCAGCGGCGGAGAAGTTCGTCCGCACAATGCAGTCCGACGCCGGACTGCTCGGCCGCAGCGCGCACGATGTCTTCGTAGGGCCGATAGGCGCCCTGCCCGTATGTCAATTCGAGATATTTGCGGCGCCAGCGCAGGCCATCCGCCTCCGCTCCCGCGGCCGCGTTCCACAAAGTCCAGGAATCGATCAGCGCGGTCAGCAGGTCGAACACGACCGCGTCGTATCGCCGTTCGGTCAAGCGGCGCTCCCTCATGTCATGCGGCCGGAGCATCTGCTGCGCGCGGCGCCACCGCAATCCACGCGGCGAGCAGCATGATCGCGGCCCCTGTCATCTCGCGCCACGTCAGCGGCTCGCCATAGATCAGGGCACCAAGAACGAGCGCGACCACCGGCGATACGAACGAATAGAGTCCGGCGCGTGGCGCGCCCCAATCGTGCAAGAGCCGCAGGAAGATTGTCTGGGCGACAAAGGTACCGCCGATCACCAGGAAGAGAAGTCCGGCGAGCGGCGCAGGCGCGAGCAGCGCGCGGAACGTGTCAAGCGTTACCGGTTCGAGCGCGAGCGACAGCACGCTCAAGCCCACCGCGGCGACGATCGCCTGCGCGGTCGTCAATTCGAGCGGCTTTACGTCTTTCAACAGCGGCGGCGCCAGCACGGAGCCGAGGCAATAGGCGAGCGACGCCAGCACGACCGCGGCCGCGCCCCAGAGCTCGAGCGCCGTTCCGCCGAAGCTCGCTTTGCTTGAGAACAACAGGAACAAGCCCATGATGCCGAGACCGAGCGCGCCGAAGTGCCGCCAGGTCGGCTGCTCCTGTCCGAACAGGATCGCCAGCGCGAAGAAAAACACCGGGTTCATCGACATGTTGACGACCCCGGCAACGCCGGAC
>C688J18823_10001919_pt1 | contig 12969 bp, 10 predicted proteins | sample HopSoiMetagenom1_FD_18823 | JGI IMG/M metagenome (IMG submission 18823)
GCGCGCCAAGATGGCCAGTCCAAAGATGGCAGCGCCAAGTTCGACAAAAAGCAGCGAAATGTCATGGCCAACTTGCATGCTGAGCTAAGAGTACGTGTCACATGAATGCTGCCGATGGGATTTCAGGCCTTCGGCTTTGGCAAAGCATTCGTTGGGAGCCGCCGGGCACCCTGCAATCAACCGCTACATTGTTCTTGCAACTATGTTGTTGCAATTTGTTGCAACTTTATTGTTGCAGTTGGCAGACTTTGGCGTATGCTGCTACTCCTCACCAAGGAAGAGCAGTGGAGTCGCATCATGCCAAGAGCAAACCAAGTCGCCGAGAGCCATCAGGAGCCTCATGCCGACTTTCGTCCTCGAAAAAAATCAGCCAAGCGCGAAAGACTTGTAAAAATCACCTACGTTGGTCCGATGGGCCAGCGGCAGCATCGATTCATCAGAGAGTCAGCCATTCCAGATTTTCTGCGCACCCGTGTTCAGCGCTGCAGTTAGCAAACACGAGACGTGCTTCAGCTTCCGTAAGAAGACCGCGGCAATCTCAGCGCTTTGACTAACTCCTCGGCGCTCGAAGGAACCTACTTCTCCTTGAGCCGATTCTTGAGCCGACCCCGTGTCTTCTGAAAGGGAATATTTATCACCGAGCCTGACCACCAGAGCTGCTGCCGTTGCATCTGATCTCGGGAATTCGAACTGGTGCTTATGACCACAGCAGCGAAGAGAGCCCGAAAAGCTGAACCTCAACGAAAATCGGATACGCAAGCCAACGGCTTGTGGATCAATTCATCGCGTTTGCCCACGCGTCTAGCGCAAAAAGGGCGGGAAAAGCAGTCCCTGGAGATTGCTCGCCTTACTCACGGATCGGAGCCTGACGATATACATGCCCGCTATCTGGAGCTTGCGCATAAGGCCCTGCGCGAATAGCACCCAGGCCGTTCGTCCCTAACACTTGCGGCCCTAACACCTGCGTCTACGGCAAGATTTTCCTACCCGCCGAGCCCCACACTGGCATCTCTATTCGTAATGGCTCTCAGGCCACGGGTCTCTCAAGTATTGCTTATGACGAATCATGACGAATTCGCAGACGTGAACGTACAGCACGTGAACCCGGCGCCGTCCCACAGGTCGGAATCGCCACAGGCGACGTTGCGCGGTCGCGAGAGACGTAACCCGGAAAACGCGAGCATACGGCGGTGGATTAATCTGGGAGACAAGGTTTTGGGCGAAGGAGAGACTGCCCGGAAAACCGACCCGAAAGCCGCTTAACTCTGCGCCGCTGCCGCCCGATCCTGGGCGTGTCGTTTCAGAGCGGCCACTATTCCCTGGACATCAGAGTCGCTCACGATCTCGTCCACTGCTGCCGGGAGTTGCACGTCCTGCGGAACGGGACCGTGGCAAAGCAGGAGCACCGGCAAGTCTGCCTTCACCATCTTGATCGATTGCGCCAGCGACCAGCCTTCGGCATTCCCCATCAGACATTGGTCGATGATGACTGACCGCACCGGATTGCTCATGCAGAGCGCGACCGCGTGATCCGGCGTGTTCGCAATCGCCACGTCGTAGCCATAGCTTCGCAGAAGGCGCTCAGCAAACGAGGAATGGATGTCGAGTAAAAGAAGAATAAGGTTCTCCGCCGGTGCAGTGTGTTTTCGTCCCACGCTTTTCGTCGTTGGCAAGTCGAGTCCCATAAGTACACGAGTGGCTTTGACGAAATGTGGGCGATGGATGGGATGTCAAATTCAGTGACTCTGGTTGTGTGGAAAACTTTTGTGGGGACGCGAGAGGACAGTGTCTACCTGCTTTTTTATGGAATCCCATGCTCGGTTGCGACGGACCGATGCGATTCTGTGCCAGATCGCCAGCCAAGTGGCGTCCCTCGACCTGCCGGATCCCCTTTTTCTTGGCCCGTGGTTATCCAACGACGCTTCCAGTCGTCTAAATCTCAGAACCAACTACTACCAGGAGGGTGCTCGATGCCCAATTATGGAGCCAATACCCTTGCTTTCCGCACCTTAGCCCCAACCACGGTGTCTAATGGATAGGAACCAAACTCGTACTGGGTTACTTTGGAGCCGACTTTTGCGAGGGAAACCATATACAATTTTGGAGAAGCGCGGGTCGCGACCCTGTCTCCAGCATCTAAGCACTGTGACGTCTTAGGTTCGAGGGGTACCCAACAGCGAGCAGCTCAGCCATAAAGAAGCTGCAAAATTTCCCGCGCCAATCTCCCACGGCGATGTTTTTCATCACGTGACGACAAGTTCTCGGCATGCGTTCTAGGTAGGTTTAGGAGTTAGCAGAGTGAATTCAACCGTTAAGACCGTAGCCTTCTGGTTGGTAATCCTGCTTTCCGGAGTGTTGCTCTGGAAGGTAGTCCAAGCCGGTGGCGCGGGTGCCAAAGAAGCCGAAATCGCGTTTTCAAAGTTCATGGTGGACGTGGAACACGGTGACGTGAATGAGGTCACCATCGTCAACAACGAAGTCCACGGCAAATACAAGAGCGGCAATGCCGGTTTCCATGCTTATGTCCCCAGCAATTATCCGGACATGATCAAGGACCTTCGCGAGAAGGGTGTCACCATCAACGTGAAGGACACCTCCGGGAACGGTTGGCCAACGTACCTGCTGAATCTTTCTCCACTGATTTTGTTCGCGGCGTTGTGGTTCGTGATGATCCGCCAGATGCAAACCGGCGGTAACAAGGCGTTGTCGTTCGGTAAGAGCCGTGCCCGCCTGCTCTCGATGCAGCAGAAGAAGGTGACGTTCAAGGACGTGGCGGGAGTCGACGAGGCCAAAGAGGAACTCAAAGAAATTATCGAATTCCTGCGCGAGGCACAGAAGTTCCAGAAGCTCGGCGGACGCATTCCCAAGGGTGTACTGCTGGTCGGACCTCCAGGAACCGGTAAGACCTTGCTGGCCCGCGCAGTCGCCGGCGAAGCCAACGTTCCATTTTTCTCTATCTCCGGCTCAGATTTTGTCGAGATGTTTGTTGGCGTGGGCGCGAGCCGCGTCCGCGATCTGTTTGAACAGGGCAAAAAGAACGCACCTTGCATCATCTTCATCGATGAAATCGACGCAGTCGGCCGCCATCGTGGTGCCGGCCTCGGCGGTGGACACGACGAGCGCGAACAAACGCTCAATCAGTTGCTTGTCGAAATGGATGGGTTCGAGTCGAACGAAGGCGTGATCCTGATCGCCGCCACTAACCGTCCTGACGTTCTCGATCCCGCGTTGTTGCGGCCCGGCCGCTTCGACCGTCGCGTCGTAGTAGCGCGTCCTGACGTGCGAGGCCGCGAAGAGATTCTCCGCGTCCATACTCGCAAGATTCCGATCGGAGATGATGTCGAACTCTCGATCCTGGCGCGCGGAACCCCAGGATTCTCGGGCGCCGACCTGGCCAATATGGTCAACGAAGCTGCATTGAATGCCGCACGCCAGAACCGCAAAGCGGTGTACATGTACGACTTCGAGCTGGCCAAAGACAAAGTGTTGATGGGCGCGGAGCGCAAGTCGATGCTCCTGTCCGATGAGGAGAAAAAGGTTACGGCGTACCACGAGGCCGGACATGCGATCGTCGCGGCCCTGCGCGCCCACTCCGATCCGCTGCACAAGGTCACGATCATTCCCCGCGGAATGGCGCTAGGCGTGACTATGCAGCTGCCCATCGACGACAAGCACACCTATACCAAGGACTATCTCGACACGCGCTTAGCCATCATGATGGGAGGTCGCGTTGCCGAAGAGATCTTCCTGAAGCAGATGACAACGGGCGCCGGCAACGACATTGAACAGGCTTCCGATCTCGCCCGCCGCATGGTTTGCGAGTTCGGCATGAGCCCACTCGGTCCAATCACTTTCGGCAAGAAGGACGAGCAGATCTTCCTGGGACGCGAGATCAATCAGCATCGCGACTTCAGCGAGGAGACCGCGAAGCAGATTGACAAAGAAGTGCGCGTGCTCGTCGACGTCGCCTACCAGTCCGCGGTGCAGATTCTGTCGAACAATAAGGATGCGATGCACCGCATGTCCGCAGCCCTGTTGGAACGCGAAGTACTCGATGCCAACGAGATCAAACTGATCATCGAAGGCAAAGACCTTCCGCCCATCAAGGCGCCTAACGTCGGAAATGATGGTGTGCAGCAGGTGCTGAAGCCGGAACCAGGCCGATCGCCAGGGTTGGCGCCAGGACATCCGTCACCGGCGTAATTCATCAGTCAACGTAAAGAAGAAATGGGCTGCCAATTTGGCAGCCCGTTTTCTTTTTGCGGCTACGATTCACACGGAGCCACGAAGGTGGCTTGGCTTGGTAGTCGCCACTTTGCCTCGCCGACGCCAGCCGGAAGCAGATTTCCCTTACCTCTCTGCGGCATACATGTAGTCTTCCCTCACTTGAGCAAATGACTGCGCAACTCTGAGGAATGCTTTGGCAGCGTGCGAAAGCTTCGAACGCTTACGATACACGATGCGCAATTTGCGTTCGAACTGAAGTTCCGGAACAGGCACGCTCACTAGCTTCGGCCCAAGCTCCTCCTGCACGGCAATGCGCGGCAGCAAAGCCACCCCGTTACCCATGGCAACAAATTTCTTAATGGATTCAATGGTGGGCAGCTCCACGTTCATATTGAGCGGAGTCTTTGAGCGACGGAAGGCATCGATTACTTTCAGTCGATAGGGTGACTGGACGTTATGCGCGATGAAAACTTCGGCGCCGAGCTGCTGGATTTTTACGCGCGCCTGTCCGCTGAGCGGATGCTTGCGGTGAACGATGAACGTCAGCTTGTCGGAGTAGACGCAGATGGACTGGAGCTCCGGCGAGTTCGGACGAAAGGAGATCACGCCCAATTCGGCGTTGTGATTCAGCAAGTCGTCGGGAATACGGCTTGCAAGGGAGCGCAGCACGGTGATTCGAATAGTGGGGTAAAGCCTGCGGAACTCATCCAACACAGGTAAGAGATATAGACAGGTGAATTCATTTGCGGCGATGCTCAGTTTTCCGCGATAGAGCTGCCGCAATTCCGTCAACGCGCCCTGCGCCTCTGTCCGGAGGTTTACCATCCTCTGCGCATACTCATACACAACTTGACCAGCGTCGGTAAGGGTGCCGTCGCGGGAGGAGCGGTCGAGCAGAGCTTCGCCGAGTTCCTCCTCCAATTTGCGAATGGTCTGGCTGATGGCCGGCTGGCTGCGATGTAGCTTCTGCGCAGCGCGTGAGAAGCTTCCCTCCTGTACGACAGCCATGAACGTCTGAAGCTGGAATAGGTCCATGTTGGGTCGAGACCCGCTTATACGGTCATAAGCGTCTGTTATGCTAGCATGCCGAGATTATGATTCCATAAGAATTATAAGCTTTGATTATGGCACGCCCGACCGTGACAATGAAGGGTGGCTCACTTGAAAGTGGAGAGCGCTATGGAACGAATCACGATCTTCGACACCACCTTACGCGACGGCGAGCAGTCTCCGGGCTGCAGCATGGACATTTCCGAGAAGCTGCGCATGGCGCAGACTCTCGACGCGCTGGGCGCAGACGTGATCGAGGCCGGTTTTCCTATTGCCTCGCAAGGTGACTTCGCGGCTGTGGAACTCGTCGCCCGGGAGATACGCAGGCCAACCATCGCGGCATTGGCCCGCTGCAAGCAGGAAGATGTAGAGCGCGCATGGGCAGCCCTCAGTGATGCTGAGCGCCCGCGGATTCATACATTCCTCGCCACTTCCGACATCCACCTGGAATACAAGCTGAAGATCAGCCGTGCAGAGGCTCTTCAGCAGGCACGCACTGCGGTGGCTGTGGCGAAATCGTTCTGCGAAGACGTGGAGTTTTCTCCGGAAGATGCGACGCGCTCCGATTTCGATTTCTTGTGTGAGGTGCTTGAGGCGGTAATTGACTCCGGCGCAACCACAATCAACATCCCCGACACGGTGGGTTACACGCTTCCAGCAGAGTACGGTGGGCTGATTGCAAATCTGAAGGCAAAGGTCAGGAACATCGGTAAAGCAGTGCTGTCAGTACATTGCCACGACGATCTGGGGCTGGCGGTAGCAAACACTTTCGCCGGCATCGACGCTGGCGCGCGCCAGGTGGAGTGCACGATCAACGGAATCGGCGAACGCGCAGGCAATGCTCCACTGGAGGAAGTGGTAATGGGTCTACGTGTCCGGGCCGACCGGATGCCCTACGAGACCGGTATCAACACCAAGATGCTCTACGCTGCCAGCCAGCAACTGGCCAAGACCATCAGCTTTGGGCCGCAACCCAACAAGCCCATTGTGGGTGCGAATGCCTTCGCACATGCGGCTGGCATTCATCAACATGGCGTGCTGTCAAACCCGCTTTGCTACGAGATCATGACTCCGGAGTCGGTCGGCGCGCCCGGCACGAAGATTGTGTTGGGAAAACACTCAGGTCGCCACGCATTGCAGTCGCATTATGCGGAACTCGGGTACCGGTTAACTCCCGCGGAGTTGAAGGAAACCTATCAGAGATTTATCGAATTGGCCGACCGCAAGAAGAATGTGTACGACCAGGACCTGCTTGCGCTGTTGCCGATCGAGCGTCGCGCAGCCCGCGCCGGCGTTGGGACGAGCCCTGTGGCACAGTCAGCTTAAAGTTGAGGATCGAGGCACGCGATGAGGCTCAAAGTAGCAGTCCTTCCCGGTGACGGGATCGGACCCGAAGTGATGAAGGTCGCCACACGGGTGATCCGGACACTCGCCGACATGGGCGGCTTCGAGTTCCAGTTTCAGGAGTACGCGATTGGGGGAGCAGCCATTGACGCAGCCGGATCTCCTCTGCCCAAGACCACACTTGACGCTTGCCTTGACAGTGACGCTGTTTTGCTCGGCGCCGTGGGCTCCCCAAAATTCGACTCGCTTCTCCAGAACCGCCGTCCCGAGGCAGGGCTCCTTCAACTGCGCATCGCACTAGGCGGCTTCGCAAATCTGCGGCCGGCAGTAGCGTACAACGCGCTGACCGAGTGCTCTCCGCTCCGCGACACCATCGTTGCCGGTGCAAACGTGCTCTTCGTGCGCGAATTACTGGGCGGATTGTATTTCGGTGAGCCGCGCGGCATCGATGCAGCCAGCCACACCGCCTTCAACACCATGCGTTACAGCGAGGCGGAAGTCGAGCGGGTTGCGCGGGTCGCTTTTGAGCAGGCGCGGCGGCGCAGCTTGAAAGTCACATCTGTGGACAAGGCGAATGTTCTCGAAACTTCGCAGCTCTGGCGCAGCGTAGTCACTCGCGTGGCAGGGGAGTATCCCGATGTGACGCTTGAGCACATGTACGTGGACTCGTTCGCCATGCAACTGGTCACGAGTCCCAAGCGCTTTGATGTGGTGCTCACCGAAAATCTTTTTGGAGATATCCTCTCCGACGAAGCTGCGGCACTGACTGGATCCCTGGGCATGTTGCCTTCTGCGGCCGTCGGTGGATCGGTGAATCTTTATGAGCCGGTGCATGGCTCTGCTCCAGACATTGCCGGACGCAACTTGGCGAATCCGCTAGGCGCAATCGCTTCAGCGGCAATGATGCTTCGCCACACGGCGGCGCTGCATCGTGAGGCAGATGAAGTAGAAGCGGCCATTCGAACGGTTCTCGCTCAGGGTTATCGCACCGCAGACATTCATCGGGCTCCGACTGAGCAGCAGGTCTCCACTACCGAAATGGGAAACCTTGTAGAAGAGGCACTCACCGGCGCCGTGATTCGCCGGCAGGCTTATCACGCGGTATAAGTAGCTGCCATGCTGTCTAAAACACTTTTTCAGAAATTATGGGAGCAGCATGTCGTCCATCAGGATGCCGATGGGCGTACCTTGCTCTACATCGATCTTCATCTGGTGCACGAAGTAACTTCACCCCAGGCCTTTGAAGGCCTGCGGCTTGCCGGGCTTCGCGTACGCCGGCCTGATCTGNCCGTCGCCACCATCGATCACAATGTTCCTACTACGCCGAATCGGAACCTCATCTCTGACCCAATCGCGGCACAGCAGATTGAAACCTTGCGGCGGAACTGCCAGGAATTCGGCATACGGCTGTTCGACATTGGATCTGCAGAGCAGGGCATCGTGCACGTGATTGGTCCGGAACTTGGGTTGACACAGCCAGGGATGACAATTGTCTGCGGTGACAGTCACACGAGCACGCATGGGGCTTTCGGAGCGCTGGCTTTCGGCATCGGCACGTCTGAAGTGGAGCACGTACTTGCTTCGCAGTGTCTGTGGCAGAAAAAGCCCAAAACGATGCAGATTGTCGTAGACGGGAAGTTGCCGCTGGGCGCTACGGCCAAAGATGTTGCCCTGGGGATCATCGGCCGTATCGGTACCGACGGAGCAACTGGACACGTCATCGAGTATCGCGGCGCAGCCATTCGTTCCCTGAGCATGGAGGGCCGGATGACGGTGTGCAATATGAGCATCGAGGCCGGAGCCCGCGCGGGGATGATCGCGCCGGACGAGACCACGTTCCAGTACGTTCGCGGACGGCGCTTTGCGCCACGCGACTTCGATAAGGCTGTGGAGCATTGGCAGACGCTTCGATCCGACGATGACGCGCGTTTCGATTCGACCGTGCGCCTCCACGCCGACGAGCTGGAGCCATACGTCACATGGGGAACGAATCCTGGCATGGTGGCTCCCATCAGCGGACGCGTTCCGGATCCGAACGCTGCTGCATCCGAAGGTGAACGTGCTGCCACGGCTCGGGCTTTGGAGTACATGAACCTCAAGCCAGGCACGGCGATTGCAGAAATTCCGGTGGATCGCGTTTTCATCGGGTCGTGCACGAATGCGCGCATTGAGGACTTGCGCGCGACCGCCGAGCTCGTCCGGGGATACCACGTGCACCCGCGTGTCCACGCCATGATTGTTCCTGGGTCGCAGCAGGTAAAGCGCGCGGCGGAAAGCGAAGGACTAGACCGAATTTTCCGCGCGGCGGGCTTTGAATGGCGCGAATCGGGATGCTCAATGTGCCTGGGAATGAATCCGGACATTCTCCAGCCGGGAGAGCGCTGTGCGTCCACTTCCAACCGCAACTTTGAAGGGCGTCAAGGCCGTGGCGGACGCACACATCTGGTGAGCCCTCCCATGGCTGCGGGAGCCGCGATCGCCGGACACTTCATCGACGTTCGCAAGTGGAAATATAAAGAGGCGCAGTCCGCATGAGAGCGTTCCGCGAGCACACCGGTGTTGTGGCGCCGCTTAATCGCAGCGACCTCGATACCGACCAGATCATCCCGAAGCAGTTCCTGAAACGCATTGAACGGACCGGCTACGGCGAGTTCCTATTTTATGACTGGCGTTACGCCGGCGATGGTAAGCCGCGTCCGGAGTTCGTCTTAAATCAGCCCGCGTATTCCGGTGCTTCGATACTTGTTGCAGGGAAGAATTTTGGCTGCGGCTCCTCACGGGAACATGCAGCCTGGGCTCTCAATGACTATGGCTTTCGTGTGGTGATCGCGCCCAGCTTTGCAGATATCTTTGCCACGAACGCACGTAACAACGGTCTATTGCTGATAGCGCTTCCTGAGCGCCAGATTGCCACTCTATTGGATCGAGCGCAACAATCCGAGGGTTACACATTGCACGTGTCGTTGCTGGACAAGACGGTGCGCGATAACAAAGATTTTTCCGCTGAGTTCGAGATCGATGACTTCCGCCGCACTTGCCTGCTCGAAGGTCTCGACGAAATAGGGCTCACTTTGAAACACGAGTCCGAAATCGCTGCCTACGAAAGTCGGCTAGTCAGCCGCGGTTGGTAAGCGCCCAGCCTTGGTATCAAAGCAGAAGGCAGCATGCTGCATCTCTAAGGACACCCTACCCCTACTGGACGGTGAGGATGACCGAACCCGTTGAACCATTCGCATTGGCTGTAATCGTCGTAGTCCCTGACGTCACGTTAGCAGCTATTCCCGTTAGGCTGCCGATGTTAGCGACGGTTGTGTTTGAGGAACTCCAAGTCGCGCTCACTGTTTGATTGGAGCTGTTGGTGGCCGTGAAGGTGAGGGTCGATCCCGAGGATGCCGTGAACGTACCCGAGCCTTGCCCGGTGCATCCAGTGGTGCAGGAAATTGTGAGACCGCCTCCGGTTTGCGTGGTTACTGTGAGAGTTGTACTCCCGGTCACTCCACTTTGGCTCGCTGTGATCGTCGCAGTTCCAGTCTGGTTCGCAGTTGCCAGGCCCGTGCTGGTTATGCTGGCGATATTCGCTGGAGAGGAACTCCAGGTTGCGGAGGAAGAAACATCTTTGCTGCTTCCATCTCCGAAGCTGCCTGTCGCCGTGAATTGCTGGGTTTTCGTGAGTTGCAAAGATGCGTTGGAGGGCGAAACCGAAATCGCAACCAGGCTATTGCCAGAAGGAAAGAACTTTCCGCAGCCGGCACCTATGATCAATGCAAGAAAAATTATTGCGAAGAAGTATTGCTTTCTATTGAGTGCCGAAATTGTGAAATGTTCACTGCGTGAGACAAACTTCGACATGCGGTGTACGGCCTCCTGAGCTAATGAACGAAGCTTCCGGCTAAAGATGCAGCCAAAATCGCTGCGGCTTCACAAATCGCGCTCTAGCCGGCCGACGCTCGCAATTCAACGCTCTCCGTTACTTCTAGTGCCTCCGCCAGATCGGCAATCAAGTCATCGGCGTTTTCGATCCCGATCGATAGCCGAACCAGATCCTCGGGCAGCTTGCGCTGCGCTGCCACTTGCGGCGGCACGCTGGCGTGCGACATACGTCCGGGCAAGCTCACAGATGATTGTAGCCCGCCGAAGCTCACCGTTATGGGAAAGAGCTTAAGACATTCAATCACTTGCCGCGAAATCTCGATAGAACCCGTTTCGAAGCTGACTACTGATCCGTTCCCCCGGGCTTGACGCGCGTGGATCTGCAGAGTCCTCTTGTCCAGGAGTGATGGGTAATAGACCTGCTTGATCGATGGGTGTTCAGAAAGAAATCGGGCAATCTTCTCGGCATTTGCTTGCTGACGATCCACGCGAATCGCCAACGTCTTGATGCCGCGTAACAGTAAGTAGGAGTCGAATGGTCCCAGAACGGCTCCTTCGCCGTTTTGTATGAGATAGAGATCTTCCGCGAGCTTCTCGTTCTTCACGATCACCGCGCCCGCCACTACATCGCTGTGCCCGCAGAGAGACTTGGTCGCGGAGTGAACCACGATGTCGGCCCCAAGCAGCAGCGGATTCTGCAGGTACGGAGAGAGCATGGTGTTATCGACGCACAACAATGCGCCATTTTCGTGCGCCACTTTTGACAATGCCGCAATGTCGACGACCTTCAGAAGGGGATTGGTGGGCGTCTCGATGTGAATTAGGCGCGTGCGCGGAGTCAATTCGGCCGAGAAATCTTCGGGAGTGAATCCGTGCACGTAACGGACGGAGATGTCAGAGCGTTGCAGAATTTTCGAGAATAGCCGGCAGGTACCGCCGTAGACGTCGTCTACCACAAAAATTTCGTCGCCGGGTTTCAGCAGCCGAGTCACCGCCGTAATCGCGGCCAATCCGCTGGCGAAGGCGAAAGCACGCGTGCCGTGTTCCAGGATGGCAAGCTGCTGTTCCAGAACGGCACGAGTGGGATTGCCGCTGCGTGAGTAATCGTATTCGCTGAACTCCACCGCGCACTCCTGCTCGAAGGTTGCGGTTTGATAGATAGGCGTCGCAATCGCGCGGTGCGGATCGCCCGGGCAGCCGGCCGATTGAACCAGTCTGGTATCGATTTTCATTGAGCTGCCTCCGCTACTTGAAACTCTGCGCTCTCGCCAAATGCCGCGGGGAGGCGCTGTACGGTAATACGAATTCGGAGGATCACGCCGTGGCTGCGCATTCGGCACTCCTTTCGCTACAGGCCTCGGCCTTGCTCAAGGCTTGCTCCAGGTCGGCGATGATGTCCGCGGCATCCTCGAGTCCGACGGAAAGACGAATCAGTCCATCAGGAATGCCCAGAGCTGCGCGCGTGTCCGCGGGAATGTCAGCATGCGTCATGCTCGCTGGGTGGGTGATCAGGGTTTCCGCTGCGCCGAGGTTCTCCGCAAGAGCGCAGAGCTTCACTGACTTCATCAACTCAAGTGCTGCAGGCGTTCCGCCGGTAACCTCAAACGAGAGCATGCCTCCGTGCGCAGCATGCTGGCGGCAAGCCAACCCGTGTTGCGGGAACGAAGGCAAGCCGGGATAGAAGACGCGCGAGACCGTCGGATGATTTTCCAGCCAGCTCGCTACCGCCAGCGCATTGTGCGAATGGCGTTCCAGACGCATGCTGAGTGTCTTCAGCCCGCGAAGCGTAAGCCAGGATTCGAGTGGAGACTGGATGCACCCGATGGTTTTTCGCACAAGTCGAAAGCGCTCGAGCAGCGCTTCGTCCCGGGTCGCCAGTGACCCGCCGACGGTGGCGTTGTGCCCTTCAATGTATTTCGTGGTCGAGAGAAGACTGATATCGGCTCCAAGATCGAAAACCGGCTGCAGAGCAGCAGTCAGGAATGTGTTGTCGACGGCAAGCAGCACACCAGCTTTGCGCGCCACCCGGGAAACGGCAGCGATATCGGTCAATTTCAACGTGGGATTCGCCGGCGTCTCTATGAAGATCAGCTTGGTGCGAGGCTCAATCGCTGCACTCACGGCGTCAACGTCTGAGGTATCCACAAAGCTGGCGCGCACGCCTAAGCCCTCGAGCACTTGCCGAAACAGGCGAACGGTGCCGCCGTAGACAACGTCAGAGATGACCGCGTGATCACCTTGCTTCAATATCGATAAGAAGAGCGTCGTGATGGCTGCCATTCCCGTGGAGAAGCACAGGGTCGGAGCGTCCTCGAGAGATCCGAGTACATCCTCGAGCGCGGAAACCGTAGGGTTCGCGGCTCGCGAATAAGTAAAGCCTTTGTGAACTCCGACCGCCTCCTGCACGAACGTGGTGGTCTGATAAATCGGAGTCAGGATCGAGCCGGTCGCGGGATCAGGTGAAAGATTGCCGTGGAT
>C688J18823_10001920_pt1 | contig 12968 bp, 13 predicted proteins | sample HopSoiMetagenom1_FD_18823 | JGI IMG/M metagenome (IMG submission 18823)
CCTGGCGCGTCCGCCACTCCCTTGGTCTCGACCATGTCCCGGCCGGCGTCAGTCCGAACATGAAAGACGCGATCATCTACGATCTCGGTCCGGACGGAAAAAGCACCTCGGGTTTCGGACATCCAAAGTGCAACGGCAAGGAGGACCAGATCGCCGTGGATCTCGGCGGCGGCGTCGACAGCAGCGCCGTGAGATAGCGTACGGAATCCGACAAACGATCGGGATCGCCGTTCTGCCGCAGCCAGCGTTTGTGGAACAATGCTTGGTCTAGGCCATTGTGTACGCGCGGATACTGAATGCTGAACCAATTGCACAAAGTGTTTTTGCAGCGTTCTTTCATGAGGTCTCGATGATGCCAGCCAGGCTTCGCAGATCGTTCCTGTCGATCGGTTGGCTGGTCTGTATCGTCNCTNGCTCAGCTTGGAGCNCNCTCAGCTCGGCTCAGCAAAGCGATCTGGCCGAAAGAATGAAAGATCCGGCTCAGTGGCCGATGGCGGCGCGCGACTACGCCAACACGCGTTACAGCGAACTGGATCAGATCAACAAGTCCAATGCCTCGCACATGCAGATTGCATGGACATTTTCTGTGGGCGTCGACCGCGGACAGGAGGCAGCTCCGATCATTGTCGACGGCACGATGTACGTTGTCGGTCCATACGCCGGTCCATATCCAAATCGCGTATTTGCGCTGATGCGACCAGCGGCGAGCTGAAATGGTCTTATGCCCCCAAGCCGGAGCCCTCGGCAAAGGGCGTAGCCTGCTGTGACGTTGTTAATCGAGGTCTCGCGTTCGACAATGGGAAAATTTTTCTAAACACCTTGGATAACCACACCGTTGCGATCGACGCGAAAACCGGCAAGGAGCTGTGGCACACCAAACTTGGCGAAATCAATCGTGGTGAGACCATCACCATGGCGCCCATCGTCGTCAAAGGCAAAGTGCTCGTCGGCAACAGCGGCGGCGAATGGGAGTTCGCGGCTGGGTCACCGCGGTCGATGAAAACACCGGCGCTATTGTCTGGCGCGCCTATTCCACCGGGCCCGACAAAGATGTCCTGATTGGACCCGACTTCAAACCGTTTTACAGCGGGCTCAGGGCAAGGATCTTGGAGTGACGAGCTGGCCCGCCGACCGTTGGCAGATGGGAGGCGGCACGGTTTGGGGTTGGATTTCCTACGATCCCGAACTCAACCTGATCTACTACGGCACGGCCAACCCGAGCCCATGGAATGCAAATCAGCGCAGCGGCGATAATCTTTGGAGCACAACCATCTTCGCGCGCGACGCGGATAGCGGACAGGCCAAATGGGCCTACCAGCTTAATCCGCATGACCTGTTCGATCATGACGAAATCAACGAGAATGTTCTGGTTGATCTTGAGCTGAACGGCCAGACCCGAAAGGTCCTCATACATCCCGGCCGCAACGGTTTCATGTACGTCATCGATCGCACTAACGGAGAGGTGCTCTCGGCCGACGCTTACGACTTCATAAATTCCTACACTGGCGTGGACCTGAAAACCGGCAGGATCATTCCGAACGACGAAAAAAATCCGGTGCTCGGCAAAACCATCGACAACATATGCCCGGCCGCCCCAGGTGCAAAGGATTGGCAACCCAGCGCATGGTCGCCGCGCACCAAGCTGTTGTATGTCCCGCATCAACACCTCTGCATGGATTTCAAGGCATCGGAGGTCGGGTACATCGCCGGCACTCCCTTCATTGGTGCATCGGTGGACATGTACGCNGGGCCTGGTGGCTATCGCGGCGAGTTCATGGCGTGGGACCCTGTCGCCAAAAAGAAAGTCTGGGAGATTCATGAGAACCTCCCGGTCTGGACCGGCACGCTAGTGACGGCTGGAGACGTCGCGTTTTACGGCACCATGGACCGGTTTTTCAAAGTGGTCGACGCGACCAACGGCAACGTGCTTTGGCAGTTCAGGGCAGGATCCGGCTTCATCGGTCAGCCGGTGACCTACCGCGGCGCCGATGGCCAGCAGTACGTTGCAATTCTATCCGGAGTCGGCGGCTGGCCGGGTGTCGTGGCGAATGCCGAGGTCGATCCGCGCGTGCGAAACGCGGCGCTCGGCTTTACCGGCGCCACGCAGGACCTGCCGTTCTACACCGCGGGCGGCAGCGAACTACTTGTTTTCAAACTCGGGAATTCCAGCGCGGATTCGAACCAGTCCCCTGCTCCATTTCCTCCTGCGGACCAGAAGAATGAACAGCCGCGTTAGCGCCGCCGTATTGCTTTCCGCGATCTTGCTGCCGGGATGCGCGGCCGCGGCCTCTGCTGCATCGAACGAGCTGCGGGTTTGCGCTGATCCTAACAACATGCCGTTTTCGAATAGCGAGCAGGCTGGATTTGAAAACAAGATTGCCGAACTGGCCGCCCAGAAGCTTGGGAAGACACTCTCTTACACGTGGTGGGCGCAGCGCCGGGGTTTCGTTCGTAACACTCTCAAGGCAGGATTATGCGACGTGGTCGTTGGCGTGCCCGCGCATTACGACCTCGTCGAAAACACCCGCCCGTACTACCGCTCTACCTATGTCTTCGTCAGCAGGGCGGACCGGCATCTTGATCTCGGTTCGATGGCAGATCCGCGCCTGAAGCAGTTGAGGGTCGGTGTGCACCTGATCGGAGACGACGGCAACAATACGCCGCCTGCGCACGCGCTTGGCGACCAAGGCATCGTCGATAACGTGCGCGGCTACCTGATCTACGGCGATTATCGCGAGCCCGATCCGCCGGCGCGATTGATCGAGGCGGTGGAGAATGGCGAAATTGATGTCGCCGCCGCCTGGGGTCCGCTGGCCGGATACGTCGCGAAGACTTCAAAGGTCCCTTTAACCCTGAGCCCGATATCGGGATCGGAACGGTTTGCGCCGTTGCGGTTTCAGTTCGAGATCGCGATGGGAGTGCGGAAGGGCGATCATGCCCTGCGCGATCAGCTCAACGAGTTCATCGCCGGCCATGCGAACGAGATTGCGGAGCTCCTGCAAAGCTACGGCGTACCGTTGGTCGAGAATAATTGGCCGGCAGCTCCCGGAGACCTAAAGTGAGATATGGACTGGCGCGTGCGATCGCAGCCTGGGGCGCAGTCGGCGCTCTCGCACCGGGTCTGGTCGGCGCACAGCAAAGTCTGCCTCGCTCCCAGCAAGCGCAGCAGCCGACCGTTCAGGCTCGGCCGGATTTCGGTGAGACCGTCGGCGGCCGGACACCCGGCGTGTTCATGCAAGTCCCGCTCAGCAACCTTTTTCCCGGAGCTGTCCCCGCCCGCCCGACCATCAAGAATCCGGGACAGGGCGATCCTCATTCAGCCGACCGCGGCATGAAGTATTTCATCAGCTTCAATTGCAACGGCTGTCACGCGGACAATGGCGGTGGCGGCATGGGACCGGCGTTGAGTAACTCCACTTTCATCTACGGGAGCCAGCCGGAGAACATTTACCTGTCGATCTACCANGGGCGCCCGAACGGGATGCCGGCCTGGGGAGCNATGCTGCCCGATTCGGTGATCTGGGACCTTGTTACCTACNTCGGCAAGCTGAGCAACGAACCCACTTCGGAGTGGGGCCGAACGTTTTCGAAATCGCCGCTGTCGCCGAACATCGAGCAGGTCCCAACCGAGCAGGTGACGACNACGGAGCCCTGGTCGAGCACCAAGAAATTTGGTTCAGGGCAAAAACCTTAAGGCGGCTTCTGCATGGGAGANGTNGATGCGNACGGAATGCCGCAGCCGTTCTGCCCCGCGCCGGCTNACGTGAGNGCGCGGCGAACAGCGCCAGTNCTGCTTGCGCTTTGCCTGGCTGGCGGNNTGCTNGCTGGTTGCGACAGCAAGTCCGACGTCACCCAAAACGTCGAGGGAGATGCCGGCAGAGGCAAAATGCTGATCGGGAATTACGGGTGTGGAAGTTGCCACCTGATCCCGGAGGTGGCGAGTGCCGACGGCAATGTCGGTCCGCCGCTCATGCGTATCGGCACCAGGGTTTATATTGCCGGCTACATCAGAAACTCTCCGGAAAATATGTCGGTTTGGCTGCAGGACCCGCAGAAGGTGCTTCCCGGAAATGCCATGCCGTCGATGGGAATATCGCTAAAGGACTCGCGCGACATCACCGCATTCCTCTACACGCTTCAATGAGCATTGACGCGTTGAGCTTGACGTCAAGGAGCCAAGCACCACGGGGCTACTTCCGTGGCGAGCGCCCAAAGAATAGAGAGCGACCCGTTCAGGCACACGGGTTGCGCGTGTTACTTTTTCTTGTTCCGCTTCAGCTTCTGGGCACCGTTGCCGCGCTTGCCCTTGGTGGGGCGCACCGCTGGTCGTCTTGATCGCTTAGCCATGTCAAACCTGCTTTGGTTGCTGCTTTGTTCGAGCGAACGGACCTGTCGGCAAAACGTTCCGATCCGCTTCCAGACTTGGTCGGAGAAAACGATCATGCTGCGCACACCGACGCACCCAGACGGATGTTGAAATGGTTCAATGTTCCCGGGAGATTTCGCAAATCGAGCTGCGGCGAAACGAGAGACAGATTTGTTCTGGTGAGGATTGAATCGATCACGAAGCTAGCAAGCAGCGGCACGAGATTGTGGGCGGGGCATATCGCAGGACCGTGGCTGAACGGAACAATGCCGAGCTTCGGGAGAGCATCGCATTTCGCACCCTCCCAAATGTCCGGCGACATCCGGTGCGCGAACTCAAGCCGCTCATCATCTCGGTTGAAGAACGGGACGTAGATCATCACCCCCGTGCCCTTCGCGACAAGAGAACCTGCGCAAGACATATCCGCCGCAATTTCGCGCAGAATAGCGGGCGTGGTTGGCCAAAGCCGCACGGCTTCGAGCACACAACACCGTGTAAACGATTGGAACATTCCATCGGTCGAAGTATCCCGACAGAGAGCTTCCTCGCGAGCGCGACTCTGGAAAGAGGAATGGCAAGCCAACAGCGCCAGCGTCCGAAATGTGGTCATGCCGGCAGGATCAAACGCGAATAGCCACTGAGCGATTTGGGCGGTCGGCTCCANGCGCGTGTCCCGCGGCACGAGCGAGGCAAGACTGCCCGGCGCGGGATCAGCCAGATAATCCTCCAACCGTTGGTGAAATCGTTGCCGTCGCACCCCGGCTTTAGGTAGCAAGAACGCCCAGTTTGCGCGGCGCCGCAGCGTATATAGAAGACTTGAAAGCTCCTCGTCCTCCCGTGCACGATCGCCAAGTACGACCCGTCGAACGATCCGAAACCAAGCATCCGAAAACCATTGCCAGGATAACTCTCGTACGCCCGCTCCCCACACCACCTGGAATTCGGCCTCGACAATCTCCCGAAAGCGGGATGCCAGCGGGTGCACCCTTGTGCCGGTAGCGAGCGCCTGTTCGTGGAGCGGCCGCCGTTCCGATCGCCGAGCGGCCGCAGATATAAGCACGTTGCCCGGTTCAAAGTGGTCGAGCGCAGCGCGCTTCTCGCGCGTGTCGGTCGCAAATGGCCGGGGTGAGCCCTTTAGGACTTCGAGTACATCGTGGGGATCCAAGAGCAAAAGGTGCGGTCGTCCGGGAATTCTAAGCTGAAGCGGTCCACTGCCGTATCTTCGACGCAGATTCTGCATGATCTTGACAGCGCCTGCGTCCAAACCCAGCCGTTCAGCCGCAGCCTCCATGCTGGGCCGCCGAACGATAACTCCCTTGCCAATGGTTGGGAGTATTATTCCGGTGAAGACAGAAAGCGTGTCGACGAGGCTGGCTCGACCGAGCGAGCCGGCAAAATAGGCGGTTACGCCCGCTTCGTTGCTCATCGGCATCAATGAAGCGGACTGTCCAAGGTTCCCAAGTCCCGTTGAGAGCGCCGCATTCCCATCGATGATGTCGACCAGGACGAGGTCGGCGCGCCGCTCAACAAGGGCGTCCTCACCGTGACCGTGACGCTGCCGAAGTCACCGGCCGCGCAGCAGAGATGAAGAGGATGCCGACCGGCGGCAGGCAAGCGCGAGGCGGGCGGGACTGATACTCTCGCCCGTTCGGCCGGTTGCAGGCGCGGACTGGAAAACTCGACTGGCAGCGCACTCGATCCGGCTTGAACCGGAAGTAAATTCGCGAGCAAGACACAGTGACTTCACCAACGACGATTCGAAGCAGATCTGGTTCGTTAGCGCGTCGCGGCTGTCCGTGCTGTTACAACCCAGGTTGCGGCACTTAGCCTGACGCCATCAGGTCCGTCGTAGGCGGCAAGCGCGGATCGCACTGCCGGCAGTGTTCTCACTCCGAGTTCGGGATTTTCGCGAAGGAGCTTGCCGAGAGCTCCGACCTTCGAACAAACCGCCAGCATCGAAGCGAGGTTGCCGCTTCCCACCAGCTCATCATGCGCGGTGATCTCGATCTGGCTGAAGCCTGCTTTTTCCAGAATGCCGTGGACGCGGTCGAGATTGGCGAACGCGAATGGGCCGGGAGCGTCGGGGTGCTGAGGGTGCTGCGGCGGAAGGTGGAGAGATGCGGCCCTAAGCGGCACGAGGTCGAGCGGATTTTCCTCCAGCGCGCGCCAGCAGACGAAGGCCAGCCGGCCATTCGGCTTGAGGCCACGATGAATGTTGCGAAAGGCGGCAATCGGGTCATCGAAAAACATCACGCCAAACCGCGAGAACGCGGCGTCGAACGAGGCTGGTTCGAATGGGAACACCTGAGCGTCCGCATGTAGGAATCGTACGCGGTCGCACCCTTTGGCCGCGAGCTTCGCGAATGCCAGCACGGCAGCGGACACATCGACCGCCAGAACTGTGCCGTCGGGGGCGACGGCCCGGGCGAGGTCCAGCGCGGTCTCCCTCCGCCACAGCCTATGTCGAGGACGTTCTCACCTGGACGCGGCGCAAGCGCCTGCAACGCCTGCCGACCGAGTGGAGCGAGTTGCAGTTCCAGTAGCTCCCGGACCTCTGCCCACGCGCGCACGCGTATTTCGTCTTGCGTCTGTGCAGGCGGAAGGCAGCTCTTGTTCATGCGCCGATGATTGCCTGTCAATCAGGGCATGTCGAGGTCGCCGCTCAGCATTGCCCTGCCACGCGCCAACCTCCGGCCGGCTTTGGTCGACCGCCGATGGATCGAGGATGAGGCCCCTGTGCCCTGGGGGATCTCCCCCTTTATTCGCCTGAATTGATCGTCACCGTGGAAACGGCCAGCCAAGTAGGATCCGCCCAACGCCAACACCGGGGAAAAGCGATGAAGGTCCTTGCAGCGACACTTACCTTGCTCCTTTCGACTGCTGCCGCCGCTCAGGAGTGCAAGACGTGCTCAATGGGCGACGCCTGCATAAAGGCGTATCTCAAGACGGCGTCGGAAGCCCAAACTGCCACCAGGCAGGCAATCCGGGACTGGAAGCAAAATCTGGACAGAAAGGCGTCGGCAGAATTGTCCAGCAGGGGCACGGCCGCATTACAAGACGCCATGGAAGCGCAAGTTCGTCTGGAGCTCGACCGGCTGAAGGAGTGCCTGGCGAAGATCAAGTAGCGGGACTGATCAACACCTTCAGCGAAACGTAGACGCCAATATGCCCTGATTTTGATATTGGGCGTGAGTAGGACCGCGGGCAGAAGGCGGTACCAACCACGCGGCCAACTCACTCAGATCGCGTATTCGGCCGCTGACTACCGCGCTGGGCAAAGGCAACGACATTAGGAAAACGATCGTAGGTTCTCAAGAGAGTTCAATAGCGTTTGAAGGCGCCCTCCGTTGAAGCGGCCTAGTTGGCCGAGAGGACATGTCATAGCCGAAAAACGCGAGCACCAGTTGCATTCCCATTATCACTGGCAGAGCCGAAAGCATCACTGTCCCCGCCGTACTCGTCGCGCCCGTCTGCCAACTCTCGATCCATTGGAACGCACCAAAGAACACGCCAAACGCAAGCAATCCAAGACCCAAAGGAAGTTCGATTGAGGCGATAGACATATCGCGAAGGTAGTAGTTGTAAAAGATCCGTTTCCAAAAATTCCCAATATGCCTAAATAGAAATTCNATCACGATCATTCGAATCTGCAAATTGCTTACTTCGTCCTTATACCTAGCATCCATAGGAACATCGAGTACGACAGCGCGCAGCGTGTTGAGTCTGAAGAGCATGTCCGTTTCGAAAAAGTACCCACGGCTGATCTTTTCCAGTGGGAGCAGCCGGGCGACATCACCATGGATTGCCGTATAGCCGTTCGTTGGATCGAACAGGTCCCAATATCCTGATGATATTTTGGACAGGAAGGAAAGGGCGGCATTACCGAATAGTCTCACCCTTGGCATATCGTGTATCTGCTCAAGGTTGAAGAAGCGGTTACCCTTCGTGTAGTCGGCCTCCCCTTGTGCAATGGGCTCCACAAGAACCGGGATGAGACGAGGGTCCATTTGGCCATCACCGTCGACCTTGACGATAATGTCTGCGCCTCCTGCAATTGCGGCCATGTAGCCAGTGATCACAGCACCGCCAACACCCTGATTGGTAACGTGCCTTATGACTGTCACCCTGGAGTCGCTGCAATTCAATCCAACGAAGTCACCGGAATCGTCTGGACAACAATCATCGACGACGAATATTTGGGCGACCTCAGATCCAATCTGGGAGATCACCTCTAGGATGTGATTGCGGACCCTGTAGCTCGGTATGACAACAGCGATGCTCGGCTTAGCAGAGCGCGTTTCATCCGTGTAAGCCGGCCACAGATGGGTTTGTTTCGCAGGATAACGCATGGGCCGCCCCTTCAAACCACGTCTTTGTTGATGTCGACTTTGTTGATATCGACTTTCCTAAGCCCCTGAGTTAGACCTCGTTGAGCGTATCTGGGATTCGCTGTCAAGCACGTTGCATCGGCGGAAAACTTACGATCCCAAACCGGCATCTAGAAGCCCGCGATCACTGCAAGTTCGGAACGCGGCGTTTCTTAGATCCTCTGGCGCAGCTCAGAATGGCGCCGGTTTGATGTTTTAGCTTCACCTCATGCTCACGGAAAGAAAATGCTGCTTGTTATCCCATTTGCCGCTCTGGTCGGCGCGGCACTAGCACTCGCAACCGCTCTAAAAAAACCCTTCGAATTGACGCTGCTCCCAACAATTGCATGCTCAATCCTGATCCTCTTTATAGCGGGGCTGGTGGGCGCTCTACCGGCAGCGCGAATGGGTATGATTGCAGCCGGGCTAATGACGTTCATTTGGGTAGCAGTGCGGCACACTAATTCGCTCAAAACACTGTTGCATCCTGGACCAATTATATGCGGGACGCTTCTCCTTGTTCTTGCTGCCCTGAAACAAAACTCAATCCTGGTGGTCTGGGACGAGTTTTCTCATTGGGGTCGGATCGTGAGATATATGACGATCACCGACGCTTTCCCGAACCAAACATCCCCGGTGCTTTTCCCAGATTATCCCTACGGCAGCGCCCTCTTTGAATATGCCATGGCGATTGGGAATGGACTTACCGAGTCTTCTTGGGTGTTCGCCGCAAACGTGCTCAAGGTATCCGGCCTGTTGACGTTGTTCTCCGGCTTGCGCTGGCGGGACGCGATGTTTTTACCGGCCATTACAGCTTTTGTAGTCCTTTCGCCTTCCGTATTGCCGGTTCTGGCTGCTGACTGGGGGAACCTCTTGATAGACTTCCCACTAGCGGTGATGACTGCGGGTGTGATCGTCATCTATCTTAGAGGAGGAGCAGACACCTGGTCGACTGCACTGATCGTACCGATCGTCGCCGTCCTGCCGCTCATAAAGGACATCGGCCTCGCATTTGCGATGGTCTCGATTGTGCTAATTGCCTGCGACCAATGTTTGCTGGCTTTGAAGGACCGCCGACTGCCTTGGGGCTCGCTTGCAATTACTGCAGGCGCTTTCGCGTCTGTCATTGTGAGCCGAGCGCTTTGGTTATGGCACTTGAAGAATATTCACGCCCAGAGCACTTTTATTCTCTCTACAGCACAGATCAATGTGCGCCTCCACGACCCGGAATTTGGCACAGTTTTGGCAGGAGTCGCCGACAAGCTATACGAGGCAATTGCGACCGTTCAAATAGGATCAACGGCCATTACCATTACTCAGTGGGTGGGGTTGATGCTCCTGTTGGCATTTGCAGGAACCATGGTGTCAAATGACAGATGGCGAGCGATATCCGTCGGAAGCATGCATATGCTGCTGGCATTGGCATTTGTGCTATATGTAGTTTTTCTGCTTTTTTTGTATTTGTTCTCTTTCGGAGCCTACGAGGCGGTTCGACTGGCAGGCTTTCACCGCTATGCAAGCACGTTTTTGATGCTGTGGACTGTAGTCGCGCTGGCACTGCTAATTGCTCCGCACACATCATCTTCCTGGAAACAATTTGCCTCTGCGGCGGCGCTCACAACATTCGTTGCGCTAATCGCTTATCGCCCCGCAATAACTCTTCGTCACCACTTCTCGCTACAATCAAATTCGGAACGGGCAGAGAGACAGTTGGTGAAGAGTGCATTGGGCGACTATCAAGTCCGTGTCCCGATAAACTCAAAAGTATATTCACTCTGGAACGATAGCACCGGCTTGCGATTCTATACGACACTTTATGAATTGACGCCGCGGAGCGGAAATGGGGCTTGTTTCTCGGTGGGACCAAAACGGTATGAAGGCGACGTTTGGACTTGCGACGTTTCTCCCGATCACTTCATCGACGCATTTCTGCACGGCGACAAAGTTATAGGCTCAATAACGGACCGGGCTGCAAGCTCCAAAGAACGTGCATACGATTTCTTGTTTATCGGATCTGCAGACGAACCGTTCTGGGATCGGTTCGACCCCATGTTTGCTCCTGATGCCCGCCGATCAGGCGCGCATTGGTTCGCCTTGGAGCCGGATGGTTACGGCAAACAGCTGTTTCGACCCTTACCTTAGGGCATGACTGGGAGCGCATGGCCGAGGGCTGGCAAGTGATCAAAGCGTTTTGTCTTTTGTAAAGATAGCAAGATGAATGTCGCTGGGAAAAAGTCTAGCGACTTTGGATAATAGAAAAAGAGGTATGTAAACTACCCAGGTCGGAACCCCAACGGCGTGACTTTCGATGCGCTCCTTCAAACCAACAGCGCTGATCGCAGGTAAACTTTTCGCGCCGCTCGGCCAGCTCCGAAGTGATGAGTGACGCTCGATAAGATCCTTGAGATTTTGGGGAGAGAAATAGGCCATGTGTGGAGAGGGCAAACCTTTTTGCCACATTCGCTCGTAAGGCTCAGGGTATCCTAAACTCGCCAGCAGTCTTGAGGTCCTAAAAAGGATTCCCTTGCTGCTGGGAATGTTGATGGAAAGCACCCCATCCGGACCAAGGCGGTGCTCCACCTCGCCAGCAGCGTCCCTTGGATTTGGCAGATGCTCGAAGACATCATTGAAGGCGATGACGTCGTACGGCCCTTCGTCAATGGGAGAGATTGGAAACAGTCCTTCTTCGATCTTGAAGCCCTTTGCGCGAGCGATGATAGCATCGCTATGAACCGGCTCCACTCCCGCAACAACCGCCCCGCGCCGTTGAGCGGCCTCCAAGAACCATCCTTTCGACGACCCAATCTCCAGCAGACGAAGCCCCTTTAAGGGGCGTATTTTCTCAATTTGGTCGAGGATAGTTTCGTAGTTCTGGCGCCTGAGCGTTTCCAGGCCATCGAAGGCTTTCCCAGGACCCGGTTTAAGGACAGACACGTAAAGCCCGCAAGCGGGACAAACAGACACCCAGGAGGAATCGGAGCGAAGGCCTATTTGGCAAGAGGGACAGGAACCAGCCACCAATTCGAACCCTTGTGATGAACATTAGCGGAACGCGAGACAACGGAGCTTCCAGATTTCATTCTCTTCGGGCTGAACACCCGATTTGCTGGCGGAGAGAGTGTCCCCTTCCCCTGATTGATATTGCACACGATTTTGGACTTCAACAAGCCTACCCACGTTCTTACCACGCCCAATGCACGAATTCCGGCGAACGGTCGCGATCAACGGCGGCTCTGATCGGCACTTCCCATTGTGGTGACCGGCTCTTCTTCAAATTCAAAAAGGGACCCGCGCCACCCCGGCCACCGCCTATCAGAGGGCGGTGAGGCTGGACCAGAACTCGGGCGCGTTCGTTCATTCAAAAAAGCTGCGAAACCCAACTTGGGGATATGGCTAGCGGGGCGTAGCTTTTGAAGAATGCAGTTCGTGCCGCTATAACCGTGCGGAATATTTGAATCAACGCCGTGCCAGGATGAACCAATAGGCGGACTACATAGACGCCCTGAGTGGAGGAAACATTGTTCCATTCAACGCGAAGTTAGAAAAGGAAATATCCTCACCTTGGACGAAGGCTCGTTGCCATGCGCAGGGGTTAGATGGCCAACTCTAAGCCAATAGGCCTCGCCGGGGGCGTCCGTTGAGATTGGTTACCTCATTCTCGTTGCTAAGGGAGTCTGCGCGACTGAAGGTTATACTCGTTTCTATTTTGCTGACTTTCCTAGTTTGTTTAACCGCTGCTGCGACGGCAATGCTCACTGGGTACAATCATGACGAGGAGCAGTACATCGCAGCAGCTGTACTGATCAGAAAACATATCCTCTATTACGACTTCATCTATTTGCAGACCCCCATTTATCCGATCCTGATGTCACCAGTACTCTGGATTGCTCCGGAACACGTTTACGCCGCCGCCCGCTGGACCTCCGGCGTCCTGTTCGCGCTGTGCTGTCTATATTCTTTTGCCATCTGCATGTGGATTTCTAGAAATGTTTGGGCCGCGGCGGCCGCCGCCCTGCTCCTCTGCATGTCGCCGCTGTTGCAGGCTGCCGGGGGCTCCGCGCGCAACGATATATTGCCGTGTTTCTTCCTACTCGCAGGGGTACTGGTTGCGGCGCTGCCACTCGCTCGGCCGCCTCGGGCGCACCCCGAATGGCTGGGCCGCTGCGCCTTCTTCCTATGCGGACTGAATTTTGTCCTGGCCTTCAGCGCTAAGGCGTCATACGGCTTCGCGCCCG
>C688J18823_10001921_pt1 | contig 12963 bp, 9 predicted proteins | sample HopSoiMetagenom1_FD_18823 | JGI IMG/M metagenome (IMG submission 18823)
CGGGTTCAATCCGGTGCTGACGATTATGGCCATTGCGTATTACGCCTCTGAGAACCTAGTGAATACCTGGAAGGGAACGCATGCTCGCGGCTAGGCCAATTCCCACGCGGAGTTCACGATGATCGGCCGAAAAGTCATTCGCTTTCGGATACTTGCACCCGTGCTCGTGATCTTGTTCGCGGTGTTGTTCCTGCCGGGCGCGAGCCTCTATTACCGCTACTCTGGAGGACAATCCTGCACACGCTGCCACGAAATCTGGCAACCCTATCGCGACTGGCACGAGTCGGCACACCGGAACATCGCCTGCTCGGAGTGCCACGGCGATGTGATGACCCTGGATGCGGGGTTTCACCTGAAGAATTTGCGGCAACTGGTGAAGCATGTGCGTGGTCAGGTACCCGAGCAGGTCCGGTTAAAGACGGACGATGTTCTCAAGATTGAGCAGCGCTGCGCGAAATGTCATCGCGAGGAGTACGCCTCGTGGGCTTCGGGACCACATGGCGCGAGCTATTCGAAGATCTTCCTGAATAAAGAGCACAACACGAACACGCTGTTGATGGACGATTGCCTGCGCTGCCACTCCATGCATTTTCAGGGAAGCATCCGCGATCTGATCACGCCTGTAAATCGGCAAGGTCCGTGGAAGCTGGTGGACTCTACCCTGGCCGATCGGCCTGCGATGCCGTGCCTGACGTGCCACCAAATGCACCGGCACGGAAATCCTCTGGATCGTCCACCGGCGGTGAAGCCGGATAGTGCCGGGCCCACAGAAGAAATCGTGCGGCCCTCGGTGGCGCTGTTTGATCGGCGTGAGCAGGAGTATGTGTCACTGGACCGATTGCCGCTTCCGCAGGTTTTTGAGGGAGCGCGCCTCGTCAAAATAAGTCCAGATCAGCGGCAAGCCCTTTGTTACCAGTGCCACGCGCCGTCGGCGACGGGGCAGGTGAGATCAGGGGACGACCGCACTCCTGTCGGTGTTCATGAAGGGCTCAGCTGCTTTGCCTGCCACGAAAAGCATGCGCAGACCACGCGTGCTTCCTGCACGACGTGCCATCCGCAGCTCTCGAACTGTGGAATCAACGTCGAGACGATGGACACCACATTCAAGTCCCTGAAAAGCCCTCACAACGTGCACACGGTAAAGTGCATCGACTGCCATACCAAAGGTGTTCCACAGAAAAAGAAACGCACCTAGGCAACTTGACTTCGCGGCTGGATGACTAATAACGGGGCGCTTGCGTCTGATTGCCTCTGCACAGTGTCTCTGGAAATTGCCCCTTCACCATGGCCCGGCGAGAATCCCAAAAAGTCGTCTACGCAGCGATCTTCGCCAATGTTGTCATAGCGATAAGCAAGTACGTTGCCGCGGCGGTGACAGGCAGTTCCGCCATGTGGGCCGAAGCCTTTCATTCTACGGCGGATTCCGGAAATGAAGTTCTGCTGCTGCTTGGAATCAAGCGCAGTGAGAGACCCGCCGACTCGCTGCATCCGTACGGCCACGGAAAGGTGCTGTACTTCTACTCTCTCCTTGTGGCTGTGTACATTTTCGGAGTGGGCGGCGGGCTTGCGGTGCATGAAGGCATTTCGCACCTGGCGCATCCTGAAATTCCGACCCGTGCGGTCTGGAACTATGTGGTGCTTGCGATCTCGTTCGCCTTCGACTTTTACTCATGGCGGATCTCGTACCGTGAGTTGCTGGCGCGCAAGGATCCCGACGAAAGCACCTGGGACGAGATTATCGGGGGAAAAGATCCAACGGTATTCACGGTGTTCCTGGAGGACTCGGCCGGGCTGCTTGGAACAGTTCTCGCGTTCCTGGCGATCTTGCTGGGGCAGATCTTTCACAATCCCTATTTCGATCCCGCAGCTTCGATCGTGATCGGAGCTGTGCTGGCGGTGCTTGCTATTTTCTTAGGACGAGAGAGCGGCGCTTTGTTAGTGGGCGAGCGCATGAGCCGGAAGAAGATTCAGCGCGTGAACGACATCATCATGGCGGATCCCGCAGTGGAGAGCGTGGGGGACCTCCTGACCATGCAACTTGGGCCCGAGCAGGGCCTGCTGAACGTGGATATCCAGTTCCGCAAAGGGCTCGATCTGGCACAACTTGAAGCTGCCATCGATCGAATTGAGGCGAACATTCGCAAAGCCGAGCCGACGGTCCAGCGGATCTTCATTGAGGCGGAATCGTTTCGGCAGAGTGGCACGCCGAAATCGCAGGCGGCCTGACAAATGCAAAAACAAACGTCCCGCAGGCTGTAACCTGCGGGACGTCCGGTGCACTGATTGGGATTGACCAAGAGGTGGTCACTCTACGTGGCCTCTACGGCAACTCCGGGGTCCTGACCGACCTGCGTCAGGCGGAAGCAATCCTTATTCACCGGTAGTGTGCGGGCTGTAGCCTCGAATGCGGTACACGCAAATTCCGCGTCCGAAGCCCCGCTTAGAGCGACCGCTCTAAGTCTCAGCCACCTCACCTGGTCTTTTGGTCTTTCTACTACTGCCTTCTGAACTTGTCATCCGACCACCTCCTTTCCGGTGTAAGCCCACATTAACGCGGAACGAGATGCCGCGTCAATCCTGGGATTTTGCTGTACCTGATCGATCATCATCGGCGATTTTCGGGCGTGAGAGTCCAAGGCAGACCGGCCGAATGGTGCGACAGGGGTGCGCTCCAGGTTCGCGATCTCAGCAGACAAGGTGTTTGTCGCGGCTGGTCATGGCCGGGGGATATCTGCCACCTGCACTTTTGGGTATCTACACTGAAATCCTGCGGTCGTTATGCCGATTGCTGTACTAGGGGTCGGTGAATTTCTGATGCGGGTAAGTTGTTGAAGCTTCAGCCCTTCCAGCGGAAGGCGTGGGGCTGCGGAAGGCCCAGATGAGCGAGTACGCGATAGGCGAATTCGCGAGCCATTTCATCTAATGAAGCAGGACGGTAATAGAAGGCCGGGATGAGGGGAAAGATTGTGGCTCCGGCATCGGCCGCCCTGTACAGGTTGCGGATGTGAATTTTGTTGAGGGGCGTTTCGCGAACGCACAGAACAAGCGGACGCTTCTCTTTGAGTGAGACGTCAGAGGCGCGTTCGATCAATTGCGCGGCTACTCCGTTGGCGATACGAGCCAGAGTGCCCACGCTGCAGGGGATGACGACCATGGCATCGGCGGGATAAGAACCGCTGGCCACGTTGGCTCCGATATCGGAGTTGGATTGGACCTGGATCTTTTTGGAGTTCGCCGCAGAGCCGAGTAGCTGGCCGATCAGGTCCGACCGGCCTTTGAGGTCGAGCTCTTCGGCCATGACGCGGAGCGCACTGTCAGAGGCGATGAAGTTAACCGTCTCGATGCGATTGTCGGCTGCGACCGCGAGCAGGAAATGGCGGAGAAAGAGGGCTCCGCTAGCCCCGCTTGTGGCGACGGTCAGGTTTTTGGGCGGATGGTTCGGCAAGGTTCTCCGTGAACTGAACATCGGAGCATAGGGAGTTCGGGAAGTAGAAGTCAAGCGAGCGGGATTATGGCATCCACGGCAAATCTTAGACTACGGCGAAGTGCGGCAGAACTTCATGCCCTGGCTGGAGTGGAGCGCGAGATCCGCTTGCAGGATTCGCATGGACGCCGGAAGTATCTTCGCGAGTTCAACCAGGCTTATCGGGATTATCAGTGTGTGCTGGATGCCGAGCAGCTGCGGAAGACGGTGGCCGATGCAGAGATCGTTTTGATCGGCGACTATCATGCGTTACCGGCGTCGCAGAGACAGGCCGCGTCTCTCATCGAACAGCGTGCGTTAGCTGGCGACCGGCCGGTGGTGCTTGGAGTGGAAACGATCTTCGCTCGCGACCAGCACATTCTGGATGAATGGTGGCGGCGGGAGATCGAAGAATCCGAATTGCGGCAGCGCATTCGATTCGACCTGGATTGGGGATACGACTGGGCTCCGTTTTACGAACTGCTTGTGACCGCTCGCGAGAATGCTGACGCTCTGTATGGGCTGGATTGCATGCCGCGGGAGGACTTGCGCAAGATAGGAGCTCGCGACCGGCACGCGGCTATCAAGATTTCCGAGATACGGGAGAGGCATCCTGAGGCTGCGATTTTCGTGCTATTTGGCGAGTCGCATCTTGCGCCGGCGCACCTGCCCAGCCTTGTACGTGAGCAACTTCCTTCTGCGAAGATTCGGACCGTTTTGCAGAACAACGACGCGCTGTACTGGCGCGCGGCGGGAGAGAAGGCGGACCGGGTAGAGGCAGTTCGCGTGAACGACGATGTCATTTGCGTGTTCAACGCGACCCCGCTGGAGAAATACGAGAGTTATCGTTTGTTTCTGGATCAGTGGAGCCGGTGTGAGGATGCTCCGGATTTCGCGCCCACGATCTACAACTTGATCGACAGCCTGGTCAGTTTCTTGGGCATCAACCGCTACTCACCGCATAACAGCACGCAGCCGAAATTTCTCGTCGATATGTTGCCGGAAGTATATGGCGGATCGTCGGAAGCTACATTGAAACGGTTATTGTCGCGCAAGAGGATTGCGGAGCAGGATCTCGTATCGATGCTTGACTGCCTGGAACGGCGCGGGAGCGCCTACTTGCCCGCAGTGAATGCGTTCTGGGTGCGTGATTTTCAAATGGTGCATGCGGCGGAGGACGTAACCCGATTCCTGCACCAGGCTTGCCAGGGATTGCCTGCCCGAATAGTCCGAACCGGCAGCAGTTCGTCGGACGCGCGGGATGCGGATCGCTTCTATATTCGCGTGATGGAACATGCGGTGGCTTACTTTGGCTCGCGGGTGTTGTACCCGTCGCGGCCAGCTCCGGAGTCCGGCGCTTTACAGCTATCTCGCGCCGCTTGCGAGAAGGCCGCACTGAGAACTGCGGAGGCGAGTGCTTCCGAGTTCGACGCCTCAGCTCAGGAATGGGGTTACCGGATTGGGGCGCAAGTTTACGAAGGTTACCTGGCCGGGAAGATTACTCCGGCGAACGTGCGACGGCTGTTCTTGGCTCATCTCCACGAACCCGGGTTGGCGCGGAAACTGTGCGCGGCTGTGATTTCCAAGTTGCGGTCGATTTCTGGGTCGACCGGGCGGGCTGCTCACGCCTGAAAGTCAAAATCCTGAAACACAGAGGACACAGAGCGCTCACTGAGTAAGTCCAGAGTTTTGTCTCGTCCCAAGATGCTAAGCTAGAGTTCGCCTGTTGAACACCGCTTTAGAATACTGAGTGCCTCTTGAACGCCACCGCCATCCGGCAACTTTTTGATCAGGTGCGTAAGGGAATGCTGTCTCCCGACGATGCTGTGGATCGTTTGCGGCACCTTCCCTTCGAAGATCTGGGATTCGCCAAGGTCGATCACCATCGGGCGCTGCGCAATGGGATGCCTGAGATCATCCTTGGAGAAGGGAAGACTCCGGCGCAGGTCGCGGGGATCTTTGCGCGGCTTGCGAAGCATGGTGGAAACGTACTGGCGACCCGTGCGAATCCACAGCAATTTGCGGCGGTGAAGAAGAAGGTGCGCGGGGTGGAATATCGCGAGTTGGCGCGGGCCGTTGTGCTGCAGAAAGATCCTGCGAAGTATGGCAAGGGTATTGTCGCTGTAGTGTCAGCTGGAACCAGCGACATTCCTGTGGCCGAAGAGGCACTGGTTACGGCCGAGTTGATGGGGAATGAAGTGCAGCACTTTTACGATGTGGGAGTGGCGGGAATCCATCGGCTGCTGGCGAATCGCGAGGCACTGACCAAGGCACGGGTGGTGATTGTCTGCGCCGGCATGGAAGGGGCGTTGCCTAGCGTTGTCGGCGGGCTCGTGGGAGTTCCCGTGATTGCGGTGCCGACCAGCATCGGCTATGGGGCATCGTTCAAGGGAATGGCTGCGCTGCTGGGGATGCTGAATTCCTGTGCTTCGAATGTCAGTGTGGTGAACATTGATAACGGGTTTGGGGCGGGGTATGTTGCTTCGCTGATTAATCGGCTGTAATTTGTGCGTGCCGCCGAAGCCAGCGGCTGTTCCACTTCGAATAACCTAAGCGCTTCGGATCATCATAAGATTTGTGCGTGCCGACAGTTCTCCGACTGCGCGGGCTTAGGTTTGTGATCTACCCGAACGGTCATCGACCAGCGCACATTCACGTAATCGGAGCAGGTTGCGAGGCTGTGTTTCATCTGCGTTGTCCGGCTGGGCCAATTGAAGTGCGTGAGAACTACGGATAAAAAAAACGGAAACTGAGTCAGATTCAGAAGACCATGGGCAAGCAGGTTGCGGATTTATGGGAGGCATGGGAGAGGATTCATGGCATTGCCTGAGAATTCCGAACGAGCGAATGAGCAAGGTGAAAGCCTGAAGAAGGCGTTTCCTCATGCCGTATCGGCGCGTTTCGATCGCGCGAGCGGACGAGTAGTTATCGAACTCAGTTCGAAGTTGGCTGTCAGTTTTTCGCCCCAAGATGCGCAAGGATTGGAACACGCCCGGCCTTCCGAGCTCGATCGCATTGAGGTTACTCCATCGGGATTTGGCCTACATTTTCCAAAGCTCGATGCCGATCTATACCTGCCCGCATTGTTGGAAGGCTTCCTCGGATCGAAGCGCTGGATGGCGGCGCGTCTTGGTCAGGTTGGAGGCAAGTCACGAAGTCTGGATAAGAAAGCGGCTGCAAGAGCGAATGGGAAATTGGGCGGCAGACCGAGGAGGTAGGTTGCCGCGGGAAGATGAGATGCAGTCGGAAAGTTACCTCAGGATGCGCCGGGGAACTGTCCGGAACAGCACAAAGTGGTTAGGAAACAAAAGCCGCCAGCTTTCGCCGACGGCTCTTTTGTAAAAGTTAATTGCTGTTAGTTTTCGTACAGCAGCACTCCCTCCGCCTTTTCTGCGTCGACTGGGCGGTAGAAAAGTTTGTTGTCTTCGAGGAAGACTTCGATGAACGCGGGGCGCGTGGTGATGGTGCCCTGGATCAGCGCCTCGGACAGCGGGTCTTCGATGTACTTTTGCAGTGCGCGACGGAGCGGTCTTGCTCCGTAGCTGCGATCGGTCAGAGTCTGGTTGAGGATCCACTTCTTGGCTTCGTCCGCAACCGTAACCGTGATCGACTTCTGCGCCAGGTTTGCGTTGAGCTGCGTGACCATGAGTTCCAGAATCTGGATCAGGTCCGCCTCGTTCAGCGCCATGAAGATGATGATTTCATCCAGACGATTGAGGAACTCGGGATTGAATGTGCGCTTGACCTCATTCTTTACGAGTTCTTCCACTTTGTCGGCAATGGCCTCTTCTTTGGTTGATGCAAAACCCAAGCCTTCACGGCGCTGTAAGTGCCGTGCGCCGATGTTCGAGGTCATGATGATGATGGTGTTCTTAAAGTCAACCGTGTTGCCGAGTCCATCGGTCAACTGGCCATCTTCAAAAACCTGCAGCAGGATGTTGAAGACATCCGGATGGGCCTTCTCGATTTCGTCGAGCAGGACGACCGAGTAGGGCGCTCGCTTCACACGTTCGGTGAGCTGTCCACCTTCTTCGTAGCCGACGTATCCCGGAGGCGAACCGATCAGCTTCGAGACCGAGTGCTTTTCCATGAACTCGGACATATCGAAGCGGACGAGAGCCTTTTCGGTTCCGAACATGAATTGCGCCAGGGTGCGCGCGACTTCGGTCTTGCCGACGCCGGTTGGTCCGAGGAACAGGAACGAGCCGATGGGCCGGTTCGGGTTCTTCAGGCCAGCGCGCGAACGACGGATGGCGCGAGCCAGGGCGCTGATTGACTTGTCCTGGGAGATGATCCGCTTGTGCAGCTCTTCTTCGATGCGGAGCAGCTTCTGGGTTTCTTCTTCCTTGATCGAGGTGATGGGCACGCCGGTCCACCGCGAGACGACATCTTCGATGTCCTCGCGGTTGACCACGCCCGTCGAAGACTCGTCGAGATGATACTTCTCGCGCAGGGCGCGCAGGTTTTCGCGCTCCTTGCGTTCTTCGTCGGAGTAAAAACGTGCCTTCTCGAACTCGTGATTCGCAATGGCATTCTCCATGCGATGCACGATGAACTTGATGCGCTTTTGGACTTCGGTCAGCTCTTCCGGCAGGGAAGTCTGGCGGAGTTTCACTCGCGCTCCAGCTTCGTCGACCAAGTCGATCGCCTTGTCTGGAAGGAATCGATCCGGGATATAGCGGTTCGAATGCGACACGGCGAAGTTGATGGCTTCATCGGTGTAGGTAACCGCGTGGAACTTCTCGTAACGATCTTTGATCCCGAAGAGGATCTTAATGGCATCCGTCTCGTTCGGAGGCGGAACCTTTACGGCCTGAAAACGGCGCTCGAGCGATCGGTCTTTCTCGATGGACTTGCGGTATTCGCCGGGAGTGGTCGCGCCAATGCACTGAATCTCGCCGCGGGATAGCGCGGGCTTCAGGATGTTGGCAGCATCGAGCGAACCTTCCGCAGATCCGGCTCCGACCAGAGTGTGGAGCTCGTCAATGAAGATGATGGAATTCTGCGATTCCATCAGCTCCTTCATGATCGTCTTCAGGCGCTCTTCGAACTGGCCGCGGTACTTGGTGCCGGCGACGATCAGCGAGAGATCGAGAGCCAGGATTCGCTTGTCGGCCAGGAATGATGGAACTTCGCCGTCGGCGATGCGCTGGGCCAGACCTTCGACGATGGCAGTTTTTCCAACGCCGGGCTCGCCAATCAACACCGGATTGTTCTTGGTGCGGCGGCAGAGAATTTGGATGACGCGGTCGACTTCGCCCTCACGACCGACGAGCGGGTCAAGTTGGCTGTCCATGGCGGCTTGGGTCAGATCACGCGAAAATTCCGCAAGAAGCGAACTTTCACGCTGCCGCTGGGGCTGAGCCTTCTCCTGGGTGGTACGAGCAAGTTCTTCGCGGATGGTTGACAGTCGCAGACCGCGCTCGTGCAAGATCTCGGCCGCGAAGCACTTTTCTTCTCGCAACAGGCCCAACAACAGATGTTCTGTTCCGATATGACGATGCGACAGGCGCTCCGCTTCTTCGGCGGCGTATGCCAGAACTCTTTTGCATTCGTTACTAAGCGGGAGATCGACAGAAGTCGAAACTTTCTCCCGAATCGTCGTGTGTCCTTCGATCTGCTTGCGAATCGACTCGACGGACGCGTGAGAGCGCAGGAACCGGTTGGTCAGAGCTTTGTCTTCGCGCAGGAGGCCGAGTAGCAGGTGCTCCGTCTCAATGTAAGGAGACCCGAACTGGCTGGCTTCGTAGCGTGCGAAAAAGATGACGCGCCTGGCTTTCTCCGTATAGCGTTCAAACATAATGCTCTTCCCCCTGATGTTCCTGGCCGGGAGGACCCGACCCAGCGAACCGTGGCCCAATATCCTTATTCATTATGCAATCAAAGGGCCGGGAAACCCAAGCACTGAAACGACCCGCTATCCCTTTGATCACGTTACCGAAGGTATTCAAATTGCGATTCCTTCGAACCTGCTTACTGCCAGTTCCTTGCACTTTCACTTCACTTCACTTGCCTGGTCCCCAAATCCGAATCTCTACACCGGAAGTGACTCCGGCGAAACTTCCTCTGCATGCCCCCGTTGCAAACGCAACACCCGATGGCAACGTCGGGCAAAGGCCAAATTGTGCGTAGCGATGAGGGAGGTGAGTTGGTGCTCGCGATGGAGTCGCGCGATCAATGAGAAAACTGCTTCCGCCGTCTGTCCGTCCAGGTCGCCCGTGGGCTCGTCGGCGAGCAACAACTTGGGGCCGGTAATCAGCGCCCGGGCAAGAGCGACTCGCTGCTGCTCTCCGCCTGAGAGCTCTCCGGAGCGGTGATGCGCTCGCCGCTCCAGTCCGACCTCGCGAAGCCAGCGTAAAGCTTCCGATTCGACCTGCTGCCATGTCTTCCCCCGCATCAGCAGAGGCATGGCGACGTTTTCTGCTGCCGTGAACTCGGGCAGCAGGTAATGGAACTGCCAAACAAAGCCTGTCTCTCGATTGCGAAAGGCGGCGGCTTCGTCGTGAGACAACGAATTCACTCGCAAGTGGGCGCAGTATACGTCACCTGCAGAAGCACGATCAAGAGCGCTCAGGATGTGTAAAAGAGTACTCTTTCCGGCTCCGGATTCACCCACGATGGCGAGCATTTCTCCTCGCTTCACCTCAAACGACAGATTCTCAAAGAGCACCAGATCCGACTCGCCGGACCGAAAAACTTTCTTCAAGCCTTCGACTCGAAGCATTAAGTCTTCATTGCTTAGATGCACTTTGGGTCTCTTTCGTTCCACGCGACGGTTTGCTGCGGGTTGCAAGGTGAATCATTAAGGTCGGGACAGTACCCGTCGTGTCACCCGTTGCAGGGCTAGACACTGTATACATGAATTCATTCCCGCCATGTCGCTGAACTGACGGCATTAAGCGCGAAACGTTGGCCGTACCGGTGCAGAGATACCTACTCATACCGCAAAGCCTCGGCGGGGAGAATGCGAGAGGCGGACCAAGACGGGTACAGGGTGGCTACGAAGGAAACGATTACGGCGAACAGCGCGACCCATGCTCCGTCGACGGCACGCGGGGCGAAGGGGACATAGTCGATCGAGTAAACCTCCGGGGAAAGAGATATGACGTGGTAATGGCCTCCCGCATAGGAGATCGCATAACCGAGCACGAGGCCGATGGCCGTGCCGACGATTCCGATGAGGACTCCCTGGGCAATGAACAGGTTGCGAACCTGGGCTTTGCGAGTGCCCATCGACATGAGGACAGCGATGTCCTTGGTTTTCTCCATGACCATCATAATGAGGCTGATCAGAATGTTGAGGGCCGCCACCAGGACGATGAGGCCGATGGTGATAAAGGTGATGAGGCGCTCGGTTTTGAGAGCTTTGAAAAGCGCGCTGTTCTGCTTCAGGGTGTTCGTAGCCATGAAGCCTTTACCGGCAGCGTCTTCCAGTTCGCGGGAGAACTGGTCGGCCTTGTAGATGTCGTCAATCTTGAACTCGAGAACCGAGATCAGATTGCCGAGACCAAACAGACGCTGCGCATCCGAAAGCCGCACAAAGGCCCATCCGGAGTCGTAGTCGAAGAACCCGGAACTGAAAATCCCCACCACGCGAAAGCGGTTGTACTTCGGAACCATGCCGAAGGGTGTCAGTTCGCCTTGCGGGCTCGTGACTAGTACAGTGTCGCCAACCTTGGCTCCGAGGCTGTCGGCCATTTCCCTGCCGAGCACGATCGGCGGCATCGCGGCGATGCGCTGCTGCACGCCTTCAAGAGAATCCGGCGACTTCTCAGCCGGCTGCTTCGCTGGGGACGGCTGCTTAGGCGAAGATTCCCCGTGCGCTTCGGTTGAAGGCGATTCTGTCGGGGTGGGACTTTCGTCCAAAGCAGCCGCAGAGCCTTCCTTGACGGAGTCGAGCAAATCTCCCACCTGGCGCTCATATTTCGGGATCATGCCTTTTAGCACAGCGCCGCGAGCGCGGGGGCCGCGGGAGATGAGTACCTGTTCGAAGATCGCGGGAGCGGCTGCCAAGACGTGAGGCTCCTTGGACATACGCTGCATGAGGGGCGGCCAGTCGCGAATCCCGTCGTCGGCAACCCGCTGCAGGCTGATATGCGAGGTGGACCCGAGCAGACGCTGCTGGAGGTCTTGCCGGAACCCGTTGTTGATGGCCAGAGCGACGACCAGCGAGGCGACTCCGGCAGCGACTCCGGCAACAGAGATGCCGGTGATGATTCCGATGAACGCCTGGCGGCGCTTGGCACGCAAATAGCGGCAGGCGATGAAGAATTCGAAGCGCATCAACAGATCCCTCGCACCGCGCGGGATTTCGCCGCACGGCGCAGACGCCGCGCAAACGGCTCAATTTCGAAGCGCATGAAAGAAGCTGTCCGCTCTTAGCTATCAGCTTTCAGCCAACCTGCGATTATAGACGTGGGAACAGCGCAGGAACGGCGCTGCGATAACTGCGAAATTGTTCCCCGAATCTCTTCTGCAACTCCGCATCTTCCATTTGGATCATCACCGCTCCGGTGAGGATCGCGAATCCCGTGAGCAGCCAGCACACCAGCAGGCCAGAGCCGAGGCTCCAGGCGATCAGTTCGCAGAGGTGCGCAAGATAAACGGGGTGCCGCACCTTGGATCGGAGACCTGTAGTGATCAGGCGTGCGTCGTGATGGCCGGGGCGCACTTCCGGCAGACCTCCCAATTGAGCCCAGCTGAAGTGGGCTCCGGACTGTATGTACAGGAGGATTCCCAAGCTGAAGAGAAGGAGCGCGGGAGCCCACGTCCATGCGGTTTCATAAACCCGTACAGAGCGCCAGGCGCCTGTCAGCACAGCCAAGCCCACCCACATTGTGATCCAAGCCGGGAGTAGCAAACCGAACGGGGAGCGAACCTGGGTGCGCCATCGATGGGCCCGCGGATGGACCATTAGCCAAAAGGAGGGAATGGTCGAGTAAACAACGCACGCCAGCCATGCAAAGGTACGGAGCAACTGCATGAGTCGATTCTATATACGGGCAGGCTCGCTGGAGCCCCCGGCGATGTGGGCACTGTGCTGAAGGCGACTGCAGAGTGGCGGCTGCGCCGAAGCTGCAGGCGAACAGCAGATTCCTCCCTTGGGCCGGAATGACAAAGTCCTCATCCTCGTCGCACATAGGGGCAATTCGAATGAGCTATCGGCGGCTGGGCCAAAGCTGCAGGCGAACAGCAGATTCCTCCGTACAGAATGACGCTGAGAATCATTCGTGGATCTCAGGACGCGGTGCTCACTATTTGTTAACTTCGCCTGTACTCGCGAATCTCGCAAATCGGTGATGTAACAATTGGGTCCTCGTAGTCCGGATGGGTGAATTCAAGGCGCATCCCGCGGCCCACGAAATTGACTTTGAGGAGCGCACCACCCCAACTCGAACCGGCTACGGATACGACCACTGGCTCGGGGCAGTACTGCGGATGACCACAGATGAGAATCTCGCCCGGGCCGAGGATCTCGGCCGTATAGCAGCGGTTTGAGG
>C688J18823_10001922_pt1 | contig 12960 bp, 9 predicted proteins | sample HopSoiMetagenom1_FD_18823 | JGI IMG/M metagenome (IMG submission 18823)
GCGGAGATAGCTGCGCAAACGAAGACGGAGGTGTTGCTCGTTGAGAATGATCACGTGGTCGAGCAACTCGCGGCGGATGGTGCCGATCACCCGCTCGGCGTAGGGGTTCTGCCAGGGGGAGCGTGGTGCCGTGAGAACCTCGGCGATGCGCATGCCCTTCACCCGCCGTCGAAACTCGCCGCCATAGATGCTGTCGCGGTCGCGGAGGAGGTAGCGCGGCGCAGAGTCATCGGGGAAGGCTTCGACAATCTGTTGCGCCGTCCAGGCGGCAGTGGGCGAGTCCGTCACGTTGAAGTGCGCGATCCTGCGGCGATGATGCAGCAGCGCCACCAATACGTAGAGCACCCGGAAAGTCGCGGTCGGTACGACGAAGAAGTCGACGGAGACGAGGTCGGCGAGGTGGTTCTGAAGGAACGTTCGCCAGGTTTGAGAAGGTGGCTTCGGGCGACGCGGCATGAGCCGGGCCACGGTGCGCTGCGAGACGTCGAGCCCGAGTTTGAGCAACTCTCCGTGGATGCGTGGCGAGCCCCAGAGCTGATTCGCGAGCGCCATGGTGCGTACGAGATCCGCGAGCTCCGAGCGGACTCGTGGTCGGCCCATTCGCCCGCGGGACTTCCAGGTCCAGAAAGCGCGGAAGCCCTGCCGGTGCCAGCGAAGTACGGTCTCGGGGCGAACGAGGTGGAGTGCCCCTCGCCACCCAGCCCACTTGTTGGAGAGCCATACCCAGAGGAGGCGATCAAGGCGCCCGAATTGCGGTCGCTTCGATCGACGGCGGAGCAGGGCAAGCTGTTGCCGGAGCGCCAGGTTCTCGAGCGTGAGTTCGGTGTGGGTTCTGAGCGCCGCGCGTAGGGAGCCCAACAGGGCGAGTACGAGTGCCATTGCTCCCCATGGCTCGCACGCCGCGCGGCCATCGTCCAGCCTCGGGATGGAGTTTTGGCAAACGACAGGCCCCTCGGATGTCGCTACACTACACGAACGATTTTCAATACTTGTAGATGGTTGTGGAGGAGCGGGGACCGTTGGTGACTCGGTCTGGTCGCCTTGCCAAAGGCGAAGGTCGCCGGTTCGAACCCGGTGTTCCGCTCCATATGGCCCCGGAATCCTTGAGGATTTCGGGGCCGTAGTCGTTTTTCGGCAAAGGCGACGCTCATGCTGGTGTTAACCTGCCAAAGCGGCACGCGAATTTGAGCTCCGCTCGAGTTCCTGGCACATGCTGGGGACATTTTGTCCGCGGAAGTTGACTTGTGCGGTCATTCGAGGACGCGGACGGGCAGGACCACCATCTGCAGCCCGGCGAACTGCAGCCGCTGCTGCATCGCGTACGCGGTTTCGTTGTGCAGGAAGCGATCGAACCACCGCTCCCGCTCGAAGATCAGTTTCCCGGCGAAGAAGATCGCGCGAGGATACTCACGCGCGATCTCGCCGGCGACGCGGACGCACTCGGCAACCGCCTCCGTTCCCATGCCCAAACGATAGTCGGCCGGCAGGCCCATCCGCTCCGCCTGTTCGACGTACTTCTTCAGCCCTTCCTCCGCCTGCTCGCGCACCCGATCGACCTCTTCGACGCCCTGGAACGTGGCGCTGTCCACGACGCCGACGGTCAGGAACATCACGTTCTGGAAGTACCGCGGAAAGAGCTTCACCACCGTGAGCAGCGAGTGGATGCCGAGACCCGAGTAGCCGCCGACGAACATCACGGCGGTCGGCTTGTTCTTGTCGAGGGAGCGCTTCGGCACCGGCTGTGACGGCAGCGCGCCGAGGATCTGATCGAGGCGCTTGAGGCGCGCGAACACGTCCGCATAGTGACGCCGGATCGCCATGCAGAGGGCGATCAACGCGCCGGTCGCAACCATCGTCAGCCATCCGCCCTCGGCAAATTTCTCCGCGACGGTGATGGTGAGGATCACGATGCAGAGCGCGCCGCCGACGAGGTGGATCCAGATGTGGCTCTTCCAGTCCGGCTGCTTGCGCCGCGTCTCGCGCTGCAGCCAGTAGCGAATCATCGCGATCTGGGTGAGCGAGAAGGTGAGGAAGACGTTGATCGAGTACATCACCACCAGCGCATCTACCCTGCCGCGCGTATAGATCAGCATCGCGAGCCCGGCGCCTCCCATCAGGAGGACGCCGTTCTGCATCGTGAGCCGGTCGCTGAGCGCGCTGAAGCGGTGCGGGAACCAGGAGTCGTGTGCCATGTTCGCCATCACCCGGGGCCCGTCGATGAAACCGGCCTGGGCGGCGACGAAGAGGAGCAAGGCCTCCGAAAGCAGCGTGACGAAGACGAACCATTTACCGACCGGAAGGCCGAGGATCTGCACGTTGCCCGCGAGCTTCACGGCCAGCAGCGAGTTCATGGTGTGGTCCGGATCGGCGTAGTGAACGTCGAGCAGCAGGTAGCAGAGGATGATCCCGCTCGCGGTAAGGGCGAGGCTGATCGCCATGTACGCCATCGTTCGCTTGCCGGTGCGGACGCGCGGTTCGCGCATGATCTGCAGGCCGTTGGAAACTGCCTCGATCCCGGTATAGGTGCCGCCGCCGAGCGAATATGCGCGCACGAACAACAGGGCGAGGCCGCCGAAACCGAGCGTTGAAATTCCGTGCGAGAGGCCGGTCGACATTTCGGTGACGACTTCGCGGGCGCGGCCGAGATGGAGACCGATTCCGGTCGCGATCACGACGGCGTGCGTGACGAGGAAGACGAGGAAGATCGGCATCAGGACGGTCACCGATTCCTTCACGCCGCGAAGGTTGAGCAGCACCAGGAGGAGAACGGCGGCCAGCTCGACGTGCAGCTTGAGGGGAATCCCGACGATGAGCAGATTCGCCCAGCGCGCCCCGTCGGGCAGCACGCTGAAGATCGCGTCGCCGCCAGCGGCGATCGAGATCGAGATCGTCAGCACGTAGTCGACGATCAGCGCGCATCCGCTCACGACACCGGCGCGCGGTCCGAGAAGGCGGGAGGCGACGACGTATCCGCCGCCGCCGAACGGGAAGTGCTCGATCACGCGGCTGTAGGACGCGGCGATGATCAGGACGGTGAAGGCGGTCGCGGCGGCGAGGAAAACGGCGAGATAGGTGTGCTCGCCGAGGTTCTTGAACGCTTCTTCCGGGCCGTACGCCGACGAAGACAACCCGTCGGCCCCGAGCCCGACCCAGGCGAGAAACGCGATCAGCGAGATGTGCCGGAAGAGGTGCGGATCCTGCAAGTCCTTCGGGCCGCCGAGGAGAAATCGCTTCAGCCGCTGCCCCCGCCCCGGACGGAACTGCGGCTCGGGCGACTCGGATGGTGCGGTCGTGCTCATGCAGGCGGGGCAAGCAAGGCGCGCGCCGCCGGTCGGCGTTCGAGCAGGGCCGCATGCGAAGAGCCTTTGGCTCGCGCCTGCTGATTGCAAAGTGCAACCCTGCGCTCATAGCGATCGTGCATTTCGCAAGGACGTGAACTCTCTCCTGCGAGCGCCGCGATTCCGGCACGACCTCTGCAGCAGCCGGCGACGTGGAGGACGAGCTGCAGGTGATGCCGGACGCAACCCGGGACATGCGGGCGTTCCTCGTCGCGCAACTGCACTGGGAGCGCTATCGCGCAGCGCGCATGCTGCTGGTGCATCTCCTCGCCGTGTCAGCGGTGTACGTCTGGCTTCCGACGCCGGCGCGGTTGCGCGCGCCGATTGCCGCGGCCTGCGCCGTGTGCTTCCTTGGCGCGCTGTTCGCTGGGATGATGGAGTGGCGTTGGAGCCGGGAGCGCAATCGCCGTGGCGGCGCCTTCACTCCCCGCGGAGGCCGGTCTTGACGAATGGAGCGAACGCCGGCCAGCCGGCGATGAGCGTGCTGGTCGTCGACGACGAGCGCAACATCCGCAAGACGCTCGGCGTCTGCCTCGAGGGCCTCGGCTGCACCGTCACCGAGTGCGGCTCCGCGGCTGCGGCCGTCGATTCGCTGGCGCGGCTCCCGTACGATCTCGCCTTCGTCGATCTGCGGCTCGGTCGCGACGACGGGCTCGATCTGCTCGGCTCTCTGCTCGCAGAGCGTCCGGCGCTCGAGGTGGTGATCATCACCGCCTACGCGACCATCGACACGGCGGTCGACGCGATCCGGCGCGGCGCGCGGGATTACCTGCCCAAACCCTTCACCCCGGCACAGATCCAGCGCGCGGTCGAGCAGGCGCGCTCCCGTATCGAGCTGTCGCGCCGGATCGCGGATCTCGAGACCCAGCTCGCCGATGCCAGCCCGGACGTGAGCTTTTCGACGCCCAGCGCCGCGATGCGTTCGGTGCTCGACGTCATCGCCCGCACGGCCGCCCACGACGTTCCGGTCCTGCTGCGCGGCGAGAGCGGGACGGGAAAGACGGTCCTCGCGCGCGCATTGCACCGGCAGAGCCCGCGCCGGGAGCGTCCGTTCGCGGTGGTGAACTGCCCGGCGCTGACCGAAGAGCTGCTCGCGAGCGAGATGTTCGGCCACGTCAAGGGCGCGTTCACCGGCGCGGTCCGGGACCAGTCGGGCCGCGTCGAAGCGGCGGAGGGCGGCACGCTCTTCCTCGACGAAGTTGGCGAGGTCCCGGCGTCGATCCAGACCAAGCTCCTGAGGTTTCTCCAGGACAAGCAATTCGAGCGGGTGGGGGAAACGCGGACCCGCACTGCCGACGTCCGCATCGTCGCGGCGACGAACCGCAATCTCGATGCTGCGGTCCGCGACGGGTTTTTCCGCGAGGACCTGCTCTTCCGGCTGAATGTCGTCGAAATCACCGTGCCTCCGCTGCGCGAGCGGCGTGAAGAGATCCTTCCGCTGGCGCGAAGCTTTATTTCGTTTTTCGCGCGCGCGGCGCGGCGTGCGCCGCCGCAGCTCTCGCCGGAAGCGGAACGGGCTTTCCTCGCCTACCCCTGGCCGGGCAACGTGCGCGAGCTGCGCAACGCCTTGGAGCGCGCGCTGATTCTCTCTGCCGCGCAGGTGCTGCAACCGCAGGCGTTTCCGGAGCGGATCGCGCAGACGACGACCACCGTTCCGCAGGTCGGCGGCGACTTCACCGTCGAACAGGTCGAGCGCGAGCACATCCTCCGCGTTCTCTCGCGGACCAGGACGCAGGAGGAGGCGGCGCGCGTCCTCGGCGTCGATGCCTCGACGCTCTGGCGGAAGCGCAAGAAGTACGAGGACGAATAGACTACGCTTCGGTTGCGCCGGGCAGCGTCCATCCCGGCACCGGCAGGGTGAACCAGAAGCGGCTTCCGCCCCCTGGCGCGTCGTCGACGCCGAGATCGCCGCCGTGGGCGAGCACGATCTCGCGCGAGATGTACAGGCCGAGGCCGAGGCCCTCTCCCTTCGCGCCGGGCAGACGGACGAACTTCTCGAAGATCCGCTGCCTCTGCTCGCGCGGAATGCCGGGCCCCTGATCCGTCACCATGAAGCGCACGCTCCGAGCCTCGGGTTCGGCGCGCAGCTCGACCGCGCCCTGCGCCGGCGTGTAGCGGATTGCGTTCTGGATCAGGTTCGACAGCACCAGCGCGATGCGCTCCGGGTCGGCCTGCACCGGCAACACCGGCTCGATGACGGTCGAGATCAGGCTGACGCCGGCCGTGTCGGCGGCCGGAGTGTGCTCGGCGACCGCGGCTTCCACCAGCGTCTTCGCCGGGATCGGAGCGGGCGAGACGACCACGCGGCCGGACTGGATGCGCGAGAGATCGAGCAGGTCATCGACGATCCCCTGCAGGCGCTCGCAGTCCTCGCGCGCCGTCTGGAGAAGATCGGCCTGCTTCTCCGTCACCGGTCCGGCCGCCTGCTCGAGGCAGAGGTGGATCGCCATGCGCAGCGAGGTCAGCGGCGTGCGGAACTCGTGCGCGACCGTCGCCACCAGATCGTTCTTCAGCTCGTCGAAACGCATCAGGCGGGTCACGTCCTGGAGGACGATGGTCGCGCCCTGCACGCCGCCCTCGTCCGAGTACAGCGGCGTGGCTCGGGGAAGGAGGTGCCGGGTGCCGTCGGCGCCGGACACCGCCACGGCCTCCTCGTACCCCTTCGGCGTATAGGCGCCCTTGCCCGAGACGATGTGCGCGCGAACTTTTTCCAGCACCGCCCGCAGATCGGGGGGCGCGCTCGCGAACGGTTCGGTTCCCGGGACAGGCTTGAGAACGGCGTCGGCCGAGGCGTTGACGTTGAGCACGGTGCCGTCGGCACCGAGCACGACCACCGGGTCGGGGAGGCTGTCGATCGCGGCCTGCGCCCCCTGCTGCGCCTGGAGCAACTCGCCCAGCGAACTGCGGCGGTACTCGTCGAGCCTCGCCACCATGGTGTTGAATTCGCGCGCCAGATGGCCGATCTCGTCGGTCACCGTCACGTTGGCGCGAGCCTGCAGATCGCCCTGGGCGATGCGGCGCACCGCCTGGGTGAGGACCCCGAGCGGCCGCAGCAGGCGCGCGGTGAGCGTCGCCGATGCGAGCAAGCCGACCAGGAAGGCGATCAGGGTCGCTCCGATCATCAGAGCGGCGCTGCGTTGCGCCGCGCCCCGCGCCCGCTCGCTCTTGAGGACCATCGCGTCCTGGTTGATGAAGAGGATCCGGTCGGCGGCGGCCTTGACTTGCGTGAAGCTCGGAAAGAGACGGTCGAAGTACATCGCCCGCAGGTCGGTCCCGGTCGACGGGCTGGTAAAGCGGAGAAACTCATCGCGATAGTCGTCCCAGACCCGACGGAGGTCGGCCGTCGCCGTGGCTTCTCCCTGCTCGGTGATGTTGCCCTCCTGCGCGCGCAGCTCGTCCTCGAACTTCTTCACGTTGGGCGTCGCCTGGGCGAGGCCCTGCTCGCGGCGGCCGGCGACGACGAACAGCGCCGCGCTGTCGATGCGCTCGATCGCGTCCTTCATCCCCTGGGCCGCGAGCACGCTCCGGTAGTTGTCCTTGAGGATCAGGTCTGCGCTATCGCCCAGGGTCCTCATCGTCCGCACCGAGAGGGTCCCCAGCACCACCAACACCAGTGCCAACGGCGCGAGCGCCAGAAGGAGCTTTCTCCGCAGCGTCACCGCGGCTCCTCTTCCTCGAACGACGCGATGTGCAGATCGAGCCCTTCCGATTCGGCGACCAGGCGCTGGAGGATCGAGCGACCGAACACCCGCTGCCAGAACGGCGCCCGGCTGCGCCCGACGATGAGATGGCCGACCGAATGCGAACGCGCGAAGTCGAGCAGCGCCGGAACCGGGTCCGCGCCCTGCAGCCGTGCCATCTCCGCTCCCAACTCGCGCGCCCTCTCGATGTTTTTCAGCAAATGTCGCTGCGCCTCCGAATCGATGCGATCGGGCGCCTCGTTCGGGGTCTCGACGTAGACCACGAACCAGTCGGTGTTGAGGCGGCCCGCCATCCGCGAGCCGCGCCGCAACAGGGCGGCCGCGCGCGGCGGATTCGACGAGAGGCAGACCATCACCCGCCCCGAGGCGTGCGGCCGTTCTTCGGCCGGAGCCTGCGCCGACGCCGCCCGGTCGAGGCTCTCGGCCACCTCGCGCAGCGCCAGCTCGCGCAACGTCGCCAGGTTGCGGTCCTTGAAGAAGTTTTCGATCGCGCGCGGGACCTTGTCCGGCGCGTAGATCTTTCCGGCCTTCATCCGCTCCTGGAGATCCTCGACCGCGAGATCGAGGTTCACCACCTGGTCCGCTTCCTTGAGGAAGCTGTCGGGGACCGTCTCACGAACGCGGACGCCGGTGTTGCGCTCAACCAGATCGTTGAGCGACTCGAGGTGCTGCACGTTGAGCGCCGCGATGACGTTGATCCCCGCGGCGAGCAGATCCATTACGTCCTGCCACCGCTTCCGGTTGCGCGAACCGGGGGCGTTGGTGTGCGGGATCTCGTCGACGATCGCGACCGCGGGCTTGCGAATCAGCACCGCATCGAGGTCGATCTCCTCGACGGAGACGCCGCGATATTCGATCTTCTTGCGCGCGAGCACCTCGACGCCTTCGAGCAGCGCGGCGGTATCGGCACGCCCGTGCGTTTCCACGAACCCGACCACCACGTCGACGCCGCGCTTGCGGAGCGCGTGCGCCTCCTCCAGCATCCGGTAGGTTTTGCCCACCCCGGCTGCGAACCCGACGTAGATCTTCAGCCGCCCGCGCTTGCTGCGCTGGAGCAGTTCGAGGAAGTCCTCGGCTCGCGCTCGTCCGGCCACGCCTTCAGTCTACCCTCCGGACGCGAAGGTGCGCCCGAACTGCCGGTCGAGGGCGAGATTGAGCAACAGGACGTTGACCCGCGGCTCACCGAGGAAGCCGAGGTCGCGCCGCTCGATGTGCGCTTCGATCATCGCTCGTACACGTTCAGGCGCGACACCGCGCGCATTCGCGACGCGCGCCGCTTGCCATCCGGCGGCTTCCGGCGAGAGATGCGGATCGAGGCCGCTCGCGGACGCCGTCACCAGCTCCGCGGGCACCGGGCCGCTGGCGTTCGCAGATTGGAGGCGTTCCACCTCGGCGGCAACCCGCTCGCGCAGCTTCTTCGAGGTGGGGCCGAGGTTCGAGCCGCCCGACGAGCTCGCGTCCCAACCCTGCTCTCCGGCGGCCGACGGCCGCGGCTGGAAATAGGCGGGCGACGAAAACCGCTGCCCGATCGGCTCGGAACCGACCACTGCGCCCCGATCGTCCCTGATCAGGCTTCCCTCCGCCTTGTCGCGGAAGAGCAGCTGCGACATGCCGGTCACGACGAGCGGATATGCGATTCCGGTCAGGAGCAGCGTCACGGCCGCCGTTCGGAGACCGGGAAGGATGTGTTCGCGCATCACGAGAGCCCCACGGCGACGAGCGCCAGATCGATCAGCTTGATTCCCACGAACGGAGCCAACACGCCACCGACGCCGTAGACGAGGAGCGATCGACGCAGCAGCGCGGCCGCACCGAGCGGACGGTAACGGACACCGCGCAGCGCGAGCGGGATCAGGAGGACGATGATGAACGCGTTGAAGATGACCGCGCTCAGGATCGCGCTGTACGGCGAGGCCAGCCGCATCACGTTGAGCGGCCCCAGCTCCGGGAAAGCGACCATGAACAAGGCCGGCAGGATGGCGAAGTACTTGGCCACGTCGTTGGCGATCGAGAACGTGGTCAGCGCCCCGCGGGTCATCAGGAGCTGCTTTCCCACCTCGACGACCTCGAGGAGCTTGGTCGGATCGGAGTCGAGGTCCACCATGTTGCCCGCCTCTTTCGCGGCCTGGGTACCGGTGTTCATTGCGACGCCGACGTCGGCCTGGGCGAGCGCGGGCGCGTCGTTGGTGCCGTCGCCGGTCATCGCCACCAGCTTGCCTTTGGCTTGCTCGTCCTTGATCAGCCGCATCTTCGCTTCCGGCGTGGCCTGAGCGAGGAAGTCGTCGACGCCGGATTCTTTCGCGATCGCCGCCGCGGTGCGCGCGTTGTCGCCGGTGATCATCACGGTGCGGATGCCCATCGCGCGGAAGCGCGCGAACCGTTCGGCGATGCCGCCCTTGACCACGTCCTTCAAGTGGATCAGCCCCAGCACGCGGTGACCGTCCGAGACTGCGAGAGGGGTTCCCCCGGCGTCGCCGATCGCCCAGGCCATCTTCACGGCCTCTTCGGGGATGGTCCCGCCGAGCGCCCTGACATGCTCCGTGACGGCATCGACCGCGCCCTTGCGGACCGCCCGCTCGCCGAGATCGCAGCCGCTCATCCGCGTTTCGGCCGAGAAGGGAATGAAGTTGACGAACCCCTTCGTCTCCCGCCCGCGAAGGCCGTATCGCTCTTTCGCCAGGATGACGATCGATCGGCCTTCGGGGGTCTCGTCGGCGAGGCTCGAGAGCTGGGCGGCGTCGGCGAGATCTTCGACGCGCACTCCGGGCGCGGGCAGGAAATCGGTCGCCATCCGGTTTCCCAGGGTGATGGTTCCGGTCTTGTCGAGGAGAAGGACGTCGACGTCGCCGGCGGCTTCCACCGCGCGGCCGCTCATCGCCAGCACGTTCTTGCGCAAGAGGCGGTCCATTCCGGCGATGCCGATCGCCGAGAGCAAGCCGCCGATGGTGGTCGGAATCAGGCAGACGAGCAGCGCCACCACGGCCGTCGCAGAGAGCGGCACGCCCGAGTAGAGGCCGAGCGGCACCAGCGTCACGCAGGCGAAGAGGAAGATCAGCGTCAGCCCGACCAGCAGGATGTGCAGCGCGATCTCGTTCGGCGTCTTCTGCCGCGACGCGCCCTCGACCAGCGCGATCATCCGGTCGAGAAACGATTCGCCCGGGTTCGCGGTGACCCGGACGACGATTCGGTCGGAGAGCACCTTGGTGCCCCCGGTGACCGCGCTCCGGTCGCCGCCGTTCTCGCGGATGACGGGCGCCGACTCGCCGGTGATGGCGGACTCGTCGACCGAGGCGATGCCCTCGATGACTTCGCCGTCGCCGGGAATGATCTGGCCGGCTTCGACGACGACGAGGTCGCCCTTGGTGAGACGCGAGGCAGGAATCAGGTCCTCGTTCGCGAACGGCGGTATGTCGTCGGGCCGCGGCCAGAGACGGATCTTGCGGGCGATCGTCTCGCTCCGCGTCTTGCGCAGCGTTTCCGCCTGCGCTTTGCCTCGCCCTTCCGCCACGGCTTCCGCGAAATTCGCGAACAGGACGGTGAACCAGAGCCAGAGGGTGGTCGCGAGCGTGAACCATCCCGGCGGCGCTCCGGCCTGTCGCTGGATCGTGTCGCGGAACCAGAGCGCGGTGGTCAGGACGCTGCCGATCCAGACCACGAACATCACCGGGTTCTTCGCAACCAGGCGCGGCGAGAGCTTGCGGAAGCTGTCCGCGACCGCGGCGCCCAGGATGGCGGGATCGAGGAGCGAGAGCTGGCGGGCCATCAGAACGTCCTCCCGCTGGCGAAGTGCTCGACGACGGGTCCGAGCGCGAGCGCGGGAAAGAAGGTGAGGGCCCCGACAATCACCACCACGGCGACGAGCAGGGCCGCGAAGAGCGCGCCGTCGGTGGGAAACGTGCCCGGTCCCTGCGGCACCACCTTCTTGCCGGCCATCGAGCCGCCGATCGCCAGCGCCGGAACGATCATCAGGAAGCGCCCGGCCAGCATCGACAGGCCGAGCGCGACGTTCCAGAACGGAGTGTTCGCGTTGAGTCCGGCGAACGCCGAGCCGTTGTTCGCCGCTCCGCTGGTGGACGCGTAGAGGATTTCGCTCAAGCCGTGGGGTCCTCCGTTGGCCAGGGACGAGAGCCCCTGGGGGGTGACCGCGGCCCACGCCGCGAGTCCGAGCACCGTCAGCGGAAAGACGAGAACGTAGAGCATCGCGAGCTTCATTTCGCGCGCCTCGATCTTCTTGCCGAGGTATTCGGGGGTGCGTCCGACCATCAGCCCGGCGATGAAGACGCAGAGCACCACCATGACGAGCATGCCGTAGAGGCCGGCGCCGACCCCGCCGAAGATGACTTCGCCGAGTTGCATGTTGACCACCGGCACCAGTCCGCCGAGCGGCGTGAAGCTGTCGTGCATCGCGTTGACGGCGCCGCACGAGGCGTCGGTGGTGACGGTGGCGAACAACGCCGACGCGGGAATGCCGAAGCGCGTTTCCTTGCCTTCCATGTTTCCGGCCTGCTGATCGACGGCGAGTCCGGCCAGCGCCGGATTCGGCCGCGCCTCGGCCAGCGAGCACGCCACCGCGCCGGCGAGAAACAGCGCGCCCATCGCGCCGAACAGCGCCCAGCCCTGCCGCTCGCTGCCCGCCATGCGCCCGTAGGTGTTGGTCAGCGCGGCCGGGATGGCGAAGATCAGAACCAGCTGCACGAAGTTGGTCAGCGGCGTCGGGTTCTCGAACGGGTGTGCGCTGTTGGCGTTGAAGAAGCCGCCGCCGTTGGTGCCGAGCATCTTGATCGCCTCTTGCGAGGCGACCGGCCCCATCGCGAGCGTCTGCTTGAGGCCCTCGAGGGTGGTCAGCTCCCGGTACGCGGCGAAGTTCTGGATCGCGCCTTGTGAGACGAAAAAGAGCGCGATCAGCACCGAGGCAGGCAACAGGACGTAAAGGATCGAGCGGAGCAGGTCGGCCCAGAAGTTACCCAGCGTGCGCAGATCGGCGCGCTTTCGCGTGAAGCCGCGCGCCAGCGCCAGCGCGACGCCGATTCCTGCCGCAGCGGAAACGAAGTTCTGCCACGCGAGCGCGGCCATCTGGGTGAAGTAGCTGACCGTCGATTCGGGCGTGTAGGACTGCCAGTTCGTGTTGCTGGTAAAGCTCACCGCGGTGTTGAAGGCGAGAGCGTGATCCACCGGGCCGAGCTTGGTTGGATTCAGCGGCAACCAGCCCTGCGCACGTTCGATGCCGTAGACGAACAGCGCGCTGAAGAGGCTGAAGGTGAGCAGCGCGCCCGCGTACTGCTGCCAGCTCTGTTCGCGGCTGGCGTCCACGCCGCAGAGCCGATACAGGCCGCGCTCGACGCGCGGCAGCGGCCCGTTCGCGCCTTCGAGCACGCGGTAGAGATAGCCGCCGAACGGCTTCGTCAGCGCGACGACCACGGCGATGAATGCGGCCAGCTGCACCCATCCCGCGGCCGTCATCAGAATCGCTCCGGGCGAACGAGCGCGTAAACGAGGTAGATGGCGACAAGCACGGAGAGCGCGGCCCCGGCGACGTAATCGATCAGCATCGGATCCTCAAAAAGCAGCGACGGCGCTCGCGAGGAGCAACGTCTCGCCGGTAAGAAGTGCGGTTGGGGTGGCGCCATGGAACACGGGCGCCGTCGACCAATCGTGCCGGGCTTCCAGCTTGACGATGAGCGGCTCGACCGGCCGGATCTCCAGCGTCATGGTTCCTTCGCGCAGCGTCTGGGGCGGTGCCGCTGATGGCGCCGTCTGGATCGCTGAACTGTTCGACGCGTGCCGCGACGGCGACGATCCGGGTGATCGCCGCGCGGGCGTACGCGGCGGCGGCGAGCCAGTGCGCGTCCTGCGGCCCCTGCTGGAACGCGGTGTCGGTGGTCGCCGCAAGCGTCAGCCACTCCGATACGCGCACTTGCGCG
>C688J18823_10001923_pt1 | contig 12960 bp, 12 predicted proteins | sample HopSoiMetagenom1_FD_18823 | JGI IMG/M metagenome (IMG submission 18823)
CAGGCTGCCCACCTCGGCACCGTTGACGATCGTCAGCCCGGTACCCGCCTGGTTGCCGCGGATCAGACCTGCCGCAGTCAGAGTTCCGACCGTGTTGTCGCCCGTGCTGGACATCCCCGACGCCACGTTGAGGTTACCGAAGTTGCCGGCCGCAGCCTCCATGTTGCCGGTAGCAGTAATATCCCCAGCCGCAGTGATGTCGTCTGTCGACTCGAAGTTCTCGGCCTTGATGTTTCCTGTAGATTCGATCGACGGACGGACAGCACTCCCGGCCGGGGTGACCTTAATAGTACCGTCGTTAAAAACGTTGACCCGGTCAGACCCTGACTGTCGCAGCACAAACGCGTTACGGTCAGCGTTAGCGCCAGTGTTGTTTACCGCGAACCCGTCCCTAGCCACCGAGTTGTCAGCGTTGACCAGAAACGCAGCGGTTGGGGAATCGGGCAGCGTGTCAGAATACGTGTGCGTGTGTGCACCACGGAACGTCTTGTTGGCTAGGGTGCCTGTGCTGTCCGCACCAACCAGCGCACCAGTCACACCGTGGACATTCGAGGTGGCCTCTACGTGCTGCTCCACAGACTGCGGCACCGCAGCAGGGATAACGTGTTCGACGTCTGCGCCCGACGAGTGCGAGGTTGACGCGGTACCACCAGCACCACGCACCACGGTAAGGGTGGTCCCGGCAACCCCAGTCACCTCCATCAGCTCAGCCGAGGAAGTGTCCCTATCCACCAGGATGTAGAACGGGGCGGCCGGGTAGCCGGTAAACGACGTTACCGCAAACGAGCTGGCGCTAGAGTTGAGCGGCGCATCAAGCGCTGCCTTAGACGCAGTGTTCGTATAGTTGTGCGCCATCAGCCGACCACCACGTATAGAGTACGGGAGTCCGGGGATACGATTGCGTCGTACTCGGACTGCGAGAGTGAAACAATAAAGTCGATAGTGGTCGAGTCCACCTTAGAGGCCAGCGAGGCCAGCACCGGAAGAGTAATGTTCTCCTCGACAAACGCGACCCGGTCTTCCAGCTGGTTGAACTCTGGCAGGTCACCGATAGCCGGCCGGATAGTAGTGCTATCGAAGGCCATTAGTTCAGGCTCCTGTGTAGCCGGGGCGGGAACTGATCGAGGACCTTACGCTTCTCCTCCATCAGCCTGCGCTCGTAGATGTCTTGTAGCCGCTTGCTCGCAGAGTTGGCTGCACCAGGCTGAACAAACCGGTTACGCTCAGACTGTTCGACGCTAGAGATCTGAGACTTAGCGGCGTCCGCGGTGGGCAGCATCTGAACGGCAGCCCACAACACAGGCAGATCCTCGGCGGTAGACGGCAGCCCGGTAGCAGACCAGTCAGTATCCGAGGTGATACTAGGAATAGTGGGCTTAGACCGGTAGGTTAGAAACAGGTTGAGCCCTGCCCGGTACACCTGCTCAATATGAATGTACTTCTTGCCGTCCGCGTTCAACGGCTGGAGTGTCCACCTGGAAACCTCGCGCTGCGGCCGGGCCGGGTTGACATCATCCTCGTAGCGGAGGGCAATCACTTCCTCCACATCCGAGGGGACCTCGTACTTCTCGGTGAGCGTATCGGTAACCAGCGTGACAATCTTCGGCACAAACAGCGACGGATACAAGTTGCCGATACCGTTGATCACATGCTGCGCGGTGATGTGAAACGGCCACTGCGGGTTGATAACAGCAACCGAGTTGACGGGGTACAGGTCGTTTGCGGGGGACCCCTGCTGCTGGCGGAACCACGGCGGGCACTGCGTGGTGCCCGCAACCGGGTCGTGGTTAGTGACATACACAAGTTCATGACCCAGCTCTACTAGTGCACTAGACAGCTTGGCCTGGCTGGACAGACCGGCAAGGTTGATCCCGGTGATAGCCGAGTCGGTAACCTGCCAGCCTGTAAACGTAGCCATCACAGGACGGTGCGTAGAGTACTGGTTGAGTAGCCCGCGGGCCTGCTCCACCATCTGCTTAAACGTGGTCACGAGCGGAACACGCCCTTATCTGCCATCCGGTATGCGGCCTGGGTGTCCGCAAGCTTAGTGGTCTTAGGGCTGAGCCCGTCGACTTCGCGCGCCTTGCGGTACGCCGCCAGCTCCCCATCCCACGCCTTGGTGGCTGAACGCTGGGCCGGGTTGCCAACCTGAATACCAGCCGCGCGAGCACACTCGCCCCACGAGCTGTGATCCTGGGTGGGGCAACCCGACCTGCACATCAGATCGAGGCCAGGGTGGAGATCGGAATCCAGCCGGTCTGCGAGGTGGAGTAGTAGCACACCAGCACGAGGACCTCGCCCGCCGGAATAGGGTTGACCGCCGGACCCACCGCGATAGGCGTACCCTCTACGGTTTCCATCGGCACCCAGCCACCCGTAGTGGTGGGCAGCGTGAGGTTGACCGGGGCACCCGAGGTGTTCTTGATCTCCCAGATGCGGAGGTCACCGTCAACCGGGTTGGTCGGCACACCCATAGCGCGGGCCACCGCAATCGAGACAGTGAACCGCTGTGCGAGGCTCGCGTCGGTTGCGATAGTGGCGGCGTCAGTCAGCGCATACGGCTGACCAAACGTGTTCGCCTTCATAATCATACGGTCGAAAGCCATTAGTAAGACATCTCCACTTGGTAGCCATTAGCCAACCAGAGATCCCGGATGGCTTGATCTTCAGTAATGTTATCGTGGCCGCCCTGCCACACGTATTGCGCGTCAGCTATCTGCTCGGTCTTCGGGTTTTCGATAGTAGACAGGCCGGAGTTGTCCCCGTACACGGTTAGCCCGACCACGTTGGTTACATAAATAACATTCCACGAGTCGTCACCCAGCCGCCACCGCTCGATACGCGTAGGCTGCACCAGCTTCCACCGTCCCACCTTTAGCGTCGGCAGCCCGAACGCTTCCGTCGACTCGATCGACCTAGACCGCACACGGAACCGCAGGGTTGGGTACCCGAACTGTTCCGCAGACAAGATGCTGAACGGGAACAGCTTGCGGGCAGGGTCCTCGACCTGGGTGCCGCCGAACGCCTCCGCTGACAGGATGCCGTCAGGTAGCAGCCGCTCGAAGTGGACCAGGGCTAGGGCACCGATCGCCTCTGCCGAAGCAATACCTAGATCGACAGCCAGGTCGGACAGCCGTCGAACACGGTGAGACCCGATAGCTTCGGCGGACTCGATACCTGTACCGTCGTTGACCTGGTTGGTTACGACAGCAGTACCGAACACCTCCGGACCCAGCCCGGCAGGGGCGATGATCGCAGGCTGAGCTGTGACCACCACAGAACCCATGGCCTGGGCGCTAGCGATACCGGCAGCTAGCGTGATCTCCCGCGTGGGCGGGAGCGTGACGAGTGCACCGCCGATAGCTTCCGCACTAGCGATACCAGTCCCGGTGATGGTCTGGCCTGTGAACAGGGCTTTAACCGCTGCATCAGAGAACTCGACCCACGGGCTGCGTGTGGTCAGCGCGGTGTCATCAGTCGGGGACACCAGCCCCGACTCTAGATCTGTGGTGCTGGTCCCGCCGTACCGCATCGTCACCGAGTACGACGTGTTCACCGTGTTGGTTGCGCGGTACCCGACTTCTAGCGCCAGGCGGTCCCCGAGCTGTGCAGCAATAGGCGTGATGGAACCAGAAGGAACAGAGGTGATTGCGCTACTTTGAGTAGTGCCGATCTCGCTAAGCTTGGCCCCAGAGCTAACAATACCTCGGATGATCGAACCATCACCCGACACCACGCGAAGCCTAAGGAAAGTGAAGGCGTCGGCTGCGGCATTCGACTCCACGTCGGCGTGACAGATCTGCCAACTACCTTGCACGGTGCCGGCCGAGGTGAACGGATCTGAAATCCACTGCCCGAGCAGCGAATCGTACACGTTGCTAGTGCTGGTCTCGGCCACAGTGACCGACGTGTTGGCACCGACGCGGTTGCGCCCGAGCAGCTTCCCAACCGCCGCGCCAGCAGTCTGCTCCCAGTTGACCTCTGGGGTTACAGTGACGCCAGAGCTAGTGTTGTTGAGATACAGCCGGAACCTAGTGCCGACCACAGCTGGGCCGAACGAGCCGAACGGAGCCTGCCCGGCGCCCGGGGCAGGGATGCCGGTACACGTGATCGTGTTGTTGCTGGCAACCGAGGTGTTGTCATAGATGCGGACCCAGTCAACGTCCATGTTGGCCGGGCGGTGCGGGCTACCACCGAAGTTATCTAACTGGACGGTAAGGTGACCCGACGGCATAGCCTGAATGTTGGAGCGCCCGGCAGGACCAGCACCGCCAGAAACGTGGTACCACTGGACGCCATCGATATAGCCCGTAATGCCGGTGGGCTGCCAGTCGATAGCGTAGTTGTGGTAGTCCGACATCTGCTTAGAGCTGTCCGAAAACTGCTCCTGCTGGACCGGCGGCGCGCTCGGGTGCGGGTAGTGAATGTTCGCGCCGGCCGAGTCACCGACATCAGACTCGATAAAGTCGTACTCGCCGTCGACAGGCCAGTTATCCGAGTCCGGCCAGACGATAAGTACCGGGTGCCATTGTTCCTGGCCGTTAGTGCCGCCAGTCGAATAGGCGCGCATGCGCGCTTCCCACCGACCGTACCGCCGCTTGACAACACGATGCGCCATACCGGCGCCCGACCCGCCTGACGTGCCCTGCAACCGCAGCACGCCGCCGGTAATGCTAATGCGTTCGGGGTCACGGGTGCCGTTGCCTGCGTGGCCCGGCCCGTCGTACAAACCCCAGGTACCGTCAGTCAGCTGCCCTTCGGTGCCGGGTGCAAAGTCGGACTGCCAAATCGGGTTACCCCACCCTTGGGTGATGGCAGCCTCGTCCGAGTCCTGCTGCCCAGGGTCGGGGGGTGGGGTGTCCCCGCCCGAGTCACCAACCGGGTTGACAGACGTAGAGTTACCAGCCGTGCCATTCCAGGTGCAGCCGCCGGAGTCGCCGTCAAAGAACTCGAACAGCTGCGAGGTCTGCTCGTACAGAACAGCAGTGACCTCAACCTGGGCATCAACGCCCGTGATGTTGAGTAGACCCTGGTCGGCACCAACCGGGGCAACCTGGGCACCCGACTCGATACGGGTTACCTGACCGGTAGTGACAGACCAGCCCTGGCCCGGGGCGGACGACAAGTAGGCGCCACCCGAGTACCAGTTAATGTTAGCGTTGCCGGAGCTGCCGCCGCCGGTGCCCTTAACGTACGCCGAGAATCGGTATGTCAGTCCAGCGGTTACAGTAGCGCGCGGCGCAGTATCGGTAGTGCCGGCGTTCTGAAACGCGGTGGCCCGCGCCATACCTGTAGACCCGGTTACCCGGACCCCGCCGCCGAACCATCCGGTAGCGTCATTCTTAAGCGAGGGGTTAGGGCACAGATTAGTCCGTGCCATTACTTACCCCTTACAGCTTAAAGATCTTGTTGCTTCCGTTGTCCCAGGTCACGGTAATGTCCGCGCCATTAGGGGTCACAGGCAGACCGGTAGCCGTGTCGATGTACGCGATAAGCGGGGACGTAGCCGCAGAGCCAGTGTCCTTATAGATGACAAGGCTTTCCGACTGGTCGCCAGTAACCGCGGTGAACGTGACATCCGCAGCATCCGCAACACCAGCAGTCGTGGTCTTGCTGGACAGGTTGGCGGACGTGGCAACACGGCCACCCGAGGCGACGTCGCTAAGGAACTCGTGGGTGGACAGGTTGACGGTGTAGTCCGCGTTGTCAACCAGAACAACCTTGATGTTGTCCGAGGACCAAGAGACCGCCCCAGTCAGGAACTTCTCGCGACCCTTATCGTACAGAGCGTTAGCCATTAATCAATCCTTAGAGAAAGGGGGTAGTGGTGAGGGCACCATTAGGTCTGCTGCCTCGGTCGTTTAAGATTCCGGAGGCTTCGGAATCCCCTCAACCTCTTACGCCTTCGGGTCGTACGTTCCGACGTGCAGGGCGTTGATGCTGGACGTGGTCTTCACGAGCTGCAGCGCGTTCTGGCGGTACAGAGTCCAGCCCAGAAATGCATACCAGCCGACCGGAAAAAAGCGCTTCAATTTATCAACAACTGGCCCCACAACGGTGTGCGGTTCGACCACCGAAGCCTCAAGCAGGCATTCCCGCCCGAAGAAGTAGGTGTTGTAGGTAGTCGCCGTCGGCATCGTGCACCGGTTAGTCTCGACATACCGAGCACCGTGGAAGCTGCCGACCTCACCCGCATAAATCTGGGCGGTGTCAACGTACTGGTGAGGATTCACCCAAGCGTTAGTGCCGCTAGACAGGCGCAGGTCGTAAGCCACATCCGGGTGGATGTACGCCATGTAATAGTCACCCTCGCGGCCCTGAGCCTTACGGGACCGGAGCAGGCTGACCGCAGCCGCAGCGTTGTACGCGTTAAACGCGGTGGACGCAGGGCCGGTGACATCACCAGCGGTGGACGTGGAGGTCGAGTACAGGACGTTCGAGGCACCGTCAATCACAGTCTTGATCAGCGAGTCAATGCTGTCAGCCTGGTTGAACGCAATGCTCTGACCGATCCGCTTAACCGTGCTGGCAGTAAAGTCCTGCTTAGTCAGCTTAAGGGTGTGGATCGTGGAGTTACCGTACTCAAGCGGCGTCACGCTCACGCGCCGCGGGTCCGGCATAACCACCGAGTCGATATCGGTATTCTCACTCAGAGGCGTAGTCGCAAGGCCCAGCTCACCCTCGATAGTCAGGGTGATCGGGGAACCCGGCATGGCCTGGGAAACGGGACGCTTGTCTACGACCTGCCGAAACATTGGCATGTCGCGAAGGAACCAGGCCACCGTAGTATCGAAGGTCTCTTCGACATACTCGGACCAGCTAGTAGTGTTGGTAATCGCCATTGGGAGTCAGTCCTTTAATTAGAACTGCGGCGCCATAAGCGGAAGGTTCGGAACACCCATCTTCGCCAGGGCCGCGTCAAGGTCGCTAATGTCTTTGCCCTGAGAAAGAAGATCCTTGCGAGCACCCTGCATAGTTTCGCGAGTCATCGCGCCTGTGCGGTCCTGCCCGATACTGGCTGCCTGCTGAACGTTATCGATAGCGGCCTGGTGTTCCTGCTGTGCGTCAGTAAGAGTCGGGTCCTGGCCCACCCCGGGGTCAACGCCAAACAGCTCTGCGTTTTCCTTCCACCAAGCTTCGATAGCTTCCTTGGTGGGATCACCGGTATAGAACTTGCGGACCTTCTCGTTAACGCCAAGCGAAGTAAACACTTCGGCGGCTGCCCGGGAAGCTAGCTGCTTCTGAGTCTCGGCAAGCTGCTGCTGTAGCTGCTTAACAAGATTCTTCTGGTCCTCCGCAAACTTGCGGAGAGCGCTACCGGACTGGTCGTTTGTCACCGGCAGGTCGGGATCGTCGGTAGCAAACGGGTTGTCGTCAGACATTCAGTTGATCTCTTTCTCATCCACCCTCGGCGGCTGCTCGAAATGGGCGAGGGGATTCCCACTTCGGATATACCGTTTTACCGACTCCCATACGCCTAGCTATCGCTCGGTCAACACTCCGCTAGGGTGATTGAATAATAACTAGGGGTGGAAACCGCACCCCTTATGCGGTCAAGGCTCCCACGTATTGCCGGGACACCTGGACTCCGCCGACGTAATACGCGCTGACAGCGAGGGCGCCGACGTACGCCTTGACGTGGGCTTGTTCAACAACCGGGGTGCCGAACGCTTCCGCGCTAGCGATGCTGACAGGGAAGAACGAGAACCCGCCGAGTGCCACGGTGTGAGACCCGGACGCGTACGCGGTAGCGATACCGGTGCACGTGATGTTCTGCGACACGACCGGGGCACCGAACGCCTCGGCGCTGGCAGGTCCGGTGGCGAGAATCTTTTGGGACAGAACCACGGTGCCGAAACCTTCGGCCGACCCGATCCCGCTAGGTGCAATCGTGGTGACCAGCGTCCGCCCGAAGACGACAATCCCGCCGTTCATCTGGTCCGCGGTGCCACCAGTACGGGTGATCGTGGTCTCTGCGGTACCGGATGCGACGTCGGCTTGCGCCGCCCAGATGCCAGCGTTACCAGCGCCAGACGTAGGGGTTGAGGCGGAGGCGGTGTAGGAGTTGGAGTAGGTGACGGTGCCTTCGGTGGCGACCGAGTCGGCAGAGAACACAGCTAGCGCACGGCCAGCAGAGATCACCGATCCGGTGGTACCCGAGGACAGGGTTGCAACCGTGGCCCCGGTACTGGTGTTGACCGCGGAACCCTTGACCTCCCACGCACCGACCCCACTCTCGGCCCACTCCCAGACCCGAACCTCGGAACCACCAGCGTTAGCGCCGGAGATCGTGCCGGAGATCGTGGTCTCTCCACCAACTGCTGTAGTCCAGGCAATCACGAGGGACACAGAGTTGTCGGTAGACCGGGTGTCAACCGTCTTGGTGTACCCCGACAGAGTCAGGGTGCCGATGTTCTTATCGCCACCGATACCGTAAATGATCAAGTTGCCAGCAGTAACAGGGGTAGAGAATGTGGCGGCGAACGTGGTGCTTGCTGCTGCCGCGAATCCTGATGCTGCCTGAACCTGAGTTACTGCCATTAGTAGCTACCGGTGTTCTTCGCTAGTGCGCCTTGCGTGGTGGGCAGGTAGTTGGTAGCAAACCGACCCTTCTCCGCACTGTAGATCCGGTCACGCTCAGCCTTAGCGGAGGCGTCGTCTAGAAGAACCTCGTTCTCCGCTTCCTTCTGGGTGAAGTCTTCGCCTGCCAGCCGGCCCAGGAACTGGTCCCGTCCGATACGCGAGGCCACGCTAGAGAACCCAGCCTGCGCCTTGTCTTGGGTGACACCCTGCTGGGCCAGCTCTTCGGCCCTAGACTGGGTCAGCTGGTACTGCCCGGCGAACGCACGCTCAGCCTCGGCCGAGATACTCACCGCTTGCGCCCGCTTCTGTAGCAGGTTGACCGCCGTCTTCTCATCCAGGAATGCCGCGACCGCATCACCAGGGGTGAGTCCGTACAGCTGCGACCACTGGTCTTTAACTTCGGGGCTAGCGTCCACGTAGGCTTGCCGCGCAGTGTTGGCCCGCTGGTCCATTTCTTCGGGGGAAACGTCTGCACCAATCCAGTTCTGGAAGTCTTCCTGCTGATCGTAAAACCCTTCGGGCAGACCGTACTTGCGTAGCGTAGAAATATACGACCGCTCGGTAGCAATGTATTCGGCGGGCGACAGCACGGGCAGCCCAGCCCTAAGCCTCTGGTCGTTCGCAGCAAACCGCTTCTTGTACTGCGGGGTGTCTTGAATAACCATTGTGGCAACCGAGGGCGAATACCCTTGCACAAGCGTATTGATAACGTCGTCGCCCAGGTCGTCGATGCCCCATTCGGCAAGCTTCGACTTGAGCATTTCGTATGCGTCGTTATACGTGGTCTGGTCAGGTGTGGTCATGTCCCGATAAACCCGAAGTCTTTCCCGATCTGACTGACAAGGTCACCAGTCGAAGCGATAGCGTTATCAGTCTTGCGCCACCGCGGGTCTTCCCGCAGCTTCTGATTGAACTGATAGATTGGCATTACGCCGTTAGACTCGACACCCTTACCGCCGTTGCCGCCGTTATCCGGGCGGTACTGCAACGCCTCGGTAATCAGCTTGTCGTCATACCAGTTGATAGTAGTTGTGGGCTGCTCAAGAATCTTTGAATACGAATCCACGTACGGCTGTGCCAGATCCTTGACGGTGGCACCCGCCATAAGCTGGTCGTGCAGGCCCGGGTACTTGACCTTGGCCTGGTCGAGCATCTGCCGCTGGAAACCCTCGACGTCTAGTTCCCCGCGCATAATCTTGCCGAGCATGTCACGCGAAGAGTCGTAGTTCTCCCAGTCGTCCCAGCCATAATTCCGCCCGATCTCCTGGATCTGTCGGGCAGCCTGGGCGGCAGTACCGGTAAGGTTGTTCCAGTCCTGGTACGGGTTGAAATACGTGCGGGCCAGGTGAACCCTCGTGGCGTCCTCGGTAGCGGTGGGATTCATAATCTTCCACATCGCTGCTTCGGCAGCCTGGTTGTCGTCAAGCTTGATGCCCTGCTGCCAGGCGTACGTCCACATATCGCCAGACGCACGAATCCAGTTGGCTTGCGCGGTAGCCGGGTCGACCTGCTGTAGCGTGATGAACTCGCGGGCGTGGTCCGCGTTACTGCGATACCAGTTGCTGGCAGACATCGCCATAATGAAACGGTCTGACGTCCACTGCTCCCGGATAGCCTGATCTAGGATTCCCTTAAGTTCGGGGATAGCTCCGGCTAGCGCGCCAACAAAACCGAACGAGGCCTTGATGGCGTCGGGGTTGGGGGCCGGCGTCGGGGTAGCGCCCGGGGTTTGACCGTTACCCCCGGCGGCGGGGGCGCCGCCACCCTGGATTGCGCCCCACGTCTTCGCCCCAGCCACACCGTCAGCGGCCAGGCCGTGTGCCTGCTGCCACTGCTTGAGCGCGGCTGCGGTTTGCGGGCCGAAGTTCCCGTCAGCGGTGACACCGATAGCGGCCTGAAGCTGCTTGACCGCGTCACCCTTCATGCCCTGCTTAAGGGTTGTCACGACGTGCTACCAAACGATCCGCCCAGCAGGAATGCCGCTAGACTGTTAATGTAGTTGTTGGCCTGGTTGGCCGCCATCGGGTCCCTAAAGTGTGCTTCGATCCAAGACGCTGCCTGCGACTCCGGGTCTAGCTGCTGGCCCGACTGCCCGGATGTGCGAGCGTTAACAAACGCTGCCTCCTTAGCGTGGTACTCGGCAACAAACTCTGCAATCTGCTGGTCGTTTAGTGCGTACCCGAGGCGCGACCGGGCGATACCGTTGATCAGCTGCTTGAGCTGGTCGGAGTCTGTGTAGGTGACACCACCTCCACCACCACCGCCGAACCCGCCACCACCGCCGTATCCGCCGTAGCCTCGGCGGCCACCCCCGCTACCGTCCTGGTCGCCGTAGGTGGGTGAGGCTGCGACCGTGGCGTTTTGTGCGGCGTGCTGATCCATGATGGCGTCCCACGGCTGCAACTCCTGGCCGTTCATCGCCTGCTCCTGGTCCTTAGCGATCAGACCGAGGAATGTGGATACCGCCTTGTCATCGTCCACGTTAAACGTGGCGCGGATCGGGTTGCCGTTCCCGTCGTACTGGATGCGCCCGCCCGCGTACTTGTCGGTGCCACCACCGTATGCACCGTATGCTGCCATGCCGGCAATCAGCCGGGCGGCGAACGCGGGATCGTCCCGCGCCTGGGTGCTGATCTGGTGCTGTAGATCCCGGATAGAAACGATCTTGTAAAACCCGTCCTCGTCGGCAGACAGAATGAACCCGGGTCCGTACTTGTCGTCGGCCGCGGACAGAAGCGATCCGTCGTAAAACTCCCCGAGGTCTGGCCCGCCGTCGTCTTGGGCCTGGCCGAAGAAATCCCCGAGCAGGCCGTCACCGCCCACGGCATCCCCAGCCATCTGCTCCTTACGTGCCTTCTGCACAAGCTGCTTGAAAGCGGACTGGACAGACCAATTGTTCATACTTCTAAGGTCTTCGTTGTCGTCGGCTACAAACTTCTGGATAAAGTTGCGGTAGCTGTTGACGATCTGCTGCCGCTCCTCGGGAGTCCAGGTGTTGTCGCTTAACGCGAGGTTCATCCGCTCTTTAAGGTATTGCAGGGTTTCATCCGCCGGACGTTCAGGCGCAACAAAGTCGCGCTTCTTATCCCTGAACGGGTTGGCAACCTTGGTTTGCACCGCATCGGTAATGCCGGTCAGGGCCTGCTGTCCTACCGCGGCGACATCAAGAGTGTCCTTCTGATGCCATGCGTCGTCGACGGTGTGCCCGGACGCAAGCGACTGGATCGGGTCGGTGACCTTGGTTCGCATCGAACCGTAAAAGGCTTCGATCTGCTTTTGCAGATCAGACAGCGGCTTCTCTTCTGGGCGGCCACCCAGGTAGGCGACGTTCTGAATCTGCGGGATAGGCTTAGACGGGATGATCGCCGGGTTGTTGACCCTGACGTTAGGGTTGACCTGCCTGGCGGCGAAGGCAACATTCCGCTGCGCCTGGCGGAGAGTGTTGTTCAGCATCCCGCCGATACCGAGCGAGCCCATACGGATACTCGCGTCAGCCTTAGTCTTAAACTGCCGGCTGGCCTGGCCCATCAGCTGCCATCCTCGTAAATGTCCATAGCCTTCCACAAGTCGTGGACAGCGGTACCCAAAAACTTCTTGTTGCCCTGTTCGCGGTACTGCTCGTTCAGGTTGTATCGGGCATTCTTGCCCTTAGCCCCGGGAATAGTTTTATTGTACTGAGTCTGATATGCGTTGTACCAATCCCACACCTGCTTAGCCTGGGTGAGGTCTACGCCGGCTGGGGCGTTACCGGATTCGACCATGCGCCCGAGCGCGGGGGCCAAGGTTCCCTTCACGTACCCGGGGTCCTGGCGCTTATCGTTCTCCTGCTTGGTCGCCGGGTGCATCGTCCAGAACGCGGACTCCCACTGCTTGAACGCCGCGTTCACTTCGCGCTTAGTGTTGCCCGCACCGATCAGGTTGTTCTTTTTGTCGACCATCTTCCAGTACTCGCGCATCGCGATCTGGTACCGCATCTCGGCGTAAAAGTCTGCACCGTCACGGTGAACCCGCAGCTCGTTTCGCAGCTGGTCCCGCATACCCTGAGCGGAGTACTGCGCCTCCATGTAGTTAGGCAGCAGGTAGTAGGCAACCGACTGGTTGTCCTCGATCCACTTCTTGTTCTTCATCATCCATTCGGTGATGCCCAGCCCGGAGGCGACGTTAGGCGCCTCGCCCGCATTGCCCGGGTTGTCGGTCGTGCCGGTCAGGAACGCACCAGGGTTGAGGATGGACTGGCCGTCAGGGTGGCGCTTGAACCATTCGGTGGAGGCTTCACCCATAGCGGCATCCCCGCCTACCCGTGCGGCAGCATCACGGATGACGTCGAACCATTCGCCGCGGAGATCCCTGATACCGGCAGCCATTGTCACCGCGTTA
>C688J18823_10001924_pt1 | contig 12958 bp, 9 predicted proteins | sample HopSoiMetagenom1_FD_18823 | JGI IMG/M metagenome (IMG submission 18823)
GGCGGCGCGAAATCGGCGGAGCCGCCGGTTTTGAGAGGCGACGACCTAGTCGGGAACCGGCGGAACNGCTGGAGTTTGATCGGCGGCCAGCTTCGCGGTGAGTTCGGCTCGGGAGCGAACGCCGAGCTTCCGGTAGATCTTCGAGAGGTTCCACTGAACCGTCTTGGGGCTGATGAACAAGACGTCCGCGACCTCGCGGTACGTGCGTCCGGCAGTGACGAGGGCAGCGACTCGTTCCTCGGTCGGCGTAAGCGCGCCGGGTGTTGCGGGTGCCCGTCCCCCGATCCGCCTCAACTCGGCCCGAGCCCTCTCGGACCACAGCGTCGCGCCGAGCTCGTCGAACACCGCGAGCGCTTGCGTCAGCGATTCTCTAGCCGGGCGCTTCTTGCGATTCCGGCGTTGCAACGTCCCGCGTACGAGAAGGGTGCGCCCGCGCTCGAACGGCTCTTGGAGGTGTTCGTGTAGCTCGACCGCCCGGTCGACGGCCGCATACGCAGCGTCGGTGTCGCCGGCCGCGGCGCTGAGCAGCGCGCGGCAGCGGCTCGCGATCGTCAACGCCCACACGCCGCCCGTTGCACGGGCCTGTTCGTCCAACTCGGCGAGGAGCGCCGTCGCGGCGTCGTGCTCACCAAGTGCCAGCAGGGTCTCGATCGCATCGCCGTGGAAGCGAAACAGCGCCGGCTCGCCGAACCCCGCTTCGGCAACCGCGCAGGGAAGCGGGCCGAGAAAGCGATGGGCTTCGCGAGCGTCGCCCAGCGAGTGCTCGAGGAACCCGCGGATTGCGAGCATCTCGAGATGCGCAGGTAGGACTCCGACTTGGAGCGCGAGCGGCAGCCCTTCGTCAGTGGTGGCACGCGTTTCGGCCACGCGTCCGAGGTGGGAATCGACGAGTGCCCTGAGCGCCAGTGTGAACGGGCGTTGCTCTTCCTGGGCGGTCTGCACGGAAATCTCGAAGGATTCGGCGGCGTAGTGCGACGCGAGCTCCCAGTTTCCGGCCAGGCACTCCGCGCGACCGAGCTGCATTACCACGTAGCCCAAGCTGTGCTCGTCGCCGTGCGCGAGCACGGTGTCGCGAAGCGCGGTCAGCGTCGAACGAGCAGCATCGAGATCGCCTCCCCACTGGAGCAACATCCCGTGAACCCAGGCGGGTCGGATGCGTCCGAGGATCGACCTCCACTCATCTTCCGTGTCTTCGAGCTCGAGGGCGCGCTCGATGAGCGCAGTCGGAATGCCTCGCCCGCGAATGGTTTGAAAGAAGGCCATGTCCGCCAGTGCGCTTGCGAGCACGCCGGGCTCCCCGAGACGCTCGGCGAGCTCGAGCGCCGCATGCGCATGAGACTCCGCCGCCGCGACGTCACCGGTCTCGTGGATGCTCCACGCGAGTCCCCGCTCGATCTCGATGCGCGCCGCAGGATCGTCTCCGACCTCTGCGAGAGCAGCGCGGAAGAGATCGGCGGAGTCGTGGAAGCCATGCCGGAACGACGTGACCCAAGCGAGGCGCGTGAGCGCGAAGGCGCGCTCGCGACCCTCAGGAACGCGCGCCACGACTTCTTCGAGAAGAAGTCGCGCCCGGTCGGTGTCCCCGGCCTCGAGATGGCACTCGGCGGCTTCGATGGCCCGCCTCCAGGCATCGGCGTCATCCGGCAGCGTGAGCGTTCGTGCCCGGTCCCAGAGCTCCGCTGCGGCTTGCGGAGCGCCACGTGCTCTTGCCCGCCGGGCGGCATCCTCGACCGTCGCGGCCACGCGGGCATCGGGGCCGCTCGCAGCGAGGGCGAGATGGAGCGCCTGCTCGTCCGGATCGTCGACGACCTCCGCCAGGCGGGCGTGCAACTCGCGTCTCCGAGCCGGCGGCGTCTGCGCGTACACGACCGAGGCGAGCAGCGGATGTGAGAACCGAACGCGGCCCTCGTCGACCTCCAGGACTCCGGCGGCTGCCGCCTGCTCGAGCGCGGCCGCACCACCGGTGGCGGCGGCGGCCACGAGCTCCACGGTCGGCCGCGAGAGCGCCGAGACACCGAGCGCCGCCTCCCTCGCCCCGGCCGGGATTCCGGCCAGCCGGTCGCGAACGAGCTCGTTAAGAGTCGCCGGCACCGGGAGCGGCTCCCCCGGCGCGACGGACACATGGCGCGCGAGCAACGCCCTGCCGAGCTCGAGCGCGAAGAATGGATTGCCTCCTGACACCCGCTCCAGCTCGAGGAGCGCCGGGCGGAGAAACTGCCTCCCGAGCTGCGCCCGCAGAAGACGATCGAGCGACCTGACATCGAGCGGGCCGATGACGAGTCGTGTCAGGCGGTCAGGGTCCAGAGCGGTCTCGAGCTCAAGGCGAGATTCGTCGCTCGAATCCGCGCGTCGGGCGAGGAGGAGGCCGACCGGTTCGTCGCGCAAGCGCCTGGCCGCGAATGCGAGGGCATCGGCCGAAGGTGGGTCGAGCCACTGCACGTCGTCGATCGCGAGAACGAGCGGCGTGTCCTCGGCGAGCACTCGAAGAGCACCGAGGACGCCGAGCGCGACCGCTCGGCGCTGCAATCCTCCGGGCTTCGTTCCAGCTCGCAGCAGCGCAACTTCGAGGGCCTCGCGTTGCGGATCGGGAAGCCGCCCGAGCGCAGCGTCTGGCACGTCTCCGAGGAGATCACCGAGCGCGGCGAACGGCAGCGCGATCTCGGCCTCCACCGGCCTGCTCGTGAGCACCTGCAGTCCCCGCTCACCGGCATCGGCGATGCCCTCCCTCCAGAGCATCGTCTTCCCGATCCCGATCGCACCCTCGATCAGCAACGCGATCGGTCCCGCAGGAACTGCCTCCAGGAACGCGCGAACCGAATCGATTTCCGACTCGCGCCCTACGACCTCCAACGCCGGCGACATCAGCCCTCCTCCGGCAGCCTGATCAGATCGTATTCCGTGGTGGCCGTTACGAGAACGTCCCGATCTTCTTCGCCTGCGGCACGACCTCTGTGACTTCGTTCATGACGAGCCGCCTACGCGGACGCCGACTCATGCGTCTGCGCGGCGTACCAGTCGAGGCCCAACGCACGGAAGCGTTCCTGCCCCTGCGCGACGAGCCTGGGGTCGCCTCGAGCGAGGCCGAGCGTCCGGAGAGCGAACGGCTCGAGGTACGTGCCGCGTTGTAAGTGACGCTCCGCGTCCTCCACGACGTCGTCGGCTCGGCCCACCGCAACGAACGCGTCGAGTCGAGTCGCAACGCCGTTGACATAGTTGTAGATGTGCCAGTGCCACTTCTCTGATCCGTCGAGCAGCGCCTCGACTCGCGCGAGGTCGCCGCGGATCATCGCCAGGCGCGCGCGCGGTCCGTCGAGCAACAACTCGTATCCCTCGAAGCCAAGCGCCTCCACTTCCACCTCGAGCCGACGCGCTGCCTCGTCCAGGCCGAGCGCCGCGCACGCGACTGCGCAAGCAAGCAGGCAGCGCGCGTTATACGCACACGGCGTTCCGCGGTTCGCCGCGACGACTCGCGCCGCCCATTCACTGCGCTCCCGCAAGCGGTCCCAACGGCCGGCTGCCTCGTCGAGCAAGAGGAGGTTTCCAAGCGCGTGCACCTCGTGATGCGGCGTCAGCCGGGCGGCGATCTCTTCGTGGCGGAGCGCGTGCGACTGAGCTGCCTCTAAACGGCCGGCTGCGAGCTCTGCGCTAGAGGAGCTCCAGTGGATCAGCGCGAGGTGGTCGGGATCGTTGAGTCGCCCGGCCAGGGCGAGCCTCCGCTCCGCCCATTCGGAAGCGCCGGCGATGTCCGCTACGAATTGGGCGATCGCGGACCTCGCGTGGAGACCGAAGGAGAGCAGCTCCACGTCGTCGAGACGTTCAGCGATCGCGATCGCAAGGTCAGCCGCGGCGACATCGTCCTCCATCAGTGCCTTCGCAGCCAGGCCGTATGCGTACGCCCGGCTGTCGGGACGCGCGAGTTCGAGCGACTCAGTGATCCAGCTCGAGACGAGCGCGTCATCCGGGGCGACCTTCCACATCGCGCCCCGCATGGTCGATTCGAAGGCGAGCTCGCTGTAAAGCTCGCCGAGCTTCACTTCGTCGGCCGCAACCTCGATCGCTTTCAGCATCGCCTGCCAGAAAGCCTCGCCATCGAGCTTCAGTGCATTGACGCGGCCGATCGAATGCCACAGGTCCGCGTCGGCCGGGGATAGCTCGACGGCGCGCTCGAGCAGTTCGAGCGCGTCGTCCAAGTCGAAGCGGGTGACCGCGAGCTTTGCGGCGCGACGGAGCCAGTGAAGCGCGGACGCGCGGAGCCGCGCGAGATCCTCGTCGCGGTCCCGCCAGGCGAGCTCTGCGATCGTCGGATCGACGGCTTCGGCGTAGTGATATGCGAGTGTGCCCGCGCGGCCGTCTGTCGGCTCGATCCCTTCGAGCCATTCCGCGTAAGCGGCGTGGCGTCGCGCTCGCTCTGCCTTCGGCAGGCTGCCGTAAGCCACGTCGCGGGTGAGCGCGTGCTTGAAGACAAGTTCGGGCTCGTTCGCGCGAACGAACCCTCGCTCGACGAGCGTTCGCACTTCGGCTGCGGACCCCACGAGCGCGCTGAGTCCCGCGGCCGAGAACGACCGACCGATCACAGCGGCCGCCTGAAGCGCATCCTTCGCGGTGGAAGACAGAAGGTCGATCCGCGCAGCCAGCACGCCATGGATCGAGTCCGGTATCGACTGGTCGCCGACCTCGAGCGCCCACGCGTCCGACCGGCGCGTCAGCAGCTCGCGGTCGAGGAGATCGGAGAGCAGCTCCTCCACGAAGAACGGATTTCCCTCGGCATGGCGAACGACAAGCTCGCGCGCCGCCGCGTCGAGCGGTGCGCCGAGCGCTCGGTCGATCAAATCGGCGGCGTCGTCATCGCCAAGCGGCTCGAGGATCAAGGTCTCTCCGGCAGGCAACCCCTCTCGCTCCGGGCGTGTCGTCCCCAAGATCAAGATGCGGCCGCTTGCCTCGGAGAGCACGCGCGTGAGCAGCTCGATCAGCGGCACCGTCGCCCAGTGCAGGTCCTCGAGCACGATGACCGCCGGACCGCGCTCGCCGATCTCCGATACGAGGCGCACCCACGCGTCTTGTAGCGCGAGCGCGGCGGCGCGCGGCTCCAAATCGCCCGCCACATCGAGCCCGAGTGTCAGCCCGAGAATCTCGCGGCCGTCGAGTTTTTCGAGCGCTCGGTCCTCTTCGCGCAACTGCAACTCTTGCCGGAGCACGTGCGCGAGCGGGCTGTACGTGACGCTGCGACCGTAAGCAAGACAGCGGCCGAGCCGAAAGGTCGTCCCGGCCGACAGTCGGCTCCGTAGTTCGCGGACGAGCGTCGTTTTGCCGAGCCCCGGCTCGCCGACGAGAAGAGCGAAGCGTGGCTCCGCAGTCGCAGCCATCTGCTGCAGCCAAGCGAGCTCTTCCGCTCGGCCCACGAACGTCGTCGTAAGCGCTTGACGGCCGCGAGGTCGGCGCGAGGCAACCATCCTGCGAAGCTCGCGCGCTTCGACGCCGCCGGGCTTGCCCTTGGCCTCCACCACGCGTGCCTCCCCAAAATCGAAAGCAGCTCCGACAAGGGCGGCAGTTCGCCCGCCGACAAGCACTTGTCCGGGTGCCGCCGCCTGCTCGAGGCGCGCCGCCACGTTGACCGCGTCGCCCGTCGCAAATGAGCTTCCCTGGCGCGGCCGCCCCACGACGACCTCGCCCGAGTTGACGCCGATGCGCAACGCGAGGCGGTCGGCAAAGAGCTCCCGCAGGCGCTCGAGCATCCACAGCGCCGTCTGCAGGGCGCGCTCCGCGTGATCCTCCTGAGCGGTGGGCGCGCCGAAGACCGCGACGACGGCATCACCGATGAACTTCTCGATCGTGCCTCCGCCGAGCGCGATCTCCGCCTCCATCGCGTCGTAGAAACGCTCCAGAAGATCTCGCGTGTGCTCGGGGTCGAACTCACCGCCAAGCGCAGTGGAGCCGACGAGATCAGCGAACAGGATCGTCGCGAGCTTCCGCTCCATGCCCGAGGATAGCGCGGGCTCGCCGACGGTTTCGCGCGGCGATCTCCGCTTTGCGCGTATCGCCGCTGCAGCCGCAAAACGGAGGTCCCGGACGGACTCTCACGTTGGAGTGGCTGGCGTGAGCATCGCTATCCGCAAGCCGCGGGCGCAAGCCGAGCGTGCGTCGCATCAGCGAAGCGGTCGCATAAGCCGAAGCTTGCGGCCTACGGTCGCCCCGAAGGGTAGGTCGTCACGCGCCAGATATCGCGCAGAACCTCGTCGCGGCGGTACCCGAATGCGTATCGCCCGAGGCGCCGCCGCCGTCTCGCGAGCTCGATGTACTTGAGCGCGCCGAGCGGCGGCATCACGAGCACTTGCGCGAGCGCGTAGAACGGGAACACGACCATCCATGGCGACAACACCTGGAGGTTCGAAATCGCTGTGACGAAGAGGTACGCGGCGTAGACGACCGGCAGGCTCGAGATGACCGCCGCAGGGCTCAACATCGTCCACCACTTGAAGTACAGGGACGCCCAGACCGCCACCAGGTAATACGTTGTCAGCACTGGAAGGTGGAGCAAGTTGCGATCGACATTGATCCACCAATGACGAAACGTGCCGGCCCACCAGAGCTGCCGCTGGTGGACGAGCGCGCCCCAGCTGTCGGGCGCGTCCGTATACACGACCATGTCGAGGTGGCGGATGCGCATCCGGAGAGCGAGCGCCGTTCGACCGGTTTCGATGTCTTCGCCCGGCGTCCACATCGAGTGCCGAGCCATGATCTCGCGCAGCGCATCGGTGCGAGCGAGGAAACAGGCACCCGACGTCAACCACGGGCGGAAGTGGCGACAGAGCATCGCCATCCGATACTCCAGCGCCTGGAGCTTCGTGACGATGTTCGTGCGGTTGTCAACCGCACATTTGATCGAGCAGAGATCCGCTCCGGCCATATCTGCGGCAGCGACCGCGGCGGCGACGTCGCCGCCGATGGCTGTGTCAGAGTCGAGACGAAACGTGTACTTGGTCGCGACCGCCGGTAGCGCAGCGGCAACGAGAGCCGCCGGGTTCGGATCCACCACCTTTAGACGCGCGACGTTCCACCCTTCGTGCTCCAGGTCGTCCGCGAACGCGGCCATCGTCGGCGCGCTGATCTCCATGGCGATCAGCACCTTGTGTCGATAGCGCAGAAGCCGTTCGCCCTCGAAGTAGCGCGGATGCCCGAAGACCGGCACGACGATCGTGAAATCCTGCGAGACCTGTCGCCCCGGCGTGATTGTCCGCCCTCCCCACCAGGAGAGCAGGTTCTGGAAGTCGAACGCGACGAGGAAGATCCCTACGGCGAGCAGGAGATACGACGACACGGACTAGCGGTGCGGCAGGACGATCTTCTTCGTGATGTGCTTCTGCGCGGGACACGGCTCGTTTCGCTGGCACGTCACGACGGTCGTCTCTGTTGTCTTGCCAGTCAGGATGTCGACCCAGTGGTTCCCTTTCCAGACGGGCGTGAAGACGAGCGTCATCAGGGTGACAACGGTGAAGCCGCGTGTGGCGGCACTTTGCATGCTTCTCCTGTCAGTTGGCGGCGTTGATCCGGCGCGGGAGAAAGGTGACGGCTGCCCGACCGGCTGCGTCAGAGATCGGTCGATGAGGTAACCACGCGTATCGCTAACGCGAGGGAACGGGATCGCGAACTCGGTGTCCGCGCGCCCTCGAGCGCTGACGGCGTGACGTCGCCGATCAGAGTCGCAACCGGTACGTGCGGCGTAGCGCCCCGCGGCCCGCGACGGAAGGAATCACGATGCGCACCGTCATCAGTCCGCGCAACCGCTTCCGAAATGGAAACTCGAGCAGCCCGACCGTTCGCGGCAGCACCTCGCGCACGCCGGTAACCAGCGTCGCAATGCGTCTCCCGTTGCGCGTCGACGTCACGACCGCGCGCGCGTGCACCACGGGCTCGGTCACGTTTCCGCGGTTCGCGACGACCAGCTCCAGCAGACGGACTCCTCCTCGCCGCTCCCGGCGCAGGCGTCGCAGTTCGAGTGCGCGGACGATCTTGCCCGGAGCGCGCACGACAACCGTCACCCCGAGGCGAAGCCGCACAGCGAGATGCGTGCTCTTGACGGGCCGCGTGATCAGCAACACGAGTGCGTCGTGGTCGCCCGGCTCAGCGCGGCGGGGAAGCTTCGAGATGACGACGAGCGAGCCCGCCGCGCGCGGCGCCAGCGCGAGTCGCCGCGGCCGAAGAAGGAGCCACCGCGCCGCGGAGCGCACGCCGCCGGCTACGACGCGGGGCCGGCCGCGCAGACCGAGCGCGAACCCGGCAGGAGCGACGTCGACGACGACGCTCTTCGTTCCCGAGTTCGTGACGCGGACGACGGTTCGCGCGTTTCCCGCGAGCGTCACGTGCGCGGGAGCCGCCGCCAGGAGCACCGGTGGCCGCGCCGCGTCCGTACCCGCAGATGCGGGCACGAACGCGAGCGCGGCGGTGCAGATGCGAACGACGGCGGCAATCACCGGCCGATGACGGTGAACGTCACCGTCGCGGCGTAGTGGCCGGGAGCGACGACCGGCAACCGCGACACGAAGCCGACGTTCGTCGCCCACGCGTCGCCGGCGGCCGCGCTCGGCCCACCTGTTGTCCCGACCAGCAGGTCCGCGGCCGGCGCGATCGGGATCGGCGCCATCGCACCCCCGCCGAGGGAACCGCCGATCTGTCCTCCGGTCGGCGCGGTCGCCGCGAGCCCGAGGGGCAAGTCGGCCGGGAGGAAGGCTGACCGGTGGACGGTGAGCGCGTAACCCGCCGCGTGGTTGCTGGCGACGGTCACGCGCTCCGACACCGCGGCGGGCGTATCGCCGGAGGCGGCGCTGCCGAAGCTGATCGTCGGCCGTTCGAGGGCGATCGAGAGGACGGGCTCGACGTCGACGCCGACGCCGGCGTTGCCGGAGACCACGCCGGTCGACGGCGGCGTGCCGGCACACGGCGCGGCGCTCATCGCCGAGTTCCGCGGCGCCGGCGCAGCCGCCGCGAAGTCGGTCGGGTTCGCATCGGCGTCGGTGCAGCCGTTGCCGGCTCGCAGGGCAGCGGTCGTGTTCCCGATCGCAGGCGCAGGACCTGCGCCCTCGTAGTCGGTCGCGGAGCCGTAACCCACGAGGTCCACGACGAGCGGGTCGGCCGAGCAGCTCCCGGCAGAGGCGCCGCACGTGAGCGCCGTGCTGCTGTGTACCAGCGCGACCTTGCCGCCGGAGACCGCCATGTTCGTCGTGCCCGTCGCGTCGGCCGGCGGTAGCGGCGCGCCGACCGCCCCTGCCGTCGCGAGCTGGATCAGGAAGTGACCGCCGGGCGGCACGGACCCCGAGAGTGCCGTCGCCGACCAGGTGGTCGCTGCCGCGGATGCGTACTGCACCGACCAACTGCTGAGGTCGACGGCCGCGCTTCCGCGGTTGAACAGCTCGACGAAGTCGTTTGCGTACGGCGCGCCGGCGTTACCGCCGGCCGCGAAGACCTGGCTGACGACCATGTCCGACGACGCGCTGCGCGCCGCCGGCGCAGCGAGGAGTGCACAGGCAAGGATGAGCGTGAACAGGTTGCGTAATCGATGCATCGGCGAGCTCCGATCCGGGAGAAGGAATGAACGCTTCTCTCGTACCGGCCGCAAGCCGCGAAGAGAACTGTCCTTTCGCGTTTCGGGGCTGACTCGTTACGAATCCGGCACTCCCGCACGTCGCCGCGAGCAGTGGCGCCCGCCGCGGCGCCGGTCGCTCGACTAGAGGTTTCGCTTGAACAGCAGGAAGCCGAGCGGCAGGAATACGAAGCCTGCGAAGTACGGCGCGAGCTCGAGCCGCCGCTGTTCCTCCGCGTGCACCGCCGTCGGGCCCCGGCCGAGCGCCCGCCGCGACGCCTCGACCGCTGCATGGAAGTCGCTTGCGTCGACTGCCGTTCCGCCCGACGTCTGCGCGAGCGCCTGGACGTTCTTCGCGCTCGTCGGGTCGGGCCGGTACAGCGGATCCGCGCGCCGACCGTTCCAGATCCGCTCATGCGCGCCCCAGATGCGGACGAACACGGACTGAACACCGGGCGGCTCGCGGAAGATCGTCGACAGGCTCGCATCCGCAAACGGCTTCGTCTCACCGTCCGTGAATACGACCAGCAAACGCTTGCGCGCGCTCGGCGCGAAGAAGTTGTCGCTCGCGATCCGTGCAATCGAGCCGAGGGTCGTGATGCGGACGCTGAAGCCGTCGGACGGCGGCGGCCGCTCGATCCCGACGACCTTGTGCACGGTCGCGTCGAACGAATCGAGATCTGCGGTCGGGAAGAGATGCGGCAACGCACGATCGGTGATCGACGCGATTCCCACCGGCACGTCGCCGAGCTCGCGGCGAAGCCGCACGGCCAGCGCCTGCGCCCGTTCGAACCGCGACGGCGCGCCCGGGTCGGCCGCCGCTTTCATCGACAGCGACGTGTCGAGGACGAACCACGCCTGCGCGTCCGTGCGGACATGCTGCTGCGTCCGCCGCACGAGCGTCGGCTGCGTCGCGGCGACGCCGAGCAGCGCCGCGATGCCGACGATTGCCGCTGCGGGGATGAGCCTGAGCCGCCCGTATGGCGGGAGACGGAGGATCCTGGTCACGTCGCTACGTCGCCGGTCGGCGACCACGAACGCCACGAGCGGGACGACGACGAGCAGCGCGACGAGCGCGCCGTACGGCGTCAGAAACGACATCAGTAGCCGTGCCCGGTCGGCTTGAGCCCCGCGCGGCCACCCTGACCGAGCCGGTTGTTTCCGCCCGCCTGTTGCTCGCCGCTTCCACGCAGCTGGTCGAGCGCATATTCCAGGTTGAACAGCGCGTCGTCGTTCGCGGGGTCGATCACGATCGCGCGCCTGAACGCGGTCACCGCGTTGTTCAGGAACGTCGCGCGCTGCCCGACGTCCTGGGTCGCCATCGAGAAGCCGAGCACGCCGAGCAGGTTCGCCGCCTGGCTCGCCCGCGCGGCGTCGCGCGTGTTCGCGAGCACGTTCGTCAACTTGATCTGCGCCTCGATCCGGTGCGTCGTGACCGCCGTCGTGAACACNGGCTCGAGCGGACGGCCGATCCGGAACTCGCGCAACGCCCGGCGGTAGGCGAGNTCNTCGCCCAGGCCGAGCACGCCGCGCGCGAGGCCGAACGGCGCGAGCTGCCGCGGCTGCCACAGGCCGTGCGTGCTCGGGTCGCGCCGATAACGGAGATCGTCCGCCGGGAGCCGCGAGCTCCACGCGCGCGCGTCGAGCGCAAGCAAGACGAGCATCGCGGCAGCCACCAGGCACGCAGCTGCCGCAATCCCGCGCACGGCATGGCCCCTCACGCGGCGGCCTCGTTCGCGGCACGCAGTTGGACACGCCCGCAGAGCAGCTCGTTTGCCGCGAGTGCAAGCAGGAGGAGCGCTGCAGTGACCAACAACGGCCACGGCGTCGCGGCGATCAGCCGGCGGCGCGCGGGCGGCGTCTTCGTCGCATTGATCTGCGCGGGCCGGACGAAGTTCGATTTCGGAACGAAGCGCTCGAAGAACTCCTGGTCGCCCTCGACCGGGAACAGCGGCACGACCTTCAGCGTGATGTCGTGGTCGCGCTGGATCTGCAGCAGCGACTGCGCAAGGCGCGGCTGGTCTTCGCCGGCCGTCTCGAGGTCGCTCAGCAGGAGAATCGCGCCGTCGTGCACGTGGTCGCGGTGCAGGAGCGACGCGGCCAGGTCGAGGCCGGAGGAGATCTTCGTCCCGCCGGAGAAGACGTCCTGCCACGGGTTGGCGGCGAACAGCGTCTCAGGGTCCACATTCGACCCTCCATGGCCCGGGGTGTAGAAGCGCAGCAGCGGCCGGAGCTCGGAGCCGCGCGTCCCGGGCGGAATCATCTCGTAGGCAGAGTCGGAGAACGCGACGAGCCCGATCGGGACGTCTGCCGCGGCGATCCGCCGGAGCACCGCCGAGATCCGTTTGTACGCGGAGATGTACACGCTCTTCGACTGGTCGAGCACGAGCACCGTCGTCGAGTGCTGCGGCAGGAATGACACGGCGCGCGGGTTGAGCTCGGCGGCGCGCCAGACGGACACCGCGGCGAGCGCGACGAGCAGCGCGGCGAGGCCGATGCGAACGATCGTGGTCCGGCGCAGCGCGCCGTGCAGCGCCCCCGCCTCGGACAACGGGATCGCACGGCGTCGCCGGAGCGGCAGCCGCAGGGATTCAGGCGCGGTGGCCATTCGTCCTTTCTGCGAGCTCGCTGCGGACGCGGTGCGTCAACTCTGCGGTCCGCTCGGCCGCGGGCTCGGACGGCGACCAGGCAAGCTCCGTCGCGGTCCAGGCGAGGCCTCCGCTGCCGCTTCGCCGAAGCTCGGCAGCGAGCAGCTCGAGCGCCTTCCGTTCGTCGACGGTCGCGCCGCCACGTGCACGCTCCACGGCTTCGAGCGCACGCTCGAGCCGCGACGGCGGCCGGCGGCGGTGCACGTTCACGACCGGGAGATACGGCGCGAGGATCACGCCGGCTGCGACGACGAGCACCAACGCGAACGCCGTCGCGAGCCAGAACACCGTGTCCGGCGCAAGGCGGTACGTGACTGCGGCGAGGTTCGTCGAGCTGACGCGCCACGGCGGCAGTGCTGCTCGCAGCTGGCCGCCCGGTCCGATGCGCTGGACGACGGCGCGCCGTTCGATGTCGAGCGGGTCGAGCCGCGAAACCGCGCTCACCTGCGGCCAGGTGATGCGAATCGCGTCGACCGTCCGGCCGTTGCGCGCCTTTCCGGGGTAGTCGATCGTCGCGGTCTCGAACGCCTGCCGCGCAATCGAGCCCGCCTGCGGCACGCAGTCGACAACGACGCAATGCAGATCGATCGCCCAGTGCAGACGTGCATACGGACCCACGTTCCGCACCGTCCGGACGCCCGGAGTCACCGGCTGGTACGGCGTCCATTTTGCGTCGAGCCGGACGCGGTTCGGATCGACTTGGCGCCGATCGACCACCGCGTCGATCCGGACGTGG
>C688J18823_10001925_pt1 | contig 12955 bp, 4 predicted proteins | sample HopSoiMetagenom1_FD_18823 | JGI IMG/M metagenome (IMG submission 18823)
CCCCCGCGGCGGCGCGGGCCGACCGACGACGTCCATGCGCCCGCTCGCGCCGGCCGTGCAATCTGCGGTCGGCGCTGACGGCGCGCGGCCCGGCGCCTACGGCGTCGTGATCACGGCATCATCGGCGTAGAAGCAGTTGCCGGCGGCCGCGCTCGAGATGTACGCGTTGAAGTCGAGCGTCGATCCAGCCGTCGGCGTGATCGAGGCCGTCACCTGCTGCCATGCCGTCGTCAAGACGACCTGGGTCGTCACCGTGTTGAGGAGCGTCCCCGCGGTGTTGTATTCGCGGAACCTCAGCTTGAACGCCTGCCCTGCCGTGTCGGCACGGACCCAAACCGTCCCGGTGTACGGCGTCGCCGTCGTCGTCGTGACCCAGTTGGGCGAGTCGTTGAGGAGGCAGGTCGAGGCGACCGTCCCGGTGTTCGTCAGTTGCGCGACCCCGGCGCCGGAGTGCGTCCCGCTCGTCGCACGAGCGAGCGAGATCCCGGTCCCTGATCCGGATGTGTTCCAGCCGGAGAGGTCGGTTTCGAAGCCGGCGTTCCGGACGAGGTTCTGTTTCACGGTCACCGCCGCCGTTGCCGTCGCGGCGTTCGTTGCCGTGTCCTTGACCGTCACGGTGATCGTGTACGTCCCTGCGGCCGCGTACGTGTGGGCCGCAGTCGCCTGAGCCTGTGGCCCGACCACGGCCGAGCCGTCGCCGAAATTGAACGTGTAGCTCGCGATCGGGGTGGCGTCGGTGTCCGTGGAGCCGGAGGCATCGGCCGTCACCACGAGCGGCGTTGCTCCCACGGTCGGTGTGACGGAGACCGTTGCGTGCGGCGGCAGATCAGCGGCGCCGACTGTGACCTGTCTCGTCGCCGTCGACGCGTTGTTCGCCGTGTCCTTGACGCTGACCGTCACGGTGAACGTTCCGGTGGCTGCATAGGTGTGGCTTGCCGTCGCCTGCGCCTGCGGGCCGACGGCTGCGGTGCCGTCGCCGAAGTTGAAGGTGTAGGTCGCGATCGGCGTCGCGTCGGTATCGGTCGAGCCCGATGCGTCGGCGGTGACGGCGAGCGGCGCCGTGCCCGAGGTCGGTGTCACCGCCAAGGCCGCGCTCGGCGGATTGTCCGCCGCCGAGACGGTGACCTGGCGCGTCGCGGTCGACGCGTTGTTCGCCGTGTCTTTCACCGTGACGGTCACGGTGTACGTGCCCGCCGCCGTATACGTGTGAGGTGCGCTCGGCTGTGCCTGCGGGCCGACCGCTGCGGTGCCGTCGCCGAAGGTGAACGTGTAGCTCGCGATCGGGGTGGCGTCGGTATCGGTCGAGCCCGACGCGTCCGCGGTGACGGCCAGTGGCGCGCTGCCCGAGGCCGGCGCGACCGTCAGGGCGGCAGCCGGGGGGTTGTCCGCCGGCGAGACCGTCACCTGGCGCGCGGCGGTCGCCGTCTTGCTCGCCGTGTCCTTCACCGTCACGGTGACGGTGTAGGTGCCCGCGGCCATGTACGTGTGGCTCGCGCTCGACTGGCTCTGCGGCCCGACGGCCGCGGTGCCGTCGCCGAAGTCGAAGCTGTAGCTCGCGATCGGTGTCGCATCCGTGTCGGTGGATCCGGAGGCGTCGGCCGTGACGGCGAGCGGTGCCGAGCCGGAGGACGGCGTGACCGCGAGCGCGGGTGCGGGCGGGTCGTCACGGAGCGTGACGGTGACGGAGCGCGACGCCGTCGACGCCTTTCCGGCCGTGTCGGCGACCGTCACGGTCACGAGGTAGGTGCCCGCGGAGGCGTACGTGTGCGCCGCAGTCGCCTGGGACTGGGCGCCGGTCGTCGTGCCGTCGCCGAAGTCGAAGGCGTAGGTCGCGATCGGCGTCGCGTCGGTGTCCGTGGACGCCGACGCGTCGGCCGTCACCGCGAGCGGAGCTTCGCCGGACGCCGGTGTCACGGCGACGGCGGCCGCAGGCGCTGCGTCGGGTGCCGTCACGGTCACGGCCGCCGTCGCGGTCGCAGCCTTTCCTGCGGTGTCGGCGACGGTCACCGTCACCGTGTAGTGACCCGCCGTCGAATACGTGTGCGTCGCGTTCGACCCTGGCTGCGGCCCGACGCGGGCGCCGTCGCCGAAATCGAACGTGTAGGCGGCGATCGGGGAGCCGTCGGTGTCGGTCGATGCCGAGGCGTCCGCGTCGATGGACAGCGGAGCAGTGCCCGACGCCGGCGTCACCGTGACCGCTGCGACGGGCGGATCGTCGGTCACGCTGACCGTCTTCGTTGCGGTCGAGGTGTTCCCGGCGGTGTCCGTGACCGTCAGGGCGAGGGTGTACGTTCCCGCGCTCGTGTAGACATGAGCGGCCGTCGCGTCCTGAACGGCGGCGCTCCCGTCCCCGAAGTCGAAGTTGTAGCTCGCGACCGGCGTCGAGTCCGGATCGGTCGATCCCGACCCGTCCACGTGCACGGCGAGCGGCGTCTTCCCGGACGTCTCGTCGAGTGTGAACGACGCTATCGGCGGCGCGTCGGCGACGTCGACGGTGCGCGCCGCCGTTGCCGAGACACCGCCTGTGTCGGTCACGGTAACGGTCACGGTGTGTGGCCCGACCGCGGTGTACGTGTGGTTCGCGGTCGGCTGCGCCTGTGGGCCGGCCGTCGTACCGTCACCGAAGTCGAAGGTGTAGGTCCCGATCGGCGTGGCGTCCGTGTCGACCGATGCCGACGCGTCTGCAATGACGTGGAGCGGCGCCGTCCCGGAATCCGGCGTCACGGTGAGCGCGGGAGTCGGCGTGTCGTCGCGGACGGTGACCGTTGCCGTTGCGGCGGCGGTGTTCCCGGCGGTGTCGGTGACCGTGACGGATACGAGGTAGGTCCCGGGCGCTGTATAGGTGTGTGGCTGGATCGCGGCGGCCTGCGGACCGACGACCGTCCCGTCCCCGAAATCGAAGCGGTAATCGGCGATCGGCGTCGAGTCGGGATCCTCCGATCCGGACGCGTCCGCGCTGACCGACGCCGGCGCGTTCGCGATCGCCGGCGTCACCGCGAGCGCGGCGGTCGGGGGAGCGTCGGTGACCGTCACCCGTGTGGTCGCCGTCGATGCCTTGCCGGCCGTGTCGGTGACCGTCGCGGTCAACGTGTATGTCCCGGCGGCTGTGTAACGATGCGATCCGTTCGCCTGTGCCTGCGCCGCCGTGCTCGAGCCGTCTCCGAAATCGAACGCGTAGGTCGCGATCGGCGTCGGATCGTCGTCGGTCGATTCCGCCGCGCTGACGTCGACCTGCAGCGGCGCCTGCCCGTTCGTCGGAGTCGCGCGGAGTGCAGCAATCGGCGCGGCGTCGGGCATGACGGTGACGGGTTGGCTCGCGGTCGCCGAGTTGCCCGCGGTGTCGGCGACGGTGACAACCACGGTGTAGTTGCCAACGCGGGCGTAGGTGTGCGTCGCCGTCGGCTGTGCCTGCGGGCCGACCGTCGTCCCGTCGCCGAAATCGAATGTGTACTCCGCGATCGGCGTCGAGTCGGCGTCGACGGACGCAGAGGCGTCGGCCGTGGCCTCGAGTGGCTCGAGGCCGGACCGTGGCGTGACCGCGAGCGCCGCTTGCGGCGGGGAGTCCGCCGTCGTGATCGGGGCCGTCGCCGTTGCCGTGTATCCGGCCGTGTCGATCGCTGTCATGGTCACGAGATACGTGCCGGCTGCTTTGTAGGTGTGGAACGCAACGGCGCCGAGTTGCGGGCCGACGGTCGTACCGTCGCCGAAGTCGAACGTGTAGCTCGCGATCGGCGTGGCGTCGCCGTCCGTCGAGGCCGAGGCATCGGCACGTGCGACGAGCGGTACCGGGCCTGCGCTCGGCGTCAAAGCGAGGGCAGCCGAAGGCGGCAGGTCGGCGACCGTGACGGTCGTGCTCGCCGTCGACGTGAGGCCGGCGCCGTCACGCACGGTCACCGTGAGCGTGTACGTCCCGGCGGCGACATACGAGTGCTGCGATGTCGCGGTTGCTTGTTGGGCGGTCACCGTACCGTCGCCGAAGTCGAACGTGTAACCGATGATCGGCGTCGAATCGGTGTCGGCGGAGGTGGACGCGTCGGCGGTCACAGCGAGCGGCGAGACGCCGGAGCTCGGTGTCGCGCTGAGATGCGCGGTCGGAGGCTGGTCCCGGACGGTGACGCGCGCGGTCGAGGTCGAGGCGTTCCCGCCCGTGTCCTTGACGGTCACCGTCAACGTATACGTCCCGGCTCCGGCGTACCGGTGAGGCGCTGTCGCCGTCGGCTGGGCGGGGCTGCTCGTTCCATCGCCCCAGTCGAAGGCATACGTCGCGATCGGCGTCGAGTCGGTGTCCGATGATGCGGACGCGTCTGCCGTCACATCGAGCGGCGCCGTTCCCGAGCTCGGGTTGACGGCGACACTCGCGCTCGGCGGGAGATCGTTGACCGTTACCGTGGCGCTTGTCGTCGAGGCGTTGCCGGCTGTGTCGACCACCATCACGGAGACGTTGTAGGTGCCGCCGCCGTTGTAGGTGTGGAACGCAATCGGCGTCGCCTGCGGCCCGACGAGGACGCCGTCGCCGAAGTCGAACCGGTACGTCGCGATCGGGGTCGCGTCGGGGTCGCGCGACGCAGACGCGTCTGCGCTCACGGCGAGAGGCGCCGTCCCCGAGCCCGGTGTCACGCTCAACGATGCGGCCGGCGCAAGGTCCGTCACCGTCACCGTCGCCGTCTTCGTCGAGGAAAGGCCTGCGGTGTCCTTGACCGTCAGCGTCACGGTGAACGTCCCCGCTGCGGCGTAGGTGTGCGACGCGGCGACCTCGGACTGCGGCCCGACGATCGTCCCGTCGCCGAAGTCGAACGTGTACGACGAGATCGGCGTCGCGTCAGTGTCGGTCGAGCCCGTCGCGTCCGCGTTGACCACGAGCGGTGACACACCGGACGTCGGGGTCACTGCGAGTCGCGCGCTCGGCGGGAGGTCGGTGACGCTGACCCGCGCCGTGGCCGTCGAGGCGTTGCCGGCAGTGTCCTTCGCCGTGACGGTCACGGTGAACGTGCCGGCGGTGCGGTACGTGTGGCCGGCGGTCGGCCCCGCCTGCGCCGGCGTCGTGACGCCGTCGCCCCAGTCGAACGCGTAGGTTGCGATCGGCGTCGCGTCGGTGTCCGTGGATGTCGAGGCATCCGCCGTGACCGCCAGCGGTGACACGCCGCTCGACGGGTTGACCGTGATCCGCGCGACCGGCGGCAGGTCGGTCACAGTGACTGCCGCGGAGGACGTGGACGACAGCCCGCCGCTGTCCTTGACCGTGACCGTGACCGTGTACGTGCCGGCGGCCGTGTACGTGTGCGTCGTCGTCGCTGCGGCCTGGGGGCCGACGACCGTGCCGTCGCCGAAGTCGAACGCGTAACTTGCGATCGGTGTGGCGTCGGTGTCCGTCGACGCCGACGCGTCGGCCGTCACGGCCAGCGGCGAGACGCCTGTCGTCGGCGCTAGGCCGAGTCGCGCGGCGGGCGGCGCGTCTGCTCCCGCGACCGCGAACTCGTAGGCGCCGCGGTCGTCGTACGAGCGGGGCCCGAGCCCGGTGTTCGCGACGAACGGGTCGTCGAGACGAAGCGTCCCGTCGAAATCGGACGCTGGCTCGCCGCTGGCGCCCGAGTCCGCCGAATCGATCGCCGGTGACGTCCCGGTCAGGTGGAAATCACGTCCCGTCATGTTGACCCACTTCGGATCGGCCCAGATCTCGTGTGCGCCCTGGCCGGACGCGGTTCGGAAGGCAGCGAGGGTCGAGTAGCTCGTCGAGTTCCAGATGTAGAGCGTGTCGTTGACGGTGAGCCAGACGACGTTGCTGTCGACGACTGCACCCGTGGTCGAGCCCTTCTCGATCCGGATGTCGCTGTGCGTGCGAGGACTGCCGATCCCGTTGTCGACGCTGATGTTGTTGAGCACCCGCGCGCCGGTCGACGTACCTTCGACGTTGATCCCTGCCGTGACGTTCTTGTAGACCGTGTTCGCGACGATCCGCTGGTCGGTCGTCGTCAGGTTGTCGATCCCGTGATCGCCGTTGTTGTTCAGCACGTTGTCGTAGATCAGCGTCCTCGTCGCTCCGGGGTACGACTCGATGCCGGAGTCCTCGTTGTCATGCGAGTGGTTGCCCGCGACGACGTTGTCGCTCGACTGGTAGACCCGGATCCCCGCCGCAGCTCGCTGATAGCCGCGGGCATTCGCGAAGCAGTCGTTCCCGATCACCTGCACGCGCGCAGACGAGCCGACCACGGCGATTCCCGAATCGGTGTTGTGGTCGACGGTGTTTCCGCGCACGACGACGTCGGTCGAGCCGTTGATACGGACGCCGAACTTCGTCTGGCCGCTGACCGGCTGGCCGGAGAAGCTGACGTGGTTGTTCGACAGCGTGACGTTGCTGGCAGCCGACGTGACGTCGATGCCGTAGCTCGTCATGTTCGTGACGTTGAAGCCGTTGATCGTCACCCAGCTCTTGGCCGAGACGACGAAGCCGTCCGCGGCGCCCGTCATCGTCACGGTCGCGCCCGGCGCTGCGGTGTAGAGGATCGGCGCGCTCGACGTCCCCGAGACGGGTACCGAGACACGCTCCGAGTACGTTCCGGCGGCGACCTGGACGGTCGCGCCAGGTGTCGTCTTGGCTGCCGCAGCGGAGATCGTGCAGAACGGCTGCGTCTGGGTTCCGCTGCCGGTGTTCGAGCAGGCGGCGTTCGAGCGGTCGACGTAAAGGATCGGCGCGCTGGCAGCGCGGCCGGTCGACAGCACGACGAGGAGCGCAGCGAACGTCGCGAGCAGGGTCAGGACCGTCCAGACCGCCGGGCGCTTGCGTCTCCCGGCTGGCACGGCCCGTGCCTCTTAGCCGGCCGTCACGGCGGCGTCGTCGGCGTAGAAGCACGTGCCCGGCGGCGCGTTGACGACGTAAGCGTTCAGGTCGAGCGTCGACCCGGCGCCCGTCGTGTCACTGACCGAGACCTGTTGCCAGGCGGTCGTCAGCGTGATCTGCGTCGTCGACGTGCTCGCGAGCGTGGTGCCCGCGAACTCGCGGAAGCGCAGCTTGAGGATCGCGCCGGGCGTGTCCGCGCGGACCCACAGGCTCCCGGTGTACGTACCCGCCGTCGTGCTCCTCACCGAGTCGGGAGAGTCGTTCAAGAGGCACGAGAGGTTCGACGCCGCGGTGTTCGTCATCTGCGCTGCCCAGGATCCGGTGTGCCCGCCCTGCGCGCGAGAGAGTGTGACCAGCGTGGGATCACCGCTCCCCGACGTGTTCCATCCGTTCTGATCCGACTCGAAACCTGGGTTGGAGACGAGGTTCCGCTTGATCGTCACCGGCTGCGTCGCGGTGGACGTCAGGTTGATCGTGTCCGTGACGGTCACTTTCACCGTGAAGGTCCCGCCGGTCGTATAGGTGTGCGTCGCGGTCGCGCCCGCCTGTGGACCGACGACCGTCCCGTCGCCGAAGTCGAACGTGTAGCCGGCGATCGGCGTCGGGCCGGGATCCGCCGATGCCGACGCGTCCGCCGTCACCGTCACGGGTGTGATCCCCGACGTGGGGGTAACCGTGAGCGCAGCGGTCGGAGCGCCGACCGTGACCTTCTTCGTCGTCGTCGAGCTCTTGTTCGCCGTATCGGTGACGGTGAGCGTCACGGTGTAGACGCCGTCGTTCGAGAACGTGTGGTGGGCGGTCGCGTCCGGCTGTGCTGTAGTCGACGCGCCGTCGCCCCAGTCGAACGCGTATGTCGCGATCGGCGTCGCGTCAGGATCTGACGAGCCGGAGCCGTCGGCCATCACGTCCAGAGGGCCCTGGCCCGCGGCCGGCGTGAGCGCGAGTGCCGGCGTGGGTGCCTGGTCGATGACCGTCACGGTCGCGGTCGCGACGGATGAAAGTCCACCCGTGTCGGTGACCGTGACACGCGCGGTGTACGTGCCCGCTGCCGGATAGGAATGCGACGCAGTTGCCTGCGCCTGCGGGCCGACGCTCGAGCCGTCACCCCAGTCGAACGTGTATGTCGCGATCGGCGTCGCATCGGTATCCCACGACGCCGACGCGTCCGCGGTGACCGAAAGCGGCGCAAGGCCGGAGGAGGGAGTCACGGTCAGCGCCGGTACCGGTTCGTCGCCCGCGACCGCGACACTCGCGGACGCGGTGCCGCTGTGGCCGTTCGTATCGGTCACGGTGACCTTGACGGTGTACGTGCCCTTGGTGCCGTAGACGTGCGCAGCCGTCGGAGACGATTGCGCCCCTGAGCTCGCCCCGTCGCCGAAGTCGAACGCGTACGTCGCGATCGGGCTCGCGTCGGTGTCCGTCGACGCCGATGCGTCGGCCGTGACGGTCAGCGGCACGCTTCCAAAGGTGGGCGTGATACGCAGTGCCGCGGCAGGCGGCGGGTCGACGACGGTGACCTGCTGTGACGACGTCGACGTTTGACCGGCGGTGTCGGTCGCGGTGACGGTCACCGTGTAGAGCCCCTCGGTGGCATACGTGTGTTGGGCAGTCGCCTGCGCCTGTGCGGGCATCACGGTTCCGTCGCCGAAATCGAAGGCGTACGTCGCAATCGGCGTCGGATCCGGGTCGGTCGACGCGGATGCGTCGGCAGTTACCGCCAACGGGAAGACGCCGGTGCTCGGCGTCAGCGCGAGGCGCGCCGCCGGAGCGGCGTCCATGTCGCCGGCCTGGATTTCGAACGCGCCACGGTCCATGTACGGGACGGGGCCGAGGCCCGTGTTGGCGATCAGCGGGTCGTCCGTCCGGAGGGCGCCGTCGAAGTCGACCGCGGGCTCGCCGTTGACGCTCGAGTCGGCGGAGTCGACGGCCGGCGAGTTCCACAGAAGATGGAAGTCGTACGCGCCCATGTTCCGCCACTTCGGATCGGCCCACAGATCGTTGATCCCCTGTCCCGACGCTGCGCGGAACTGCGCGAGCGTCGAGTAATTGACGGAATTCCAGATGTAGAGCGTGTCGCTCGTGTTCAGCCACACGAGATTGCTGTCGACGACGGCGCCGGTCGTCGACCCTTTCTCGATGCGGATGTCGCTATGGGTCCTCGGGCTGCCGATTCCGTTGTCGACGCTGACGTTGTTCTCGACGACGGCGCCGGTCGAGTTGCCCTCGACGTTGATCCCGGCCGTGACGTTGTTGTAGACGGTGTTCGAGAGGATCCGCTGGTTCGTCGTGCCGAAATTGTCGCTGCCGTGGTCGCCGTTGTTGTAGAGGACGTTGTCGTAGATCAGCGTGTTCACGGCGCCGGGGTACGACTCCACCCCCGAGTCCTCGTTGTCATGCGAGCGGTTGCCGGCGATCGTGTTGTCGGACGCGGACGCGACGCGGATGCCCGCGGCGGCGCGTTCGAACCCGCGCGCGTTCGCGAAGGTCTCGTTGTTGAGCACCTGGATCCGCTGCGACGAGCCGACCACCGCGATGCCGGTGTCGCTGTTGTGGTCGACGGTGTTTCCGGAAATCGTGCTGTCGGTCGCGCCGTTGACGCGGATCCCGTATTTGGTGAGCCCGCTCGCCGGCGTTCCGGAATAGCTGACGTGGTTGTTCGAGACCGTGATGTTCGTCGACGCGGTCGTGACGTCGATCCCGTAGCTCGACTCGTGGGTGACGTTGAAGCCGTTGACCGTCACCCAGCTCTTCCCGGAGATCACGAACGCGCTCGGCTGGTTGCTCAGCGTGACGGTCGCACCGGGGGCCGCCGTGAACACGACCGGCTGCGAGGCGGTCCCGGAGGCCTTGACCGTCACTCTCTCGTTGTACGTGCCGGCAGAGACACGAACGGTTGTGCCTGCGACGGCCTTCGTGTTGGCGGCACCGATCGTGCAGAAGGGCTGCGCCTGCGTCCCCGACCCGGAGTCGCGGCAGGCCGACGTCGTGTTGTCGACGTAGAGCGTGGTGCCGCCGGCTGCGAACGCGCCCGAAGCCGCAGAGACCGCCGTCGTCAACGCAACGAGTGCCACGGCGCCGCGGGCGATCCCGCGGAGGGACGGGCGACGCGACGGATGACTCGTCAGGTCTCGTTCAGGCGTATGTCGTTTGCTTCGGTGCCGCACTTGTGTCCCCTGTCTTTGCCTACCGTGCGCGAGGTCAACACTGCTTGAAAGTCTGATGCCGCAGCGACGCCTTGATGTACACGCACGCGCCAATTCAAACGCCGAACTGCGCAGTACTCAAGGCGCGAACGGTCACATTCGGGCAGGACCCCTCGGACGGCTAGGTCATGGGGCGGGCGCTAGGCCCTTCGGCCTATTGACACTGTTTGCGGTGTCCGGGATAAGTTGGCAGACCGGGAAACGTGCTTGCGGCATTCAACGCGTTTCTCTAGTCGGGGATCCGGCGTCCGCCGGAAATTGAGAGAGGTGGTTGTCTTAGTGGCAAGTGCGGCCCATGCCATGCGCCGGCGTGCAGACGTCGTCGCAAAGCGCGTGCTCGACCTAGTCGTCTCGGCGCTGCTCCTGACGGTGTTCCTGCCGTTGGTCCTCGTCGTTGCGGCAGTGATCAAGCTCGACAGCCGCGGACCAGTGTTCTTCCGGTGCCGGCGCGTCGGATTCGGCGGTGGCGATCTGCGGATGCTGAAGTTCCGCAAAATGCGGCACGCGGCGGCGGGGACCGCGTTGACCCTCGCCGACGACGGGCGCTTCACGCGCGTGGGCAAATGGCTGGCGAAGTCGAAGCTGGACGAGCTCCCTCAGTTGTGGAACGTCCTCAAGGGCGAGATGAGCCTTGTCGGCCCGCGGCCGGAGGATCCCAAGTTCGTCGAGTTGCAGCGTGTCGAGTACGACACGATCCTCACGGTCAAGCCGGGAATCACCGGNCTGTGCCAGCTCGCCTTCGCGAAGGAGGGCGAGATCCTCGATCCCGAGGATCGCGTCGCCGACTACGTCAACCGGCTCCTCCCCCAGAAAGCGGCGCTCGACAAGGTCTACGCGCAGCGCCGCTCGCTGCTGCTCGACCTGAAGATCTTGATCTGGACGTCGATCGCAGTGTTCGCGCGCCGTGACGTCGCCGTGCACCGGGCGACGGCGCGGATGAACCTGCGCCGGAGGCCGAAGGCCGCCGAGACGGTCGCCGTCGCGACGGAAGGACAGGCATGACCGAGGGCGTCTACGTCCTCCCGGACGAGCTCGCGGCACGGACGCGGCCCCGCGTCAAGGCGGTCGTTCTCGCCGGCGGGAAGGGAACGCGGCTTGCGCCGTACACGTCCGTGCTTCCGAAGCCGCTGATGCCGATCGGCGACCGCTCGATCCTCGAGCTCGTGATCGGGCAGCTGAACGAGTGCGGGATCACCGACGTCACTCTGTCGGTCGGCTATCTCTCGCACCTGATCGAGGCGGTCCTCGACAACCGCCCGGACGACGGTGTGAACATCAGATACGTCCATGAGGAGGAGCCGCTCGGCACGGCCGCGCCGCTCCGACTGGTCGACGGCCTCGATTCGACGTTCGTCGCGATGAACGGCGACGTCCTGACGACGTTGGACTACACCCAACTGATCCGTCACCACCGTCGGCACAGGAACCTCCTCACGATCGCGACGCGTGTGCGCCCCGTTCAGATCGACTACGGCGTGCTGCACCTCGGCTCGAACGGGCGCTCCAACCGCGTCGAGGCGTACGTCGAGAAGCCGAAGATGACGTCGACCGTCAGCATGGGGATCTACGTCCTCGAGCCGCGGGCGCTCTCGTTCATCCCGCGGGAGGGGTACTTCGACTTCCCCGACCTCGTGCAGGCTCTCCTGAAGGCCGACGAGCGCGTCGGTGCGTACCGCTACGAGGGGATGTGGTTCGACATCGGCCGGCGCGACGATTACGAAAGCGCGGTCTCTGCGTGGATCGAGGAAAACGAGCCGGAAGCGCCGGCTTCGAAGGTCGCAACCAGAACGGCTTAGGGGGACGGATGACTGCTGTAACCAGCGCGGCTTCGACTGCGCAGACACGGGTGCGCGATACGGCAACCGACGCGAAGTGGCTCGTGCCGCTGTCAGACCTGCGCGTCGACGACGAGATCGAGCAGGCCGTCGCGAGCGTCGTGCGGTCCGGCTGGTGGAGCATGGGGCCGCGAGTCGCCGAATTCGAGCGCGAGTTCGCGGCGCTGACCGGAGCGAAGCACGCGTTCGCGGTCGCGAACGGCACGGCGGCGATTCATCTCGCGCTCCTCGCGCTCGACTGCGGGCGTCGCGACGACGTCCTCGTCCCGTCGCTGAACTTCGTCGCTGCCGCGAACACGATCACGCACACCGGCGCACGACCTGTGTTCTGCGATGTGATCGGGCCGGATGACCTGACGGTCGACCCGGCCGACATCGAGGCGGCGATCACGCCGCAGACGCGCGCGATCCTCGTCATGCACTACGGCGGCCACGCGTGCCGCATGGACGAGATCGTCGAGCTCGCGGCCCGGCGCGGCCTCGCACTGATCGAGGACGCGGCCCACGCTCCCGCTGCCACGTTGCACGGCCGAGGGCTCGGGACGATCGGCGACGTCGGCTGCTTCAGCTTCTTCTCGAACAAGAACCTCCCGACCGGCGAAGGAGGAATGGTCGTCACGAACAACGATGAGCTCGCGGAAAGGATCCGTCTTTTCCGCTCCCACGGGATGACGACCTTGACCTGGGATCGCCACCGCGGGCATGCGTCGACCTACGACGTCGTCCTTCAGGGATTCAACTACCGGCTGGACGAGATGCGCGCCGCGATCGGGCTCGTCGAGCTCGGTCGCCTTCGCGAGCGCAACGACGCCCGAGGCCGGATCGTGGAGAGGTATCGCGCCGCGCTCGACGGTGTCTCGGGGATCACGATGCCCTTCGCCCCACGGCCGGAGGTCGTCGCGGCGCATCACCTCGCGGTGATCGTCCTCCCCCAGGGGTGCGCACGGCATGAGTTCCAGGCGGCAATGGTCGAACGGCGCATCCAGACGAGCGTGCACTACCCGCCGATCCACAGCTTCACCGCGTATCGCGAGGAATCGCAACGCCCGTTGCCGGTGACCGACGCGCTCGCGTCACGGCTC
>C688J18823_10001926_pt1 | contig 12955 bp, 10 predicted proteins | sample HopSoiMetagenom1_FD_18823 | JGI IMG/M metagenome (IMG submission 18823)
ATATATTATATCAGCAACAGCAAATCTACCATATATATATTATAAATTCTTATAGATTAAATGAAATATTTCCGATTCATTAGGCAGATTCCGACTCTGGGAATACAGTTTGAAAGTCGTAGGGATTTCCAAAGCTTCACTCTCGACAGATATATGAGTCGATTTACTCAAGCAATAGTCATGAAGGGGACGAGCTCTAAAACCGCAATCGCAGAACTGTTTTGAAAGCGTAGAGTGCCATAAATATGTAAATACTTTTTAGAGCAAATCTAGTCCAGAAATAAAATGTTACGCATATATATCGACTTATGTGATGTTGATAATAATCCCTCTAAATTGACATTAATCAAAATCAGCTAGTCTGAAACTTCTAATGATACCTTATGTTATTATAATTTTTATTGCAAATATTGTGATAAGATCAAATTATACAGTTATACAGTAGTACATGCTCAAAGCTTTGCCACAAAACAGATTAGTGGTACATTCTACTCCAGTTTTGTACTTTCGTTGTTCCTGGATCAGTAAACGGCCGTGGAACCTAGAAACCCACGACTCTAATACATGTAAACCCGGTGAAAAGATTTCTCTCTAGGTGGAACTATTAGGCTTTTCATATAAGCAAATTTAATCACTTAATTTAATGAATTTTACAGCCGATCTCTTGATTTCAGACAAAGCTGTAAATGTAGTTACCGGTTTTTAAGATCTTACATTACTACTATAATCTCTAATCACAAAAATAAGGAATTAATTCTGACAATAAGTATGACTCAGACAAATTCATTTCCGATTGGGGACTAAATATTGAAATATATCATACATGATGCAGTATCTGGAAACAGCTTTAGCATTGTAAAGACTATCAAAATAGCTAACATTTGACGGGATTTGACAGCATTTTTAGAATAGGTTTCAAAGGGTGTTACACTTTGATGTTGATTCTTTAAATAAATAAATATGCTGAGCGCACAATTTGAAATTAAATGCAAGATGCTGAAAATATAAGCCGCCTTTGGTGTAATTGTCAAATGGTCACAATTTTCACTACAATATAGCGAATGTAATTAACTAAATATCAAGCATTCGGATTGTAAACTGTCTCTGGCCTGTTCAAGCTTATTCTTCGTAACACTACTTGCTATGCTATTCAATTTAGAGATCATAATATCTATTGCTCTAATTATAGGAAGTTTAAGTTCATCAGGATCCACGAACTGACCTCGTGCTGCTTTAATAAGTGGGGAGAACTCAGCCGAACTACCAATCTTGTGAAATATATCTAATTGCTTATTGAGTTCAAGTTCAAGAGATTGGACTATTCCTTTGGCTCTCTCACCTGTATTTACTAATTGCTGTTCAGTATTTTGCATTTTTTTAATAGAGGAATTGGTTGAACAATTTAACCCATCTTCAGCCGTATGAAATATGTTTTGAATTGCTTGTTTGAACTGTTGTACATTGTCTTGCATTATACCAATTATTATGTCAGTTATTGTGCGTATCATTTTTCTATGTTCGTCTTTTTTTCTGTCCAAGTCTTCTGCTTCAGATTTTAATGACTGCACCTTTGCATATATTGAATGGTAAGCAGATTTAAGATTACCGTATTCAAGCAGATCGCTACCGACAGCAGAGATATCTAATTTCGTTTCCTTGCATATTTGTGTCCATTGTATAATGTTTTCTTGTGTAACACCATATTCCCTCAGTTCAGTGAAGATATCTAGAATATTCTTTTTCTGAGCATACTCTAACGAAATATGGTGAAGATTTTGTTGGGATTTTTGCAACTGCTCATTCATACTCGCTATCCTTCCTTCGAAGCCCAATTTCTTATCGTATTGACCTTCTATATCTCTACAAAATTTCTTAAATGCAAAATACGGGCTAAGGTTATTATGACACGCCGAAATCTCACTAACGATATTCCTTAACGAACCAAGCTCCTTTAATCCAATACCATCACTTTCAAGTTTGCCATATAGTCCAAGACTCATTCTATGAGAGTCCAATTTTTCCTCATACCTTGCGCATTCTTCGGTATTTTTCCTCAATCTTTCTTCCTTGTTAGTAATGGATTTTTGTAATTCATCTTCTCTTGTCTGCAAAGACCCAATTGAAGAAAGCTTCTCTGTGATCATTATGGGTTCGTATCCACTATGTTGTAACTCATGAAGCACTTTAACAAGCTTGGGAATTTTGGACTCTTCAAGAGATAGTCCAAACTTATCTAGGAGCCTCTTTAGTCGTATAAAGTCGTCAATAGCGTTACTAGTCATCTTGCTCCCTTCCAATGCTTCATCTCTTTCTTTTTGGGCATTTGTTTTCTCTTCTCTTAATCTTTTCAGCTCATTTTCTAGCGTCTCTGCCTCTACAATTTGCTTCTTAATGTGGTCTGGGAGTTGTGAAATTGGATGTGATCCTCGTATGGAGAGTATCTGTTGAGAGGTCTCCACGATTTCATGAGGTGCTATGTTACATTCCTGACACTGCCGGTATACCTTGTTTGCAAATGATTCTAAATCTTCATCGTCCACTCCTAGTTTTGCTAATAAATTCAATAGTCTATAACCCAATGCACATTGAGAAGTATCGATGCCCGACCTACGTAACTCCGTTGCAAACTGTCTTAGAGTATCAGCATCTGGTATCCCGATGTTCTTTTTCCACTCAAAAATTATTGCACTGACAGTACCAGTGCCTATTTGCATATCACTAGCGATTTTATCTCTTTGATCGCCCTGAAGCCATCGGTGCACAATGTTATCCTTTGTATTCTCAGAGATCTGTTCTCTCATTTAGTAAATGAGTATTCTGCGTGCAGGTGGCTTATAAGGATTCGTCAGAGTCGTCAGTATGAGTCGTCAGATTCAGTGTCATATTCAATGTCGATTTCGTCAAGGAATCCTTGTTGATCACAAGCACGATAGTAGCAGTATTGAAAATAGCTATGGATTTATCAGTAACTATCAATATTAGGCCGTGATGTAGTCTGAAACAAGTTATATTTAAGGATATAATTCAGTTTATGGTATCGTAATCTAACACGGCTGTTGGTCCCGTCAGCTGACGATCTATTTCATGATATTGGTGGTTAACAGATCTATACTCATTAAAATAAATTCGTCTTATCAATCAACCCATCTAATATCTGTTTAAGAGCTTTCGTAGTTACACGAGATAAGGATGGGCAGCATAATTAACCAATAGATGTAGTGAATTTCCGCGATAGGGAACATATGATAGTACCTTCAGACAAGAGATACCAAATATCGTGAGTCCGAATCAGAAGTCGGAGTCGAAAGCTCGACATAAACAACCTCTACAGATGGGACGATTTATCCTAAGACGTTCGCAAACTATCTTCTTACTGAAAGTCATAGAAGCCCAAATGTAATGCCCTTTAGATTATAGCTCTCAATTGGATGGCTTTATGATTTACTGTTCTCTTTTTATAATTGCGATACCAATTGCATCACATATTGTGAAGATTAGTTTGTACTTGTTATAGATGGTAAATTAGGATTCCATTGTGTGAGCGTTCTTCCTTCTAACATAGACCGTGCCTACTACCCCCGATATAATCGAGACGACAATAAGCACGATTACTACTGATATTACACTAAGTGGTTCTGAAGGAGTAAAAAATGACATAAATGGGCTGATGACTGTTATAGGAAAGGTAAAAGTGATGTTTTGGCTATTATATGATGTATCATATACATCAACATCTAGCGAATATATCCCGCTCTGATTAAACGTGTATGGAAATGTAAAATGGCCATATGTTACCGATATAGGGTTTGTTCTCGTTAATTCTGGTCCTCCTTTTGATATTCTGATCACAATTGGAATATCGACCAATTCATCTCCTTCGACACTCCCAACCCTTAATTGAATTTTGGAATTTGTATTTACAACTGGATTTTGGGGAAGGGTTTTCATCTCCATATCGTAATTACCTATCCTCTGACGAATTGCGCCTTTAATTGTATCTGCAAAGACAACCCTTTGTTCCACAAGTGTCATACTTACTAAAAGTAGAAAAAGTAATACAGACGTCATTGAGGCATACAGACCAAGTAAATGATTGGGCTTCCTATAATACATAAACATGTGGAAAAGGAGTTCTTATCACAATTGGTCCATAATACCGATGTAGTTGTCCACAATCTTGTCTAAAAAGGCATCCTTGTATATCACCAATATCTTCTTGACCTCCCTGCTATCAACAATTGTATAATGCTGAGAGCGATCTCCAAGTGACACAGAGATAATTCCTGCGTCCCGTAGCCTATTTAGATGCCAAGATATCGTTGAAGGTGCTTTTCCGCTGTTTTCAACGATTTCGCCAAACGTACATTGATCGTGTTCTAGTATGAATAGTATGAGCTGCCTTGATACCTTGTTTTTCATCTGACCTATTAGATAGGTATCTTCATCAGGAACGCCTGTAAGATAATATCGTGTTATTTTATTTTTTCTTCTATCCGCTCTTATTTTTCCTATTCTTTCAAGTATAGAAAGATGATAGGTTAATACACCATTGCCAAGATGAAAAATCCTCAGTAACTCTCTATATCTGACTCCGGGATTTCGGTCAATACATGCTAACAGTGATATATCGATGTCATTGCGGAATTCTTGTAAAGCCAGAGCATCTTGTTTGAGAATATGTATTGATCCGTTAGAGGGGTTAGATATCAGATTCATAATTTCTTATTACTCACCCTAAATACTCCGATTCCAAACAATGTTAACATGGCGAAAAGAATTACGTGAGGCAGCTCAATCCGCACAACAGGTATAATAATATCCTCGATATTTACTGTCGCAAATAAAAGATAAAGACATTCGATTACCACTAGAGACAAAAAGCCTAGTGCCATAAATAAGAGCCTACTTGAACTATTCCTCTTGTAGGCAAGAATGGCCACGATACCCAGAAAAATAGATATAATAAGACTTACCAAGTGAAGCAGAATATGGTAGATCATGTAGACATGACCAAGATGTGGCAATATAACCGGGACTGCCAATGCTCCTACTACGACAATTGATATAATTGCTAGCAGTTTGGGCTTGCTTTCAATAAAATTAAACGTAGTAGCCCTACTAGATTGCATACTAAGATATTAGGCCCTCTGGCTAATTTAAGCGATATGGTACAAATATCGAACCCAGAAAATGAATGAATGAACTACAGATAGTTTCTAGCTAAAGCATATAGACTAGGTCTCTCGTTTCTCAGAGTTGCCTCTTTACGCGTATCAGTGCTGTCGTTCAATGTATTTGTTCTTTCTATGTTGAATTGATCTCTGCCTAGAACGCAATGAGATATTGGTCTATCCATATTAAATGACCCATTACATCTGCATAACCAGCATGTTCGCTTGGACACTCAAATTTTTTATCTCTTTAGCTTATATGTCGGTATCGGGTGCACGTTCTAGAACTGTAGCGCGGATCGATACATTCAACAATTACGCTTTGCAGTGGTCTTGTACTCTACAAAGTCTAAGTTGATAGAATGACTAACTGTTCAAGGAATATTCAAGATCTACCATGCTTCTTATTTCGCCTAATATCGGGTAGTTTTTCTAGTCTTACGCCGCATTGCATTGGGCTTTTGCTATATCGACAATCTTTTTACTAATATGGTGATGGTTTAGATGTCTACTATTCTAATTTCTTTATTTTTTATCTGTTTTGACTTTTTTATACTTACATTGTTTTTAAAGCCATTTCCTAATATATTGTATTTTGTATGAATATGGTCAGAAGTCTTTCCTAACTACCAAACTTTACCAGTATTCAAATTTGATACAAACCGCAAGAGGTCTGATAGTGTTTAAGTCACTCCAAGATATTTGTGCATGAATAACGTTTCTCCCTCTCTAATTGAAACCCGAATATAGAAGAGGAGAATTTCTGTGATTCTTTCCTTGTTTTTATTTTTATTATCCATATAACTTTAGCAGATTTGTCTCTTCTCGCCAGTAATCCATAGAGAGGCACATATCTGCAAGTATTATGAATGGATGGTTATGATGATTATGCCGATTATGAGGCGTAGTGTGTGCCACCTACCTTGCAATATCTTTTTGACCAAAAATCTTACTCGGCTTGACCCTTATTAGTAATTCTCCTTTACCGCTATTTCTTTTACCGTAGGCTTCAGCGTTATTTCTTCCCATATATCTCTCTGCTATCTTGGTTGCCCATTTTAGAAGCTCTTCTGGCTGCTCGCTTATTTTAGCAATGCCCTCTATGATTACAAACGAATATAGTGGAGTTTGATCATCGACAGAGATACTCACTCTATGATCACGCAGAATATTCCTTGCCTTTAGAGAGGTATGGCCAGTCGTAAAGACTATATCTTTAGTGTCTTCATCTAACACAAACCAAACAGGAGCTATATGAGGTCTACCGTCGGCTTTAACGGTTGCGACCTTACATGTAAAAGTTCCATGTCTCAGAAAATGATCCAATTCGTCTCTGCTCATTTCCATTAACTTCCTTTCGAAGTGATACAACCTGAATGTTTGCTCTTTTGATTAGCTTTAGAAGTTTTAGTATAGGTACATATTCAAATCCTCTTCTTCTTCTACTCCTACTTCTACTTCTTCTAGACTTTGGCTAATCAACTACTATGAATCAAAATAAGAAATCACATTTTTGGGCATGTAGAAAAGGATGATAAGCATCAGTACGTAAAGAAGCTCCAGAGCCGGTACCGGTCCGGATGCTAGAGTAGTCTTGAGAAGACACAGATGACAAATACTTTAATTGTTGGTTCATTTCTTCATCTTCAACACATGAATAAATTAAGTACTCGGCTCCCTCCTCTATTCATGCTTATATTTTGCTACATATTATATCAAGCTCCTTTTTTATATTTTAATGTCAATGCTCACATTTTTGTTTCTAGTGATGATAACGCCTCATTTCTGACGTTAATCGAAAGAGTAAGAATAGAAGCGCTGTTAGCAAATGAATCACTTCATTCCAACCTAACTTCGTCCAACGAACATCTAGCTCAGCTATTAGATAGGCTAGATGATGTTATAGACAATGAGAACTACTTTGTAGTTAAAAGCAAACAATTTAATAATTCTACAGTTGACGCATTGTTCCTGGCTAATATAGTGGATGAAATATTACAGTACTATGGTGGGGCATACGGAATACTACCAAGTGTCATGTTGAACATGTCCTCGATGTCCTCAATGGCTTCTATACCGACCAATTTAGGTATCCATAGCGTTAACGCTAGTCGAGTTTCTAATATAGACAAATATCAAACTGCCAAGCAATATGCAAGTAGGGCGGTAGAAATATTTGAGACAGAATTAAAACCCTATGAAACTAAGAATAATAGTATTGCTGCGGGAGAAGTTGAAAAACACCTTACAGAATTGAAAAATGCTGTAGACAATAAAGCTCCACCGTTACAGGTGATGATGATAGTCCACACCAAAATTCACCCAAACTTGCAATTGGCGTATAATCTTAAGGTTAGAAATAAGTGATAAAGCTACGAAATAGATCATTTGGTAGATTTCATTATTTTGTTGTCACCTTAGTTGACACCTACAACGTAGGTCAGCATTATATCTGGTCTGCTTATTACTATAATCCATTATTCAATCCGGCTTTACATCCTTTATAGATTCGGAAATCACCTCAGTAGATTTGGAATATAGTTCAGGGTTTTTAGAGACTATTATGAACATATCCACTGAATCACTGAAGTCTAGGAATATGTATTTATTGGCATAACTAATCCAGATACTGAAATAAGGTTTTATTAATAGTGTTTTTCCTTAATGTCTCAATCAATCCGTTGCCATTCGTTCATAAAAAGATACGCTGAATTCATCTATATTACATCCTTCCCCACTGAAGGTTATATTGGATAAGAGCATGATTTTACCTTTGAACATCAAAGTGAATTCGAGATGTCATTTAAAGGTCTTATATATAGCCGAAATATAGCGACAATAGGAAATTTGGAATAATTATAACGCTTTTGACAATATACGAATGACTCAAAGACTGTTCTTACAGTCCCTCTGGAAATGAATACTTTGAAGGAATAGAGTTCGGAGGTTTTCCATAAATGACTGCAATTTCATCATGTGCGTTCAACTTTACATCCTTGTAATTTATGCTGCTGGGTACTTTATTACCATTCACATAAACAATTGGTACTAGTTTTCCTCCTAGGATTTCCTCAAACGTACTAGAATTATTCAGTTTGCTTTTCCAGATTTGGAAGAATTGACCTAGCGTAAAATCCCTCTTTAATGGCGATTCGATATGTATAATGCCGGTACTATCGTGCGTATGCAGCCAGTATATACATTTATCATCAACGATGCCAATTTGCGGGGGAATATAGATAGAGTGACCGTTAACAAAGACGTCAAGATGAGCATGTATATGAAATTGCAACTGTTCCATTGTATTGCACGGTATGCCATCTATCGTTAAGCCATTTTGAGAATTTGAATTTACTCCCATAGTAGAATAAACGCCTACACCAGCACTGATAGCGAGCAGAATGCCTATAGTAGCTGCTATTATTAATTTTTTTGAATGAAAGACTGATCTAGTTTTATGGCCTCCAATCGCCTCCAACTTACTTGTGTCATTGTGAGCGGAATCCTTATGTCTTTCCAATGCTTTACTTGAATCAAATGATTTCCCACAGATATCACAGGGTATTGTTTTTTTGTCTACCATCGATATTCCCGATCTCTCATCTAGTCTGTATTCTTGAGTAAAATATAGAGGTTATGATATAGCCGTTATTGTTGGTATTGATGGACCAAAAGGTGTAAATCTGCTAAATGATTTTTTGTAAAAGGCCTGTTGATTGCATTGCGCCATTGGTCTAAATAAGATAGTCTGGTTAACTACCAGAGAATATAATGAAAACACGATATTATCAAACTCAACTTATTCAATTCACTATATCTTCAACCTGGTATATTCGTCGAACGTACTTTAAATCGAAGAGATTATGGATATCAGGAGTACAATGTATCGTAAACATAATATAAGAATTTGATACATTGTAGCCATATTAGGAATATGCGGTTTAGAGAATCTGCTTCGCTATTTTCATTTATTTTTATTAGTATCACTCTCATTAGTTGTATGATTGTTTCGGCAGTTTGTTTACCGATCTATAATCGCGCATTTGCGGATGGCTTATCACAAGAGCAAATATCGGCATCCATGGGCTCGCGAAAAGCGGATTTGTTGATTAAAACAATACCTCCAGTTGTCACAACAGAAACTCTCCAGTTATCAAAACAAAAACCAATAATTGAATTTAGGTTATTTGATTCGAATTCAAACAAATCATTTAGTCATGTAAATTATTTTATCACAATCGACAAAAATGGCAAGGTACTATTATCTGACTGGTTTCATTCTCATAACGGGGATCTTGGAATACGGATAATCCCAGCTAACAGTAGTAAAATGAATTTGTCTGGAGAGCAAGAGCCACTTGTCGGTGGGTATATTGGATCATTGGATAAACCCGTTATTGCTGAGGGACCCATCTTCATAAATGGTGGATTGTATCACTTTACTGTACGAGTTGGTACTGTGGATTGCGATACCTGCATACTACCAGCCGAACAACAGCATCTCTATAGTAGTTGGTTGAGCATTGGGAGTGTATTGAACAGTCAGGTCACTCTTAGCGATAAACAAATCCCAGTGAAGGTTATATCGTATTATGATAAATTGAAGAATTTTGCATTTGATAATAAAACTATGCAAATGCAATTTACTATGCCATTTAACTGGAACATTAAGCGGATAAATAACACAAATATTTTTGTTCATCAAGAAGTATACGTTCCAAAATCCAACACTTTTACTAGTACCGGATCATTTATAGGAAAAGTAAACGGAGTGGATGTCTCAAAACAGATCGTAGTAGATAATAGTAACCCAGGTAGGGATGTGATTCATGTGATGTTACCAAAGGATAGTGTCCTTAAAATAGCTGATCAAGTCAATGGAAATAAGCAGCAGACTATTCATAGTGGGACTGAAAAGATTATGAGTTTTGAACTTCAGCCTAGTCCGAAGGCCGCAACAACCGGAAATATGTCTATGTCGATGGGGTCGATGGGATCAATGTCTTCAGGTTCTGCCTCACGATAAGCATATTCTGATAGGAACTCAATTCTCCGTATCTCCTCTTGCCCTTGTACTACCAACAAAAACGACAACGACAACGACACCGACAATAGATGCACATTATCTTGAAACCTTTTGCCTACGCTGTACTACTAATAAGAGTGATACAGCCGCTACAGCAATAACAATTCCCGCGATTATTATTAAACTGAAAGAAGGTGTAGGAGCAGTAATTGTGCCAAAGGGCTGAAATGGCACAGCTACCTTGAATGATCCGAGAGTTGATAAATTGTTCTTATCCACTCTAGTCATAATCTGATAGACACCCGAGTCTGGGAAAAAATAGTTCACACTAAAATCTCCTTTCGAGGATGAAATATTCTCGAATTTGAATATTCGCATTTGGCCACTGCTGTTGGTTGTGACAACTACCCGTGCATGAAGATCGTTAATATTTTTGGAATTAGTTATGTTCTGCACAGAAAAGCGTAGTTGAGTTTTGCCATCAACTACGGGTGATTGCGGTAGATTGTTAAATTGAATCCTCATGTTATTTATTTTATCAACCCACTGCTGCGTATTACTTTTGGAATTATTATTTGATATAGAGGTGGATGGAGCTTGTCCCATAGCCAAACGCATTGAAAAGAGATCATTATTTATTATATTTTGTATGAGTGATAAGGTAACTGCAACAAGTGAGAACAATATCAAAATTTTGCCTGATTTACAAAGTCTACCACAATACCAATTTCTCTGACCATCAGAATCAAAAGTTAAATCTTTCAATATTATTCACGTCAATATCATGAACCGCCCAGTACACTGTTATATATATCTTCTCGTTAAAGTATATTAATAGCGAAATAGGCAACATTATAATCGATATTCTTTTAGGAGACTCAACCTTATATATTTGGATAAAAAATGGGATTATTCTAGTAATCAGGCCTCTGTCTTCAACTGCAATCTAAATGCTGAGTCGATATTCTTTCGAATTTGGTTATCTATAATGCCCTGTATCTGATCGACTGGCTTCTTGGATTGTATTGCTCCTTCAAGAGATTTAAGAGCAGTACCAATTTTCAAAAATGCCGGGGAAGATGTCACATTGGAGGGTGCAAGCTTCTTGGCATCATTAAACATTTGTGTTGTTTTGTTAGCTAAGGACTGTGCACTTTGATAGTCTGCAAAATTAACGAGCTTATTATGTGGAGTGGTCTGATTCTCTTTTGCACCTTCTTCTATTCCATACGCACCACTATAGTGTTCGTTAATCTCTCCAAGAAGATCATTCAGTGCCAGAATGTGTACAGTAGCATTCTTCATTTGATCCGGTTCAACCCTTACCGATAGTGCTTCTTGCAATAGTGCAGCAATGTTATCGACTTTATCTTTGACTGCTGCTTGTGTTGGGGCGGGACTAGTAGAATTAACTGTCTTTTGTAGATCTTCCATACCAACATTTAGGTCATTAGCCACTCTTTTGTTTCGTTCTGAAAGTTCTTTAGTAGTATTTGCGCTGAGGTGTTCTCTAGCATCAGAAGCATGATCCCGAGCCAGCATAATATTAGTTGGGATGTTAGACTGCACTAGATGCACCTCGGATGTTAGCTGATTTGCTAATGCAAGAAAGGATGCGCTTTCTCCGCCTGAAAATGTGTGTGCATATGCTGTTCTAGTTATAGGATAAGTCGACAGGCCGACAGAAATTAATGTAAACAACAGAATAGGAACAGTATACCTTCTGTGGCAACTCGATACCGGTTTCTTTGTCATTACTATATTCAATATTATTTATATAATAAAATAGTTTATGGTACAACAATCGAATCACTAATTTCAATTACTTAATCTTAATTGCATAATGGACTCTTGTCAAATAAAGTGTGTATCGCATTCTTTTTACACAGAATGATACCAAAGTTATATACTTTTGTCCATAAGCATTCACCTTTAACCCTGCGTTAGTTTAAAACAGTTCGATCAGACCATGTCTATAAACTAGTATAGCAGTCAGGATATAATATAAAAATTATCAGTCCCTGTATTAGCATACACCAGGAGATTAGTAAATATTTTACATCAATTTGCATTTGGAACTTGTACCACCCCTATATGTACCTCACAAATGTAAAGTGCATCTATGATAATATAATATAATATCTAAGGTCTGACCTAGACCATCAGTATAAGGTGTCAAATGAACATATGAATACTAAAGGTGGACACAAATATACGTTTTCGTGCCATGAGACATTACACACATAGGCAGATCAAAAAAGGGGTGGAAGTTACTTTCTGAAATGGATATACTCATCTATCACTTTGTCATATTAGTCATATTACCGCCTGCTTCTGCACCTGGTGCAATTTCGTCAACGCCAATTACTAGTGTACTCATTGGCGGGAATTTCACATCTGTCGCTGTCGGATTTTGGAGCGCAATATCAGTGATTATTCCAGCTTTCCCTCCAGGCTCCGAATTAACATCTACGTGGTAGATACACATTTTGCCTGGTGTTGACAGCTCCTTAATATACTCTAACTCTGCGGGCTTGACATTCGGGGCTTGTCCTATTAACACGTTATAGGGTGTCTTGGCATTGCTATCACATGGCAGGTTAGCAGCAACGTGGCCCAACATTATCATGTACGGTGTAGCATCATATACATGAATAAACCCTTTTGAGGGTATTGTTTTGCCTTCAAGCAATATTGTTTGGGAATCTCTAACTACAGTTTTCGGAGATGATTGTGCAGTGACGGCAAGTGGAGCTAT
>C688J18823_10001927_pt1 | contig 12954 bp, 13 predicted proteins | sample HopSoiMetagenom1_FD_18823 | JGI IMG/M metagenome (IMG submission 18823)
TCGCCGTCACGTTCCCCGCCGGAACGGTGACCGGTGCGCCGAAACGGCGGGCGATGGAGCTGATCGCGGAGCACGAGCCGACGCCGCGCGGGCCCTACGCAGGCGCGGTGGGGTACCTGACGTTCGCGGGCGACCTCGACTTCTGCATCACGATCCGGACCGCCGTCGTGACCCGCGAGGAGGTCAGCATCCAGGCCGGCGCCGGCGTGGTCGCGGACTCCGATCCCGAAACCGAGCTCCGCGAGACCCGCGCAAAGGCGGCGGCGTTGTTGCCCGCGGTCGCCCCGATGGAGGTGCCGGCATGATCCTCGTCGTCGACCATTACGACTCGTTCACCTACAACCTCGTGCAGCTGATCGAGAGCCTCGGCCGCTCGACCACCGTCGTGAAGTCCGACGCCAAGCCCGCGTCGGAGCTCGTGGCGATGAAACCCGACGCGGTGGTGCTGTCGCCCGGGCCCGGTCACCCCCGCGACGCGGGATGCTTCACCGATGTGCTCGATCTGTTGCCGGGGACGACGCCGGTGCTCGGCGTGTGTCTCGGGCATCAGGCGATCGGGCTCGAGGCAGGAGGCACCGTCGACCGCACCGCGCCGATGCACGGGAAAGCGTCGCTCGTCTACCACGAGGGCCGCGGGATACTCGAGGGCGTCACCATGCCGTTCGAAGCGGCGCGCTACCACTCACTGGTGGTCGAGCGCGACGACCTCCCCGCAGAGCTCGAGCTGACCGCGTGGACCGAGGATGGCCTCGTGATGGGAACGCAGCATCGCGAGCTCCCACGGTTCGGCGTGCAGTTCCACCCCGAGAGCATCCTCACCCCCGAGGGCCCGGGGATCGTCGAGCACTTCCTCGAGCTCGCCTGATCACTAGGGGACGGGGCAGCCAGGGCCAGCGGCGAACGCTCCGCTGTCCGGCGCGACCCGGCACGCGTGCTCGTCGACGGCGACGAACGCCCGCGCCGGGATCTGCTTCAGCTGATCGACGAACCCGTACGTCCACCTCGGGTCGACGGTTCCCTGGAAGTACCAGTCGCTGCCGTTGTCCGCCACGATCAGCCCGTATCGCTTCATCGCGCGGATCACGACGCGTGCGTCCGCGCTGAACCCGCTCGCATCGAACCCCGCCTTCAGGCGGAATCGGGTGCCCATCGGCGGACACCGTCGGTCCTTCGTCCCAGCCGCGTGACGCGCGGGCCAGATGAAGGCGTCGTGGGTGCACGATGCCGTGACGCGGATCGCGTGGTCGACGTCGCCCGCCGCCACCTCGTCGTATCGGAGCAACCCCACCATGATCGACAGGCCCGCGGCGTCGGCGCTCGTCCAGCCGGCCGGCCGAAGGGCGTTCGACGCGAGGTCGAAGACGGAGCCCGACCCGGCGGTGGGGTTGCCCCCGTTCCAGCGAGCGGCGTACAGCTCGTACAACGTGCACGCGTCCTGGTCGACCATGATCGCGTGGCGATCGGACCCGCCTTCCACCTGGATGTCGGAGCCGAACGGATACGGCCCGGGGTCGCTCTCGTCCGCATAGTCGAAGTCGACCGACACATCCGCGTGCGCGGCATCGACCACATCGAACGGGATCCCGTACGAGGGCGGGCCGAAATCCGGATGCAGGAAGGTCCGCTTGGCGTGCAGCGCGCGCATCCATACGTCCGAGCGCGAACTCACCGGAAGCTTCGACACGTCCAGGTGCCAGACGTTGTCTGCCGGGAACAACGTGCAGGCCGTGCCCTCGACCGGAACGGCCGGGGCCGGCGCCATCGTGACGGCGGCGAGCACCACCGCGATGACGGATACGACGATCGTCTTTCTGCCGCGCACGTCCGAGTCATCGGCCACACGGGCGGCTACGGTTGAGCCCGACATGGCCCATGCCCCTGCTGAGCGGACCGGCTTCCTGCAACGTCCGTCCACCGGCTTGCTGGGCGCTCTCGTCGCGATCCACCTGCTCGTCCTGATCGTGATCGTCACCAAGGCGTCGTCGATCGCAGCCTTCGACGCCGACATCGGCCGCGCGTTCCGGATCGCGACGTCGCCGGCGGTTCCCTATCGGACCTTCCCGGTCGAGTTCATGCCGCTCCAGACGCTTGCAGATCGGTTGCTCGCGGGTGGCACGATCGGAGCAGCGGCCGTTCGCATCGCGGTCGTGGCGTTCGTCGCGGACCTCGCCGCGGCATGGGCGATCATGTGGGGGTGGGGCCGCCGCGCAGCCGCGAGTTATCTCGTGCTCGCGTTGCCGCCGCTCCCCTTCCTGTACCTGCGGTTCGACCTCGTCTCGGTCGCGCTGGCCGCGTGGGCCTATGCCTTGCTCGCGCGCGATCGGGAGGAGCTCGCCGGCGGCGCGCTCGGCCTCGCGATCATGGCCAAGCTCTGGCCGCTTGCCCTGGCGCCCGTGTTCTGGCTGCGGCGATCGCGCCGCGGGCTCGTCGTCGCCGCGGCCGTGTGCGTCGTCGTGGGCGCGTGGTGGTACCTCACCGGCGGCGCCAAGGGGCCGTTCCAAGTGCTGTCGCTCCGCGACACGCGGGGCTGGCATGTCGAGAGCGTCGTCGGATCGTTCCTCTGGGTGCTCCACCGCGGCGACGCCTATCGCGAGGCCGATGCGATGCGGATCGGCGCCATCTCCGTCTGGGCGAAGGCGTTGCTCGCGATCGCGCTCCTTCTCGTCGAAGCCCTCATCTGGCGCCGCGCGGCGAAGGACCGCCGCGACCCGATGGGCGCAGCATCGCTCGCGGCCGTGGCCGCCCTCGGCGTCTTCGCGCCCATCCTGTCTATGCAGGCGGCCGCGTGGCTCCTGCCGTTCGCGGCGCTCGCGCTCGACGGCGACCACGACGAACGGCGGACCGCCGGCTTCGGGGCCGTCGCGATCGCGCTCACCGGCGCGCTGGCGATCGTCTGGCGCGATCATGCGGCTGCGCCGGCGGCATGGGTCCCGTGGCTCGTCCTCGTTCGGAACGTGGTCTGGATCGGGGTCGTCGTGTCGTGGCTGTGGGGGCGGGTGCTCGAGCGGCCGGCGGCCGAACCGGAGCCGATGCCCCAGCGCCGCTCGACCGATACCGACCCAGACGGGATCGACGCGGTCCTACCCTTTGACGCGAAGTAGCCCGTCAGTCGGGCCGATCGGCGGCCTTCTCGGCCGCGACGGTCCGGGCCTCGGCGATCAGCGCGTCCACGAGCTCGTCCTCGGGCACCTTCGCCACGGTTTCGCCGCGACGGATCACGAACCCCAGGCCGTTGCCGCTCGCGATGCCGACGTCCGCCTCCCGCGCCTCACCCGGTCCGTTCACCACACAGCCCATCACCGCGACGCGGATCGGCACGTCGAATTCCTCGGCGTGGATCGCCGCCTCGACCTTCTTCGTCAGCTCGAGCACGTTGACCTCGGCGCGCCCGCATGACGGGCACGCAACGAGATCGAGCCCGCGCTCACGCAGTCCGAGCGACTGCAAGATGGCGTTGCCGACCTTGACCTCTTCGACCGGGTCGTCGGTGAGCGAGACGCGGATCGTGTCGCCGATGCCCTCGGCGAGCAGCGTCCCGATGCCGACGGCGCTTTTCACGCCGCCCATCGGCATCGGGCCCGCCTCGGTCACTCCGAGGTGCAGCGGGTAGTCGCACGCCTCCGAGAGCTGGCGGTAAGCCTCGATCATCACCGCCGGGCTCGAGTGCTTCACGCTGATCTTGATGTCGAAGAAGTCCTCGTCCTCGAGGATCCCCGCCTCGTGCATCGCGGACTCGACGAGCGCCTCGGGCGTCGGCGACCCGTACTTCTCGAGCAGCTCCTTCTCGAGCGAGCCGGCGTTGACGCCGATCCGGATCGGCACGCCGCGGGCCTTCGCCTCGCGCGCGATCAGGCGAACCTTGTCGTGGTACTTGATGTTGCCCGGGTTGATCCGCAGGCCCTGGATACCCGCCTCCAGGGCCGCGATCGCGTACTTCCATTGGAAATGGATGTCGGCGACCACCGGCACCGTGGACTTGGCGGCGATCGCCACGAGGGCCTCGGCGTCCTCCCAGTGCGGCACCGCGACCCGCACGACGTCGACGCCCGTCGCGACGAGCGAGGCGATCTGCTGCAGGGTCGCGTTGATGTCGGCGGTCTTGGTCGTCGTCATCGACTGAACCGAGACCGGCGCGTCGCCGCCGATCGCGACGCGACCGAGCTGCAGCTGCCGGGTCTTCCGCCGTTCGATCATGGTCTGAACCCAGTCTCCCAGCGGATGGCCGCTAGCCCCCGAACACGTGGAACGTGATCGTGCGGTCCTTCGGCTCGTCCATCTCGAAGAAGATCAGCCGCTGCCAGGCGCCGAACCCCGGCTCGCCGGCAACCACCGGGATCGCGTGGGAGGTCGCGGACAGCAGCATCGCCTTGACGTGGGCGTGGCCGTTCTTCCGCTCGTCCTCGTGCATGTTCTGGACGCGGATATCGAAGTCGTCGTGCTGGTAGTAGACGCCATCGTGCGGGACCGCCTGTGTGACGTGCCGGCGGAAGTCGGCGAGCGCGCCGTCCTCCCACTCGTTGATCAGCAGCGCGCAGGTGGTGTGAGCGCAGAACACGACGGCCATCCCGTCGGTGATCCCGGTGTCCTTGATCGCCCGGCGCAGGTCGTCGGTCAGATCGAGGTAGCCGTATCGGTCATCGGCCGTGACGGTCACGGCACTCGTAGCGGACTTCACGTCGCGGTCCTCCTGTCGGTGACGGGCACCGCGGCGACCGCCGCGGGAAGATCGAAGGTGAACGTGGCGCCATTGCCGGGCTGGCTCTCGGCGACGATGCGACCGCCGTGTCCCTCGACGATCGAGCGGGCGATCGCGAGGCCGATGCCGGTGCCGCCGCCGTCGTCGCGCGAGCGTGCCGGGTCGGCCCGGTAGAACCGCTCGAACAACCGCGGGAGGTGCTCGGCGGCGACGCCGACCCCGGTGTCGTGGACCTCGACCGCGATCCGGTCATCGGAGTCGCGCAAGGCGCGGATCGAGACCGCCCCGCCGGGCGGTGTGAACCGGACGGCGTTGTCGACGAGGTTGAAGACCACCTGGTGGATCCGCTCGCGGTCGGCCTCGACCATGATGTCGTCGGGCACGTCGGCGTCGAGCTCGACGTCGGTGACTGCCCGCCCCACGGAGAACTCCGAGATCACACGGCGGATCACGGGCGCCAGCGCGACGGGCTCGAGCTCGAGGGGCACTTCGCCGCTCTCGAGCTTCGACAGATCCAGCAGTTGGTCGACCAGCCGTCCGAGCCGCTCGGTCTGGTTGAGCATCACCTGCATCGTGTCCCGGTCGGGCTGCTCGATACCGTCGGCGAGGTTCTCGAGATGCGCGCGGATCGCGGTGATCGGCGTCTTGAGCTCGTGGGATACGTTCGCGACGAGATCTCGCCGTGAGCGTTCAAGCAATTCAAGTTCGGCGCTCATCCGGTTGAACGCCGTCGCGAGCTGGCCGACCTCGTCGCGGCTCCGCGTCTCGACGCGGGCGGTGTAGTCGCCCACCTCCATCCGGCGAACCGCGGCCGCCATGTCGCGCAGCGGCTGCGTCATCCCGCGCGCCAGCCACCGCGCGATCAGCAGGGAGATAAGCCCCGCGACGATGCCCGCAAGTAGGAACTGCCACCACACGCTCTGGAGGAACCCGAGCGTTGCGGAGATCCGCCCGAGCGTGCCGCGCGAGGGCGACGGTTTCATCGCGGTCACCCAGCCGCCATCCGGCGTTGGGATGCTGGCGTAGGTGATCCTTCCCACGACGCCCCAGTGCGGAACGTTGTCGTCGAATGGCTGCGGATTCACTGGGAGGTGTGCACCTTCGATCGTGATCGTGCCCGAAGGCGATTCCGTCACTATCGACACATCTGGAGGGATGCTGCCGAGCTGTCCGTTGGCGGCCGAGCGAGCGAGCGCCAACACGTCGATCGCCTCGCTGTCCTTCGGGGAGTTCCGCAGGGCGAACCCGATCACGAGATAGCTGACGAGCAGCGTGAGCGCCACCGCGAGCACGATGACCGACCCGAGTTTGGCGCGGATCGACCGGAACCGCTCGAGGGGCCGCATCGCCACCTCAGCTCACTCCTTGAACGCGTAGCCGACGCCGTGCACCGTGCGGATGAACCGCGGCTCGTTACCATCCTCGCCGAGCTTGCGACGTATCCGCGCGACGTGCGAGTCGACGACGCGGCCCCCGGCGTAATCGCGATACCCCCACACGCCGTCCATCAACGAGTCACGGCTGAGCACCACGCCGGGATCGCGCGCGAGGGTCAGGAGGATCTCGAACTCGAGCGGCGTCAATCCCACCTCGGCTCCGTCGACCTCAACACGGCGGCGGGCGGCATCGATCATCATGCCGTTGCGCTCGATCGGCCCCGACGGTTCGGCCGCCCCCTTGATGCGGTCGACCCGCCGCAAGATCGCCTTCACCCGGACGGTCAGCTCGCGAAGGCTGAAGGGTTTCGTCAGATAGTCGTCGGCGCCGACCGCGAAGCCGGCGACCTTGTCCGCCTCCTCGGTTCGTGCGGTCAGCATCAAGACGGGCGTCCAGCCGTCACGCTGGATCTGCTTGCAGACCTCCAGGCCGTCCATCCCCGGCAGCATCAGGTCGAGGACCACCAGGTCGGGGCGATACTCGAGATGCGCCTGGATCGCCTCGGGCCCGTCGGCCGCCGCGACCACGCGGTAGCCCTCCGACTCCAGGCGCGCGCGGACCGCTTCGGCGATCGCCTCCTCGTCGTCGACGACGAGGATCGTCTGCTCGCTCACGCGCCCATCGTACGCGGGACACGTTGCGCGCGAACGGTCACCCGATGGAGAAACTGTGACGGCCCAACGTGGTTACCGCAGGTCAAGCTACGTATTCGGGATGGGTTTCCAGATGTCCAGGATGATCGCCGAGATCGAGAAGAACCCGAGGACCAGCAGGACGACCGCCGACACCGGGACCACCTTCTTCATATCGATCCGGCGGCCGCGCACCTTTTCGAGCAGGGCGATGGCCACGTGCCCCCCATCCAACGGGGGCAGCGGCAGCAGGTTCACGAGACCGATGAACAGGACCACCGTCGCGAACAGGCTGAAGAAGTACGCCCATGCGCCCTGCGACCCCGCGTGGCCGGCGGCGGTCGACGCGCCGACGAGCGACACGGCGCCGTCGTTGGCGCGCGGAGCGCCGCTGAACAACGAGTTGAGCATCTCGTGCACGCCCGACGGTCCGAAGACGTGGGCGAGACCGCCGAACGCCTGCACCGTCGTGTCCCAGACCTGGCCGCCGGCGTGGGCCAGGGCGACCACCGGCGGTTCCTTCACGCCCGACAGCTCGATGCCGACGCGGACCGCGGTCGTCTTGTCGTTGAGCGTCGTCTTGACGGGGGTCATCGTGACCGTGACCTGCTGCCCGTCACGATCGAGGACGTAGATGATCGGCTCGCCAACGTGCGCCGATTGGTAGTCCCCGATCTGGTCGCGCGTCGGCTGGTCGAGATCGCCGATCCGCTCGATCACGTCGCCTTCCTGGATGCCGGCAACAGCGGCCGGTGACGCCTGTCCGCCCATCTTCGGCGTGACGCCGACGATGCCAGGAACGTTGAAGTTGGCGGAGAACATGAAGACCGCCGCGAAGATCAGCCACGCGACGACGAAGTGTGAGAACGGGCCGGCGAGGATCACGATCACCCGCTGCCACACAGGCTTGGCGCCGTACGCCCGCTGCTCGTCGCCTTCGGGGACGTCGTTCTCGAACGGGTTCATCCCGGCGATCTTCACGTAGCCGCCCGCTGGGATAGCCTTCACGCCGTACTCGATCTCGCCGCGGCGGAACGACCACAGCCGAGGTCCGAACCCGATGAAGTACTCGAGGATGCGGAAGTTGTATAGGCGCGCGCCCAGGTAGTGGCCGCCCTCATGGATCATCACGATCGCGAACAGCGCGATCACGAAAAGCAGGATGGAGAGCCCGAAGGCCACGGGGGTTAGCGCTCCTCGATGATCTCGGCCGCTCGGTGCCGCGCCCACGCGTCCGCGCGCTCGATATTGACGACCGAGACGATCGAGGCGGGCTCGTGCTCATCGACGACCGTCTGCACGGCGTCGACGATGCGGGTGAGCGGGATCTTCCCTTCCAGGAAGGCCATGACGGCGACCTCGTTCGCGGCGTTCATCACCGCCGGGAACGTGAGCCCCAGACCACCGACACGGTAGGCGAGATCGACCGCGGGGAAGGCTTCACGGTCGACCGGTTCGAAACTGAGCTGCCGCTCGGTGAGCGGCACCGGCTCGACGCCGGTGGGCAGGCGTTCCGGCCACGCGAGCGCGAGCTGGATCGGAAGCCGCATGTCCGCGGTCGCCATCTCCGCCCGCAGGCTCCCGTCGCGGAACTCCGCCATGCCGTGCACGATCCCCTCGGGGTGGATCAGCACGTGGATCTGCGAGTAGTCGAGGTCGAACAGGTAGTGCGCCTCGATCACCTCGAGGCCCTTGTTCATCAAGGTCGCGGAGTCGATCGTGATCTTCGGCCCCATCGACCACACGGGATGCTGGAGCGCCTCCTTGAGGCTCGCGCGCTGTAGCTCGCCGTGTGTCCACCCGCGGAACGGGCCGCCGGAGCCGGTGATCACGACGCGCTTCAGGTCCTCGCGGCGCTCGTGGCGGATGGCCATGGCGAGCGCCGCGTGCTCCGAGTCGACCGGCAGCAGCCGCTCCGGCTCGCCCTTGACCAGGTCCATCACGAGCTCACCACCGACCACGAGGGACTCCTTGTTGGCGAGCGCGAGGGTCTTGCCGGCCTGAAGCGCCGCGAGGGTCGGGGCGAGACCGGCGCTGCCGACCAGCGCGTTGACGACGAAGTCGCCCTCGGTGTCGCGTGCGAGTTGTTCCGCGGCGTCGGGGCCGACGATGAACTCCACGCCCTTGAGCTGGCCGAGGTGCGCCTGGATGTCCCGCGCGGCCTCCTCGTCGGCGATCGCGACATGCGGCGGCAGGAACTCCCGGATCTGCCCGACGAACAGTTCCTGATTCATCCCGGCGGCGGAGATCCCGACCACTTTGAAGCGGTCTGGGTTGCGGCGCACGACGTCGAGCGCCTGCGTGCCGATCGATCCCGTCGACCCGAGGATGCCGAGCTGCCTCATGCCGTCGAGCTTACCCCTCCCCCGGCACAAGCCAGCAGAGCGGTCCCAACATCACCTCATCCGAACACGATGCGGAACAGCAGGAACGTTGCGGGGGCAACGAACAGCAGGGAATCGATGCGGTCGAGCACCCCGCCGTGCCCGGGCAGGAGCGTGCCCATGTCCTTGACGCCGATGTCGCGCTTCAACAGCGACTCGGCGAGGTCGCCGAAGGTCGCCGCGATCGAGATCACGAGCCCCAGCCCGACGGCCGCCAAACGACGGCCTTCGAAGACGCTGACGAACGACGTCACGAGCGCCGCGGACGCGAGCGTCGTGAACGCCGCGCCGATGATGATGCCCTCCCACGACTTCTTCGGGCTGACGTTCGGTGCGAGGGGCCGCTGGATCCATCCGCCGCCCGAGATCGAGCCGGCGAGGAACGCGGTCGTATCGAACAGGAACGTCAGCACGATCACCCAGAGCACGAGCGCGTCGCCGTCGGGGAGCTTGAGCGTGGCGATCAGGTACCCGCCCAGCAGCGGGATCCACGCCATGTTGAGGACCGTCATGCCGAGGTCGCGGACGACATGGACCCGCTGATCGATCGGCACCGTCATGAACCACAGGAACGCGGCCACGACCCCGAGCGCGAACATCGCGGGCGTGGCGGCCTCGCCCCGCCAGTAGGCGCCGAGCATCATCAGCCCACCGGCGACGAGGCCGATCAACGATGCCGGCCGCGCGTGATGCTTGACCAGCACACCGAACAGCTCGCCCTGCGCGACCAGCACGAGCAATCCCGCGAAGGCGGCGAAGTACGCCGGCCCTGCCCACAGGGACACCACGGCGACGGCCGCGAGCCCGACCCCGGTCATGAACGCGGCCGGCACGTCGCGGTCGCCCGCAGGCCCGCGGCGGTCGATCTCCGCGCCGACCTCGACGGCGGCCGGCTCCTGCCAGCTCGGGCCGCTCGTTCCCTCGGCACCGACGACCACGGTGCGCGGCGCCGTGGACTCGTCGATGTCGGACAGGAGCTCCTCCTCGACCTCCTCGGCGCCGAGCTCGCTCAGCAGATCCTCGTCGCGGGTCTCGCCGCCGAACACGTCGACCGGCTCGGTCGGATAGGTCTCTTCGCGGCCGATCGAACCGGCGAAGTGCTCGGCCGCGGCTTGGAGCTCCTCGTCGGAGGGCGCACGAACGACGACGTCCTGCTGTTCGTAGGCGCCCGGCGGCTCCTCCCACACAGACCGCACCTGCTGCGGCTCGCTCGCGGTCGGTTCTTCGGACGACTCGCCCACCTCGCCGAGCATCACGACCTCGGGCTGCTCGGGCTCGCCCAAGATCTCGTCGATCTGCTCGAGCTGCCCGGTGTCGTGCCACGCCTCGTCGCCATCGGCGGCGGGCGTAGGCGCGGACACGGGCTCGGGCTCGGGTTCCGCCTCGGTCCCCGGGAGCTCGGCCATCGGCGGCTCCTCGGTGCGCACCCAGACGTGCTCTTCGGAAGGCGTGACGGCGGCCGGCTCCTCGGGCTCGTCCCAGTCGACGTCGCGGATCGGCGCGAAGAACTTGTCCAGATCTTCGAAGAGCTCGTCGCCGTTCTTCTCGTCGGACATCGGGCTAGACCTCCATCAGTTCCTGCTCCTTGTGACCTTGGATCTGGTCGATGTCGGTCACGAACCGGTCGGTCAGCTTCTGCAGGTCCTTCTCTGCCCGCTGCAGGTCATCTTGGGAGATGTCGCCGGCATGCTCAAGCTTCTCGAGCTCGTCCTTCGCATGGCGTCGGACGTTGCGAACGGCGACCCGGCCGTCCTCGGCGCGCGCGTGCACCTGCTTGACGAGCTCGCGGCGGCGCTCCTCGGTAAGCGGCGGGAAGGCGAGTCGGATCACGTTGCCGTCGTTGTTCGGCGTGATCCCGAGATCACTCGTCTGGATCGCCTTCTCGATCGCCGAGATCGCACCCCTGTCGAACGGCTGAACCTGGAGCAGGCGCGGCTCGGGCACGTTGACGCTCGCGAGCTGGTTCAGCGGCACCGGCGTTCCGTAGTACTCGACCTGCACGCGGTTGAGGACGGCCGGCGTGGCACGTCCCGTACGGATCCCCGCGAGGTCGTCCTTCAGATGCGTGAGCGCCTGGTCCATCTTGTGCTCGGCATCCCGCATCGAATCATCGATCGTCACGGTCGCTCCTCAATGGATCGTCGTCCCGATCTGCTCACCCGTCATGACGCGGCGGATGTTGCCGTCGTCGCGGAGGTTGAAGACGAGGATCGGCAGCTTGTTCTCCATACAGAGCGACACGGCGGTGGCATCCATCACGCCGTAGCCCTCCCGGAGGAAGTCGGAGTAGCCGAGCGTCTCGATCCGGTCGGCGGTCGGGTCCAAGACCGGGTCGGCCGTGTAGACCCCGTCCACCTTCGTGCCCTTCAGCAACGCGTCGGCGTTGATCTCGAGGGCGCGCTGGGCGGCGCACGTGTCGGTCGAGAAGTACGGGACGCCGAGGCCGGCAGCGAAGATCACGACCCGGCCCTTCTCGAGGTGCCGGATGGCACGAAGAGGCAGGAACGGCTCGGCCACCTGGGTCATCGCGATCGCAGATTGCACGCGGGTGGGGACGTGGATCTTCTCCAGGGCGTCCTGGAGCGCGAGCGCGTTCATGATCGTCGCGAGCATCCCCATGTAATCCGCGCGGTTGCGCTCGATGCCGGGCGCCTGACGGCCGCGCCAGATGTTGCCGCCACCCACCACGACGGCGGGCTGGATGCCGATGTCGACCACCTCAGCGAGCTGCCGCGCGATCAGACCCGTCGACGCGTCGGAGATCCCGGAACCGGAGGCCGGGGCGAAGGCTTCGCCGGAGAGCTTCAGCAAGACCCGGTGGTAGGTGGGTCGTGCGCCGCCGTCATCCATGCGTGTCGCGATCCTCCCTCGGCGCCGCGGCCGCCCGCGAGACGGGTGGCCGTCGGGTCGCCCCAGCTTACTCCGACCCTACTCGGCGTCCTCGCCGAGCTTGAACCGAGCGAACCGCTTGACCTGCACCTTCTCGCCGGTCTTCACGGCGACCTCGTCGAGGTACTGCTGGATCGTCTTGCTGTCATCCTTCACGTACGGCTGGTCCAGCAGGACGTTGTCCTTGAGGAACGCCTCGATCTTGCCCTCGACGATCTTGGGGACGACGTTGTCCGGCTTGCCGGATTCNTGCGCCTGCGCCTCCGCGATCTTCTGCTCGGCCTCCAGGATGGATGCGGGGACCTCGTCGCGGCTGACCCAGCGTGGGGCCGAGGGGCTCGCGATGTGCAAGGCAAGATCCTTCACGAGTTGCCGGAACTCGTCGGTGTTCGCGACGAAGTCGGTCTCGCAGTTCACCTCGACCATCGCGCCGACCGTGTAGTTGAAGTGGACGTAGGCATCGACGAGCCCCTGGTTGGCGCTCCGTCCGGCCCGCTTGGCCGCGCTCGCGAGCCCCTTCTCCCGAAGGAGCTCGGTCGCCCGGGTGATATCGCCGTCGGCCTCGATCAGCGCGCGCTTGCAGTCCATCATCCCCGCGCCCGTCGCGTCGCGAAGCTCCTTGACCATCGCGGCGGTGACGTCTGCCATCAGGCCCCCTCCCCCGCCGGCACCGCGGCCGCCTCGGGCGCGCTCTGCTCAGGTTCGCGCGCGCTCGGCTCAGGTTCGCCGGCGGCCGAGGCCTGTTCCGCTTCGGCGGTGGCCGCGCCCGGTTCGGCTGACGCGTCCTCGGCGACGATCTCGTCGCCCTCGGGCTCGGTCGTCGGCACGTCCGGCTCGAACACCGTGCTCGCCGCGATCGCCGCGGCCTCCTCTGCGGACGGCGTGTCGTCGACGGCAGCCGGCGCCGCCTGCGGGC
>C688J18823_10001928_pt1 | contig 12947 bp, 10 predicted proteins | sample HopSoiMetagenom1_FD_18823 | JGI IMG/M metagenome (IMG submission 18823)
CTCGCGGACCGGCTCGGCCTCGAGCGGCAGGTGAATCAGCGTCTGGTCCTCGTCGGAGCCCGTGACGGGCCTGACCCGGAGCGTCTCGGCCGAGCTCCCGGTCAGAACGATCCATTCTCGCCCTCGGGCACTGACCAGGCTTCCGGGAGAGTAGACGACGTCGCTCATGATGCGCGGCCCAGGGCGGAGGCCAGCCGCGCGAAGGCCGCGCTCCAGCCGGCGGGATCTTCGAACTCGACGACGTCGAAGCCGAGGTCCTCCATCGCCTGCAGGGCCGAACGGTCGGCCTCGTCGATGACGGCCGCGGCGTAGTGCTTGCGCCAGACGCGGCGTACGGAGCGATCACCTGCTACGAGCGGCTCCGGATCCGGTACGGGGATCCCGCGCCTCGACGCCTCGGCGAGCCAGAGACCTTCGCGCGAGCCGTCGCCATCGATCGGACCGGGCGCCACGGGCGGCCGGTCGTCGCGAGCCATTGTGCGCCCGCGCGCGAGCCGCAGCAGCATCTCGCGCGCCGCCTCGTCGCGGCGGTCGAGGATCTCGTGGTCGGGCTGGTTGTAATACGACATCAGGCAACGATAGCAGGCAGCAACGCAAGCCGTCCCCGGCTGGTCGGACAGGCTCGATGCGGAACCCGGCAGAGGGCTATCGCCGACATCGAGATGCATGATCTGCAACGCCCTTCGTGCGACGGCGGCGAGGCTCGTCTCCTCGCTCACGAGCCGCGTCAGCACACCAGCGCCTCCTTCGGTAGCCTCATACAGCAGGAAGCCTTTGCGGACGTCGCGGGTAGGCATCGGCTCGGCGAGCATCTCGCCTTCCTCGAGCTGGAACACCGCTTCGAGGCCCCGAAGGAGCGCGTGCTGCACGGTGGCCAGCGTCACCTCCGAGAGGGTATCGTTGACGGGCTGGAAAAGCAGTGCGTTCTTGCGGTCCTGGACGCTCGGAACGATCCATTGCCGAGGCGAGACGGTGGGATCGACCGCGCTCTCATCCTCGCCTTCGTCCTCGTTGTTCTTTTTCCAGTACCCGGAAACCGGGTCGATCTGGAAGCCGAGGACCTTCTTGTTGGCTCTCCGCCGCAGGCCCTTGTTGAGACGGGTGATCGTCGCCCCCGCCCCATAGGCCATTTGTGCGACGCCGCTCTGACCGTCGACGGCAGAGGCGGGGCGCACGTCGATCTCCCCGTCGCGGGTCGCCCACTCGAACGTCGTCTGCAGGTCGAACCCCTGGCGCTGGCGCTCCTCGTCGTTCGCGGTGATCCGCTCGGCGGGTTGTGTGGCGACGTTCTCGATCCGGTAGACGTTTCGCACCACCTCGGCATTACCCAGTGACGCTCCGCAAGCGTGACAGACCGAGGCGTGGTCGGTGAAGTGCGCCGCACCGCAGCTCGCGCAGATCCGCACGGCCTTCGTAGGTAGCTGTGCGTCGGGGCTCGCCGACTCGCGATGACCGAGCGAGAGAAGCGCACGCACCACCCGGTACGCGCGCCCTTCGTGATAGACGAGGCTGCGGGGCCCGAACTCGGCAAGTGCCAAGAACCGCGGGCGCTGAAGGTACGTCTGACGCCCGCGACCGTCGCGGCTCGCCGGGATATACGCGAGGAGTGGCAGCCTCGGGAAGTTGTACCCGGGCAGGAAGCCCTCCGTGGCCAGGTAGCGGTATGTGTAGAAGTCGCTCGAGAGGGCACTCGTGCCGCGCTGGAGCAGGTTGAGCTGGTCGATCGCCTGCGCGTGGCGGGCCTGCGCCGCGCGCTTTTCCTGGTAAGGCGCGGAGTAGTCGTCCATCGTCCGGCGCGCGGCATCCCGCTGCTCCTCGGCGGCCGCGAAGAGATCTCGCCACCGGTCGAAGGCCTCGTTGAAGCGCTCAGGCGCCGACGCCACGACCGCCTCCGCGTAGGTGTCTCGCCCCGTGTACCAAGGCGCGAGCTCGCGTGTGAGATCGTCCGCGACCAGGTCGAGGACGCGCCGGATCCGCTCCGTTGCCTCCTTCGCGACCCGCCTTTCCCTCAGCGCAGCAGCGATTTCCAGCTTGAGCGGCCGGCTGCCGTCGTTCAGGACGAGCAGCTCCGCGATGCACGGATCGAGCGGCTGGTCGACGCACGAGAGCCAGACCGCCTGGAGGTGGCTGTCGATCAAGTCCCGGTTCGCGAGCTCGAGGAGCGGCGCGCGCACCTCGCCGTGTACCATCGCTTTCGGATCGCGGAAGAAGTACTGGTCGTGCGGGCTCTGGGAGGACGCGTAGGTGATGACCAGGGCGGCCTGGCCGCTGCGGCCGGCGCGTCCGCTGCGCTGCGCGTAGTTCGCCGGCGTGGGCGGTACGTTGCGCATGTGAACGGCGTTCAGGGCGGAGATGTCGACACCGAGCTCCATCGTCGGGGAGCAGAAGAGGACGGGCAGGAACCGGTTGGCCTCGCCAAGCTCGCGGAGCCGCTGCTCATTCGTCGCGAGCTCCTCGCGCTCGCGGGGGCCGAAGCGGAAACGCTTCTCGCGGATCTCTCGGTTGTCGGGATCCACTTGGGCGGTGTGCTCGCGCGCTTCGAACCCGAAGAGCGGATGCATGGGGGCGCGGAGCATCCGCGCGAGGTTCTCGTAGAGGTCGCGGAAGAATGCATTTTGCGCGGAGCCGCGGGCGTCCGCCGACGGATCACCGAGCCGGAAAACGACGCACGCGTCGTTGAGGCGCCACCCGGGCCGGTCAAACGGCGTGCTCTCCTCTGACACTAGGCCGTGCGTCGCGGCCGCGCGAAGAAGATCGTTGACGAGCTGATCAAGCTCGTCACCGCCCGGAAGGCCGGTCGAGCGCAGCGTCCGTCCGAGACCGCTCCGGGAGCCGCCGCGTACGATCAGGTCCGTGTCCCGGAGCGTGCTGGCGCGGCGAGTCGGCGCGTGCATCATCAGCCAGCGAGCGCCTCGCGGCTTCTCGTCGCTGTCGAAGCCCCAGGGCGGGCGGATCCGGCTGTGCGACTTCGCCACCAACTGCTCCAGGACCGCCGCGTCGAGGACATGGCTGCGAATCGCCATCCATTTCCGCATGTGGTCGAGCAGCTCGCGGTAGACCGCCATCCGGACGTCGCGGCTGGCCTGCTTCAGCAGGCGATGCGAACCAGCGAACAGCTCGTTGTCGCCAGCGAGCTCCTCCAGGCCGAGGTAGTCGACCTGGACCATGCCGAGCTGCTCGAGGTTGGGATTCGTGTACCGCCAGCCGCGTCGCTGATCGAACCAGACCCGGTAGGTAAGGATCTGGCGGAGCGTTCCCTCAGCCTCCTGCAGGTTGAAGCCACGAAGCGTGGGCTCGAGCAGCCACTCGGCGCGGATCTGCGGGTCCGGGTGGTCGAAGCTGAGCGTGCGTTGCTGGGCGAGGCCCAGCTCATCGCTCCGAAGCCCCTTCGAGCCCGCGTCCTGGAGCGCGCCGAGGAAGCCCGCGCGGATGAGGCTCACGAAGAGGAAATCGTTGAAGTGGCCGGCCTGAAGGGCGGCGTCCTGTCGGTTGTCGGTGAAGCCGAGGAGCTTCCGCGTGTAGAGGTCCAACCCCGACTCTGCGCTGTGCATCCAGCGCAGCGCGCTTGCCACCAGCACCGTCGTCGCCGAGCTGCGACCTTCCGCGGAGAGCGAGGCGAGGCGCGTTCGATCGCGAGCCGCCCCGCCCTGAGTGCTGCCGCAACGGAGGCAGAGGCGAAACTTGCCGGGCAGGAACCACACGCGCGTGCCCGAGCCAACCCGTCCGTCGGGAGCAACCGTGAAGCGGCGCGCACGCGCGTCCCGGTAGTACGGCTTGAGGCGCGGAATGCCGGCGGCGTCGGGCTCGAGCCAGGTTTCCGGGTAGTCCTCGGGCTGACCGTCGAACGTAAACGAGGGATCGTTCGGGGGGTGTGGCGTCAGAAAGCCGAAGACCTCGCCCTCGGGCTGCTCCTGTTGTCCGTCTGCTTCCCTCTCGCCCTGCTTGGTCGGAGGCGCATCGTCGATGTCGCGCGCGAGAAAAACCGGCGTCCCCTCCTGCTGGGAGAGCCGCACCGGGTGATATTCGTGGCCGCACTCGCGGCAGAAGTGCACGGCGTAGAGGCGCGGCTTGTCGGGGTGGCCGGGGAGGAACCGCTGCCCTTCGACCGTGACCTTGCGCGTGCCGGGAGGCTCGAGGGTCGCGTATGCGTGCCCGGCGCCGGAGATGAACTGGTGCAGCTTGAACGCGAAGAAGCTCTTGCCGCTCGCGTTCGGCTCTCCGGTCCGCGTCCGCTCGGGGACGCTTGAAACGAGGAGCAGCTCGCGCAAGGCCTTACGGCACGCGCCGGCAGGACGCCCGGCCTCGGCGGAGAGCGCCGATACCGCTTCGGTCACCGTCATGGGCTTCGCGCGGACCCAGCGCTGGTCGGCCTCGGAGAACGTGATGCCGAGGCGCGTCTCCACCCACACCGCGAGGGGGTGCTCCCGCAGGGCCGCATCAGAGATATCCGGCCGAATGCCGGCATCGATCGCCTTGCCGAGAAGGGGCCTCACCGAGTCAGCGGTGGCCGCCTGCGCGGTGATGCGCTCGAGCGTTTCGACGATGATGTTGCTCTCGGCGATCGAAGTCGCAAAGAGCTTCGAGGCCACGGCCGCCACGACGCGGGTTTTGTCCTCGAAAGATCCTTCGCTGGCCATCGTGGCCGAGGTGCCGATGCACAAGAGCTTCTCGGGTTGGAGCCGCTCGCGCACGCGGCGTACCAGGAGCGCGACGTCCGCCCCCTGGCGGCCGCGGTACGTGTGGAGCTCATCGAGGACGAGGAACTGAAGGCCGGCGCAGTTGCCGATGACCCGGCGGTCGAGCTTCTCCTGCTTTGTCAGGAGGAGCTCGAGCATCATGAAGTTGGTGAGGAGGATGTCCGGCGGCTCGTCTGCGACTCGGTTCCGTTCGTCCTTATCTTCCTGACCGGTGTAGCGGGCGAACGTGATCGGCCGGTCTCCGGGCACCTGGCCGATGAACTTCCCGAGCTCCTCCATCTGGGAGTTCGCCAACGCGTTCATCGGGTAGACCACGATCGCGCGCGTCCGGCGCTCCCGGCTCAAACGGCGCGCAGCCAGCACCTGGCTGACGATCGGGATGAAGAAGCAGAGTGATTTCCCGGAGCCCGTTCCCGTGGTCACCACGAAGTTCTCGCCCTCCGCGGCCAGCGCGATCGCCTGCTCCTGGTGCTTGTATAGGGGAAGCGGCCGCCCATCCGCGCGGAAAATGTCAGCGCAGCGCGGATCGATGACGCCGTTCTTCGCCATGATCTGGACGTCCGTCGAGCGCTTGTAGCTCGGGTTGATCTGGATGAGCGGCTCAGGCCAGTAGCGCTCCTCGGCGTAGATAGCTGCGACCTGCTCGCGGATGTCCTCGGCGTGGATCGTCGTGAACGACGTCGCGAAGTGCTTGTACTCGTCGACGACACTGTCGCGGAGGGCGAAGACGTCGAGCGCCGGTTCGCCCCCGGCTTCGACCCCGGCCCCACTCGGCGTCGGTGCGCCGCTCTTCGTCATCGCTTGCTTCGTCCCTTCCCGGAGGAGTCTTCGGCCCGGTCGCGATGCTGCCGTTCGATCCAAGCATTGATGTCTTCACGCCGGAATCGCCAGGCGTCGCCGACCTTGAACGCTGGCAATTCGCCGCGCTCCGCCATCCGATACACCGTGCGCTCGTTGACGCTCAGGTACTCGGCCACCTGCCGGACCGTCCACGCAGGGAATGGCGTATCGCTCATGATCGGAACGCGCTCGTCATCGGGTGGCAGTACAGTACAAGAAACGACATCACAGCACAAGACGTACGGCTCGCTAGGGATACAGCGTCTCCCCAAGAGAGATGACAGGTACTTGGTTGGGGTACTGACGTACGCCGTGCGATCGCCACCCCGGTTCGGGGGCTCTCCACCTCCTCGCGAGCCCCGGGGCTCGCGAAGAGGGGGCTCCACTGGCGCCTCAGGCGGGGCTGCCCATCACCCGCAAAGTCTTGATGAGATCGCCCTCGAAGGTGAAGTGATTGGTATTGAAGGGCATGGCCACGCGGGTGCCGTCGGGCTTGACGATGGTCATTTTCTGCTCGGTGATCGCACGGTTGCCCTCGATGATGACCGCGAAGATCTCGGGCTCGATGTGCGGGTAGTCCTAGAAGAGCTGGGCGTAGAAGCCGCGGATGGCCTCCTTGCCGGAGAAGGCGCCAGGCACTTATCCGGCCGGTCCCATCGCTCGTGGCGGGGAGCCGGCGTCTATACCTTGCGCACGGGCCCGGGATACTGGGCCAGTTGCGCATCGCTGGTAAGGAGGGTGATCCCTTCGCTGAGGGCTTGGGCCAGCAACAGGCGGTCGAAGGGATCTTTGTGCAAGGGGGGGAGGACGTCGATGCTCACCGCGTGCTGGCTGGTGACGGGCAGCTCGACGTAACCGTTGTCGAGCAATCCACGGCGCAGCAGGCGGGGCTCGACGCGGAAGTCTTCACGGCCCAGGGTGCTCTTGATGGCGATCTCCCACAGGCTGGCGGCGCTGAACCAAAGCTCGTTCTGCGGATCGTTCAGGAGCTTGCGCGCCGCCGCGGAGAGCCGCTTGGGCTGACCGGCCGCCCAGAGCAGGAGTTGGGTATCTAGCAGGAGCTTCACGCTCCGCTCCCGAACAGAGCGGCGATCTCGGTTTCGCCCATACGGTTGAAATCTTCCGGCACGGCGATCTCGCCGGCCAGGAAACCCAACCGCCGCGGCTCCGGGGGAGCCTCCAGCGCCGCCACCTTCACCAGCGGCTTGCCCGCCTTGGCGATCACGAACGCTTCTCCCTTGGCGGCTTGATCGACCAGCTTCGAGAGCTGGGTCTTGGCTTCATGGATGTTGACTGTGACCATTTCGATTCCCTGGACTAAGCTGATAGGACTAAGTCTATTTCGCCGCTCTTCCTTCGTCAAGCCGGGAGCGGCCATCCTAAAGACGGCTTGGCGGCTTCATGACCTGGTCTCCTCGCGAGCCCCTGGGCCAGCCTCTCAGGTGCCAGGCACCGATGCAAGCACTTACAGACGGGCAGGACTCGACGATCGTTGAAGGCCAGGAAATCGTTCAGCTTCTGCTCCCAGTCTCGAAGAAAGACCTGCTTCCGGCGCTTGGCTTGGTCCTCGGCGTAGTCGAGCCACATCACCACGATCCGATTGAGCTCGGAGATCTTTTCCTCGCGCAGGTAGCTCTTGGCGATCGTGACGTCTGCCTTGCGGACCGCGGCGCCTTTCCAGGAGGTCAGGCCCATGTTGGGCTTGGTGTGGTCGGCGCGGGCCGCGATGAGCTCGGCCGCCGTGTGGCCCGTGGCGGCGAAGTGCAGCTTGTTCTGCATGATCTGGAAGAACTTCACGCACTCCGGAGCCGAGGGCTGGTAATCGGCAGCCAGCGCGAAGATCTCTTTGACCCGCAGGTACATTCGGCGCTCGCTTGCCCGGATGTCCCGGATGCGTTCCAGGAGGTCGTCGAAGTAGTCGGGCACCCCGGAGCCTTCGACGGGCGGGTTCTTCAGCCGCTCGTCGTCCATCGTGAAGCCCTTCACGAGGTACTCGCTCAGGCGAGTGGTGGCCCAGCGCCGGAACTGGACGCCCCGGGGCGAGCGGACCCGGTAGCCCACAGCCAGGATCGCCTCCAGGTTGTAGTGGTCGATGAGCCGGGTGACCTCCCGCGTGCCTTCTTGGCGAACTATCCGGAATTTCCGGATGGTTGCCTCCGGATCGAGCTCTTCCTCCTCGAAGAGGTTCTGGAGATGCTCGTTGATAGTGCGAACGTCCTTCTGGTAGAGCTCCGCCATCAACGCCTGTTTCAGCCAGACCGTCTCACCGGCGAAGCGGCACTCCACGCGGGCGCGGCCGTCCTCGGTCGAGTAGAGGATGATCTCGCCGGTTGGGGGTGGAAGCTCTTGGGGCATGCGGAGTGGGGCTGTGCTTTCTCGGGAGGATTCTATCTCCGCGGAGCGCCCCGAGAACAGGTACACCCTATTCGACATAGCGCTCATTGAGGAGAGCGGCTGTCTGAGATACCGATTGAGCTATCGTTTTTCGCTAAGAGGTACTCGTGCCGCGAGGAGATCCTCGCCCTGGCGGCCGACCGCGGATATGCTCGACCGGCACCTCAGCACTAGCCGCCGATCCTCCCCAAGAGGCCATCGAATCGGCCGAATCCCGGGCGATTTCGGCCGCCACTCTCGGTCTCCAATTGCGGTACCATTTGCCGTCAGGGCAGGCGACGTGTGCCCGATAAGAGGGTCTTTCAGACGCTTTGTAGCAATCTCTGGCCGGAATCTTCGATCGTGTCAGACAAACAGGAGCTTCTCGCCGAAATTGCCCGGGAAGAAGCCCGTTTGGCGGAGCTCGCGCGGCAAGACGAAGCGGCGCGGTCCCGGGTGGTGGCTCTACGGGCAAAGCTGGCAAACCTCTCTCCGGAAGAGCCGCCCCGCTCTGCCTTGCCAGTCGTAGCGGTCCCCTCAGCGCTGACGACGCCCGCAGCGAAGGTCCGGCTCTTTCGAGCTCTCTTCAGGGGGCGCGATGATGTCTTTCCGACGCGGTTTCTGAGCAAGAAGACCGGAAAGGCCGGGTACGCGCCGGCCTGCGCGAACAAGTTCGTGCGCGGGGTCTGTGACCTTCCGAGGATCAAGTGCAGCGAGTGTCCGAACCAGGCCTTCACTCCGGTAGATGACCGGGTGGTCCTCGACCATCTGCGAGGCCGTCACGTTATGGGCGTCTACCCTCTGCTCGATGATGAGACGTGCTGGTTCCTCGCCATCGACTTCGACAAGTCCTCCTGGCAGGAGGACGTTGGAGCGTTCGTCGAGACCTGCCAGGCAGTTGACGTCCCGATGGCCGTCGAACGCTCCCGGTCCGGCAACGGCGCTCACGCCTGGTTTTTCTTCGAGGCTCCGGTGGCGGCGCGTCTTGCCCGAAAGATGGGGTGCTATCTCCTGACGGAGACGATGTCCCGGCGGCATCAGCTCAGTATGGAGTCGTACGACCGGCTCTTCCCCAACCAGGACACCATGCCGCGCGGCGGTTTCGGGAACCTGCTCGCGCTGCCGCTCCAGTACGAGCCGCGGCAGCAGGGGAACACCGTGTTTGTGGACGCGACGTTTCAGGCCTACGAAGACCAGTGGAGCTACCTCGCCTCTCTGGTGCGGATCGCTCCTTCGTTCGTGGAGAGTCTCGCGACAGAGGCGATGCGGCGTGGGCTCGTGATCGGCGTCCGTCTCGCGGAACCCTCTAACGAGGAGGAGTCAACCCCGTGGAGGCGCAGGCCATCGGGTCGTCCTCGGCAGGTGCCCATCTCAGGCCCTCTGCCGCGAGTGGTGCGCGCTGTGCTCGCGCAGCGACTCTTCGTCGAGAAGGTGGGCCTCCCTTCTTCCCTTCTGAACGAGGCCAAGCGACTCGCCGCATTTCAGAACCCCGAGTTTTACAAGAAACAGAGCCTGCGTCTTTCGACAGCGATGACGCCGCGGGTGATCGCTTGCGCCGAGGAGCTTGCGCAACACATTGCGCTGCCGCGGGGGTGCCTCGGCGATCTGGAAGAGCTTTTCAAGACGCATGGAGTGAAGCTCCAGGTGGAGGATCAACGCCAGGAGGGCGAGGCTCTAGAGCTCGCGCTCAAGGGCGAGCTCACGGAGGTCCAGCAGGCGGCGGCGGAGGCTCTTCTCCAGCACGACATCGGCGTGTTTGTCGCGCCGCCTGGGGTTGGGAAGACGGTGCTGGGGACGTACCTCGTGGCGAAGCGGGCGCGGAGCACGCTTGTCCTCGTCCATCGCCAGCCGCTGCTGGATCAGTGGGTGGCTCAGCTCTCGATGTTTCTCGGTCTCGAGGAGAAGGAGATCGGGCAGATCGGCGGTGGCAAGCGGAAGCCGAACGGGCGGCTCGATGTGGCCATGATCCAGAGCCTGGTTCGACAAGGCAGCGTCGAGGACCTGGTCGAGACGTATGGCCATGTGATCGTGGACGAGTGTCACCATGTCCCAGCGGTATCGTTCGAGCGCGTGCTCTCGGAGGTCAAGGCCCGGTATGTGGTCGGCTTGACGGCCACGCCGCACCGCCGGGATGGGCATCATCCGATTCTGGAGATGCAACTGGGGCCGGTTCGTTTCGCCGTCGATCCCAAGAGCCAGGCGGCGCGGCGGCCGTTCGAGCACCGGCTGATCGTCCGCGAGACGTCGTTCCGACTGGAGGGGGGCGGCAAGGAGGCTGGGATCCAGGAGCTCTATGCGGCGCTGGCCGCGGATGAGGCGCGGAACCGCCTGATTCTGGACGATGTGCTCCATGCGCTTGAGGAGGGACGCTCCCCCATCCTCCTGACCGAGCGGAGGGACCATCTCGAATATTTCTCGGGTCAGCTGCGCGGATTCGTCCGTCATCTGGTGGTTCTCCAGGGAGGCATGTCGCCGAAGGAGCGGCGCGAGTTGGGGGCCCGGTTGGCGGCGGTGCCCGACGAGGAGGAGAGGTTGGTTCTCGCGACCGGGAGGTATATCGGCGAGGGGTTCGACGATCGGCGGCTGGATACGCTGTTGCTGGCGATGCCGGTATCTTGGAAGGGGACGCTGGTGCAGTACACGGGGCGTCTGCACCGGCTTCACCCGAAGAAGTCGGAGGTGAAGATCTTCGACTATGTGGATCGCGAGGTGCCTCTGCTGGCGCGGATGTTCGAGAGGCGGCTGCGGACGTATCGGGCGATCGGGTATGTGCGGGGGGAGGCGATGGCAAATGGGGAGAAGGGGATTCCGGAGCGGACGGTGGAGTATGATGAGGAGGCGGTTCGGTATTTTGCGGAGGGAGAGTGAACCTCCGGGTCGTGGAGGAGATCTTGCGCTCAGAGCGAGATTGAGGACCCCGACAGGCCTGTCGTATCGAGCCGCCTCCACCCTGCTAGACTCTCCGCTCCCTGAATTTGAGGACCCAACCCGAAGCTTCCCGAGGAGGCCCGCAGGTGAGCGGCTATCTGAAAACAGACATGTCGAAGCTGTCGTTGGCCGAAGCCTGGAGGATAGGAGGGTGGGGGTACGTTGTCGTGGTCGCAGGGTGGAAGCTGCGCGGCGAACGGCGGTATGGCAAGGTGCTGATCCCGGTGACGTCGACTCTGGCCCGGGTCGAGCCGGACGCGGTCGGGGAGGGTCCGTGCGCGGCGATGGCCCCAGGGCTCAGTGAGCTCCACCGCGCCGGGTTCGAGACCTTGTTTTGGTACACGGTCCCGCTCCAAGGCCCCTCCTTCAGCGTCGCGGCCGTCACGATCAACCGGGCCGGCGATACCCTGGGCAGCGTCACCTACGTCAAGTATGAGGCCCGGAGCGAGCCGCGTTCTCCCTGACGAGCGTTCCGGGGCCCGGCGAGTTTCTGACGACGAGCAACGGCGGGGGCACCTTCACTCCTCCTCCCTCCGTTCAAGCCGTCACCCGGCCGGGAGCCCCGGCCGGGGAGATCCTCAGTCTCCACGCTCAGCGTTTGAAGAGGTTGCGGCGCCCCCCGGTCCGGATCACGGACGCCGAACGGTCTATCCTCGACCTCCAGACGATGATCCGCGAGGCGCACGTCCGGCGCGGGCTCTACGTGCCGGCCTGACCGGACATCCGGCCGGCCGGCTCCGAGCCTCCGCTGGCGATCAGGCCGGGCTGCCCATCACGCGTAGGGTCTTGATGAGGTCACCCTCGAAGGTGAAGTGATTGGTGTTGAAGGGCATGACCACGCGGGTGCCGTCGGGGCTGACGATGGTCATTCTCTGCTCGGTGATCGCGCGGTTGTCCTCGATCACCACCGCGAAGATCTCGGGCTCGATGTGCGGGTAGTCCTGGAAGAGCTTGGCGTAGAAGCCGCGGAAGGCCTCCTTGCCGGAGAAGGGCTCCGGCGCTACCACGAAGGTGGCGAAGGCGTCGTCGGTGAACATCGCGACGACCTCCTCCAACTGGTTGCTGTGGGCATATTTGAAATATTTGTCGACGAGCTCGGCGTAGTGCTTCCGGCTGTGGTTACCGTGCTCCTCGGCGGTTTGATCGTTGCGGGCGTTGTCCTGCGACATGATGTTCTCCTGGTTGTGGACTGATGAAATCCTGGTAAGCGATCGACGCGCCTTGCGGGATCGCGTCGGAAGCGGGCTGTTCCCGCCCCTGCCAGGTATCCAAACGCTTCGCCCCCCCGGTCCCCCTCACCGCTCCCCAATCGCCCACTGGTCATGGAGCTCAAGAGTCCGGGCTGAGCGCTGGAATCAAATTTGCTAGAATGCTGAGATGCCGGGAAGGTCCCCGGCCCACCCAGGAGGTCTCCATGAAGCGGATCTCTGCCGTCTACGTCCTGTTCCTCCTCGCCTCCCTGTCGCTCCTCGCCGCCGACGTACCCGCGGCAGCGCCGCAACTGGCTCTCTCGTCCCCTTTGACGTGCAGCTTGAATCTCAAAGGCGTGAAGCTGCCGCCGAAGCCTTTGTTCAAGGGCATGATTCCGCCTCCCTGCATCGCACAGGTCTCCTGCGACGACGGCTCCACGGCCTCCTGCCCCGTGTCCTACAGCACCGCGTGTTGGACCTCGGAGGGATGCTGGGCCATGTGCGAGGATGGTTCTTTCATGTTCTGCCCCGGTAAGCAGGGAGCGCCCGAGTGCCCTGTGTACTAACGAGCTCCGCGCTGGCCGGCTGAGGGACCGGCACCGGGGGGCTCTACGTTCAGATCGGGGGGACGTGGAGCCCCGGAGCTGCCTCCAGGTGCCGCCTGAGCTATCCTTTCCCCCAGGAGGTCCCCGTGCCGCGAACCATCCTGGGTCTCTTCGCCCTGTCGCTCTGCCTGGCCGCCGGGCCCTCCTGGGCGGGGCTCAACTACTGGAGCCCGATCGGACCCGACGGCGGCGAGATCCTCGCCTTGGCGGCCGATCCGCAGCAGAGCAGCGTGGTCTATGCCGGCGCCGCGGGCGGCGTCTTCAAGAGCATGGACGGCGGCGCCACCTGGAGCCGGTCGAGCCAGGGCCTGAAG